>Ga0255338_1002573_pt1 | contig 25636 bp, 23 predicted proteins | sample MeOH1_35cm_T4_19_FD_203715 | JGI IMG/M metagenome (GOLD analysis project Ga0255338, IMG submission 203715) | Sandy soil microbial communities from University of British Columbia, Vancouver, Canada - MeOH1_35cm_T4_195 | ecosystem: Engineered > Artificial ecosystem > Sand microcosm > Unclassified ...
CGACGCCGTCGACCTGGGTGAAGAAGCCGACGAGCAAGGCGATCTCCTCCGGGGTCATCTTCAGCGTCATGTGGTAGATGCACCAGGCCACGCTGCCGATCTGGGCGGCCATCTCGATCATCTTGAACGGCGGGGCCAAGGTCCCGTCCGGGGTGTAGCCCGCGCAATCCTCGGCCTTCCAGGTGTAGTTGCCGACGATGTGGTCGGCGTCCACCTCGACGATCTCGTCGATGAACCTCATCGGCCGCTGCTGGGGGACGAGGGCGAGGACCTGGTCGGGGGTGAGGACGGTCACGAGGCGGCCCCTTCGCGGATCTTGAGCTTGCCGCCCAGGGCCATCTCGCTCGGCAGCGGGTAGCCGGAGTACCTGATGTTCTTGTGACAGCCTACATTCAGGTTCGTTGCTGAAAGAATCAGGCGGCCGCCGGCGTGCACCTTGGCGTCCGCGCGCACGAAGGCGTCGCCGTTGGGCGCGCGCGAGTAGCGCACGATGACGATCTCGTAGCGGATGAGTTCATCTTCCGGGAGGATCTCGCCGAACACCTCGACCCTCTCGAACCCCAGCGCCCGCCCGGTCCCGAGGTTGCGGCGCCAGGTGAGGAACAGGCCCATCAGCTGCCACACCGCGTCGATGGAGAGCACGGCGGGCTTGAAGCCGGGCGTCATCGGATAGAACCACTCGAGCGGCCCGTTGCCGCGCGTCGCGGATATGCCGCCCTCGCCCGTGGCCTCGTCGAAGACGATGCGGTCGATCGCTCCGACCTCGAGCATCAGCGACGAGGGGAGGAGGCCGACCTCGAGCCCGGGCGCGTCGATGAGCGTCCCCTGCGAGAGGGCGACGATCTCGGCGTGGTTGAGCGCCGACTTCGCGGCGAACTCGTCGTACGCGAGCTTGCGGATCGGGGCGTCGTCGGCGGGCGGGACGGCGGCCGGCTTCGACGGGGACTCCTCGGTCCAGTAGGCGGTGGCCACGGAGACCGAGCCGATCGTGTAGACCAAGGTGCCGTCCACCGAGACCGTGGCCTTGCCGGTGAGCATCGTCTCTCCGTCGGAGCATTCCTCGGAGGTCACCTCGACGACGTAGACGATCCTCTTGTCGTAGGGCCGGATCTGGCCGAAGAAGGAGACGTTCTCCATCCCCATCGTCTTCCCGCAGCCCTTGAGGCCCCGCCAGGCGGCGAAGAAGCGCAGGCACTGCCAGGCCGCGTCCACGCCCCAGCAGCCGGGCATCACGGGGTCGCCGTTGAAGTGGCAGGGGTAGAACCAGTCGTCGAGCTTGTTGTGGCGGACGGCCTCGATGCGGCCGGTCCCGGAGGCGGCGTCCCAGGAGATGCCCGTCACCTCGTGGAAGGGGACCAATAGGGAGGCGGGCAGCGCGGGCAGGCCGGCGGGGGCGTCCTCGACGAGGCGGCCCGCGACGAAGGCGAGGATGTCCTCGCGGCTGAAGGCGGACTTGGCCTGGAATTCGTTGAATCTCATGGTGAGTGCCGCCGCATTATACTATTCGCCTGGGCCTCGGGTCAGAACAGGCGGCGCTTCGAGGAGCCGCCGAGCAAGGAGCCCATCAGGCCGCGCACGAGCGAGCGGCCGATCTGGCTCGCGGCCGCGCGCGCGGCGCTCTTGGCGACGGCGGAGAGCATGTCGTCGCCTCCGCGCCGGGCGGGCGCGGGAGCCTGCGCCGCGGGCGCGGCCGCCAGGACCGCCGCGGCGCGCTTGGCGAGGATCTCGTGGGCGGACTCCCGGTCCACGGCCTTCTCGTAGTGGCCGAACAGGGGCGAGGCCGCGACCAGCGCGGCTCGCTCGGCGTCGGTGAGCGAGCCCACGCGCGAGCGCGGCGGCAGGACGAAGGCCCGCTCGACGGGGGTGGGGCTGCCCTGGGCGTCGAGGACCGAGATCAGGGCCTCTCCGACGCCGAGCTCGGTGATGGCCTTCTCGACGTCGACGCCGGGATTGGCGCGGAAGGTCTGGGCGGCGGCGCGGACGGCCTTCTGGTCGAGCGGCGTGAAGGCGCGCAGGGCGTGCTGGACCTTGTGGCCGAGCTGGCCGAGGACCTTCTCGGGGACGTCGAGTGGGTTCTGCGTGATGAACCAGACGCTGACGCCCTTCGAGCGCACGAGGCGCACGATCTGCTCGATCTTCTCGACCAGGGCGGACGGCGCGTCGCTGAACAGCAGGTGAGCCTCGTCGAAGAAGAACGCGAGCTTCGGCTTCTCGAGGTCCCCGGCCTCCGGGAGCCGCTCGTACAGCTCGGAGAGGATCCACAGCAAGGTGGTCGCGTACATCTTGGGCGCCAGCATGAGCTTGTCGGCGGCGAGGATGTTGACGACGCCGCGGCCCTTGGCGTCGGTCTGGATCATGTCGTCGAGGTCGAGGGCGGGCTCGCCGAACAGCTTCTCTCCGCCCTGCTCCGACAAGCTGAGAAGGCCGCGCTGGATCGTGCCGACGCTCGCCGCCGAGACGTTCCCGTGGGTGGTCTTGAACTTGGCCGCGTTGTCGGCGACGTACTGCAGCGCCGCGCGCAGGTCCTTCAGGTCGAGCAGGAGGAGGCCCTCCTCGTCGGCGACCTTGAAGACGACGGAGAGCACGCCCGCCTGGGTGTCGTTGAGGTTGAGAAGGCGTCCGAGGAGGAGCGGGCCCATCTCGGAGACCGTCGCGCGCACGGGATGGCCCTTCTCTCCCAGCACGTCCCAGAAGACCACGGGGCTGGCCTCGGCGCTCCAGTCCGCCAGCTTGAGCTCCTTGACCCGCGCGTCGACCTTGGCGTTGCCGCCGCCCGCGGCGCCGGCGCCGCTGAGGTCTCCCTTCACGTCGGCCAGGAGGCAGGGCACGCCGATGCGGCTGAAGGATTCGGCCAGGGACTGCAGAGAGACCGTCTTGCCGGTGCCGGTGGCGCCGGCCACGAGGCCGTGGCGGCAGGCCATGGCGGGCAGCACGCACACGGGGGACTTGCTCTTGGCGATCGGGAGGGGGGGGATGGTCATGGACCGATGATATGAATTATGGTAGAAACCCCGCCATGAGCATGATCAAAGAGTTCAAAGAGTTCGCCATCAAGGGCAACGTCATCGACATGGCCGTCGGCGTCGTCATCGGCGGCGCCTTCGGCAAGATCGTCAGCTCCTTCCTCAACGACCTCGTCATGCCCCCGCTCGGGCTGCTCATGGGCGGCGTGGACTTCTCCGACAAGGTCCTGGTCCTCAAGGCCGCCGTAGGCGAGGGCAAGGCCGTCACGCTCAACTACGGCGCCTTCGTGACCAACATCATCGACTTCGTGATCGTCGCCGCGGCGGTGTTCGCCGCGATCAAGATGATCAACCGGCTCAAGCGTGCCGAGCCCGTCGCCCCGCCCGCCCCTACGGAGAAGCAGTGTCCCGAGTGCCTGCTCAACATCCCTCTCAGAGCCAAGCGCTGCGGTCATTGCTCCCAGCCTCAGGCCGCCTGACCCGCCTTGTCCCGCACGATCCTCGTCGTTGACGACGACGTCACTCTGGTCGCCCCGCTCAAGGACGGCCTCGAGTCGGCGGGCTACCGCGTCGCCGTCGCCTTCGACGCCGCGCAGGGCATCCTGCTCGCGCAGGAGCTCCGTCCGGACCTCATCATCCTCGACTTCTACATGCCGGGGACGGACGGCGGCGCCGCCTACGAGCGCCTGCGCTCCTCGCCGCTGACGAGCGCCACGCCCGTCATCTTCTCGACGGGACTGACCCTCGAGGAGCTAAAAGGCAAGATCAAGCCGGGCGCCAAGACCTTCTTCCTGCGCAAGCCGGTCGGCTTCAGCGGCATACTTTCCGTGGTCAACCAGGTGCTGGGAGAGGACCGGCAGGCCTTCGCGAAGGTGACCTTGCCCAACACGACCGGGACGCCGCCCCCGCCCGCGGCCAAGGCGCCGGAGCCGAAGGCCGAGCCCGCCCCGAAGGCCCCGGCGCGGAAGCCGAAGTTCCACGAGTTCACGGTGCGCGTGACCTACGCCGACACCGACAAGGCCGGGATCATCTACTACGCGAACTACCTGAAGTACCTCGAGCAGGGCCGCACCGAGCTGCTGCGCTCGCTCGGCGTGCGCTACCGCGACCTCGAGGTGCAGCGCAAGCTGTTCCTGCCGGCCGTGTCGGCGGACTGCGAGTACCTGGCCCCGAGCCGCTACGACGACCTGCTGACCATCCGCACCTGGATCTCGGAGCTGGGCCGTGCGAGCATCTCGTTCGCCTGCGAGGTCGTCGACGTCGAGCTGGGCGGGAAGGTCGTCGCTCGCGTCCGCTCCCGGCACGCGATCGTGACCGACCTGTGGCGCCCCGCGCGCGTGCCCGCGGACCTGCGCCTCCTGCTCGGGCCGTACGTCCAATCTTGAAGGCCGCGCTGATCGTCTGGGTGCTCATCCCCGGCGGGAGCTTCCTGATGGGCTCCGACGAGTCCCCTCAGGAGCGCCCCGTCCATCGCGTGACGGTCAAGGCCTTCGAGCTCGGCCGCACCGAAGTCACCAACCGCCAGTACCAGGCCTGCGTGAAGGCCGGCGCCTGCGCGCCGCTCGACATGGACTGCCTCTCTCCCGCGTTCCGCGGCCCCGAGCAGCCGGTGGTGTGCGTGCCCTGGGCGCAGGCGCGCGCGTTCGCCGCCTGGGTCGGCGGGCGCCTGCCCAGCGAGGCGGAGTGGGAGTACGCCGCGCGCGGCGCCGGCGGCAAGGGGCGCTACGCCTGGGGCGACGCGCCCCCGTCCTGCCGCCGCGTGGTCTTCGGCGAGGACCCGAAGAAGCCCGGCTGCGGACGCGGGTCGACCTGGCCGGTGTGCTCGAAGCCGCGGGGGAACACGAAGCAGGGGCTGTGCGACATGGGGGGCAACGTCTGGGAGTGGACCGAGGACCGGTACCACGACACCTACGACGGGGCGCCGACGGACGGCTCGGCCTGGCTCGAGAAGTCGACGAGCTCCTACCGCTCGGACCGCGGCGGCCAGTGGGACGGCGACGCGCACAACCTCCGCGTGTCCAACCGCGACAGCGAGGATCCCGGGATCCGCTCCGAGCGCGGGACCGGCTTCCGCGTCGCGCGCGACGCGAAGGCGCCTTAGGTGTAGGGGACGCCGACGCCTTCGGCCGCGCCGAGGGTGAGGCCGCGCTCGCTCGAGTACCAGGACCAGGTCACCGAGACGAGCGCCTTGATGATGCCGGCCGCGGGCACGGCGAACACCAGGCCGAGGAAGCCGAAGGTGGCGCCGCCGACGATGAGCGCGAACAGGTTGGTCATCGCGTGCATGTGCAGGGAGTGCCGCGCGATGATGGGCTGGATCAGCATCTCCTCGAGCAGGCGGATGCCCACGAACAGCAGGGCGACCTTGGCCGCGGCCACGAGCGTGCCGAACTGGTAGACGGCCATCGCGCCGCCGACGAGTATGCCCATCGCGAGGCCGAAGTAGGGCACCACCGAGCTGACCCCGGAGATGGCGGCGATGATCAGCGCGTTGTCGATGCCCAGCGCCAGCAAGCCCAGGAAGGAGACGATGAAGATCACGGTCACGACGATGATGAGCCCGCGCAGGTAGTTGCCCAGCACGGTGTCGACCTCGCTGAGCAGGTGGATCGCCTGCTCGACATAGCGGCTGGGGCACATCTGGATGCCGCCCTCGACGCCGTCCGGAGCGTCGAGCAGGAAGAAGAACCCGATGAAGGGGACGAGCAGCGCGTGGGCGAGGAGCGGCAGCAAGGTGAGGACGTGGGAGGGCAGGTCCTGGAGCACGTGCAGGGCTCCGCCGATGGCCGACTCGAGGGCGTGCTCCGCGATCTTCGGGGGCAGCGGCAGCTTCTTCGTGAGCAAAGTCTGCTGGGCGTAGGCCGTCTTCTGGAGCTGGCTGAGATAGGCCGGTGCGCGCTCCTGGAAGAGCTCAGTCTCCGAGAGGATCATCGACTTGAGCCCCGCGTAGGCGACGAAGGCGAGGGCCGCGGCGGCGACGTAGCCGAAGACGACGAGCTGCGAGCGGCGCAGGCCGCGCGCCTCGAAGTAGCTGACGATGGGGTTGAGGACGTACGCGAAGGCCGCGGCGAGGACGAACGGCGCGAGGGCGTGGTGCAGGCGGGAGAACGCGTACAGCAGCGCTCCTCCGACGACGAAGGCGGTGAGGACGGGGAACTCCCGCCGCGGCTCAGTCATTCTTGCCGACGACGGGCTTGGAGTCCGCGTTCATGCGCCGCAGCCGGGCGGAGAGCAGGCGCGCGAGGTGGCGCATGATCGACACGCCGATGCGGGGCTCGGACTGGAGCAGCGCGTCGAGCTTGCTCTTGTAGAGCAGGTGCAGGTGCGTCTTCTCGGTCGCCGTGGCGGTGGCGGTCCGGGGCAGGGACTCGAGCAGCGCCATCTCCCCGAAGAAGTCCCCGGGCTTGAGCTTATACAGGACGACGGGCGTCCCGCCCGCCGCCGGCCGGGTCAACTCGACGGCGCCGCTCTCGAGCACGAACAGGGCGCGGCCGATGTCGCCCTCGACGAAGACGACCTCGCCCTCGCGGTAGGTGCGGGAATGCAGGGCGGCGACGAGGTAGCCCAGCTCGCGGTCGCGGAGGTCCTTGAAGATGTCCAGCGAGCGCAGGAACTCCTTCTTGCGCGCGAACTGGGGATCGATGAACCAGCGCTTGACGGCTCGCAGGACGGGCATGTCAGCGGCGGAGGAACGCCATGCCGGCGGAGACGATCGTCCTCAGCGCCCCGCCCCAGCCGGAGCGGAAGGTCTCGCCGACGGAGAGCACCTCCTGGTCCACGCGGTACGCGGCGATCTCGACGGCGGTGGCGGCGTCCTTGACCTTCAGCATCACGAAGGCGAAGACCGCGAGCATGACGCCGAGCTCGAGCACGATGAGGGCGAGGCAGACGGCGATGAAGGTGTCCATGGAGGGCATACTATCAAAAATTGTAGGATGGCGATCATGCCCGAAGCGCGCACCGACTGGTCGGCCACCATCAACCTTCCGAAGACCGATTTCCCCATGAAAGGGGACCTCGCCAGGCGAGAGCCCGAGCTCCTGAAGGTCTGGGAGGACGCCGGCCTGTACCGGAAGATGCAGGAGCGCCAGAAGGGCCGGCCGCCCTTCGTCCTCCACGACGGGCCTCCTTACGCCAACGGCAGCATCCACATCGGCCACGCGCTGAACAAGGTCCTCAAGGACATGACCGTGAAGGCCCGGGCGTTGATGGGCCACGCCGCGCCCTACGTCCCCGGCTGGGACTGCCATGGGCTGCCGATCGAGACCGCCTTGCTCAAGGAGATGAAGATGAGCAAGCGCGGCGTCACGGACATCCCCAAGTTCCGCCGCGACGCCGCCGCCTTCGCCGAGCGCTTCATCGGCCTGCAGCGCGCGGAGTTCAAGCGCCTGGGGCTGCAGGGCGACTGGGAGAACCCCTACAAGACGATGTCCCGCGAGTACGAGGCGAAGATCCTGCGCGCCTTCCGCCTGCTCGTGCAGAAGGGCCACGTGTACCGCGGCCTCAAGCCCGTGCTGTGGTGCCCGACGTGCGAGACCGCGCTCGCCGACGCCGAGGTCGAGTACAAGGACAAGACCTCTCCTTCGGTGTACGTCGCCCTCAAGCTGCGGCCGTTCAAGGCCGAGGTCTCGAAGGGGGACCTCCTGCTCCTCGAGGGCGCCGAGCTGGTGGTCTGGACCACCACTCCCTGGACCTTGCCGGCCAACCGCGCCGCCGCGTTCAACCCGCTCCTCAAATACACCTTGGTCGCCGCCGAGATCGGCGGCGTGAAGCGCTCGCTGCTCCTGGGCCACGACCGGCTCGAGGCCGTGAAGGCCGTCGTCGGGGCGACGAGCTGGAAGGAGATCAAGACCTGGGACGGCTCGTTCTTCGACAACCCCGAGATCACCTACGCTCTGCCCTTCCCGCCCTCGGCCGCCGACGGCGCCGGCCGCACCGTCGTCGCCGACTACGTCACGGCGGAGGACGGAACGGGGATCGTCCACACGGCGCCCGGCCACGGCGAGGACGACTTCCACACCGGGATGAAGTACGGCCTCCAGATCCTGAACCCCGTCGACAACTCCGGCGTCTTCAACGACAAAGCCCCGCTCTGGCAGGGCAAGCACATCTTCAAGGAGGGCAACCCCGAGATCGTGGCCGATCTTTCCCAGCGAGGCATGCTTCTCGCGAAGAAGGACATCTCGCACTCCTACCCTCATTGCTGGCGCTGCAAGAACCCGGTCATCTTCCGCACCACGGAGCAGTGGTTCCTCAAGCTGTCGGAGGCCCTGCGCGGCCATCTGCTGGCCGAGATCGACAAGACGCAGTGGGTGCCGGCCGAGGGCCGCAACCGCATCGCCGCGATGGTGACCAACCGCCCCGACTGGTGCTTGTCGCGCCAGCGCGTGTGGGGCACGCCCATCACCGTCCTGTACTCGGTGAAGACCGGCGAGGCGGTCCTCGACGACGCCGTGCTCCAGGCCATCGAGCGCCACGCCGCGACCAACGGCACCGATTTCTGGTTCGAGCGCTGGGGGGAGGTCCTGACCCGCAAGGACTGGGGCTTCCTGCCCGACCATCCCGCCCTGGCCGACGGCTTCCGCCGCGAGTCCGACATCCTCGACGTCTGGCTCGACTCCGGCGTCTCCTGGCTGTCCGTCCTCGGCGAGGACGCCGTCGCCGACCTGTACCTGGAGGGCTCCGACCAGCACCGCGGCTGGTTCCAGAGCTCGCTGGTCATGTCCACGGCCCTGCGCGGGAAGGCCCCGTACAAGGCGGTGCTGACGCACGGCTTCGTCCTCGACGAGAAGGGCCGCGCGATGCACAAGTCCACCGGCAACGTGGTCGCGCCCCAGGAGGTCATCTCCAAGTGGGGCGCCGACCTCCTGCGGCTCTGGGTCGCGCTGTGCGACTACAACGACGACGTGCGCATCTCCGACAAGCTCCTCGAGGGCCCCGCCGACTCCTACCGGCGCGTGCGCAACACGTTCAAGTATCTCCTCGGCAGCCTGGACGGCTTCGACTCGGCGAAGGCGGTCCCCTACGAAAAGCTCCCTGAGATGGAGCGCTACCTGCTGCATCGCCTGGCGGCGCTGCAGAAGGCCGTGCTCGAGGACTACCGCGCGTACCGCTACCGCGACGCCGCGCGCCGCCTCGTGGACTTCTGCGCCTTCGACCTGTCGGCCCTGTACCTCGACGGGACCAAGGACCGCCTCTACACCTTCAAGGCCGGCTCGTCCGAGCGCCTCTCGGCCCAGACCGTCATGGCCGAGACCTTCGCGCGCCTGTGCTCCCTGCTGTCCCCGGTCCTGTCGTTCACGGCCGAGGAGGCCTGGCGCTTCTGGCCCGCGCGGCCGGCCGACAGCGTGTTCCTGTGGGACCTCCCGGCCCCGGACGCGCGCTGGACCGACGAGGCCCTCGCCGCCCGCTGGGCGAAGGCCCTCGAGCTGCGCGAGCGCGTGATGAAGAAGATCGAGGAGGCCCGGACGGCCAAGCTGATCGGCAAGTCCCTCGACGCGCGGGTCACGCTCCCCGGCGACGCCGCGGAGCACGAGGGCCTCGACCTCGAGGAGCTGTTCATCGTCTCCCAGGTCTCCTGGGGCGCGGTGACCGACATCTCCGTCGTCCACGCCGACGGCGCCAAGTGCCCGCGCTGCTGGCGCTGGCAGACGGACATCGGCTCGAACGCGTCCAACCCGGAGCTATGCGGCCGCTGCGCGCGACAGCTGTAATCGCGCTCCTCGCGCTCGACCGCGCGACCAAGATCTGGGCGGCGGGCTCGCTCAAGGCCGTCGGCACGATCCCGCTCATCCCGTACTTCGACCTGACCTACGTCGAGAACACCGGCGCGGCGTTCGGCATGGGGCGGGGCGCCAACAAGCTCCTGACCGCGGTCTCGATCGGCCTCGTCGTCGCCCTGCAGGTCATCCGGCGCCGCTGGCCGAAGGACGACCTTTGGCTCCAATGGGGGGCGCTGCTCGTGACGGCCGGGGCGGTCGGCAACCTGTACGACCGGCTGGCGTTCGGCTTCGTCGTGGATTTCCTGCACCTGCACCATTGGCCCGTGTTCAACGTGGCCGACTCGTGCATCTCGGTCGGCGCCGGGATGCTGGCGTGGGGGATGCGGGACGAGGGCTCGTCTAAGCGGTGAGCCGGGACAGGCCGTAGCCGATCAGGCCGCCGACGAGGACGCCGATGCCGAGCCCGGCGAAGCCCCACAGCGAGCCGACGAGCAGGCCGACCATCGCGCCTTTGACGCCCATGATGATGTGGTCCGACTTGGACCATTCGGCGGGCTTGGGCGGCTCGATCTCCTTGTCCGGTCCCGGGGTCGAGGCCTTGAGGGCCGCCTGGGCGCGCGCGTCGGCCATGACCTGCTCGTCCTTGGCGATCTGCGCCGCCGTGCGGCCGTCGGTCGAGGAGCCCGCCCGCACGAGGTCTCCCTCGGGCCGGGCGCGGGCGCCGTCGAAGTTCGGCGCCTCGAGGCCCGCCGCGGGGGCGGCGGCGCGGGCCGGGGCGGCGAAGGCGGCGGCGATCAGCATGGGCAGCACGAAGGCTCTCATGCCGATAGGATAGCGCCAAGCGAAACGCCCCGTAAGGGGCGTTCGGTCCGTCCGGGTCTGGGCCTTTCGGCCTATCCCGTCAGCTCGTGATCTTGGTCAGGCCGTAGAACAGGGCGCCGCCGAGGAGGGGCCCGACGATCAGGCCCACCGGCCCGAACAGGGACCCGACGAGCAGGCCGACCATCGCGCCCTTCGCGGCGCTGGTGAGCAGGTCCTGCGTGAGCCACTTGCTCTTCTCCTTCTCCTTGTTCTCCACGTCGACGCCGTTGCCGGGCGTCGGCACGACGCCGCCCACGGAGGGCCTGTTGCCGGGGTTGTTCACCGTCGCCGGCGTCTGATAGGGCTTGCAGGCGTCCGCGGCCCACGCGGGCGCGGAGGAGGCGGTCGAGGTCGTCGTCCCGTTCGCCCCGGAGCGCGCGTCGGTCGCCTTCAGCTGGGCGGCCGCGTCGGTGCTGCTTCCGCCGCCGAGCTCGACGCCGCGGGCGTCGGCTCCCAGGTTGGCCGTCGAGGCCACGAGCTCGTCGCAGAACTTCTTCCGCTGCCAGTCGGGGAGTTTGTTGAACTCGTCGAGGGACCCGGGCGCCTTGTAGGCCGGGGACTTGCCGCGGCCCTCGGAGGCGATCAGGTCGCGCAGGCGCTTGGCCTCGGTCTGGAGGCTCTTGTCCTTTTCCTTGGGCGTGGGCGCCGAGTCGTACATCCCCTGATACACCTTGAGCTCGGACGGGGTCAGGAGCTTCTTCTCGTCGTCCGTCAGGAGGGGGATCAGCTTGCCGTCGTCGGGGTTCGTCACGACGCCGCCCGGGGGAGTCCCTCCGGTGGAGCCGACCGCCTTGCGGGCGGCCTCCGCCCCGAGGCGCAGGGCGACGGGGTCGAGATATTCGGCGTTGAAGGCCGTCCCGTCGCCGGACGAGCCGTTGGCCCCGAGGCGGGACTGGGTGTACTTCAGCTGGTCCTCGGGCTTCTTCTTGAGCAGCTCCCAGTCGGCCTTCGAGAGCTGGATCTCGAGGAGCTTCGCGGTCGCCGGGTCGGCCTTCTCCTGGAAGGGCGCGACGATGGCCTTCACGTCCTTGCCGCCCCACATCTCCAGGGGGTCGAGGGCCGCCTTGATCTTGGCGGGGGCGTCCTTGGCCGGCAGGGAACGGGCCGCTTTGTAGCCGGCGAGGCCCTCGGGGCGGGTCTGGGCTTCGACGAGGGCGCGATACTTGTCGTCCGCCGCCTTCTTCGCGGCGGCGTCCTTCGCGGCTCCGCGCGCCTCGGCGTAGGCCGCGGCCTGGGTCTTGGTCAGCCAGCGGGTCTCCGAGCCCTCGACGAGGGCGAGGGAGGCGTCCGCGTCCGTATCGGGATTCGTGACGACGGGGTCGGGAGTCGTGCCGGAGCCGGTCTTCTTGCAGGGCGCGTCCTTCGACGCGAGCAAGGCGCTGCCGCGCCGGCCGCGCGCGGCGCTGTATTTCTCGCCGGTCTTGGGGTCGCACCACCACTTGGCCGCCGTGTTCCCGCCGTTGCCGGGCCGCCCGCCGTTCCCCGGGCCGGTGACCGGCGCGTCCGGCTTGAGGACGTCGTCGGCCATCTTGGCGGGAGGGGAGACCTTCAGCTGGTCATAGCTGTTGAACTGGGCCTCGTTGATGTCGGTCGAGGCGGGGAACTTCTTGTCGCCCTGGACGACCATGAGCTTCGCGCCGGTGTTGTCGAGCTTGAAATTGGACAGCTCCGAGGAGTACGGCTGGGCGTTGGCGTTGATGACCTCGGGGACCTTCTCATAGGGCCCGTCGGTGTAATAGGCCGGGTTCCACTTGCTGCGCGGGACCATCTTGTAGATCGTCACCTTCGTCGGCGTGGCCTTGCCGACCGGGGCGATGAGGTAGAGGTTGACCATCGCCTTGTTCTCGGGCTTGCACTCGTTGTAGCGACAGCGCAGGGTCTTGTTCTCCTTGCCGACGGTGAAGAACACCCGCGCCCAGGAGCGCGGCCCTTCCTCGACGACGGGCCAGGTGGGCAGAGCGGCGTTCGCGAAGGAGGAAAGCGCGAGGAGGGCGAGCAGGGCGAGGCGAGGGGTTTTCATGGGGGTCCTCTGTTGAATGCCTATTAGGGAACGCTGTAGCAAATATAAGCCCTAAACCGTCAAAACGCAAGGCCTTTCGGCCCCAGAGCGTCTGGGTCTAAAGGCCTACTTCCGGTCCATCAACGCCACGAGCTCGACATGGCTGGTCTGCGGGAAGAGGTCGACGGGCTGCACCCGGCGCAGGACATAGCCGGAATGGGACAGGAAGCCGGCGTCGCGGGCGAAGGTCGCGGGGTCGCAGGAGACGTAGACGAGGCGCTTGATCTTCTTGTCCGTCAGGAAGCGGCGCACGGGCTGGGACAGCCCGACGCGGGGAGGGTCGACCACCACGCAGGTGTTCTCCGGGAGCTCCTTGGCGAGCTTGGGCAGGACCGACTCGGCGCGGCCGGCCTTGAAGCGGGCGTTGCGCACGCGGTTGCGCTCGGCGTTGCGGTAGGCGTCGCTGATCGCGTCCTTGTTCTCCTCGACGCCGAGGACCTTGGGGAAGGTGTCCGCCATCCACAAGGTCAAAGTGCCGACGCCGCAGTACAGGTCGAGGCCGACCGGGAACTTCTTGCCGCCTTCCTTGGCGGCGTCCTTGGCCGCGTTGTAGAGGACCTCGGCGGCGGGCGTGTTGACCTGGAGGAACGCGCCCGGGGAGGCCGAGAAGTGGAAGCGCCCCAAGGTCTCCTCGAGCTCGCGCTGCCCCCAGAGGCGGCGCCACACGGGCCCGAGGACGACGGAGGTCCGCTCGGGGTTGATGTTCTGGTGGATGCCGACGATCTCGGGATGGTTGGCGCGCAGCTCGGCGGCGAACACCTCGCGGTCGGGGAACTCCTGGTGCGTGGTGACGAGTCCGACGAGGGCCTGGCCCTCGGCGTTGGTGCGGATGTAGAGGTGGCGCAGCCAGCCGCGTCCGGTCTTGCCGTCGAAGTAGGTCCAGCCGCGGGCGATGGCCATGGCCTTGACGGTGAAGGCGATGCGGGCCGACAGGTCCGGCTGGATCGGGCATTCCTTCATGTCCACGATCTCGCGGGAGCCCGCGGAGAAGAAGCCCATCCGCGGGCCGTTCGGGCCGGGCATGAAGGGGATCTGGACCTTGTTGCGGTAGCCGAAGGGCTTGGGCGCGCGCAAGGTCGGGAGGACGAGCTTGTCCGCCTCGGGGAACTTGCCGATGCGGGAGACGCAGTCCACGACGATCTCGCGCTTGTGCTTGAGCTGGCTCTCGTAGGCCAGGTGCTGCCAGTCGCAGCCGCCGCAGAACGGGCCGGGGCGCGAGGGGGCGGCGTGGTGCTGGCAGGGCGGGTCGATGCGCTCGGGGCCGGAGGCCAGGACCTTCTTGATGCGGGCGCGGGCGAAGTTGGACTTCGCGTCGAACACCTCGACCTCGAGGCGGTCGCCGGGAGCGGCGCCGGGCACGAACACGACTCGGTTGGAGCCTTCGGCCTTGGCGAGGCCGTCCCCGGCGGGGGCCATGCGGTCCACCTTGACCGTCAGGATCTCGCCGATCGAGGGGGAGGCTGTTCTTTGTTCCACAAGAGATGATACCAAACCTGAGATGGCTACGGGTGGCGGGGCTGGCAGCCGAAGGGGTCGTCGTTGCGGCGGCAGTCCGGGTCTCTGCCGTTCGCCGGGGCGCGCTCCCGCTCCTCCCTCTTGCGGTCTCGTTCCTGCCGCTCGCGCTCCTCCCGATCTCGATCACGGTCGCGCTTGGCTTCCTGCGTCAGGCGCTTGCTGAGCCGCCTTTGATATGCGGAAGCGGCCTTATCGAAAGACTTGGTGTCGGTGATGCTGTCGGCCGTGGCCAAGAGCTCTTGGACGCATTCGCTCATGTCGGAGTAGGTGAACCCCATGGTCGCCGTGAGATATCTGAGTTTAGGCCCGAAATCACCGCGCCCGACGCGTTCATGCAAAAGAGACGCGGCGCCGTTGCAGGCAGTGGGGGGCGGTTGATGCGAGTGCGATTCGATCTCTTGGCAGGTGCGCGTCATGAGGAACACCACCTTCAGATCGCCGAAGTCGAACGGGACATGGTGCCGCCCGAGGATGAACCGGCCGCCATAGTAGCTGAATCCGAGCATGGTCTCGTTGTCGGTATCATAAGTGATCCGATAACCGCACGCCGCGGCTTCTGTGTCCATCTCCTCTCGAAACGCCCGCTTCTTTCTTTCCAAGCGGGCGAGTTCGTCGTTGCGCTCCGCTTCCTCTCGGCGCTCCTTCTCAAGGCGCTCCTGGCGCTCCCTGTTCTCCCTGGCCTGTCGTTGCTTTTCCGCCATTTCCTCCTGTCGGGCGCGTTCGGCCGCCACTTTCTCCGAAAGCCGAGTGAATTCCTCCTCGATATTGACCTGTATGTTCTCGTAGTGGTTCTTCCAGTCGGCTTCTTGCTTGGGGGTGAGGGTGTTGTCGGTCAGAGGGACGCCGGTCCGCACCGCGTTTGCATAGTCGATGTAATTCTGACGGATCTCGTCTGCATCCGATGTTTTCAAATCGAACGCTTTGATGTGATCGAGGTCGCGTTTATAGGCGTCCCGTTCTTCCTTGTCGATGTTCTGCCAGCCGCGGGGCCGCCCTTTACCGTCCACCCAGGAAAGCCGATCGAAGTGTCGGGATTCGTGATATAGGGCGCGCGCGAGATAGCCGGGATTGCCGCGTTCCAGGGCCATCGCAAAGGTGCCCTTGAGAACGAGGACGCGCCCGTCCGCCGTGGTGATCGCCATGCGGCCGCCGGGCGTGCGCGGATTCATCGCCGTTGCGCCGCTGTAGTGGGACCGGCCGTCCGCCCCATCGATCTTCACCGAGAGACTGATCCCCCTTCCGGATTCGGTGACGCGCGGATTCCACCGCGCCGTCAGTCCGGCGACATAGGCATCTTGCGGTTCGGAAGGCGTTTGGATTTCGAACGGGGCATCGTGTCGAGGCTTGACATGGTAGAGGTCGGCAGTCAACGTCATGGCCTTCTGATAGGTCTGTTCTTGGGTCGTGTAGGCGGCAAGGTACGCCTGAGCGGCTGAGAGCTTTGCTTCATCGGAGGCCGCAGTGGCGCGGATGGCGATATACGTCGCTTTCATCTCCAGCACGGCAGGCTCGAGTTCTTGTGCTTCCTTGATGGCCGTCAGTATCTTGGCTTTGGAATCCCTCGTTGCGGGACCGGGATCGGGCATGCACGGCACACCTGGGGCCGCGACGGAACACAATGCGGCGAAGACGGAGACTGGTGTGGCTGCCAGACTCAGAGCGAACAGTAGGCGCCTCATCGGACGACCTCGAGGACGACGGCTTCGGTGGAGATGGGTCCGAGAGCGTCGGCGACGCGCTGAGAGTGCTGCTTGCGCGTCGTTTCGGGCGATTGAAAGCTTGATGTGAGTTTGATGAAGCTCTCAGTGAGAGGCTCAGGCCGATCGTCCAGTTCGACATGGATACGGTAGCGGCCCGGGGTCTTGAACTCGTCACGGGCAATCATGGTCCGAAACGGTTCCGAGGGGGAATCTCCGTCGCCGAGACTTCGCAGAGTCTCGCCGGGGCCGATCCTGACCCTGAAAGTCGTGCTCGCTTTGCCTTCGGCCTCTTCCTCCAGCGTCGGAGGTCCGGCACGAGGGGTCAGCGGCGTGGATCTGCCGCCCATCGCGGGTTCGAGGCGATGGCTGCGCCCTTTGGCGTCGGTGAAGATGAACTTGATCGTTCGAAGCGAATCGAAAAGGCCGCCCCAACGGAAGACGCTGTCGTCGTACTCAATGTATTTGATCGGTTCGCGGCCGATGTTCGTCATCTCCAGCCGGAAGCGGGGCGACTCTCCGACCCGGATCTTCGTCTTCTCGAGAAAGAACTGGAGCCGGACCTTGCGCGCGACGGGTTCCGGCGTGAACCCGGAGGGTGCGGGCAGCACCATCGTGCGCGTGTTCTTGTCCTCGAGCCTCTGGTCTGCGTCCACGAGCGCGTCCAGTTTCTTGATCAACTCGGGAACGGGCTTCTTCTCGGCGGGCCGGACGGGCATCGCCAGCGGCGGCGTTTCCGGAGTCGGAGCCGAGGGCCTCTTGCAAGCAGCGGAGACGGCCAGCAGCGCGGCGAGAGCGGCGATTCTCATTTCAGCATCCTCGTCCAATGAAATAGAAGCGGCGCGCCGCCGCTTCCCTGGACTCATCCGGTTGAGGCCGGATCGTGGATACCCCGGGGCCGATCCCCCGGGCTACAGAGCGTCCCTCTAGGGACATGTTGAGTATAGACGCCGATCCTGCGGCCCGCCTGAGGCAAAAGACCCAGCGTGGCCTGGGTCGATTGCGTTCGCCGGGCCTTGCGCGCGCGGCCACCACGCGCTACCCTTGGGCGTGCTCGAGGAATTCACGGACGTGGCCCAGGAGCGCGGCGCGGATGGCCCGCGCCGCTGGTTCTCCGACGAGGAGATGGACCTGATCGTCTGGCCGCACGCGGACGGGGGCCTGGCCGGCTTCGAGCTGTGCTACGGCAAGTCCCGGACCGAGCGCGCCTACGCCTGGCGGCGGGGCGGCGCGCTGGGCCATTTTCTCGTCGACGACGGGGAGTCCACGCCGCTGCGCAACGACACGCCGGTCCTGAAGGCCGGCGGCGGCGCGGGGGACCGGGAGACCGTCCTCGCCGATTTCCTCGCCCGGGCCGCGCGGCTGGACAGGCCCATCGTCGACGGCGTGAGCGAGGTCCTTCGCGGCGGGCGCCCCTGATTTTATAGAATGGGCGCGTGAGAAGCCTCGGCCTCGCCTCCGCGCTCGTCCTCTTCGCCGCCTGCATCCCCTATCCCGGGGAGCTGCCGGACGACGGCCGCGGGCGATCCTACTCCGGCGTCATGGAGGGCGTCTACCCCGGCCTTGACGCGGGCGCGCAGGAGAACTCGAGCCTGCACTTCAAGGTGAAGGCCTACGGGCAGGACACCGTGCTGAGCGTCTCGGCCCAGGCCGAGGCCGCCTACACGCGGATCATGACCGACACCGGCCTCAACTCGTTCATGCCGCGCGGCCTGTATCAGATCGTCGTCTACGGCACGCAGGACGAGTACCGCAAGAAGACCGGCCAGCCCGACTGGTCCGGCGGCGTGGCGGTCGGCAACGCGATCTACACCTACTCGTCGGCGCGCGTCGACGCGGTGCTCTCTCACGAGGTCACGCACCTGATCTGGTTCGAGTACATGGGCCGCGTCAACCCCGACCACCGCTGGGTCAACGAGGGCCTGGCCGTGTTCCAGGAGAACAAGGCCGTGGGCTCCCGCGGCCAGGGGGACCTGTTCTCCTCGGTGCGCGGGACGATGCGCTCGCAGACGATCCCGATGGACCAGATGATCCGCCTCGTGCCCGCCACCGAGCGCGCCTACGAGGTCAGCCTCTGGTACGCGCAGGCCGAGAGCATGGTCCGCTTCATGATCGAGCGCGGCGGGCGCATCGGCTTCTCCCAGTTCCTCGGCGCGCTGCGCTACGACAAGAACCTCGACCAGGCCGTCGCCGATGGCTTCCCCGGCTCGTGGCGGACGCTCGAGGAGTTCGAGCGGGACTGGAAGCGGAGCCTGCAGTGAAGGCGCCTCCCGCTCCCGGCGCCCGCCGCGTCGTTCTGCCCGTGCGCGGCATGCACTGCGCGTCCTGCGTGTCCAAGGTGGAAGGAGCGCTCAACAAGCTCGACGGCGTGAAGGCGGTGTCGGTGGACCTGCCCTCGCGCACGGTCGCGATCGATTTCACGCCGATCCCGGGCAAGCTCGAGGTGCGTTCGCTGCGGCGCGCGATCGAGAAGGCCGGCTACGACGTGCTCGGCGAGAGCGAGTCCCGCACCCAGGCCGAGTCGATGAGCCTGCTCTCCCAGCAGGCCGAGCAGCGCGCGCTGATGACGCGCCTCCAGGTCGCCGTCGTCTTCTCCGTCCCGCTGATGACGGCCCACATGCTGGGGCTCTCGCCCTACACCGCCCTGTTCCTGGCCGTGCCCGTGCAGCTGTGGGGCGGCTGGCACTTCCATCAGGGCTTCTCCCGCGCGCTGCTGCGCCGCCGCGCCGACATGGACACCTTGGTCTCCGTGTCCACCTGGGCCGCGTTCCTCTACAGCGCCTACGTCGTGCTGTTCCCGGAGACCCTGCCGCCCGCGGCGCGCGTCACCCAGTGGGACGCCGTCAGCGGCCTGATCGTGTTCGTGACCTTGGGCCGCTGGCTCGAGTCGCGCACGCGCGGCAAGACGAGCGAGGCCGTGGCCAAGCTCATGCGCCTGGCCCCCAAGACCGCCCGCGTCCTGCGCGACGGCGCCGAGGTCGTCGTGCCGCTCGCCGAGGTCGAGGTCGGCGAGACCGTCCGCGTGCGGCCCGGCGAGCAGATCGGCTGCGACGGAGAGGTCGTCACCGGGAGCTCGACGCTCGACGAGTCGATGCTGACCGGCGAGAGCCAGCCCGTCGAGAAGACCGTCGGCTCGCGCGTCTGGGGCGGCACGCTCAACAAGGGCGGGGCCCTCGAGGTGCGCGTGGCGCGCCCCGGGGACGAGTCGGCGCTGGCGCGCATCGTCGAGGCGGTGCGCGAGAGCCAGGCGACGAAGCCGAAGATCCAGCGCTACGTGGACAAGATCGCCGCCTGGTTCGTGCCGGCGGTCATCGGCCTCTCGATCCTGACGGCCGTGCTCTGGATGCGCTGGGGCCCGGAGCCGCGCTTCCTGCTCGCGATGACGTGCGCGGTGTCGGTGCTCGTCTCGGCCTGCCCCTGCGCGCTCGGCCTCGCCACGCCGCTCGCGGTGGTGGCGGGCATCGGCCGCGCGGCGGAGATGGGCGTTTTCTTAAGAAACGCTGAAATTCTGGAGGAGGTCGGCAAGCTCGACGTCGTCCTCTTCGACAAGACCGGCACGCTCACGGAGGGGCGCCCGCGCGCGGCCGGCGCGATCACCGTGCGCGGGACCGAGGCCGAGATGCTCTCCTGGGCGCTGGCCTGCGAGGAGCGCTCCGAGCACCCGTTCGCCGCCGCGATCGTCGCGCTCGCCAAGGAGCGCAAGGTCAAGGCGCCGAAGGTGGACTCCTTCGAGGCGCTGCCGGGCCGCGGGGTCCTCGCGACCTCCGGCGGGCAGACGGTCCGCGCGGGCAGCCTCCCGTGGCTCAAGGAGGAAGGGGTCTCGATCCCGGCCGACCAGGCCATGCGCTTCTCCGAGTTCGGGTCCTTGCTCGGCGTCGCCCTCGGGACCGACCTCCTGGGCGCTTTCCAGATGGAGGACGCGCTGCGGCCGTCGGCGCCGGCCGCCGTCGCCGCGCTCAAGGACATGGGCCTCGAGGTCTACCTCGTCTCCGGCGACCGCAACGCCGCCGCCTACCGCGCCGCGGAGCTGTGCGGCATCGGCACCGTGTTCGCGGAGATAAGGCCCGAGGAGAAGGCGGGCATCGTGCGCCGCTTCCAGACCGAGGGAAAGAAGGTAGCGATGGTCGGCGAGGGCTTCAACGACGCGCCCGCCCTGTCCCACGCCGACGTCGGAGTCGCGCTGGCCACCGGGACCGACGTCGCCATCGAATCGGCCGACATGACCTTGCTCAACCCCGACCTGATGACCTTGGCGCGCGCGATCAAGCTCAGCCGCCGCATCCGCCGCGTGATCCGCGAGAACCTCGCCTGGGCCTTCGTCTACAACCTCCTGCTCATCCCCGTGGCCGCCGGCGCGCTTTACCCTCGCTTCGGCGTCCTGCTCCGCCCGGAGTACGCCGGCGCGGCGATGGCCCTGAGCTCGATTTCCGTCGCTTTGAATTCCCTGAGACTGAGGAGAAGAGATGTCGAATAAACCCCTGATCTACGGCTACAACCCCGACCTGTCGCTGTCGGGCGCCGACGCGCCGCTGCCCCCGATCGAGACCTGGCCCAACCAGTACAAGGGCTACGAGATCAAGATCGAGGTCCCCGAGTTCACCTCGGTGTGCCCGAAGACCAAGCTGCCGGACTTCGGCTCGATCACGGTGCGCTACCTGCCGAACAAGGAGTGCCTCGAGCTCAAGAGCTTCAAGTACTACATGCTCGGCTACCGCAACATGGGCATTTTTTATGAGAACGCCGTGAACCGCATCTGCGACGACGTCGCGAAGGCGACGAAGCCGGTCTGGCTCGAGGTCGTCGGCAAGTTCACGCCGCGCGGCGGCATGCAGTCGACCATCACCGCGCGCTGGCCGCGCAAGGCGTTCGGGCCTCGTTGACGGGAAAAAAAGTTCGGACGGCGCTTCTCGTCCTGGGCGCCGTTCTGCTTTTCCTCCGCCTCGGACGTCCAGCGCTGTGGCAGGACGAGGCGGAGACGGCCCTGCGCGCCGTCTCCACCCAGGAGACCGGCCTTCCGCGCATGTCGCTCGACGGAGTCCTCGTCACCGCCCAGCCGTCGCTCTCGAAGTCCGAAGGGAACGCCGAAGGCGTCTGGATATGGAACACCTGGCTTCCTGCGTACCTGACCGCTGCGTCGTTCTCCGTCCTCGGTCAAACCCCGTTCGCCGCCCGTCTGCCGTTCGCCCTCGCGGCGCTGCTGACGCTGTGGCTGTTCCTCCGTCTTTCCCGGGATGACGGCGGCCCTCCGTGGGCCGCCGAATCCGGTTTGGCGCTTCTCGTGCTGTCTCCGGCTTTTCTCCTGTTCGCCCGCCAGTCCCGCTACTACTCCCTGACCGCGCTCGGCACCGTGCTCGTCTTCCTCGCTTGGCGCCGCCTGCTGGCCGGCGGAAAAGGCGGCGCCGCCGCCGTGGTCCTGTCGTTGCTCCTCCTCCTCCATTCGTCCTTCGCCTTTTTCGCGATCGCCGCCCTGGCGCTGGCGGCCGACGCGGCCCTGCGCGGCCGCGAGTGCCTGGACCGGCGCTTCGCCGCCGCGGCGCTGGCGACGGCGGCGCTGTCGCTGCCGGTGTTCTGGTACTTCCGCGTCTGGGACCGTCCCGGCAACCACCTGTACGCCCCGGTCGAGGCCTTCGAGTTCCTCAAGACGTTCTTTCTTTGGCTTTCGCTGTTCGCCGTGCCCGCCCTCCTTCCCGCGGCCGTCGCGGCCAAGCGCCGCAGCTATTGGTCGGTCGCCGCGGGCTTCGTCGTGCTGTGCGGTCTCGTCGCGGAGGGGGCGTTCTCGCGCGTCGCGGCGGCGCTCGCCCTCGGCTGGCTCGGGGCCAACGCCGTCCGCTCCCGCGGCACGGAGCGTATGGCCTGGCTGTGGCTCGCGGCCACGCTCGGCCTGCTCTCCGTCTCCGCCGCCGAGCCGTACGGCCGCTACCTGATGGGCGCGCTCCCCGCCCTGGCCTACCTCGCCGGCCGCTGGATCTCCGAGCTCGCGGGCGGACGCGCCGCGCCCGCGCTCGCCTTGGGCGCCCTCCTGGCGGCGGTGAACTGGGCCGGCTGGCTGCCGCTGAAGGCCGCCGCGCTCGTCGCCGCCCCGGCGGAGCCGGTCGCCTCCGTGTCCGGCATGATGCGCCAGCGCCTGCGCGACGCCGGGCCGCGCAGCGACCTCGCGCGCTTCCTCGGGGAGCTCGCGCGCGGGCCCGAGGGCTACGTCGAGGCCGTCGCGCGGGCCGTGAAGGAGTCCGGGGGGGAGACGGTCTACTCCGACGCCGACAACCTGTCCTTGATGTTCGCCGCCGGCCTGAAGCCGGTATATAGGGAGGAGCTGGAGTTCCTCAAGCCCGACTGGCTTCTGATCTCGCCGTGGCTGCGGCTCGACCCCCAGGCGTCGATCGAGCTGGCGGCGCTGGCGACGAGCGCGGCCTACGAGCCCGTCCTCGTCTCCGCGCCGCGCCTGCTGTGGCAGAACAACCCCGACCCTCTGTTCCGCGACTTCGCCCCGAAGGCGGGGCCTTTGGCGCTGTTCCGGCGGCGGCGCTGAGGCGTCTAGGTCTTAGGACCCATTGACGGCTGGGCCTTAAGGGCTGGCGCGAAAGGCGTTCTTCCGTTATTCTTCCGGGGATGACCCCTCCCGGCCCCTCGGCCCGCGTCCTGCTGGCGGCGCTCCTGCTCGGAGCCGCCGCGCCCGCGCGGGCCGAGGAGGACGAGCCCTCGGGCTCGGCGCCGAGAGCGGAGCCGGTCAAGGCGGCGCCGGTCAAGCCCGCCGACCAGATCAAGAACGCCTGCGACGCCCCGGCCGTCGCCGTCCGCCTGGCCGACCCCGCCGCTCCCGACGGCGAGGGGAAGGCCCCGGCGGCCGCGCCGAAGCGCGAGAAGGAAGCCCAGTCCGCGGCCAACCGCCTCGGCGCCGGCGTCGAGGGCGAGTCCGACGAGTCCGGCCAGACCTTGTCGTGGAAGCGGGGCAAGACCACGAAGACCCAGTGCCGCGCCAAGCTCGAGCGCCTGCGCCGCGATTTCCCCGGCCGCGTCTCCTTCGAGCCGACGACCGAGGAGCGCGTCGCCGAGGTGCGCCGCCGCCGCGACGCGATGATCCCCGAGGGCCTGCGCAAGAACTCCTCCGACGCCTCGCTGGCGAACGGCCTGTTCGACGGCGGAGTGTTCGGCTCGATGTTCTCGCCGAAGGCCGAGGACGCGGTCTCGGCGTCCGCGGCCGCCTCGCCTTACGGGAGCATCCGCCCGGCCGCCTACGCGCCCGAGCGCCAGCTCCCGGTGCAGTACCGAGGCGCGCTGTCCTCGTCGCCGCCCCAGCCGGCCAGCTACGCGGCGCCGACCTTCACCCAGCGGATCTCGAACGCGTACGACGCGACGACGGCCTACGTCTCCGAGAGCCTCAACGAGGCCGGCCAGTGGGTCAGCGGCGTCGCGCGCTCGGTGCGCAACCGCTTCTACAGCGGCATCGAGATGATCCAGGGCTTCGGCTACAAGTTCATCCACGCCGGCCGCTCGACGAACTGGGGGACGAAGCCGCTCGTCGACGGGCTGCGCCGGATCGCGGCCTACATGCGCGGCACCGGCAAGGCCGAGACCGACCTCGCCGTCGGCGACATCTCGAGCGCCCACGGCGGCCAGCTCGGAGGCCACGCCTCCCATCAGACGGGCCGCGACGTGGACATCGGGTTCTACATGACCGAGGCGGGCGGCGGCAAGGCCGTGGACGCCATGAACTTCGTGCGCTTCACCGGCGGACGCGACGGGCTCACGGGGAACTACGGCGGGCGCGCGGTGCGCTTCGACGCCGAGCGCAACTGGATGCTCATCCAGGCCATCCTCGCCAACCCCGACCCGGAGTTCAAGCCGACCCACATCTTCATCGCCAACCACCTGAAGGGCGCCGTGCTCGCCGCCGCGGGGAGCAGCCCCGACCGGGCGCGCGCCGCCGCGCTGATGTCGTACTGGCCCGGCCACGACAATCACCTCCACCTGCGCGTCCGGTAAGCTCCCCGCCCGCCGCGGAGTATGGACGACGGTGACGCCATGACCTCCCCGTTCCTCGCGCAGAACCTCGCGTTCGACCTCGCCATCTCGGCGACTTCCCTGTTCTTCGCCTGGAGGCTTTTCCTCCTCGCGCGCGCGCGCGGAGAGGGCCGGCCGTGGGCGCTCGCGGCCGCCGTCGTCATCGGCGGCGGGTGCGGCTTGCTGCCTTGGCTCGCCGCCGGAGGCCTCGAAGGGTCGATCTGGGGCTTCGCGCTGGCGGCGCGCGCGCTGTGGACCGGGGCCACCGTCGCCGCGCCCGTCGCCGCGGCCGCCGCCGCGGTCCGCGGGCGGCGCGCCGCGTGGCTGCTCCCCGCGGCGGCGCTCGTCGCGCTCAAGTGGTGGGGGGAGGCCGGGGAGCCGGCGCGCCTCGAGGTCCAGCGCGCGACGATCGAGGTGCCGGGGCTGAGGCGCCCGGTGCGCGTCGCCCACTTCTCGGACCTGCAGACCGACGGCATCCGGCCGATGGAGCTTCGCGCGCGCGCGGAGGCCAACGCCTACGACCCGGACGTGGTCGTGTTCACCGGCGACGTGATGAACCACGCGGCCTTGAAGGCCGCTTCCTACGAATACCTCGCCGGCTTCACGGCGCGCGGGGCGAAGCTGATGGTCGGGGGGGACGTGGACGGCGGCCTCGACCGCGCGGCGTTCGAGGCCGCCACCGGCTTCGAGTGGATCGACGGCAAGGCCCGGGCCGTGACCGCCGGCGGGGCGAGGCTGTCCTTCCTCGGCTTCGGCCTGCTCGACTACCGCAAGGGCGCGGCGTTCGCCGAGGGCCTCGTGCGCCTCTCGGGCGAGCCCGACGCGCGCCTCGCGCTGAGCCACAGGCCCGACGCCGCCTTCGCGCTGAAGGGCCTGCCCGTGGCGGTGCTCTTCACCGGCCACACGCACGGGGGGCAGATCGTGATCCCGGGTTTCGGGCCGCCGGTGACGCTCACGCGCGTGCCGCGCCTCGTCGCGGCCGGGGGCGTCCATCTCCTCGACGGGCTGGCCGTCTCGCTGGCGCGCGGGTTCGGCTGGGAAGGCCATGTCGCCCCGCGCGTGCGCCTGTTCTGCCGCCCGCACCTCATACTGGCCGAGCTCGTCCCGCCCGCGCGGTGAGCCTCAGTCGCCGCAGAGCTTGAGGCCGACGATGCCGGCGAGGATCAGCCCCAGGCAGGCCAGGCGCGCCGCGGAGGCCGACTCTCCCAGCAGCCAGACGCCGACGAGCGCCGTGCCCGCCGTGCCGATGCCGGTCCACACCGCGTACGCCGTCCCCGCGGGCAGGCGGCGCATCCCCTGGGATAGTAGAATGAAGCTCAGGATCATCCCCGCCACGGTGAGCGCGGAGACGCCCGGCCGCCGGAAGCCGTCGGACAGCTTGAGCCCGATGGCCCAAGCGACCTCCAACAATCCGGCCAATCCGACCCAGAGCCATGCGCTCGCCATATGGCTATAAGGTAACAATTCCGTATATGCCTTGAAACCGTAACATGATAGCGCTAAATTAGTCATAAGTTGCTTACCCTGCCCCGGACATGATATTATCAACGCCGTCATCACGCTCTTTGTTCCGTATTTCGTGCCCAGTTGGCGCAGTGGTAGCGCGCTCCCTTGACATGGGAGAGGTCATAGGTTCAAATCCTATACTGGGCACCATTTTTTTGCCCCAGGAGCCCAGCTGAACATGCCCGCAGCCGACATCGTGCGCGCCGCCGATCCGAACTCCCAGGAGGCCCTCGACGCCCTGCGCCATTCGTGCGCGCACGTCATGGCCCAAGCCGTGCAGGAGCTGTTCCCCGGCACGAAGATCACCATCGGGCC
>Ga0255338_1002574_pt1 | contig 25622 bp, 28 predicted proteins | sample MeOH1_35cm_T4_19_FD_203715 | JGI IMG/M metagenome (GOLD analysis project Ga0255338, IMG submission 203715) | Sandy soil microbial communities from University of British Columbia, Vancouver, Canada - MeOH1_35cm_T4_195 | ecosystem: Engineered > Artificial ecosystem > Sand microcosm > Unclassified ...
CGAGGTTCGCGAGCCGTCCTGGGGCCCATTCATGCAATAAACGAGGAGTTCCTAGCCATGACCCAAATGATGACCAAAACCCTTGCCGTCGCTGCCCTGCTGGCCCTCGGCGCTTGCAGCTCCGGCGTCAAGCTGGACGACACCGCCGGTGCCGGTGGCAAGGGCACGCCTTCGAGCGACGCTCGCGCCGTGGCGCCGGTGGACGTCTCGCGCGATCCGCTGAACGACCCGAACAGCCCGCTGGCCAAGCGCAGCGTGTACTTCGACTTCGACAGCTACAGCGTCAAGTCCGACTACCAGGGCATGCTGTCCGAGCACGCCAAGTACCTGGCCGCCAACAAGGGCCGCCGCATCCTGATTCAGGGCAACACCGACGAGCGTGGTACCAGCGAGTACAACCTGGCGCTGGGCCAGAAGCGTGCCGAGGCCGTGCGCCGCTCCATGTCCTCGCTGGGCGTGCCGGAAAGCCAGATGGAAGCCGTCAGCCTGGGCAAGGAAAAGCCCAAGGCAACCGGCCATGACGAAGCCTCGTGGGCGGAAAACCGCCGCGCGGACATCACGTACTAATCTGCGGATAGCCAACTCATGAAAGCACGCGTCTCCAAGTTGGTATTGCTTACTGCGATGTCCTGCGCCAGCCTGCTGCATGTTGCGCAGGCGCGGGCCGGCGTGTTCGACGATGACGAGGCGCGCAAAGCCATCGTGACCATGCGGGACCAGTTCAACGGTTTCCAGGCAACGGCATCGCAGCGCATCGACCAGAACAGCCGCGCCCAGCTCGACATGCAGAACCAGCTCGAGGGCCTGCGCCAGGAAGTGGCGCGGCTGCGCGGCCAGAACGAGATGCTGCAGAACGAAGTGACCACGCTGCAGAAACAGCAGAAGGACTACTACGCCGACCTCGATGCGCGCCTGAAGAAATTCGAGCCGCAGCAGGTCACCGTGGATGGCCGGGAAGGCCTGTCGCAACCCGGCGAGAAGACTGAATACGATGCCGCGCTCAAGCAGTTCCAGACCGGGGACTTCAAGGGTGCCGGCAACGTGTTCTCCGCCTTCATCAAGAAGTACCCGCAGAGCCCGTATGTGCCGCTGGCGCAATACTGGCTAGGTAACTCGTTGTATGCGCAGCGGGATTACAGCCGTTCCACCACGGTGCTGCAAAACATGGTGCAGGCCTATCCGGATCACCCCAAGGTGCCGGATGCGCTGATCGCCATCGCCAACAACCAGATCGAATCGGGGCAGAAGCCCGCGGCCCGCAAGACCCTGGAGCAGGTGGTAGCCAAATACCCCGGCACCGAGGGCGCGCAGGCGGCGACCAATCGCCTCAAGACGCTGAAGTAAGCGCCGCGCCGGCAGAGCGCCGGTGGCAGGCGAACGACGCAAGGCCCGCATCCGCGGGCCTTTTGTCGTGGTCGCGCTAAAATACGCGATTCGCCTTGAATTTTGCGTGGCGCCGCCAGGCGCCGCCCCCCGCCATCATGAAAAAACGCGCTATCGTCCTGCTTTCCGGCGGCCTGGACTCCGCCACCGTCCTTGCCATGGCCAATGCGCAGGATTTCGAGACCTATGCGCTGTCGATGCGCTATGGCCAGCGCCATTCCTCGGAACTGGAGGCAGCCAAGCGCGTGGCGGCGGCCCTGGGCGCGGTGCGCCACGAGATCATCGACCTCGACCTGCGCCGCTTCGGCGGCTCGGCGCTGACCGACGATAGCCTGGACGTGCCCACCGACGGCGCGGTCGGCGGGATTCCGGTCACCTATGTGCCGGCCCGCAATACCATCATGCTCTCGCTGGCCCTGGGCTGGGCCGAGGCCGTTGGCGGCCGCGACCTGTTCTTCGGCGCCAACGCGGTCGATTACTCAGGCTATCCGGATTGCCGGCCCGAGTATGTTTCGGCCTACGAGACGCTTGCCAACCTGGCCACCAAGGCTGGCGTGGAGGGCGAGCGTATCCGCGTGCACGCGCCCATCATCGACATGACCAAGGCCGAAATCATCCGCGCCGGCGTCAGGCTCGGGGTGGACTACGGCATGACGGTGTCGTGCTACAAGGCCGACGACGACGGCCGCGCCTGCGGCGTATGCGACTCCTGCCGCATTCGCCGCGCCGGTTTCGAGGCCGCCGGCGTGCCCGATCCAACCCGCTACCAGGGCGCCGCCTGACGGTTGCGCAACAAGAGCGCGCGCACTCAACCCTGACGCCGCACACACCCGTTCCGATTCCCCCGCCGGACACTCATGCCCGATATCGATCTCGCAGCGCTCAGCCGTACCGTACTGGCGAGCACCTTCATCCTGACCTTCCTGTTTGGGGTGGTGCTCCAGCGCACGCACTTCTGCACCATGGGCGCGGTCTCCGACATCGTCAACATGGGCGACTGGAGCCGCATGCGCATGTGGGGCCTCGCCATCGGCGTGGCCATGATCGGCACCGCCGGGCTGGCGGCGGGCGGTTATATCGATCCCGCCAGGACCATCTATGCCGCAAGCAAGCTCAGCTGGCTTTCCGCGCTGGTGGGCGGGCTGATGTTCGGCTTCGGCATGGTGCTGGCCTCGGGATGCGGCAGCAAGACCCTGGTGCGCATCGGCGCGGGCAACCTGAAATCGCTGGTGGTATTCGTATTCCTCGGGCTGTCCGCCTACATGACGTTGCGCGGCCTGTTCGGCGTGATTCGCGTGAATACCGTCGATGCGGTGGCGCTCACGCTGCCCACCACGCAGGACCTGCCCTCCGTGCTGGCGCATGCCAGCGGCATGGCGCGTGGCACCTTGCAGCTTGGCATCGGGCTGGTGCTGGGCGGCGCGCTGGTGATCTGGGCGCTGGCCGGACGCGGCTTCCGAACGTTCGATAACCTGCTGGGCGGCATTGCGGTGGGGCTCATCATCGTGGCGATGTGGTACGTCTCGGGGCATATTGGCTATGTCGCCGAAGATCCCAACACGCTCGAAGAACTGTTCGTGGGCACCAATAGCGGCCGCATGGAAAGCCTGAGCTTCGTCGCTCCGTATGCCTATACGCTGGACTGGCTGATGATGTTCAGCGACAAGAGCAAGGTGTTGACCATTGGCATCGTCAGCGTGTTCGGCGTGGTGGCCGGGGCCGCCGCCTATGCGCTGGTCACGCGCACCTTCCGCTGGGAAGGCTTTGGCAGCGCCGAGGACGTTGGCAACCACATGGTGGGCGGCATCCTGATGGGCGCAGGCGGCGTGACCGCCCTGGGCTGCACGATCGGCCAGGGCTTGTCGGGCGTATCGACGCTGGCAATCGGCTCGTTTATTGCTCTGGCCGGTATCCTGGCCGGCTCGGTGCTGGGCTTCCGCTACCAGATATGGCGCCTTGAGCGCATGATCTAGCACGAACGTTTAACGCGCTAAGGTTGACATTAGGGCCAGGATATTCCTATAATCGCGGCTTCAGTTTTTCCGGGTCGTTAGCTCAGTCGGTAGAGCAGCGGACTTTTAATCCGTTGGTCGCGTGTTCGAGTCACGCACGACCCACCAGCATTGCAGAAGGCGTAGCGGGCAACCGCTACGCCTTTTTTGCGTTCTACAGCCAGCAAAATTTCGCCTTTGCCGGAAATCTGCCGGAATCGCACCATCCAGGCCTGTACCAACATTGCTTGTTTGGAGCACCCGGATGGCTTACATCGCCCAGCGTGGCGCGTACTGGCGCGCAGAGGTTCGTCGGAGAGGATTCAAACCGACCTACAGAACCTTTGACACTCGGATCCAGGCCCAACAATGGGCTCGCAAGATCGAATCCGAAATGGACGCCGGCATATACGTCGATCGCTCAGAAGCAGAGCGCACGACGCTGAGGGAAGCGCTCGAGCGCTACCGCCAAGAAATCGTACCCTCCAAGCGGCATCCGACCCAAGAAAACGGCCGAATTCAACGTTGGCTCGCGACGGAGCTTGCCTATCGGGGTCTCAGTTCGCTGAGAGGCGTTGATTTTGCTCGCTACAGGGACGCTCGCAGAAGCGGAGGTAAGGCAGAGAACACGATCCGCTTAGAACTCCAACTTGTGAGTCATCTGTTTGAGATCGCGCGGAAGGAGTGGGGGATGGAGGGCTTGGCGAATCCGCTGAAGAACATCCGAAAGCCAGGAGGGAGCGCTGCACGCGACCGCAGGCTTGGTGACGGAGAGTATGACGCGATTCGCGCTCAGCTCGAGTCCAGCGCCAATCGCTACGCCGCACCAGCGTTTGATCTAGCCATCGAAACTGCCCTTCGGAAGGGCAGCCTGTTCTCCCTACGTTGGGAGTGGATCGATCTTCCCGGGCGGATGATTCGCTTTCCCGCGGAGGCTCGAGGCGCGGCTAACAAAGGCGTCCCGCAAGCCCTGCCGCTGTCAAGGCGCGCTCAGAGCGTTCTGACAACGTTGCGTACATCGAGTGGACTTGAGGCAGAGAGTTCGTCTGAATGCGACCGCGTTCTGAAAACCACGCCAAATGCCGTATTGCTCGTTTGGACTCGTGCCCTAACGAAGCTTCAGATCGATGATCTGCGATGGCACGACCTTCGCCATGAAGCGGTCTCGCGTCTCTTCGAGAAAGGACTCCATCCCATGGAGGTGGCGAGCATCAGCGGTCATCGGAGCATGCAGATGCTGAAGCGCTACACGCATCTGAAACCGGAAAGCCTATTGGACCGCCTCGGCTAGACCCCAGGCCCCTTGATCTGAGCAATCTACATCGTCAGCACCTCTCGGTGCTGACGCAAAGCGGCGAGCCTAGTGGCAGCCACCACAGGTCTCGCCTGACCACAACCGACCTTCAACGGAGGTTTGTCATGGCTAAGTTCATTCTACCGTCTCACCCCTTGAGTGCACTGTCGCAGGACAGCGACCTGTCTTGTGTCCTTGACCTCGAAGACCCGCATCGGATGTCGTTGGAGCGGCTGGAGGGGCTGATCACGGCGCAGCCGGCCGGCGAGATTCGCGCCTACCTCTTCGGCCTGTACGACATGCGCCGAGCGGCCGTCTACGCAGGGGGAGCCTGATGAAACGAGTACTGCTGATGGGAGCCGCTCTGGTCATAGCCTGCCCGTTGTGGGGCCAGACCTATGAGGAAATCCTCGATGGCGCATGGGCGCTAAGCCAGGCCGAGCAAGCCAGGCGAATAGCGGAGGCTAGAGCTAGGGAGGAGGCCGACGAAAACAGGATGTACTGGACCTGCGGCTGCGTGGGAGGGAAGCCGGTATGGGGCTACAAATCGCTTCGGCAGTTGCGCGCGGAGACGGGGGCCATAAGTCAGCGCTCGCAGGCCCTCTTCGACACTTACCCTCAATTGACCCCCGGGCTGAACATGCTGCTGTCCACGCTTTGCAAATGACCATGGGCAAACCACTGATGGCCTTGCGTCAGGTCGAAATCCCGCTTCCCCAAGCATTTGCGAACGCCGTCTCGCCGGAGTTGTTCGAGCGTCTACGTCTGGAGCCGATTCCGCCCCTATTCTTGAGGAAACCACAGGGGCAGAACAATCCACGCTGGCTTGGATTCTGCTCGTTTGCCGAGCACACGGAGTTCGGGGAAATTGTCATGGATGCCCGACTGGTCGAAGCAGCCGAATGGCAGCCACGCAGTGATTGGATTCAGTTCGTCTACCTGCATGAGGTAGCGCATCGACTTATGCCAGGTGCCTGCCACAATGGAGCCTTTGGAGCGATGGTTTTGCTGCTCTACTTCCGCGCTGGAGTCGCTAATGAAATTGAGATGTGGCAACGGTCAACACTCTACGACTTTCAGGATGAAGGGGAAAACCTGCCAAGAGTGCTTGCCTGGGCGTGGAAGACAGCACAGGAGCTGGCCCTGACGGACCTGAGGGCGGAACGTTGTGCGGACGTCATCGCTGAGCGCTACGAGAGGTGGTGTGCCTGGTTGGCGGCAGAGCCAGAGCGCTCACGAGCCAGGCAGGCTGACGCGCAGGCCCGCGCCAAGCAAATAGCGGATTTGCGGGAAGGCCGGTATTGGTGGGCTGCAGGGGCCTTTGCTTTGGGAGCCATGATGGCGACCGTGCTGCAGTTTGTCTAAGGGCTAGGCCGCAGACCGTCAGAGTGGCTAAAAGTTAATCTCAGTACACATTCTAGCCGCCGCATAGTCCGCCTGTGGCAGGAAGGAGGGCTCCTTAACGAAGGGCGCAGGAATGGTTGAGGCGGCCTGATCGTCGCTGGAGCTCAATTAATCCAGCGACGGTAGTTTGGCTCCTCGGCGCAGGAGTCGTAATCGCTGACTTGGGTGCTCCCTTGAGTCGCGTGTCGACTGCTGGGGAGAGCCCTGCAGCTCGTGCTATTGAGGCTGGGCTAGCTCATGCAGCAAGTGCGCCAATTTACGTTGCTGCTTGACCTATGACAGGGAGCTTAGACGCCAAATCGGATGCGAAGAGGTTGCATGCAAATGCCGTTTCGTATAGTTCATCGGCAGTGAAAGTTACTTGCTCGCCCAATTGGTACGTTCGGATACGGGTGTCGCGGCGCATAAGGACTTCAACTTGTTCCCTCGCGTCACCTGGGTCAACGACATGTCCAGCAGCAATTTCCACCTCTTCGTCACCTCTCTTATAGAAGCACTTCAGGCGAGGGATAGATAGGGTCAATATACCGTTCTCGTCCACATCGGTTGCTCCCACGACGCCTCCTCGATGCTCGAGACAATTTCGGACACTTTGCAATGAACGAAATTCGTTCTCAAAGGCCATTGGCACCGCCAACTTGGCATTTACATGCTCAAGCAGAACAGGGAAGGAAGCTTTGTTGGCACGCTTCCGAATGCTCTCAATACTTGACTCCAGTTGCGCAAGCGTGGTTACGCTGGCCGGCATAGCTGCCACATCAACAAAAAGATAGGCCTCCTCGAGCGCAGCCCGAACTCCTCGTGTCAGCTCTTGGAATGCTTTGCCGAGAATCCAGGTTGTGTAAAGCTGGCGCCTATTATCTGCGCTGAGCTTGGGGCCTTCAAGGTGATACATGCCCGCAAAGGGCGGCGGCTGCTCTAGGTCGGCCGCAGAGAGTGCATGCAGACAGAAGCGTACGACCTCACTGCATTCGAGCGCGGCCTTTACGGCGGGGGCTGATACGCCATCCGGGTGTAGTGTTATTTGGATTTGCTGCATTTGTCTTCCTAGCTTGCCGTCGTATTGATCTTGGGATCGATCTCACTCTAGGCGTGAACTTGCCGACGGCTTTGAGAGCGCGCCCACTACTCTATCACGTGCAGAACATAAACAAATTGAATGGGCTTGCCGATATACTGTGTCCGAAACGGCAGAGATTATGCGGCAACGGCAGGGGACGGGTATCAGCCACCCTACTGCCGCGATTGAGTTAGGCAACTGAAGACCGTTTCACTTTGATGAGGCGGGATTTTTGGCTGCGCAAGAACTCTCTATATAAACTATGGGAAGGAAATCAATGAGAACGGAAGCAGAGGTCTTCAACTCCTTATCCCAGCTATGTGTCCGCCCTGGATATGCGCACGCGCTAGCTCTTATATGTTTCAGGGATAATATGATCCGCTTTCAAGGGGAGATGAAAGCGGAGGATATGCTCCAGATATTTAATCGCAGGCGCCTAGTGCGAACGGAAATATCCACTTTGCTGGGGCTTGTGGTTCAGGCTGACATTGATTATTCGATGCCATCCCTGGAAATGCTGCAGCAGTATATTGGCGAAACGGAATCTCTGTTGGAGGAGTTGCATGTCGTTATGGGGAGTCCCATGATGGACGGGATTATTCAGGGTGACGCGCTCCACGGAGATTCTCCCTTTAAGCAGGGCGCGGTCTTGCGTGAGCCGATTTTTTATGGGGGTGAGTCAGCGTATAGTTTTCAATACCGTGATTTATCTCCGGTTAAATATCGAGGCGACGATCCTTGGTTGCGTGAAAACAAAGGTTTCTCGATCAAGTCTGCTGCGCGAGTCGTTCTTTCCATTGCCGCTCTTCAGAATAAGAAAATACTATCGGTTCATCGTGAGATGATGAAGTCTCCGCTTGAGGCACGGACGCTGCTGCCAGGGTACAGCTTTACCACGGAGGAGCTTTCGATCGAAAGTGGGATATCTGAACGTGAAGTTGGCGATATTATAAAAGCCTTCTTGTTGGAGGGGGGTAATGCCCAATTTCAGTCCATTGGCGACTTTAATTCCGTTAACTCGTCGCCAATAATCCCGCTCCCGGATGGGAGGTTTTTGTTGTTCCAGTATTATAGCCTCGTCGAGGCTCTATATGAGTCGCCATTTTACTGGATGAATCAGGACGTTGATTATCGCCCTGTGGCTGCAAAAAATCGTGGCGATTTCACGGAAGATTTTTCGGCTGAGCGTCTGAAGTCAGTGTTTGGTGAGGATAATGTCTTCAAGAATATCAACTTGCTCGCTCAAAAAGATAGGCGGCTAGGTGAAGTAGATGTTCTTGTGATATTCGGCGATCGATTGATTATCCTTCAGGCGAAGTCAAAGAGACTTACTGTTGCGGCCAGGAAGGGTAACGATGGGCAGATAAAGGAAGATTTTAAAAAGGCAATCCAAGACTCGTACGACCAGGCGCTAGCCTGTGCGCGCATTATCGAGGCGGGGGATTGTAGGCTGGTTGATTCACAGGGGGTTGAGATAAGGCTGAAACATCCTCCCAGTGAGATTTATCTATTCTGCGTTCTGTCAGATCATTATCCTGCGCTTAGTTTTCAAACATCGCAGTTTCTGAAATCGGAGGCCACGGATGTAATTCGACCGCCGTTCGTGATGGACGTTTTCCTGCTGGATGCGATGACGGAGATGCTTAATGCGCCCATCCGATTTCTCAATTTTGTAAGTTTGCGGGTAAGATATGCGAATAGGCTGAGTATGGCTCAGGAGTTGACCGCACTCTCATACCATTTAAAAAACAATCTATGGTTGAGTGATGAGTTCGATATGGTCATGCTCGAGGATAATATTGCCGCTGACCTCGATCTATCTATGTCGGTTCGGCGCGATGGCGTTCCTGGGCCTTGGACGCCGGACGGGATATTGACTCGCTTCGCAGGAACGATGCTCGATCGCCTTATCTCAAAAATCGAAGAGGAGGCTGAGCCATCGAAAATCGAGTTAGGTTTATTACTTCTTACAATGTCGGAGGATACTTTTAGGCGTGTCAATGAAGGGCTTGAGGCCATGACGAGAATGACGCGCAAAGATGGAAAAAATCATGACTTTACCGTAGGCATAAGTGAAGGAAAGGAGGGAGTTGTATTTCATTGCAACCCAGCCTCTCCAGAAGAAGCGTCGGCGTTGCTTCTTAAGCACTGTCATACCCGAAAATATATACAGAAGGCAAATAGGTGGTTCGGCTTGTGCATTGATACAGACGGTTTGCCAAAAATCGGGGTGCATCTTAATTTCCCATGGGAACGTTCCACAAGTATGGAGGCTGAAGCAAGCCGATTTCTGAAAAGTGTGAGCGCAAATACCAAGGCCAAATCTCATTCTCCTCGCGCAGCGGCCAAAACCGGGAGAAATGAGCTTTGTCCATGCCACAGTGGCCAGAAATATAAAAGGTGCTGTGGTAGAAACTAGTTTGACGATGGAATAGGGTCGGCGGCCCTTCAATGGCAAACGACTATCAGAGCCGCCTCATGCGGTCAAAAATTGTAGGTAATCGCGCCTTTGTTGTCGACGATCCAGCGCTTGGAGACGAGCTTGGCGATGATCGCCTCGACTTCGGTCTCGCGCAGCTCGCGCGGACGGAGCATCGACTTGATGTGGGTGGCCAGGGTAGTCCGCCGACGGGGCCGGGCGACCTTGCTCGACCGCCCGAGGATCTCTTTCGCCTTCTTGGCGTCCGAATCGGTTCCGGAGGTCGCCTTGGCGGCAGGCTTGGGCAGGGGCTTGGCCGGTCGCGGGGCCTCGTGCGCGCTGGCCTTGGGTGCCCCGGCGGGGGCCGCGACGGGCGCTTGCGCTGCTGGGTGCACGGCCTCTGCATTGGCTGCCTCTGGGCGATCGAGGGAGGAGCCACGAACCGTCTTCGCGACGATGGCGCTCGCTGCCCGGCATGGTGGCGCGGCTACGGGTGTCTCAGGGGCTAGGGCGGGAGCGCTCGGGAAAGCCGGAAGCGGCGGCGCCGCAGGCGCGCTAGCCCCGTCCCGCGTCGCGCCGCGTGCGCCCGCGCCGATCGCCTGGGAGGTCCCGGGATCGATAGTGATCGGCCCCCCCTCGGCAGGGGAGGCGCGGGGGAGGGTTCCCTCGATCGAGGACGCGCGGCTCGCTCGGATCCCCGTCTCGGCCGAGAGCCAGGCCAGGAGGGGGTCGAACCCCTTGTCCTTAGAGAGGACGACGACCGGACCGCGTTCGCCGGCTTGGACCATGCGCCCAAGCTCAAACGCGATGTGGAAGTCGAGGGCGTTGGGCCCCGTGCCGCTCGCCTTCACCCAGCGCGCTCGCTCGCCCATGGCTTGCAGGCCCATGGCGATCTCGATGGGGACCTTCCTCTGGCCCTCCCCGGCGAAGACAGCCAGTCGTGCCGCCGGCGCTAGCCGGGCGAAGTCGATTGCCTGCACATTCTCGAAATCCACCAGCACCACCACGCCGCCGCCCATCCTATCCTCCCCGTCCGAAAGCCCCTGCGCACGCGCCGGTGGGGTTCCGGCGGGTGGGCGGGGGAGATTTGCTTCTCGACCCATGGCTCTTTGGCCAAGGCCAAGTTTAAGGGGTGGAGGGCATTCCTCGCCACTACCTGGTCGCCGTTCTCTGGCGCCGCCGCACGCGCGGCCCAGGCGTCCATCCACGACGGCCCCGCGCGCGCGAAGGTTGGCGAAGATGGAAAGGGTGGTCTGATGCAACTACCAGTGGGCTTGGCGGGAACTCCTGCAGTTGGCCTATCAGCTTAGAAGTGTTCACTTGGCTCGCTTCGGGGCGGGAATCAATGTTGTGCTCTTTATCTCGGACGGGCCTTTGATTCGCGTGTTCCCCGCAGGGACGAGCCCTGCGGCGCGCGTTTGGGCAACGGCCCTGGCGATACCACGGCGGGCGTTTTCATGAAACAGCTCGCTCATGATGTACTTGGTAAGTTTTGTTGCCATGTGCCCTCCTAACTTACATATTCGACAAGAATCGGGAGCGCATTTGATGGCGGCTGCCACCCCAAGGCATCACACGACTCGCTGGATAGCTGAGGTAGAGCAATCGCTTGGATCTCGTTACTGCCACAAACGCATTCCGGATCTCTTCGGCCTGCTCCTTTGGTCTGATCGCGCGATAGTCGGGAAACGTACCGTCTGCCATACCCGCGATGAATACCACGTCGAACTCTAGGCCTTTCGAGGAGTGGACGGTCAGCAAGGCTACGCCCTCACGGGCAGCCTTCTGAGTGTTGCCTAGAGCCTTGCTGCTTAGAAAGCTGCTAAGAGCCTTCGAACCTGCTGCCGCCCGTAGGTATTGATCCCACTCCTGACGAAAGACTGCCACGTCCTCATAGACGGCTAGACGGTCCGGCTCGTCAAGGCCATCGGCGTACTCCTCCAACCTCTTGAGCGCCGGCATTAGGTCCAGTCGCGACTCATTCTTGGCAATGATCTCGATGCTCTTAAACACAGCCAATGCCCGAGAGTCGCTCGCTTCCGCCATGTTCTGTAGCACACCCATGAAATCGGACACCACGGGGGGCTCTGGTACCTTCCATTTTTTTGCCAGCGCAGCCAAGTGCAGGCGGTCCTTCGGATTGGCCAGCACCCGCAGGGCCAACAGAAAATCGTCTACTGTGTCTGAACTATTTTCGTGATTCGCCGAGAGCCTCTTGTAGTAGGCAACGTTCCGGTTCTTGAGTTCGGTTTCAACGGCGAGGAGAGCGAAACGGGTGCGGCCGAGGATTGCGCACTTGGAGGGCTCTACGAAACCCTCGACATCAGGATGACCTTCCGCGAACAGTCGTTGGAGCTCATCGACAATCTTCCTGGCCTCATCCTGTTCGTCTGATCCGACAAGGACCTTGACTGCTCCCTCGATCGGCAACTGAGTGGCGACCATATAGTTCGGGTCGAGCATCTGCGCCACTTTCACCACAGCCTCTGACGAGCGGTAGTTCGCCGTCAGTTCGATTTTCTTGGCTGCATAGTCCACAGCGAAGCGTTCCATGTACTCGGGGCTCGATGTGTTGAACCCGTAGATAGACTGGCGCGGGTCACCGACCATCATGACGTTCTTGTAGCCGTCCGAGCACAAAGCGCAGATCACCGCGTATTGGGCCTCGTTCATGTCTTGTGCTTCGTCGATACACACGAACTTGTAGAGCCTGCGGTAGAGGTCTGCGAGCTTGGGATTCTCGACTAAAAGCCTGTAGGCCAGCAGCAGTAGATCGTCAAAGTCATACGCGTTGCATGCTCGCATGCCAGCCTCGTAGGCCTCCAGAACGTGCCTGGCCAATTCGTCCTCGATCACCGCGGACGAAATTGGATGAGACTTGATGTGCGAAATTGCCGTGAGCCAAGTATCGACGCGTCTGTTGCGCTCCTTTGCGTCGCTGAGTTGATTGATCTCTTCCGACAACAGAAGGTCCTCGTCAATAGCCTTAAGCAGGACTTCCTTACGGTCCTTGAACTGTTCAAAGATGTGGGGGGGGCCTTCTACGCCGACTAGCTTTCCGCGCTCGGTAAGCATCTCTAGGCAGAAACTGTGGAGAGTGCCGATGAAGGCTCGCTCGCGTTCCTTGTCGAGATCCATAAGCCGATCCTTCATTTCATCGGCTGCCTTATTGGTGAATGTCAGAGCTAGAATCCTGAAGTGCCCTGGAACGTTGGTCAGCAGATGCCTGATGCGTTCGGTCAGCACGCGTGTTTTGCCGGAGCCTGGCCCTGCCTCGACGAGCAACGGCCCTTCGACGTGGGTCACTACCTCCGCTTGCTGGTCGGAAAGCCTTGCTCTGAAAGCGTTGCTCATGGCCTAGTCCTCGTCCTTCTTCAATCCATGGGCGGCACTGATCATCGCGAACAAAGCATTGATCTTTGTTGGAAACCTCAGTGCCGGGTTGGCATGCGCCGTAATCACGTGAGCTAAGTGCTTCGCCACGCTGGTCTTCGCGCCGGACATGGCGTCGAACGCAGCGCGTTCCCTACCTCCAGCCGACTTGTAGTCCCGAAGGACCCCCTTCTTGCCGGCCTTCCCATGGAGTTCGGCAATGTAGTCATCTAAGTAGCTTGCTGAGCTGCTCATTGCATTTAGCGCTAACTCGATCTCGGCCATGTAGCCTTCGGCAATGAGTTGAGATTCAAAATTATTGCCAGGTGGATGCACGACGACAGTCGGACACGTGGCGGAGTCGGGCTCGCCGGCCTTTGCCAATGCTGAATTTAGGTTCTTGACGGGGACAGGTTCGCCGTCAGCAAAGATGTACCAAGGGATTTGCAGTGCTTTCGCCAGCCAGAGGAACGGAAAATAGTCGGTTCCATTCGCGCGCACGAAGCAAAAGCCTAGCTCGTGGATGCTCGCGCCCCAGTATTTGTGCGCCCAAATTTGCAGCGCTTGCTCTTCTGTCTGCCCCTCAAATAGTACGATCGCACGAGAGAATAATAGATCACCTCTGGTGTCGATCACAGTCTCTTGGAGCTTTCGGAGATCGTTGGGGTCCTTGAGCGCGGTCAGATCTAGCTTTGTGACGATAGTGTCGCCATGGCGCTTGATGAATAGGCGGAGCTCCTCCAATTGTGCTTGACCAGCAAAGTAGGGGGAATGTGTACTGACGAGTCGCTGGCCAGGAATCGCCTTGATGTGTGCGAACAGCGACCTTTGGGCCTGTGGATGTAAGTGCGACTCGGGTTCCTCCAACCCCAACACTGAGTGGACCCTGTCTCCACCTTTGGTCGCGTGCTTGTTCCTCCATGACGTGTAGGCTCTGAAGACCAATAAGGAGGCTAAACTGCGGGTGCCCATTCCATGGCGAGCAAGAGGGAATGACTGTGCACCTGTAGTGTTGAAGGATACGTCGACCCCCTTTGATAGGTCGCGGAGCTTCCGAGCAACCGGGGCGATATCAACACCGCCGCTATCGGCGGAGACGACAGTTTGGAGGCCGGCCAAGTTCTCTTTGAGATGCTTGAGAATCTCGCTTTTGTCGACAATTTCCTGGTTGATGGCCGACAGCGAGCCTTCCAGCGATGCGATGTCGGCGTCACTCAGCCCCAAATCCTCAGTTAGCCGCCGCCAGAACGACCCCGGCCTTCGCAAATCGTCGTCGAGGTCGCGCTTGGCGTCCACATAGTGGAGTGCAAGTGGTTCCATTTGTGCAGCGCTAAGGGCGCGATCATGGGTCGTCGCAGTAGCCCAATCCCCGAACCCCTTCCATTCCTTAAGGAACTTGCGTTCGATGACATATTCCCCTTTCATGTCGTTCCATTTGAGGATGGTGCGGATAGGGGTGAATTCGTTGAAAGCATCATCATTGGCAATACCAGGCGTGCCCCAGAGACCCGTCCAGAAGCTACCCTCGGGATACTTGTCGGCGATCTTGCCGTCCTCACCTATAGGGCGCAGCATGACGTCGATCAGTACCACCCGCGATTTTGGGGCAGTTGCCTCCCCAGGTGCCAAACGCACATCGTCTGGCCCAAGTGATTTTCTCCCGGCGCCCACTGCGGCAAACAGTGCATCCAAAAAGCTTGTTTTTCCAGCGTTGTTCGCACCAATGAGCACCGTCAAGTCGCTCAAATCGACCTCAATGTTCGCCAGCGACCGGAAGTTTTGCACTCGGACGGTCGTTATTGCGATCCCGCTTTCTTTCCCGTAAGTCGTCATATGTCATCCAAACATTGGTCGATCTAGGTTTTCTTGTCATTCTCGCATCTTGCTTCCTGTTCCACACTCGCTCGAGAGAGGGGGGGCAGACCCATGGCGACAAACATTAGGCCAACTCAAGCGATTTCGGCTTTACGACAGACAACGTAGTCGATGTTTAGCAACCGCTGCTTTCTCTCCATTGCTCCAGCAGCGCGCGCGCTGCGGCTTTCTGTCGAAAGACAATGGCCAACGTGGCAGCTATCAAGGTACAAGTTACCCCCAGTGACAGCGCTTCGCCAAGCTGCGTGGCTGCAAAATATGATGCTGCGCCCCCTACTAATAGGTAATGGATAATCGGGTGGCATTTTGATGCCTCGCGCCTGAGATGGTCAGCTAGCAAGATGGTATAGCCAGTTTTTCGATTTCGAAGCGACCAAAATACGAGCACTCCGCTCTCGTTAAAAAGCTTCGTGGAAGTGAATGTTTCTCCCTGTCCAACTCCCAAGTTTGCACCTCTCAGGCCGATTTTTAGAGTTTTCCCGCCAGGCGTGGAGAAAGCAATATCTTGTTGTAATGTGTGCGCCTGCCTCTGCTTCCATTCAGGGATGCCCAAAGGAGAGACATTTGCCGGTACATACTGTGAGAAATTGCGAGTTTCCCGATGCCTTCCGTTGTGAATGCAAGTAATATCCATTTTTTGGTGGGTGATCTTCGGCATTTTAACGGGGTGTAAGATTGGGAAACCGGTGGGATTTCTGGGCGTCGTAATGCTTTATCAACGTTATAGGCGTGGGGGTATGTTGTCAAACAATAAGTTGGTTTATCGAAGGGGAGTCTTGAGGGCACGCCTTTCTTAGTTACATCCTCGGCTTAGATGACTCTTTTGCTGAGACGGTATGAGCGTCAGTCTCGCTGCTGGAAAGGCCTTCCCGGAACATAGCAATGCGACTCGCTAGTTCGCTTTGTAGGGCTCGCGTTGTGCTTTCAATTTCATTCGACTTAATGTTAGGCGCCAGAAAATCGGGGAATAGCTCGATGAATTTCTGCTGGGCGGCCGCAGCTGCGTCGGAACAGTGCAGGACGTCCGAAGTTTCGTGCGGGTAAGTAACATATTCCTCCACCTCGAGTTCTGGTCCAAAGAAGGGCGGTATCTCCTGAAGTCCAAGCGTGCGCAGCGTGACATTTAGCAATCTGCGTATGGCTTCAATTAGACCTATGAGCAGTGCTACTTCGAAATCCGGTGGAGTAGTTCCCGCAGCCTCTTCTGGCTCTCTATTCGCTGCTGTCTCATGCGCTAGTCCTCTTGCATCAAGGCCCAGAGTTCGGCACCGATTAATCAAGCCGGGGATAATGTCGTGGCCTGCGCCAGCTTTTAGCGCATCCTCAATTTTGCCGAGTTCGTGCAGTAGGTCGAGTGCGGCTAGGCCATGTTCCCCGGCAATATTTGACTGTTGTTCCATAATGTCGCAACCTTTTTCGATAATGAGGGAATTGCTGGTTTTTGAGCTGTCTATAAGGGCTGCGTAATTCGACGCGAGTTCGACGCGAGTTCGACGCGTAGCCCCCGCACGCTGGGATCGCGTATCACCAGAACATCGGTTGCGACGCGTGAACGACGCCTGGACCTCATTGCGGTGCCCATGCGCCGGTATCGACCCGGCTACCTCACTTAGGCGGGGGCCTAGGGATGGGAGGCCGGCTGGGTACAGTTGCCTGATCTGTTATCCGCCGGTCTTTGTAGTGGCGGTAGGCATCCAGCACTTCTTGTGCTTCCTTGTTTGGGAGTTCGGCGAGGAGTTCAGCTTTCTCACGGGAGAGTGCTTCGGCCGCCAGCCGGAAACTCTGCTCTGACTCCCGCGCCTGCAGTGCGCGGTGCTCAGCGTTGCGCCGTTGACGTTCCGCCTCTTCCAGCCGCTGATCTGCTCTCTTCAGGCGGTCACGTGCTACATCAAAAGCCTGAGATCGAGCAATCAGCGGCTGGATGATCTTGGAAAGCCTGTTTTCGAGCACTTCTGCTACCCGTTTGCCATAGGCAGCTTTGCCCTCCAACAAGTTGGGAGGTGGAATGTCCTGCTCCGCAATACTTGGTAGGATCTCGCGAACCTGTGAGTAGAAGCGCTTAACCCGCGCATGACGGGCTCGGGAGCCGGAGATTCCACGCTCGAGACCGTATTTCTTGCCAACTGATAGGTAGAAATCTGTCTGTAATTTGGCAAGCTTCGTCCGACCGTCTAGAAAATTGGCGGCAGACAGCTTGACTGTCGCAGCTTCTTCATACTCTCGAATTGCGCGTTGCTTCTTCCCATCTGGGCCGGTGCCTACGATGACTGAGCGTTTTCGGATCCGGGCCGGCGTCTCCACAAGCGGGACGGCGTAGACAACTAGGTGCGGGCTCCGCTCATCGAGTTGGAGATTCGCTGCAACAATGTTCTGTTTGCCGTGGAGACGCTCGAGGTGTTCCAACGCGTCCTTGAAGTATCGAGAGTTGTCCGGCAACCCTTCTCCGCGGGAGTGCCTTGCGAACGCCTCCGGACTAGCAGTAACCAGGTATTCGATACAGATGACCGGGCGCTTCGCGCGCTGGTGAGCCAGTTCAAGTCGATGGCGTACCGCCTCGACCAGACCCGAGGCGCTGGACGCAGGGCGTAGATCCAAGTTCTCTGGTGTCCGCGCGGGATCAGCATTCGGAGTCGGTCGCTCCCGCCATGTGTGTTGTCCGCTCGAGTGAAGGTTACCGAACGTGGACAGCTTTCTGGCTCGCAGTATTTGGTAGCTCATGATTGGGGAGCGGCTGTCGCGTCTCTTCAAGAAGAGACGTACTCACTACGGAGCTTGTACGACGCTGCGCGTCTACAAGCTCCTCCGTTCGGCAGGGAGACCCCTGCACCCCTGAAAGCCCGCGGTACGCTGGAGTTTGCGGAGCTCTCGCGCCCGCCCGTGGACAATTGCGCTGTCCACCCCTGGCGGCGTGGACAGCCCGCTAGGGCGGGTTCCGCAATTGACCACCGGCTCCCCGCGGCGTAGCCCTTCAGGCCTGACGCACGCCTGCGGCGTTTGCCCGAGCCTGAGTAGCCGAAGCCCTGTTTCCTGCATGCCAGGCGCATGAGGGTCGACAGAGGTTCGCGCGCGCCGCGCGCCCGGGTCGAGGCGCACGGGTCCCCGCGCCTCGAGGCGCAAGGGAGAGCGCCGACCCGAAGGGGCGACCCGGCTCTTCGCATCTCCGCCGCCAGGTTTTTGGCCTGCGCGACCAGATAACCCCGGAGTGCATGCGCGACCAATTCACCCCGAAGCGCGACCAGATAACCCCGGAGTGGATGCGCGACCAATTCACCCCGAAGTGCGACCGGATCACCGGACGCCTGCCAATCGGTTGCCAAGGATCGTCTCCCGGGCCACCGCCACACCGCCGCCTGGCTACCTTGGTGCATAGCCCACCTCCGCCAGCGCCTTTGCCACCCGGTCAACCGCGGCGCGGATCAAATACGCCTCCTCGTCGTCCACAGCGCAGGCCCGGAAATCCGACCAGGTCACGCGCTTGACGAACTGTGCCAACGCAATCGCGTGCACGTCTTCCAGCTCGAGCTCAACTGATACGGTCGTCATGCCCTCTCCAGATGATCAAACGGAATTGCCACCAGGTCGCCGCCGGCGAACTCCACCAGAGCCACGGCAACGGAAGTACCGCGCTCCGCACCGGTAGAGACCCAATGACAGTCAGGCCAATATCCACAATTGGCGGACTGTGACTATCAGAGGGGTATATGAAATAACTACTGTATCTGTATAGAGCGGGGTGATTTGCCGTCATACGGCCATCGGATCGGTGTGATTTGCCGTGCGGAAACGGGGCGATTTGCCGTCCTTTCATGGGTGATCCTCCGTGGATAACTTGCGGTGTGCACAGGCTTTTCCACCGCAGGAACCCGTTTTTCGGGCGTCTCCAGCATGCGCAGACTGGCGCGGCAAAGGGTGCCCAAATGTTAGGGTCAAGATGACCATCCCGACCTCGTCACCTTCGGTGCGACGGGGGGTGGTGAGGAGAAGATCTCAAGCCCCCATCTGTGTACCTCTACCCGTGCGCTTGGATAGACCGCAAGTACTTGGCGAAGTACGCGTTTCATCTCCTTGCGGAAGTTGTCCGCGTTTCCGTACTCTTGGCCAAACTGTCCCGTGAGCGCCGACCAAGAGATCCTGTCTGGCCTACTGACATGTACCTTCCGAAGGCGATGCGCGAGCCAGGTGTAAATGTCCAAGCCTAGCGCTGTCCCCTTTAGGGCTAGTAGCGCGCGTTGGTCCAAGGGCACAGAGAAGCCCCTTAGGGACTCGAAATAGCTTTCCGAGAGAAGGACTACCCCCGGCCACAGCGTGCGCTGATCGATTGATCCCTTTGGCCATGCATAGAACTCCTCAACGGGTTGTCCGTTGAATGTCTTTCCCAGATATCCCAACTGCAACCGACAGGCAGCAAGTGAGTGCATGGCTCTTCGGAGAGCAGCATACCGAGCACCACCTTGATTGCCGTGGCCAAGCTTCTGCATAAATTCCGCAGCACTATTTCCTATCGGAACCTCTCGCTTCTTCTCGCGAATCGCGTAGCTATTGATGTACGAGATGGCCAGGCGCGGCAACACCCCATATGGGACTGTTTGACGCACTGGCCCCCGTCCTTCATCTAGATAGCCGGCGGAAATCGATACCCAGGCCTCGCCCCAACGACGCATAAACTCGGTGGCGGAAACTCCGTTCTCGTCGAAGACTTCACTGCGCGGGAGCGCCACTTGGCAAAAGACTGTATGGGTGAATAGAATTTCCTCAGGCGACGGTGGCTCGCTCGCGATCCTCTCGCCCGCGGAGAGCAGCCGGTCAGCTGCGGTTACGCGTAAGCGTTCAACGCCTCTAGGGGGAAGCACTTGTGGGCGGCTGAAGGGGGCTTGCGCACCGTTCGGACCAGAATCTGATTGATTATCCGTGGTCCTTCCACCTGGGCACGACCCCAACCCAGTCACCATTGGAATACCGACGCCGCCAAATGCATGGGCGTCGGTTCGCGAATCAAGGGCGTCTGGCAAGCGCATGTTGACTGCCCAACCGCCATCCGTTTCAGTCATGCCTCGGCCTCAAACAGCTTCGACAGGTTTTCTTGGTCGACCGATACGTCGGACATTGGCCGGCAGCGCGGGTCCCCCCGTCACTCTCTCAGCCGGGCGAATGAATTCTTGATCGTCTTGGGCTGCCGGTTCCCCCGCTTGTCGAAGCCAGGTGCGCACGGTGCCCACCAGCCAACGATTGACTCGGCGGCTCGGGAACACCGTAGGTGGCAGCTGACCGCGACTCTTCATCACGACGATGTTCTTTTCGGAGGTGCACAGCAGCAGCGCGAGTTCGCGCGTATCGATCCATGCCGCAGAGTCCATCCTCGCAAATAAAACTCGAAAGTCCATGTGACACCCTGTAAGGTTCTGAAGGCAGGGGTATCTTTGCGGCTCGCGACAGCAGTGTCTAAGGCAGATTTCTGCGCAACGGGATGGGAAGTGAAAACGGACTTAACGACTCAGCGCAGGTTGGCGGCGCAAGCATTGGCGGAAGAGGCCATCGAGTATGGTGCGCAGCGGGGTATGAGCCGCGTTTCCATCGAAGAGCGTCTGGGATTGGTTGGCAACCCGCTTGGCCAACTGCTCAGCGAGTATCTGAGGGGGGAGACTGCACCAAGTCTCAGAGGCCTAGTGAGAATGGAAGCAAAGGTTGCGGAGCTAGTGGGCCGACATCCACGCCTCCTGGCGGTTGCTGAGTTCGATCCAGCCTACAGCCGCTTTTATCACGCCGATTTCGACGGGGCGAGGGGATGTTTTGCTCACGAATATGATACTAACTCTCCACTTTTCGAGCTTCGGCATCTGGCACGGGCGGACCAGGTGGTTTCCTCGCGAGCGTTGATGAGGAGGATGAGTGAGTCCGATTGGTGCTTCGTACAAATCATTGCGGATGGCGCCCCCTTGCTTCCTAGGTTCGATCCACCGCAGAGGTGCCGCAAGCTGCCGGAATTCTGCCGGAATTCAGATGAAATGCTGGGCAATCTGGTGTAGCACCCTGCGACCTCAGAGGCTTGTTTTGCCATGTAATCTTGTGTAGTCTTTCTGCACCCGCCCTGGATGGTTTCCGACTTTTAATCCGTTGGTCGCGTGTTCGAGTCACGCACGACCCACCAGCATTGCGAAAAGGCGTAGCGGGCAACCGCTACGCCTTTTTTGTTTTGTGTCCTGGCCGGGGAAAACGGCTGGGCAGGGAACAAAAGCCTGCCCCCTGGCCAGCAGCAATCAGCCTTGCCTTGCCAGATGCCTGGCCAGAAACGCTTCCATCGCCTCATAGAAGTCGAAGCGGTTCTCCTCGTTGTGAAAGCCGTGGCCTTCGTTTTCCTTGAGCAGGTACTCCACATCGATACCACGCGCTCGCAGCGCCTCGACAATCTGGTCGCTCTCGGCTTGCTTGACGCGCGGATCGTTGGCGCCCTGGGCGACCAGCAGCGGCGTGCGGATCCGGTCCGCGAAGAACACCGGCGAGGCATCGTGCATGGCCTGGCGGTCGGTTTCGTCGTTGGGATTGCCGATCATCTCGTACAGCATGTCGAGCATCGGCGTCCAGTACGCGGGAATCGTCTCCAGCAGCGTGAACAGGTTCGATACGCCGACATAGTCGATGGCAGCGGCATAGCGGTCCGGCGTGAAGGCGACGCCGGCAAGCGTCGCATAGCCGCCATAGCTGCCGCCGAAGATCGCCATGCGCTTCGGATCCACGATGCCCTGCGCGACGAGCCAGTCGACGCCGTCGTCGATGTCGTGCTGCATTGTCTTGCCCCATTGCTTGAAGCTCGCTTCCCAGAACTTGCGGCCGTAGCCGGTCGAGCCGCGGAAGTTGATCTGCAGCACCGCGTAGCCGCGGTTCGCCAGCAACTGCACCTCGGGGTTGAAGCCCCAGTCGTCACGCGTCCAGGGGCCACCGTGCGGGTTGACCACGAGCGGCAGGCCCTGGGGCGCGGGCTCGCCAGCGGCGGCTACCGGCAGCGTCAGGTAGCCATGGATCTGCAGGCCGTCGCGCGAGGTGAACCGGATCGGCCGCATGCCGGCCATGTCGGCTTCATCGAGCCACGGCAGCACCTTGCCTAGCGTGACCAGCTTGCGCGTGCCGCTGTCGTACAGGTAGCGGGTGCCGGCGGTCTTGTCGCTCGACGCGGAGACGATCATGCGGGTCTCGTCGCGCGTGAGGCTGGTGATGTGGTGCTCGTAGCCCGGCAGCTGCCGTTCCAGGTCGGCATGGATCTGCCCGGCGTGCGCGTCGAAGAAATGGCGGTGCGTCTTCCAGTCCGTGTACCAGGCGGCGCTCAGCACACGGCGGTGACGCGAGTAGCTCAGGCCGCCGACGTCGACTTCATCGTGCTCGAAGACCAGCCGGCCTTCCTGTGCCGTGTGCGGATCGAATTCGAAGATCGCCAGCTTGTCGCGTCCGCGATTGGATTGCACATACAACTGCTTGTTGTCGAAGGTGAAGAACAGCGGCGCGACCGTCTCGCGGAAATCGGTAGTCAGGATCGGGCGGAAGGGTTGGTCCTCGGTATCGCGATAGAGCAGGGTGGTATTCACGCCGTCGCTGGCGGTCGCCACGCGCAAGCGGCCGGCATGATCGGTGCCCCAGCTCATCACATTGCCGGGGTTCTCGGCGATCTGCACGGACTCGCCGGTCACGACATCGACGCGCAGCACATCGAAGACCTGCGGGTCGCGCTTGTTGTGCGACAGCAGGATATGGCGCTCGTCGTCCTCGAGATCGTCGACGATCTCGGCCCGTACGCCGGGGTACGGCGTCAGGTCGACCGGGTCGCCGCCGTCGATCGGCACCGACAGCACATGAAAGTTCTCGTCGCCGCCAAAGTCTTTCACGTAGAGGATGTGCGTGTTGCCTTTCCAGGCGTGGAAGGGCAGGTCACGCTCGGTTTCGCGGGTCAGCGGCCGGGCTTCGCCCAGCAGGTTGCCGTCGGCGTCGATGGCCTGCACGAAAATATTCTGGCGGCCCTGATGCCTGGCCAGGAACGACAGGTGACGTCCATCCGGAGAGATCGAGAACTGGGAGCGGTCCGGCTTGCGAAACAGTTCGCGCACGCTGTAGTGCTTTACCTTCGCGGGTGCCTGCGCACCGGATGACTCGTGGTTTTGACGCAATGCTCACTCCTTGGTGTGTTTGGGGCCGGCAAATACAGCGGCGGGCTCAATCCGTGCGGGCCGCCTCGGGGTGTGTGTCGCCGCGGGCGCCGGCTGGGCCTTCCGGCGGTACCGGTGGCGTGGAATCCTTGTCCTGGGCCGCATCGCGGCGCTCGATTTCGTCGCGCGTCGAGGTGGACAGGTCCCAGCTGGCGATAAACAGCGCGGCGATCAGCGGACCGATGACGAAGCCATTCAGCCCGAACAGCGCCATGCCGCCCAGCGTGGAGATCAGCACCACCCAGTCGGGCATGCGGGTGTCCTTGCCGACCAGGATGGGGCGCAGGACGTTATCCACCGCGCCGATCACCACCGCGCAGAAGCCGATCAGGATCGAGCCTTTGCCCACGTCGCCAGTCAGCAGGAAGTAGATGGCTACCGGCCCCCAGATCAGGGCGGCGCCCACGGCCGGCAGCAGCGACAGGAAGGCCATCAGCACGCCCCATAGCAGCGAGCCCTGGATGCCGAGTATCCAGAAGATAAGGCCGCCCAGCGCGCCTTGCACCGCGGCGACAGCGATATTGCCCTTGACCGTGGCACGGGCCACGGTGGTGAACTTGCGCAGCAGGTGCTGTTTGTGCGGCTCGCTCAGGGGAATGGCCTGCATGATCAGTCGTGAAATCTGCGGACCATCGCGCAGCAGGAAGAACAGCAGGTACAGCATCACGCCGAAGCTGACCACGAACTGGAAGGTGTTCTGTCCGATACTCAGCGCCTGCGTGGCGATGATCTGGCTGGCCTGGGCGGCGCCATTGGTGAGCTTTTGCTGCAAGTCGCCGATATCGAGGAGCCCGAAGCGGTCCAGCACCCGTCCCACCGAAGGCGGCAGCGCGTGCACGGCCTGCTGGAAGTAGGCGCCGAAATTGAGTTGCCCCGACCTGATCTGCTGGTAGACCGTGCCGCCTTCCCGGAGCAGGGCGCCAGTGACGAAGATCAGCGGCAGCACCACGATCAGCATGCACAGCGTCAAAGTGGTCAGCGACGCCAGGTTGCGCCGGCCGCCCATGCGGCGGGTCAGCCAGTTGTTGGGCGGCGTGAAGATGATGGCCAGGATGGTGCCCCAGAACACCGCGCCAAAGAAGGGCCAGAGGACGAAGCAAAAGGCTACCGAGACTACTGCCAGCAGCAGATAGAACGCCTTTTGCTGCATATCCGATCGATGGGTCATTGCGCTGTCCCTTGGGTCAGGTTGGCATCGCGGGGCGCCGCACGGGCTGCCGCTGGTCGCCAAGGCGCATCGCGCCCGCCACGGGCAAGCGCGCGCCCGAAAGGCAAGGCCGGCGTGTGCCATGGCCTTGCGTGGAGGGTGCGGTACTAGCGTACTAGCGTACCAGCGGGTCGCGAAATCCGGTGTCGACGGTTTCGATGGTGTCGGGCGGAGCCCGCCGGGCAGCTTCCGCGCTGCCCTTCTGCCAGGTTTGATAAACCCAGTAGCCGGCACCTGCCAGGATGCCGAACTTGGAGGCCTTCCACGTCCAGCGCAGCACCGGCGTCTTGCGCAGTAACGGCAGTGCCAGGGACACGGCCGAGCTGAGCAGCGGATATTCCTTGGCCAGGCCCAGCAGCTTGAGCCAGGAAGCAGGCCGGGTCATGCGCGGCAGCCAGGCACTGAAACGGCCGAACCGGGTTGCGCTGCCCCGTACATGGTGAAGCGCCTGGGCGCAGTCGTAGCGCTCCAGCGCGGCGCGCGTGATCAGGAGTTCCTTGCGGATGGCGAGCGGCAAGCGCACCTCGCGCGAGAAACGCACCGGGCGCTGATGTTCCCGGTGCGGGGCGCCGGCCACGTTCTCCGTGCGCTGGTCTGGCTGGTTCGGGTGGCTCATCGGCGCAGGATCTCCCGGTCTTTGTCGATCTCGGCCAGCGTGGCTTCGAACAGGGGCGGGGCATTGCGCGCCAGGTGACGGGCGAATGCGAGGCAGGCTGCGCAGGCGGCCAGGTAACACGCAACCAGCACGCAGAGGGCTTGCCAGCGGTAAGTGTCCCAGAACAGGATGGCGATCAGCACGGTCAGCGTCACCAGGGCCAGGCCGAAGAACACCAGGCCGAAACAGGCCAGCAAGGCCATCTTCGTCAGCCGCGAGCGTTCTTCCGCGAGTTCTACGCTGGCAAGTTCGAGGCGCGTCTGCACCATCGCCACCAATGATCCTGCCAGGCTGCGCAGGGCATCCATAAACTTGGGGGAGGAGGTGGGGTCGCTCATGCAATTCCGGCGAAGGCGTGCAGCGGCAATGCGCTGCACCAGCTACAAACGGGAAGCCCCGCCAGCGGTGTCGGACCACTGGCGGGGCGTTGCCCCGCACCGCCTCGCGACCTACGGAGGACTGAGTGCGGGGCGTTCGGGTTCATACGCGAGGCTTGTGGCCTTGCGAATTACTTGCGGTTCAGCAGCAGGCCGATCAGCAGGCCAACTCCGGCAGCCACGCCGACGGCGCGCCACGGGTGGTCGTGTACATAGTCATCGGTGGCGCGTGCGGCCGCCTTGCTCTTGGTGACTACGGCGTCCTGCAGGTCCTGGGCCTTTTCCTTGGCTTGCTTCAGCAGGCCCATGCCGCGCTCGCGCAGTTCGGCAGCTTTCTCGCCGGTGGTCGAGGCCGCTTGCTTAAGCAGTTCTTCGGCATCGGACAAAACGGTCTTG
>Ga0255338_1002575_pt1 | contig 25622 bp, 36 predicted proteins | sample MeOH1_35cm_T4_19_FD_203715 | JGI IMG/M metagenome (GOLD analysis project Ga0255338, IMG submission 203715) | Sandy soil microbial communities from University of British Columbia, Vancouver, Canada - MeOH1_35cm_T4_195 | ecosystem: Engineered > Artificial ecosystem > Sand microcosm > Unclassified ...
GCACGGAGCGTTTTGGCGTGGACGAGAGAGCTATCCGCAAACTCGAAGGCCATCTGCGGGGGACCTTCGCGAACGCGCGCATCACGCTCGTGCCGCGGCCCAAGCAGAAGGATTCGGCCGAGGTCTATGTCGGTGAGGAATTCATCGGCGTGGTGTTCGAGGACGAGGACGGGGACGGTTCGTACGTCTTCAACATGTCGATCCTCGCGGAAGACCTGCCCTAACCGGGCCCGCCTAGCGGATCTGCACGACGCTGAGCGTCCCGGCGGGCGCCGGGGCGATCGGCGGCTGCGGCCGGCTGACGTCCAGCCAGTCGGCCCAGCACGCGCGGGGCAGGATGACGATCTGGCGGTCGTGGTAGGGCGCGATGTCCGGACCCGGCGGGCAGGTCAGCAGGCTGAACCGGTCGTCGCGGATCAGGCCCGCGACGCCCAGGAACGGCGCCCTGGCCGGCGTGAAGCGCCACTTGGACTTCGGCGCCTTCGGGCCCGTGAACTCGAAGAAGGCGTCCATCGGAACCAGGCAACGGTCTCTCGGGAAGCCGCGTCCGTCCGAGCGGAAGTTGATGATCGGGCCGCGTGGGCCTGGGAAGCCCCAGCGCATCTGGCTGAGATGGGCCCCGCCGTCCCGGCCGGTGACGATGAAGCTGAGGTCGGTGGGCCGGATCGACGGACGCGGCTCCATATTGGGCGCGCCGCCGTCCCAGGTGAGCGGCAGCTCAAGCTGGCCGAACTCCTTCAGGAGCTCGTCGAGCGAACGTTCCTGGGCATACTCGTTGCACATATTTCCTACAGATCCGGCGGGTTCCGCCTGTGGATATTTTATACGCTAGGCTGCGCCGCGGATGATGCGGCGAGCCTGGAAGGGCGGGATGATGGCGGTGATGTGGGCGGCCCAGCGCAGGCGGGCGTCGCGGCGCATGGGTCCGGCCACGCTCTCCAGGTCGTAGAGTCCGGGCCGCGAGCCGCGCAGCAGGCGCTTGACCAGCACCTCGTCGGTGTCGAGCTCGACCACCACCACATGGCCCAGCATGTCGAGCGACGGAGCGGTGCGTTGGTCCTCGAAATAGATCAGGGCGCCGTCGTCGGCGACCCCGCGCATGGAGTGACCCACCACCTTGAGCGCCCGGGCCTGTTCGCTGCCGCCGGGTGGGATGGGGGCGAGTTCCGCAGGGTCGTGGCCGAGGGCGAATAGCACCGTTCCGTCCGGATTCGCCCCTACGTGGCCGATCACCGGGACCAAGCCCTCGGCGATGGTCGCGCGGATTGGCCCGGCGGCGTCGTAGAGCCATTCGGCGCTGACCCCGAAGGCGGCAGCGTACTCCTTGGCCCGCCGGTAGGAGAAGGGCGCGTTGCCATTCTCGTTGGAGGCGTAGGTGTTGCGGCTCCAGCCATGTACGTCCGCAGCTGACGCAGCGGTGTCGTAGCCTCTGTCGATCCGGGCCTGTTTGAGCCGTTGTGCGCGACCATCCATGGCGCTGTAGATAACCTGCAGAGAAAGCTTGCGCAACGGACAGTATGTTTCTTACAGTTGCTGTATGGAAAATACATCCCACACCCCATCGACCTACGCCGCCCTCCGCTATGGCGGAGCCTCGCAGGATCGCGCCCGGGCCGAGCTGGCGATCACGCCGGGTCACGCGCGCCAGCTGGAGGCGATCTTCAATGTGCCCCGCCCGGGCAAGCTCCTGGACCGCATGCGGCCCAGGTTCGCCCGCCACGAGGCCCACGTAGCCGCGGTGCTGGCGGCCGGGGGCTATCCGGCCCTGACCCGATGAGCGGCCAGCCTGACGCCGCGGCCCTGGTCGCGGGCGCGCTCAGCCGTCGGGGGCCCGGCGAGCGGGGCCGCTTCCTGCGCGAGCTGCTGGCCCACACCGCCGCCGGCCTGGTGGTGATCGAGGGCGAGGCCCAGGCGTCCGAGGCGGTCTACCGCCTGGCCGACGCCGTGGTGGCCCGGGGGCTCGGCGCATGAGGCCGAACCAGCCGAGGGACCCTGCCCGCGCCGCACGCGACCGTCTGCTGCGTCTGGAGCGCCAGGCCCAGGCGCGTGCCGAGGCGGCGGCCGTGGCCGAGGGCGTCGCCGAGACGGTGGCCCTGTCGCGCGCCCGCGGCCAGGCGATCGCCGAGCCGACGCCCAAGCGAAACCGGACCTGCGCCCAGCCTTACCGGCGCCAGAGCGGGCTGGAGTGGCTGGCGGCCAAGGGTCGGATCGACGCCAAGGCCAAGGCGGCGGGCGAGCACTACGGCTGGGCCTACCGCCGGGCCAAGCTGGAACGGGCGATCCCGTCCACCTTGGATGATCGGGTGCGCGGGGCCTTCGTCGCGCCCTCCATCGAGGCGGTGCTGGCGCACGGGGAGGGGACCGAGCTGGCGCGGCGAAAGCTCGCGGACCTGCGCCGCCGGCTCCGCCGACAGCCCGACCTTGTGGCCGCCTGCGACCTGATCTGCGGGGAGGAGAAGACGCCGCGGGAAGTGGCTGCGGGAGAGCGCGAGGTCGCCGGACTGGAGGCCGTGCTGAAGGTGGCGCTGGACATCCTGGCCGACACGCGCGGCTAGAGTGTTCTCATTTTGTTCTTGACATTCCCATGGGAATTTGAGAGAGTTCAGTCAGCGTTGATCAGTGCGCTTGAACCGCGGCCTCTCGGCCGGGCGTCAGGCTCCCTTCACGCGGTCGGAACGCTTTTTGGGCCGGCACGTCGGTGTTGGCCGTCGTCCGTTCTGCGCGGGCTTCCCCCTCATCAAATCCATGGAGACCAAAATGGCGCGAATGCCTCGCGGCGAGCCTACGACCGTGCCCGATCCCGCCGGCGACCTCTACGAACGGGACATGGCCAGGGTGAGAGCGCAACGAGAGGCGGAGGACCGGGGGCTTCGCTCGCCGCTCGACTTCGCCAAAGATGCGCTCGACGACTTCCAGGATGGGCCGGACATCCGGCGTCCCACAACCGCCCAATCGTTCATTCCGATCGTCGGCCCGGCATGGGAAGCCGTCGCGGACCTGCAGGATGGAAACTATGCCGGCGCCGCCTTCAATGGGGCGGTGGCTGTCGCCGACGCGCTGCCCGTTGGCGTGGCGGTCAAGGGTGTGAGGATGGCCACGAAGGGCGTGGGCGCCTTCAAGCGTGGCTCCGTCACCGCCGATGCGTCTCGCAAGGTGCTGCGTGGCATCGGCGTGGCCAAGCCTGGGCAGGAGATCCACCACACGATTCCGCTCAAGGGCCTGGGGCGCAACGTGCAGGATCCGAGGAACCACTACGCCCTGTTGAAGGTGCTGCCAAAGGAGCAGCATCGGCGACTGACGGGCAGTTGGGGCGGCAAGCCCAGATATGACCCCATCCGGCGCATCTGGTACGGGACGACGGACTGGATGAAGGCCGTGCCGACCGGGCTAGCCGGCTATGCCTCGGACTCGATCGAGAACGTCATGCGACCGAACCCGCCCCCGAAGCGGCGGCGCTAAGGCCCAGCTTCACAAGTCTTCTTGCGCCGGGTAAGTTCTCGTTTCGTTCGAATGGAGAGGCGCATGAGAACCGCGCAGGCAGGCTTCCGCTTTCCCCTCTTGGGACTCACGACGGACAGCGACGTTTGGGGGTTGCCTGATCTGGACGCCCTAACGACGTGCGGGCCCCGTACGTTGAAGGACGGGATGCAGATCGGGATGGAGCTCGTCGATACCGAAGGGAACCGCTGGCTCGTCCGCTCGGTGCAGCGCACCGGCCGGGCGGGATCGCTGCTGTCGAGGTTGCTGCCGGGCCCGGCCCAGTTCCGGATCGATCATGAGTTGGAGCCGCTCACGCCGATCTCGCTGGCCGAGGTTCAGGCGCGGGTTTGCGACGCCATGAAGGCCCACGCCGACTACTGGTGCGAGGACGATGAGCTCGACACGGTCCTGCCGGCGCGCCTGGCGGAGGTGAAGGCGACCCCGACGATCGCGGCGATCCACGAGGCGCTGGGGCTGGATAGTTTCCACGCCTACTAGCCGCCGCGCGCGCTCCCGTCTCGATATCGTCGCAGTTCGGCTGAGGCGGTGTCGATGGGCGTCGCGTCGGCGCGCTGTCGCGGCTATGGTGGCGCATGACCGAGAAGCCTTATCGCCAGCGCGAATACATGCGTCAGCTCGTCACCAAGCATGGCAGCGACCAAAAGAAGGTCTGCGCCGCCTATGCGAAGGCCGAGCGAGAGGGCCTCGTGAAGCGCTCCCGCGACGAGCACGACACCTCACCGGAGGTCTACGCCGACGAGCTTTGGCGGGACGCGCAGCGGTGGGGTTGGCTCAAGCCCTAAGGGGCTTCTCCGAAGGGCCATGGGGTTGGAGATGGCTCGCGGGCGTCAACAAGAGCGCGGCGGGCGGCTGCGGCTATGGAAGATATGGTTCATCTGCCGCGAGAGCTTTGGGCCTGTAGGGGCGGCCTTGGTTTCGGGAGGGATGATGGCCCTTGGTCCGTGGTCGCGACCACAGTTCACGCCCGCCGCGGACGTCGCCGAGAGCGGCCACCGCGGCTTTTGGCCGAGGGCCAGCCGCAACCCTTTGTAAGTTGCTGGCAATCGTGCAAGCTCCGGCCGAGCTGAGGCTGTTAGTTGGTCGCCGCCAAGGGGGTTTATTGACCTTGACGGATGGCTTCGAATCAGATTCGCGGGTTGTGTCCTGTTAAGAGTTCTATTAACTGGTGAAGGAGCAGAGTGAGCGCGAATCGTGCCCTTGTCGCGATCCGGTGTGGCCACATCCTTGCGGCGACCGACGGGGCGTGCGTTGCGATCTGCGAGGACGCCGAGGAGGATTTCGATGGTCTGGATGAGCGCAAACAAGCTCAACTGCTTCGCGCCATGGATCTTTGGTGTGCCGGTCAGCGGCTAACTCCAGAACAGTTCAATGCGAGCGAAGATCGGGCACGGAAGGGCGACTTAAACGTTCTCGTTCAAGCCTTCAAAGTGTGGAAGGTCCGCTTCTACGGAGCGGTCTTTCAGGTTGGCGGAAAGAAACATTTTCTTGTTGTGGACGCCGATCTTGCGAAGAAGCAGCGAAAGGCGGACCCCAAGATACTCAAAAGGGCCAAAGTAAGAGCGCTAGCTCTTGCGGAGAAGCTGGCGGAGATCGCCAAGAAAGCCGGGAAATAGCATGCGAACTGACCTCGATAAGCTCCGCAACTCTAGCGTCTTCGCTGAGGAGGCGCTGGTGATCGATGTCCAGTCCTTTCTGCATTCCATGATGGAAGAGAAGGGTATGAGTCGCGCGCAGCTCGCAGACGCCATGGGCGTGAGCCGTGCTCGTGTTACGCAGATGTTTTCTGCCGAATGCAAAAATTTCACGCTGCGATTGCTTGCCCGCGCGTTCTTTGCTCTGGGCGAGCGGGCGGAATTGACTTGCGACCTGCATCGCAAGATGCAGCGGCGCACCGCGATGTTTGGGGCGATGCAGGTGGAAGCGCAGCTGGTCATGGATGTGACCTGGGAGCGAGCGTTCGAGGGGCCTGTCAACGACAATGGAATCGGGATTAGGGACGCCGAGGTTGAGGTGGCGACCGCCAGTGATCCGCGTCGCGTCGGCAATCTTGTCGCCTCTATGAGCAAGGTCTTCGAGCGTCAGCGGGCGGCTTGATGGCTGATAACACGCCGCAGAGTGCGGGGAATGCTGCCGACAGCGGGTTCAACGCCAAGGAATACAACAAAATCGTCGGCTCTGCTGAGCTGCAGACCATACAGGTTCAGAAGGTTGCGTTCGACGTTAGTCCTGAATTCCACGATTCTGGACGGTCTAAAAAGCTCGCCGCGAACCGCGAAGAATTGGGCGCTGTATTTGACGCAGATAGCAACGCGGTAGCAGGTAGATTTAAGTTCTCAATAGTCATTCGGCACGGGCGATCCGTCGTGCTTAAGGGCGTTGGTGAATATATTGTGATTTATCAGGTTCATGAGGGTGCCGAGGAGCAAGCCGCGATAGCGTTTTGCAATAGGGTGGGCGTCTTTGCTGCCTATCCCTATTTCAGAGCGCTCGTTGCTCATCTGAGCTGGGAGGCCAACACGCGCCTTCCGCCTCTTCCAGTCATTGCGACACGGGGCTCACCAGTCGCTGCGGTAAACCCGCCGGCGCAGACCTCGCGAAAACGCAGCCGCAAAGGTTAGATCGCCCTGCTGGCCGTCACGCTCGACGGCCGAGCGCGCACCCACCGCGGGAGCGTCCGTTGGCCGCTTCCGGGGGGGCAATCGGGTGGGATGTTCAGTTCGCGCATCCCTGCGGCGAGCCATGGGTCGCCTCTGGCCATGTCGCTCAGGATGTCCCAGGCGAGCTGGGTGAGTTCGGCCGGCGACGGCCTGTCTCCGGGCGGAGGATGGGAGGCGGATGTCGCACCTCGCCATCATGGGCGGTTCCGAACGGCGGAGGATCTGTCGCAACCCCGAGTTCGGCGACCAAAGATTCTCGTCTGCGACTCCGGCGAGGCCCGCCCGTTGCCGCCTCGGCGGACAGTCCACTAGCATGGCCGGATGCGCAGAGATGTTCGCCTGCTGGCGGTGGGGTTTGCCCTGGCCCTCGCCTTGACTGGGGCCTCCGGTGGGGCTGCGGCCCAGGCCGTCGCGGACAACGACGCGGATGTGTCGGTGGACAAGCCGCTCCATCCGGTGGGCGCGGGGCCGATCGTGGCGATCGATGAGGGCCATCACAACTATCACACGTTGGCGGGCCGCTACGCGCCGTTCGGGGCGGTGCTGAGAAACGACGGTTACCGGCTGGTCTCGCTTCGGGGGCGTGTCGATCCCGCCGCCTTGGGCCCCGTTCGGGTTCTGGTCGTCGCCAACGCGCTGGCGGCTTCCAACGTCGGGAACTGGAAGGTTCCGACGCCCTCGGCGTTCAGTAAGGAGGAGATCGAGGCCCTGCAGGCGTGGGTTCGCGGCGGCGGGGCGCTGTTCCTCATCGCCGACCACATGCCGTTCGCCGGCGCGGCCGACGACCTGGGACGCGCGTTCGGCTTTCAGTTCGACAACGTCTATGCGGTGAGGGGCGACGGCCGGTCGCCGGAGATCTTCAGCCGGGCGACGGACACGCTTTTCGACAACGTCGTCACGCGTGGCGGCGGCCGCAGCCCGGCCGTCGACGAGGTGCAGAGTTTCAACGGATCGTCGTTCCGGGCGCCGCCGACGGCCATGCCGATCATGAGGTTGGATGAGGGATGGATGCTGCTCTATCCGACGGAAGCCGGCCAGTTCGAGGCCGCGACGCCGCGGCGGGCGGCGATGCGCGACGACCTGCGCGGCGCGGCCCTGGCCTACGGCAAGGGGCGGGTCGTTGTCGTCAGCGAGGCGGCGATGTTCACGAACCAGCTCGTGCAGGGGAGGCCATACGGCTTTGGGCGCCCGTCAGCCCGCCAGGACAAGCAACTGCTGCTCAATATCGTGGAGTGGCTCAGCCAAGCGCCGGGAGTCGAATAGCCGCCGGTCTCGCCGTTCGCTAACATGGGCTCATGCATGGACCCGAGCCTCGCGGACACTGGACGGCCTCACGCCCGCAGGGCGCGTTCAAACACCTGACTCCGGGCGAGCGTTATGACGTGTTCCAGGCCTTCACCGACTACGACGGCAGGACGCATCCGGTTGGCGAAAATTGGAGGTTCGTCGGTCACAACTTTCTGCCCCAGGATGACGGCTTGAGCCTGTTCGTCTCCCTGGACGACGAGCGCGAATGGCACATTCGGCTGCAATGGCGGCCCGACCAGCAAGGCGCGCTTATCGACAACCTCGAAGGTCACATCCGCGCAATTGCCGCCTCGCGGATCGGCGCCTAGGTTCGGCGGATGGCTCCGGTCCCGGTCGATCCCGCGAAAGTGCATGAGTTCGCGGACGGCGAGGGCTTCTACGCCTGGCTGGCCGAGCATCATGACCGGGAAGGCGAGGTCTGGATCAGGATCCACAAGGTGAGCTCGGGCCTGGCGTCGATCCGTCCGACCGAGGCGATCGACGCGGTGCTGTGCTGGGGCTGGATCGACGGGGTCCGCAAGGGACTGGACGCGACGAGCTTCCTGCAGCGCTACAGCCCACGCGGCCGGCGCAGCATCTGGAGCCAGATCAATGTCGACAACGTCGCCCGGCTGATCGCCGAAGGGCGGATGACCGCCGCCGGCCTGACGGCGGTGGAGGCGGCCAAGGCCGACGGCCGCTGGGATCGGGCCTATGGCAGCGGCAAGGGCATGGCGATCCCGGACGACCTGCAGGCCGCCATCGACGCCAGCCCGAAGGCCAAGGCCACGCTGGGCAAGCTGACCGAGCAGAACCGGTTCGCCCTGGCGTTCCGGACGCACAACATGAAGACCGAGGCTGGGCGGCGGAAGAAGATCGAGACCTTTGTCGCCATGCTGGAGCGGGGCGAGACAATCTATCCGCAGCGGGCGAAGTGAGGGCTGGGCCGCGCTCCGCCACTGGGCTCAGCGCGCGCCGCAGGCGCTATCTAGTTTGACCACGAACCACACGAACCACACGAACAGGGTCAGGCTGGATCGAGCGTGGCCGCGCTTCCTCATCGTTCGTGGGGTTCGTGTGGTTCGTGGATGAGTCTTATCGGCGCTGACGCGCCACGGTGGCTGAAGGGCGGCCTCGGGCTAGTCGTCGAACCCGACGAACACGGCGGCCTCGTCGACCGACTTGCGGCGGGAGACGACGGCGTTGGCGGGGAAGGCGTCGTCGGGGTAGCCCATGGCGATGCAGATCATGATCACCTGGTCGTCCGGGATGCCGGCGTGTTCGCGGACGACGGGCGACTGCATGATGCCCTGGCTGTTGATCACGCAGCCGAGACCCCGCGACCAGGCGGCGTTGACCAGGGCGTTGGCGACGGCGCCGCAGTCGAAGGGGGCGATGTCGCCGCCGTGGATCGCGCGGTCGTAGGTGACGACGACCGAGACCGGGGCGTCGAACTGGCGGAAACCGCGCAGGACCCAATCCTGGCGGGCGGCCTGGTCGTGCCGCTCGATGCCCATGGCGCCGAAGAGCTGTTTGGCGATCTCGACCTGGCGGTCGCGGTGGTGGCCCTGGTAGGCGCCGTGGCCGCGGAACTCGCGGCTGTCGGGCACACCGGCCAGGTTGCGCTCGGTGTTGCCGGCGCGGATTCGGTCCAGGGCCTCGCCCGCCACCACGTAGAAGTTCCAGGGCTGGGTGTTGAGCGACGACGGCGCGCGCATGGCCAGTTCGATGACCTCGCGGATCACCGGCTTCGGCACCGGGTCGGGCCGGTAGCCGCGGATGCTGCGGCGGCCGAGGACGACGTCGTCGAAGGCCGGGGTCGCAGCGGTCTGGGCGGGCATGAATGGGTCCTGGAACAGAGCGGCGCGCGGGCCTGGGCAGGTCCATTTGAGCGGCAGGACCCGCAAGGTTCAAGGCGCCGCGACGGACCCACGTCGCGCCAAGGCGTCGACCGCCGCTAGAGCGCGTCAGGCGAAAGTGGATGCCGGTTTCGCCGCCCGACGCGCTCTAAAGTTTTGAAGATCGAGCCTTTTTATCTGGTTCAGGTGATTCCACCTGAACCAGAAAGGCTCTAGGCGCGCGCCTCACCCGCCAAGTCGTCGCCGGTCTCCGGGCCCGCGTCGCGCAGCTCCAAGGCGCGATTGTGCCAGTGCATGGCCTCGTCGATGAGGCGACCGCGGTCGCGCATGTTGTCGGCGGCGGCGGCGAGGCGGAGCAGGGCTTCGGCCTGGCTGCGATAGTCATCCTCGGACGGCATCAAGCTCACTCCCCAAGGTGGCCTCCGGCCTCGGCTCGAGGCGGGGGCGTGTTCGACTGTACGGGCCGCGGGTTCGCGCGGACGCCTCACGGAGCCGCCGAATCGCGACCGCTTTGTGGCGGCGCAGGCGGCTAGAAACTTCAAATCAATCAAGGAGCTTAGCCATGGTCGAGAAGCCACAGGCCGCGCGGCGGCGCAACCAGAAGCCGCCGCGGTCGAAAACACCCGACGAGCACGGTCAGGTGACCCATGTGCGCTATGGCGCGGCCGTCGTGCAGAGGATCTGCGAACGGCTGGCGATGGGCGAGAGCGTGTTCCAGATGGGCAACGCCGAGGGCATGCCCGCCTGCTCGACGATCTACACCTGGCAGAAGCGTTATCCGGACTTCGCGGAGAAGGTGGCGCAGGCGCGCGAGCAGGGCGCCGACTACCTGGCCGGCCTGGCGCTGGAGGTGGCGGCGGCGGCGACCAAGGACACGGTCCAGCAGGACCGGCTGTACGTGAATACCCTGATGAGGCACGCCGCCCTGCAGGCGCCCCGGGCCTGGGGCGGCAAGGCCGCGGCGAAGGAGGCGGCCAAGCCGCAGCAGGTGGAGGTGATCTTCCGCGTCCGCCACTTCGAGAAGGCGATCGGGCCGGACGGCAAGGCGTTCGTCCGTGAGATCAGGCCGGAGGGCGAGGCGTGACCCGGGGCGGTCGGAACAAGGCCCCGGCCCCGGAGCCGGCGGCGAAGGCCCAGGTCCTGCATGAGCTGCCGCTGGAGTGGCGGCCGAGGCTCTACCAAGTGGACCTTTGGGAGGCGCTGTTGGGCGGGGCCAAGCGGGCCGACGTGGTGGCGCATCGGCGCTGGGGCAAGGACGAGGTGGCGCTGCACTGGGCGGCCTGGGCGGCGTGGAAACGGCCCGGCGGCTACTGGCACCTGCTGCCGGAGGCCGCGCAGGGGCGAAAGGCGATCTGGGATGCGGTGAACCCGCACACCGGCAAGCGGCGCATCGAGGAGGCGTTCCCCTCGGAGATGAAACCGACGTTCAACGAGAGCGAGATGCGGGTGGTGCTGGGCAACGGCTCGACCTGGCAGGTGCTGGGCTCGGACAACTACGACCGGCTGATGGGCGCCTCGGCGGCCGGTGTGGTGATGTCGGAGTGGGCGTTGGCGCGGCCGGAAGCCTGGGCGCAGATCCGGCCGATCCTGCTGGAGAACGATGGCTGGGCGCTGTTCCTGTGGACACCGCGCGGGCGCAACCATGCGGCGCGGGCGTTCGAGAGCCGGCGGGGCGACCCGGAGTGGTTCTGCCTGAAGAGCCCGGCGACGGAGACCGATGTGTTCACGCCCGAGCAACTGGCGCGGGAGAAGCGCGAGCTGGTCGCCGAGCTGGGGAGCGTGGAGGAGGGCGAGGCGCGCTTCGCCAGTGAGTACCTGGTGGACTTCGACGCCGCCGCGCCCGGGACCTACTACGCGAGCTTGCTGGCGGACGCCGAGCGGGCAGGGCGGGTGGGGCGCGTGCCGGTGGATCCGTCGTTGCGCGTGGACACCGCCTGGGACCTGGGGATCGACGACTACACCGCCGTCTGGTTCTTCCAGCAGGCCGGGCGCGAGGTGCGGGTGATCGATTACTTCGAGACCGGCGGCGAGGGGCTGGAGGCGGTGGTGCGCCAGGCGATCGCGGCCCGGCCGTATCTGTACGGGACCCATCACCTGCCGCACGACGTGATGGTGCGCGAGCTGGCGACCGGCCGGTCGCGGTACGAAACCCTGGAGTCGCTGGGCGTGCGTGGGATCCATGTCGGGACGGCGACCGACCCGGAGGAGCGGGTGAACGCCGCGCGGCTGATGATCCCGATGTGCTGGTTCGACGCCGAGCGGTGCGCGACCGGGCTGGAGCGCCTCAGGGCCTATCGCAAGCGCTGGAACCGGGCGACCCACAGCTATGCCGGGCCGCTGCACGACAAGGCCAGCCACGGGGCGGACGCCTTCGGGGAATTCGCCCTGAACCGGCGGGGCGGAGAGGCGGCCAGGAGGCCGCTGGCGGCGCGGCCGGCGAGCGGTTCGCTGTCGTGGATGGGGTAACAGGGACGTAAGTTAATCCTGCTTGCTTAAGGGCCGTTAACGGCGTTGATCTAGAACAGGAAATCGTCGGGGGACGCGTTGTGCGGCAGGAGGCCGCGGATGCCTGACGCCGTACGCCAGTTGATAGATTTGATGGAAGCCCGCCCCTTCGAGAGCATGGCGGCGGTGATCGGCACCTTCCTCTATGTGCGGCTGATGCTGTCCGGCCCGCGCGTGTACTGACGCCTGCAACCTCCGGCCCCGCTTCGCATTGCAACTCCACGCGAATGGAGGACTAGCAATGAGCGGTGTTGGAATTATCGGCGCCATCCTGATCGGCATCCTGGCCGGCTGGATCGCGGAACAGGTGATGGGTCGCAAGCACGGCCTGATCACCAACCTGATCGTCGGCGTCGTGGGCGCCTTCCTGGGCAGCTTCATCGCCACCTCGCTGGGTATCGGCACGGGGGCGGGGATCCTCCCGAGCCTGCTGGTGGCCACGGCGGGCGCGATCCTGCTGCTGGCCATCGTCGGCTTCTTCCGCCGCCGCAGCGTCTAGCCGCGCTCCCGCATCGCGGTTGACAGGTGTTGTTACAGATGTAGTCTGTTATTGCTACATTCGTAATAAGGACTTGGGAGGCCGCGATGCGGACCGTGGGAAGAGTTTTGTTGGGCTGCGCTTCGGCGTTGATCGCCGGCGCGGCCCTGGCCGCCGATCCGACCTATGTGACCGGACCGGTGAAAGAGCCCACCTACACGGTGGTGCCGGTGGCCGAGCGGCTGACGGTGGGCGGCGTGTTCGCCGACGCTTCGCCAGAGATGAAGCTGATCATGCTGGTGTTGCTGATCGGGACCGTCGCTTCGGTCGTGGTCTGGGCGATGAGCCTGGGGAAGGTGGGCAAGGCCGACGCCAAGGGCGTGGCCGGCGCCCTGGGCCGCCTGCGGATCGTGCGCTCGGCGGGCGTGCCGATGGGTTGCCTGGCGGCGTCCTACATCATGTTCTCGAGCTTCCTGGCGATCTCGAACGTGCGCCCGGCGCCCAGCTTGACCGTGGTGGCGCCCGGGCTGGCGGAGGGCGCGCTGGCGGTCATGCTGGGCCTCCTGGCGACGACGGTGGCGGTGATCTGCGAGCGCCACCTGGAAGCCCGGGTCCGCCGCGCGGCGGCCTGAGGCGGCCGTGAGCGCATTGAAGATCTCCGAGGCCGAAAGCCAGGTGATGGCGGCGGTCTGGGCCGGCGCCGAGGCGGGCGAGGGCGGCGCGGGGGTCGAGCAAATCCTGGCCGGCCCGGGCGCCGCCAACGCCTGGGGCGAGGCCACGGTGCGGACCTTGATCCACCGGCTGATCCGCAAGGGCGCGCTGAGATCGGACCGGCGCGGCGTGAGCGTGGTCTATGCGCCGCTGATCAGCCGGGAGGCCTGGGTGACGGCTGAGAGCCAGGGCCTGCTGGACCGGCTGTTCGGCGGCCAGCTGGCGCCGCTGGTGGCGCACTTCGCCAAGGCGCGGGCGATGGCGCCGGAGGATCTGGCCCGCCTGCGCCGGCTGGTGGCGGACATGGACGCCGAAGAAGAGGATTAAGCGGCGCCACGAACGGCCAGGTCGCGCGTTTGAGCGGCCATGAGCATCGACAAGGCCTTCGCCAGCTTCGCGAACAGGACCGCCAGGGTCACAGGCAGCCCCTGGACCTTCGGAACCTGCCTGGCCGTGGTCATCCTGTGGGCCATGAGTGGGCCGGCGTTCAAGTTCTCGGAGACCTGGCAGCTGGTGATCAACACCGGCACGACCATCGTCACCTTCCTGGTGGTGTTCCTGATCCAGAACACCCAGAACCGGGACGGCGCGGCGATCCAGGCGAAGCTGGACGACCTGATCCTCACCTCCGCGGCGGAGAACGACTTCATCGGCATCGAGAAGCTGACCGAGAAGGAACTGAAGGCGATGCACGACCGCTGCGTCGAACGCGCGATGATGCACGACAAGCTGCACGCCAAGGTGACGGAAGAGATGGAAAGCCGGGCGAAGAAGCGGAAGCCGCGGAGCCCAGCCCGCGCGGCGACAGCCCGCAAGGCGGCGTAGCTGGCCGCGCTCGACGCGGGGCGCCGAGTGTCGCAGGGTTGGGCCAGATCCCAGCAGACAGGAGCGGCACGATGATCCGGAAGGCGAGCGCGGTTTGGCAGGGCACGGGCCGCGACGGGACGGGCGCGCTAAGCTCCCAGTCGGGCGTGCTCAAGGACACCCCCTACAGCTTCAAGACCCGGTTCGAGGACAGCCCGGGGACCAATCCCGAGGAGCTGCTGGCCGCGGCGCATGCCGGGTGCTTCACCATGGCGCTGGCGTTCGCGATCCAGCGCGAGGGGTTCACGCCGCAGGAGCTCACGACCGAGGCGGCGGTGTCGCTGGACCCGGACGGGGCGGGCTTCAAGATCACCCGCTCGGCGCTGACGCTGCGGGCAAAGGTCCCGGGGCTCAGCGAGGCGAAGTTCAAGGAGCTGGCGGAGACGGCGGAGAAGACCTGCCCGGTGTCACGGGTGCTGAACGCCGAGATCACGCTGGACGCGCTGCTGGAGGAATAGTGGCGCGCTGACGTTCGTGTTTTGTTCTTGACATTTCCACGGGAATTTGCGAGAGTTCAGTCAGCGTCGAAGGCTGTGACCGGCACTATCAGGGCGGCTTCGGCCTGGGGGCCAGCTTCACCTTCAACATCGACTGCAAGGCGCAGCCAGCCCCTGAGGGTTAGGTGGATACTATAAGGCGGTGGATGAAGTCGCGGACGTCCGCCGGCCAATCGGCGGCCAGGGTGTCCAGCCGCCCAAGGTCGCCCGCGAACAATGCCCGACTGGCCTCCTCGAAACCCGGCAAGTCACCCGCCAGAGCCGACATCACGCGATAAGTGGCTTCCTGCGCCCGGCGCACGCGATCCGGGGCCTCTCCAGCGCGGCGGGCATCCTCCACCAGACGACGAAGCGCCGCCGAAGCGCCGCCAGGCCGGGTGGCGAGCCAATCCCAATGGCGGGGCAGGAGAGTCACTTCGCGGGCGATCACGCCGAGCTTGGGGCGGCCGCGGCCCTGACGTGGTGGGGGGGCCTCGCATGAAGTGGTGCGAGCGCGATATTCAGCCACGGCGTGTGACGCGCCGCGTCTCAGGTCGAGCTCGATCTGTCCGCCGGTGGCGTCGTCGAAAATCAGGATGGGGGCGAGCCCGGTGTGGTCCGCCAGCGCGCGGGCTACACGCTCAAGCGATCCCGCGGCGACCCGGCGATGTCCGTCGAAAGCGGTGAAGGTCCGTGCTTCGCTCATGTCAGACTCCGACGCCATCCCGGCCCCCGTGGCCGGAGGTAAATAATGCCCGGGTATTATTGGTCGACGATCGGCATGACAAGCACCGTCGCTGGGCGCGATGTCGGGCGAGCAGGGTCTCAGGGGAGGGTCAGGAGAGTCCGGACCGGTGTCCGAAACTCTCCTGATGGTGCCACGACAGGGATTCGAACCCTGGACCTCAGCCTTACCAAGGATGCGCTCTACCACTGAGCTATCGCGGCGAAGGCGGGCGCTATAGCGGGCGCGGGCTGTGTCGTGAAGCCCCAATCGGCGGACGAGACACTTGACGAGCGAGGCGCCTCGCCGCACCTCGGTCGGATGGCCGAGCGTGACGACGAGCAGAACCGTACGCGCGAATCGCGGGAGGCGAAGCTGGCCCAGGCGCTGCGCGCCAACCTGCGCCGTCGCAAGGCCGGGGCGCCGCCTCCGCCTGCGCCGAAGCCTGACAAGAACACGACGGATTGACGACTTGGCGGGGTCCGGGCGCGCAGGCTAGATACGCGCTTGAGGCGCCGCGGCGGGACGCGGCCCGCGCGTACTTCGAAGGATAACGATTGGACCGCATCGCCATCATCGGCGGCGCGCGGCTGAAGGGGGAGATCCCCATCAGCGGCGCCAAGAACTCGGCCATCAAGCTGATGGTGGCGAGCCTGCTTACGGAAGAGCCTCTGCGGCTGACCAACATGCCGCGCCTCGCCGACACGAAATTCCTCGGCAGACTGCTCCAGCGTCTGGGTACTGAGGTCGTCGAATCGGACGGTCCCGACGGCCCCGAGACCCTGCTCACCACTCGCGAGATCGTCAGCGGCTTTGCGCCCTACGACTTGGTCCGCCAGATGCGCGCCTCGTTCAACGTGCTGGGACCGCTGTTGGCCCGCGCCGGCCACGCAAAGGTCTCGTTGCCCGGCGGTTGCACCATAGGTGCGCGGCCGGTGGACCTGCACCTGAAGGCCTTGGAGGCCCTGGGCGCAAAGATCGAACTGCACGAGGGCTATGTGTATGCCCAGACCCCCCGCGGCCTAACAGGCGGCGAGGTGGAGTTCCCGTTCGTTTCCGTGGGCGCCACCGAACACACGATGCTGGCCGCCGTGCTCGCGAAGGGCGAGACGGTGATGAGAAACGCGGCCTGCGAGCCCGAGATCATCGACCTAGCCGACTGTCTGAACAAGATGGGCGCCAAGGTCACCGGCGCCGGCACGTCGACCATCTGCATCGAGGGCGTCGCGCGCCTCGGCGGTGCGACCCATCATGTGCTGCCCGACCGGATCGAGACCGGCACCTACGCCTTGGCGGCGGCCATGGCTGGGGGCGAGGTGCGCTTGACCCGCACGCGCAGCGACTTCATCCAACCGGTGATCGACAAGATGATCGAGGCGGGTGTCGAGGTGACGCCGCACAATGATGGGCTGACCATCAAGCGCAACGGCGGCAGGCTGAAGCCCGTGGAGATCACCACCGAACCCTATCCCGGCTTTCCGACCGACCTGCAGGCCCCGTTCATGGCCCTGATGACCCTGGCCGACGGCGAGAGCGTCATCCGCGAGACCATTTTCGAGAACCGCCTCATGCACGTGCCGGAACTTGGCCGCCTCGGCGCAGATATTTCGGTTCAGGGTGGCGAGGCGCGGGTGCGCGGCGTCGAGGCGCTGGAAGGGGCCCAGGTGATGGCCACGGACCTCCGAGCCTCGGTCAGCCTTGTGATCGCGGGCTTGGCGGCGCGCGGCGAAACGGTGGTGAACCGCGTCTATCATCTGGACCGCGGCTTCGAGCGCCTCGAGGAGAAGCTCAGCGCCTGCGGGGCGCAGATCCGACGCCTGAAGGGCGATGGGGTCGAGGAAGAGGTGGAATAGGCCGATGGCCGAGTCCCAGCCCCTCCAACTACTCGCCGAGGATCAGGAGGACCTGGCCGTGATCTCCGCCGCGCTGCAAGACGCGGTGGCGAAGGTCGGCGACATCGCGTTCGAGGCGAAGGCGCGACGGCTCACCATCGCGTTCAACCGGTTCCGCTGGGAAGCGGGCGCCCGGCAGCGCGTGCGCTCGGCGTTGCAGGTGGGCGGCGTGCTTTCGCTCCAGGCGCGGAAGATCCGCCGCGACCGCCGCGACGCCGTCGTCGAACTTCTGGCCATCAGCTTCGAACCCGGCGAGGCGCCGGGCGGCGTTCTGACGCTGAGCTTCGCCGGTGGCGGGGATCTGCGGGCCGAGATCGAGTGCGTGGACGCCGTCCTGGCCGACGTCTCCGAGCCCTGGCCCACGCCGCGAGCGCCAGCTCACGAGGCCTGAGCGGTAGTGGCCTTGATCGGCGCGCGCCGCTAAAGAGCCGACTATGCGCCGCTTCCGCTTCTCCGACCCCGGTTTCCAGGTCGCCTTCTCCGCCTTCGTGGCCGAGCGGCGCGAGACGCCGGAAGAGGTCGACTCCATCGTGCGCGATGTGCTGGCGGCGGTTCGCGCCGACGGCGTCTCAGCGCTGCTGCGCTATGCCCGCGAGTTCGACAAGGTCGAGCTGACCGCGGCCACGCTTCGGGTCAACGCCGACGAGATCGCGGCGGGAGCCGCAGCGTGCCCCACCGAAGTCCGTGACGCGATCGCCTTTGCCGCCGACCGCATCCGCGCCTATCACGAGCGCCAGCGGCCGGCCGACCAGCGCTTCGTCGACGAGGCGGGCGTGGAGTTGGGCTGGCGCTGGACGCCCATCGAGGCCGTTGGAATCTACGTGCCGGGCGGCCGCGCGGCCTATCCCTCCACCGTGCTGATGAACGCTGTGCCCGCCGCGGTCGCCGGCGTCGATCGGATCGCCATGGTGACGCCGCCTGGTCGCCTCCAGCCGGCCGTGCTGGCCGCCGCGCAGGCCGCAGGTGTGAGCGAGATCTGGCGGGTCGGCGGGGCGCAAGCCGTGGCGGCGCTGGCCTATGGCGCTGGTCCGATCCGACCCGTAGATAAGATTGTCGGCCCGGGCAACGCCTTCGTTACGGCAGCCAAGCGGCGGGTCTATGGCACGGTGGGCATCGACGCCCTGGCGGGCCCCTCCGAGATCGTGGTCGTCGCCGACGGCGCGAACGATCCTGCGTGGATCGCCGCCGATCTCCTTTCCCAGGCCGAGCACGATCCGGCCGCGCAATCCATCCTCATCACCGACGACGAGGCCTTCGCCGCCAGGGTGGAGGCCGCCGTCCAGGACCAGCTCACCGCGCTGTCCACCGGCATCGACGCCGCCGCTTCGTGGCGAGACCACGGGGCCGTGATCATCGCGCCGTTGCACGAGGCGCCGGGCCTGGTGGACGAGATCGCGCCGGAGCACGTGGAATTCGCCCTGGACGATCCCGAGCGTCTCGCCGACCGCGTGCGGCACGCCGGCGCCATCTTCCTGGGCCGCCATGCGCCAGAGGCCGTTGGCGACTACGTGGCCGGCTCGAACCATGTTCTGCCGACCAGCCGGGCGGCGCGGTTCTCATCCGGCCTTTCGCTCTATGACTTCATCAAGCGCACTTCGATCGTGAAGTGCGATGCGGCTTCCTTCGCGCGCCTCGCGCCGGCGACCATCGCCCTGGCGGAGGCTGAAGGCCTTCCGGCACATGCCCGTTCCGCGGCGATTCGATTGGGGCAGGGGCGCTAGGTGCTGGCGGCGGAGACTCCTGCCAAGGCGGCCGCCGCCGAGGCTGCAAGACCGAGCTTCACCGAGCATTTGGTCGCGTCCACGACGTCAGCATTGGACCACATTCTCAGCCTCGATCCGGGGGAGGCGGCGATCAACGCGGGCCTTTCGGTGGCGGTGGTCCTGTCAGTCTATGGCCTGCTCTGGCTGGTACGGCGGCTATCCGACCAATGGCTGGCGCGGGTGAACGTGGATGGCGCGGAGGCGGAGGTGGCGCGGACCCAGCAGGCCGCGCGCCTGACCTGGGGCCTGGTCCGCCTGGCCGCTATTATCGGAATCCTGGTCCTGATCCTGGGGATCTGGGGCATCGACGCGCGCGCTTGGCTTTCCGGAGACGCCGGCGCGCGGCTCGTGCGCCTGGCCCTCATCATCATCATCGCCACCGCCCTGGTCGAAATCTCCGGCTTCATCATCAGGCGGCTGGTCGGCGGCTTCGCCCGCAGGAGCAGCGATCCGCGGCGGGCGGCGCAGCTGCGCACCCTGGGGCCGATCCTCACCGGCTGCGCACAGACGGTCCTGGTCGTCGTGGGCGGCCTCACCATCCTGACCGAGCTGGGCCTGAAGGTGGGCCCCATCCTCGCCAGCGCAGGCGTGTTGGGAATCGCGGTGGGCTTCGGGGCTCAGACGCTGGTGAAGGACTTTCTGACCGGCCTGTTCCTGATCGCCGAGGACGTCGTGTCGGTCGGCGACAACGTGCAGATTCGGGATTCCGCAGGCGTGGTGGAGGCCATGACGCTGCGGACCATCCGGCTCCGCGACGCCAACGCCACGCTCCACGTCTTCCCCTATAGCGAAGCTCAGGTGATTCATAACCGGACCAAGGTCTTCTCTTCGTATCTGGCTGAGATCCCGATCAGTTACGACAGCAACGTCGATCAGGCGCTGGCGGTGATCCAGAAGGTCGGCGACGAGCTGCGGGCCGATCCGGCGTTCAAGAAAATGATCACCAAGCCGTTCGAAGTGCTGGGGGTCGATCGGCTGGCGGACAACGCCGTCCATCTGAAGGCGCGCTTCATCACTGAGCCTCGTGCGCAGTGGGACGTGGGCCGCGAGTTCAATCGTCGCCTCAAGAACGCCTTCGACGCGGCGGGCATCGTGACGCCGGTGAAGACCACGCCGGTGCAGGCCCAGCCGTTGGAGGAACGCGCCGCGCACACCGAGGGCCCTGCGCCCACACCTCCCGAATCCACATCGCGAAGCTGAACAGTTCCTGTCAACGCGCCTGAAGGGCCGTTCAGGCTGGGCCGTCTAGAGCTGCATCATCGAATGAACGCAGAAGGACGGAGACCACCATGCGTAACCTGAAGACCAAGGCGATCGGCGGCGGCGTTGCGGCCGCGATTCTCTATGGGGCCCTGGTTCTTGGCGCCGCCACCAGCGCCAGCGCCGGCGTCACCGGCTGCTCGGCCCCGGGCGGCAAGCAGGAGGCCGGCGCCGTGATCGGCGCGGTGCTGGGCGGCGTGATCGGGAACAAGGTCGGCGGTCGCCACGCCACGGGCGAGACCGTCGCCGGTGCGGCGGTTGGCGCGGCCGCGGGTTCGGCGATTGGTTGCGAAGCCCAGAAGAGCAGGGCGAAGAACGCCGGCACCTACACCCGTAACGGCTATCGGCTGTACGGCAACGTCTCGCCGGCCAGCTACAATCGGATCGGCGACACCTTCGTGGCCGAGAGCGGCGTGAACCTGCGCGGTGCGCCGACCACTAATTCGGCGAAGGTCGGCCGCTTGCGGGCCGGTGAACGCTTCCAGGCGCTGGCTCAGGTGCGCGGATCGGACTGGATCCTGGTGGGCCAGAACGGTGTCGGCGTCGGCTATGTCCGGGGCGACTTCGTCCGGCCGGTGGGTGCACGCCACGCCGCCTACTGATCGCCCGGAACCTGGGAAGATGACGCCCGGCGCTTCTCAGCGCCGGGCGTTTTTTTGCGTCCGGCTCTCAGGTGCGCAGGTGCGGGATGACGACGCCCCCCGGTTTGCAATAAAGCTCGGCTCGAACCCATGGCCGCAGATCCGAAGACCATTCACCGGTTGCAGTCCGTCGAGCTCGACGAAGAGTCGCTCGCGGCGGCTTCGCGCGACCAGGAGCAGGAACGGCAGATCGCCATCTTCGACCTGATCGAGGAGAATTTCTTCTTCCCGGAAGGCGCAGAAGGCGGCCCGTACGATCTGCGTATGGGGCTCCTCGAGAACCGGCTGGTGCTGGACGTGCGCGGTCCGACCTACGAGCGGCGCCACATCCTGTCGCTGTCGCCGTTCCGGACGCTGATCAAAGACTACTTCATGATCTGCGATAGCTATTATCAGGCGATCCGCAACTCGACGCCCCAGCAGATCGAGGCCTTGGACATGGGCCGGCGCGGCCTGCACAACGAGGCGTCCGAACTGCTTCAAACCCGGTTGGCCGGCAAGATCGAGACCAACCTCGACACCGCTCGGCGCCTTTTCACGCTCATCTGCGCCCTGCACTGGCGGGGCTGACAGGGAATGGGTGACGACCCCGGGAAGCGGCTGCCCGACGCAGTCCTCTTCTGCTGCAACTTCAATCAGGTGCGCTCGCCCATGGCCGAGGCGCTGATGAAGCACCTCATCGGCACGCGTATCTTTGTGGATAGCTGCGGCCTCAAGCGGGCCGCCTTTGATCCCGATGTGGACGATATGGAGGTCGATCCGCTAGCCGCCGAAGTCATGAGGGAACTGGGCGCGGACGTGACGCGGCACCGCTGCAAGACCTTCGCGGAGCTGGAGGACGATTCTTTCGACCTCGTGGTTTCCCTCACGCCGGAGGCCCAACACCGCGCCGTGGAGTTGGCTCGCGGGCGCTCAGCGGACATCGAGTACTGGCCGACGTTGGATCCCACTCTGACCGAGGGCTCGCGCGAACACCGGCTCGAGGCCTACCGTCAGGTGCGCGACGGCCTCGCGGATCGGATCACCCGGCGATTCCGCGGCTGACCGGCGGCACCCATCGACGTCTTCTTCGACCGCGAGCTATAGTCTTGAGTATGGAATGCGGCTCGCAGCCCACCGGCGCGAGCCGTCGTCACATGCGAAGCGTCGAGGCATCAGAGAGCCGTATGGCGAAGGAAGAACTGCTGGAGTTTCCCGGCGTGGTAAGCGAGGTCCTGCCGAACGCCATGTTTCGCGTGAAGCTCGAGAACGACCATGAGATCATTGCCCACACCGCGGGGAAGATGCGCAAGAACCGCATCCGGGTGTCGGCCGGCGACAAGGTTCTCGTGGAAATGACTCCCTACGACCTGACCAAGGGCCGTATCACCTTCCGCGTTCGCTGATTCACCGAGGCGCCGACTTGTCCCCTGAGCCGCGCCTCGTCCTCGCTTCCGCGAGTCCCCGCCGTCTGGATCTCCTGCGTCAGATCGGGCTCACCCCCGACGCCGTCGAGGCCGCGGAGCTGGATGAAACCCCCCAATCTGATGAGACTCCGCGCCAGTTGGCGTTGCGGCTGGCCGAAGCCAAGGCGGCGCACGTCGCGATCCGCACGCCGCAGGCCTACGTTCTGGGCGCGGACACAGTCGTGGCCGTCGGCCGGCGCGTGCTGCCCAAGGCCGCGGACACCGACGAGGTCCGTCGCTGCCTGACGCTGCTGTCGGGCCGGTCCCACCGGGTCCTGACCGGTGTCGCCGTCGTCGGCCCGGACGGCCGTAGCGCGTCACGCCTCGTCGAGAGCCGGGTCCACTTCAAGCGCCTCAGCGACGCCGACCTCGAGGCCTACCTCGCGAGCGGCGAAGGGATCGGCAAGGCCGGCGGCTATGCAATTCAGGGCCGCGCGGGCGCCCTCGTGATCTCGCTGCAGGGGTCCTATTCCGGCGTCGTGGGTCTGCCTCTCTACGAAACCGCCAACCTGCTGGCGGGCCTGGGGTATCGTCGGCCATGAGCGAGCGGCGCACCTTCCTTGACCGTGGCATTGGCGAAACCCGCGGCGTCGTCACGCTCGACGGCAGGCCAGAGCGGCTGATCCTGCGCCGCCACGACGAGGACTTGCGTCTCGCCCTAGGCGCCCGGCTTGTGGCGCGCGTCGCGAGCGTCGAGCCGGCGATCGCCACCGCTTTCCTCGATCTGGGCGGCGGTCTGGAAGCCATCCTTCCGTTCAAGCCCGACGCTCGCCCGATCCGCGGCGCGGCCGTCGAGGTCGAGATCCGCAGCGAGCCTCGCAGTGGCAAACTGGCCGTGGCCCGCGAGACCGGAGTGGGGCAGGGGGCGCCGCGCCTGCTTGAACCCCCGCCGGACGTCGCCGCGATCCTAGCGACCATCGTGCGCGACTCCATGCCCGTCGAGGGGCGGGAAGCGCGCGCCATGGCCGACGAGGCCGAGGCCGAGGCGCTGGAGACCGTCCATCGGCTGCCCGGCGGCGGCGACATCGCCATCGAGCCCACCCGGGCCCTGACATCCATCGACGTGGATCTGGGCGAGCGGAAGGGGCAGGACGCCAAGCGCGTCACCCGCCAGGCCAACCTGGCCGCCATAGCCGAGGGGGCGCGGCTTCTGCGCCTGAAGGGCCTGGGCGGACTGGTGATCCTGGACCTGGTAGGACGCGGCCACGACGGGAACGCCCTGTTGGCGGCGGCGCGCCTCGCGTTCGGCCCGGACAATCCGGGCGTGGCGATCGGCCCCGTCGGGCGTTTCGGGACCATGGAGCTCTCCATCCCCCGCCGGACGCGTCCGCTCTCCGAATACCTACAGCAGGTGGGCGGGATGCTCAGCGACCGCACCCTGGCTCAGCGCCTGATCCGCCGGTTCGAGACCGAGGGCGCGGCCCAGCCGGGCGCCCGGCTGGCGGCGACCTGCGCGCCGGCCGTGGCGAAGGCAGTCGAGCCCCTTGTGCGCGCTCTCTCCGAGCGGATGGGTGCGCGCTTCACGGTCACCCCCGATCCGGCTCGCGCCCGAGATCGCCTGGAGGTATCCGCGACATGAGCAGCAAGTGCCCAATCTGCCGCAAGCCCACGGTGGCCGAGTACCGGCCGTTCTGTTCGCGGCGGTGCGCCGACGTGGACCTGCAGCGCTGGCTGGTCGGCGCCTACGCGGTCCCGGCCAGCGATGACGACGAGGCCCCAGCCGAGGATTCCAACGACGATTGAGCCTGGCGAAAATCGCCTGCGCGGCTCGCTGGACTTACGCCGAAGCCTCTTTTATAGACGCGGCTCCCGCGCGCCGGGGACCCAGGCCTGGGTAGCTCAGTTGGTAGAGCAGCGGATTGAAAATCCGCGTGTCGGTGGTTCGAATCCGCCCCCAGGCACCATCCTGCCTTTCAGCCCAGAACCCGCTCCAGCACGAACTGTGGGCTGCCGTTCGTAACGTCTCGGACCTGCTGCTTGAAGACGTCGCGGAGGTGTTGCGCGGACGGAGCCCGGCGACCAGAGCCACCTTGCCTTCATCCAGTTCGCCCAGGGACCCAGTCCGGGTGCGTTCAAGCCCAACGGGGATCGGAACGACCAATGGCGGCAGGGCGCCTCGAATCCGCGCGCGGTGCTGCCTCCGGCGCCTTGTCTTCGCCAATCCAAGTTTCGCGAAATTGCTGCGATGCAGCACAGTCCTGCGACGAACGGTGGTGAATCGACGGGCTCAAGACGCTTCTTGCGTGTGCAGCGCACAATCCGTGCGCATGCGTCAATAATTTGACGATGTAGGGAAAGCTTCTGCCCCTTGACGCTTCGACAAGGGGTTGCCAAAGGGTCCGGGCCGCTTGTCTAAAAAAGCGGTAAGACTTTGGGGTCCCCCCGTGGGAGTTCAAGTCCGTCCGCACCTTCGTAACGCCAATCCCTGCGAAAATCAGGGCGCCGCGTTCCGGGTCGGGCGCAGCGACAGCGCCTCTGGTGTTTCGGGCCGCGAAAGCGAACTGGGGCGCCGGGCTTGTTTCAACTAGGGTGGAGACGCTCTCGCGCGACGACCCTCCGGCCAATCGTGCTAGACCAACCAGGAACTGGCGACAGATGCTCGACAACAAACTGAAGACCACTTTTTCCGCTCTCCTCGGCGCCGTCGCGCTGATGGCGAGCGCACCGGCGTTCGCCCAGGACGCCGCCGCCCCGGCCGCTCCCGCCGCTGACGCCGCCGCCCCGGCTGCCGACGCCGCTGCGGCTCCCGCCGCCGCCCCGGCGGCTACGCCCGCCACTCCGGAATCGGCTGAACCGCCGCAGATGAAGAACGCGGGCAAGCTGAACGTCGGCACCATGTTCATGGACGCCGACCCCGTCGTGAAGGTGATCATGATCGGTCTGGCTCTGGCTTCGATCCTGAGCTGGACCATCCTTGTCACCAAGATCCTCGAGTTCAATTCGCTCAACAAGGTGTCGGACGGCTTCGTGGAATCCTTCCGCGGCGCCAAGTCGATCAACGACATGAGCCGGATCGCGCTGAGCGAGGAATTCGACGGCAACCCGCTGGCCGACATGGCCGCCGCGGCCGCGCAGGAGATCGAGCTTAGCCGTCAGGCTGGCCTGCAGATCGCCGGCGAGCACCGCGACACCACGATCGACCGCGCCGCGCACGCGGTGAGCGCTGTCCAGGCGTCGCTGGCTCGTCGCCTCTCGGGCGGCATGCAGTACTTGGCCTCGGTCGGTTCCAACGGTCCGTTTATCGGTCTGTTCGGCACCGTCTATGGGATCATGAACTCGTTCATCGGCATCGCGAACACCAACACCACCAACCTGGCCGTCGTGGCGCCCGGCATCGCCGAAGCGCTGCTCGCCACCGGTCTGGGCCTGTTCGCGGCCATCCCCTCGGTTATCTTCTACAACTACTTCCAGACCCGCATCTCCGCTTTCGGGGCGCGTTCGGAAGGGTTCGTGGCCGAGCTGATGAACGCGATCTCCCGGCAGCTCGACAAGGGGGCCTAAGCTAGATGGCCGCCAAGATCTCCAGTTCCGGAGGCGGCCGCTACCAGGAGCAGCAGAA
>Ga0255338_1002577_pt1 | contig 25618 bp, 19 predicted proteins | sample MeOH1_35cm_T4_19_FD_203715 | JGI IMG/M metagenome (GOLD analysis project Ga0255338, IMG submission 203715) | Sandy soil microbial communities from University of British Columbia, Vancouver, Canada - MeOH1_35cm_T4_195 | ecosystem: Engineered > Artificial ecosystem > Sand microcosm > Unclassified ...
ACAAAGCCGGTTCTACTATCACTGCCACCGGAATAACAAGCTATACTTATACAGCTTCAGCCCAAGGTCCGGCAACGTCAACAGTTACCGGTTCAACAGGAGGGGTTACTTATAGCTATTCAGGTGTAAGCCCAACGGTTTACAGTGCCAGCTCAACCGCACCCACCAATGCAGGTACTTACCAGGTTGTGGCGAGTGTTGCTGCCGATATAAACTATAATTCAGCAACATCTGCTGCGTTAGCATTTACAATTAACAAACGCCTAGCAACATGGACAACCAACGCCAACAGTAAAATATATGGCGCCCTTGATCCGACACCATTGACAACAGGGACAGGAAACTTTCTGGTGACAGACGGAGTAAGCGCGACTTACACTCGTACAGTGGGTGAAACTGTTGCTGGAGGTCCTTATGCAATTACGCCGACTTTAGCTTCTTCAGTTGCTAATGCTTTAGATAATTACACAATCACTAATGCTGGTGCGAACTTTACAATCAACAAAGCACAATTAACAGTTACTGCCGATGCTAAAAGTAAAACTTATGATGGGGCAGTATTTTCTCCATTCACTTCAACCATTACTGGTTTTGTAAACAACGAAACAGCGGCAGGTGTCGTTACAGGAACGGTTACATATATTGGCAACGCAACTACAGCCGTGAATTCTGGAAATTATACGATAACTCCTGTGATCACAAACTTGAATGCAGATAATTATTCCTTTACCGCCATGAATGGAGTGCTTTCTATCTCCAATCCGTCTGGTGGTGGTGGATCTTCAGATACCACGCCACCAACATGGGTTACTGCATCGAATATTTTAAATCGGACTGTTGAATATGGCGATGTCGAGGGGTTGGCTTCAGCTCAAGCACTGAAACCCGTTGCTTCTGATGTAAGTGGCTACACCCTGACAAAAGTTTCAGGTCAGTTTGTACAATCACTGGATTGTGTTTATGCAGGAACTTACACCAATACATGGACTGCAAAAGATACCTATAATAACATAAGTAGTATTTATACACAGGTGATTACCATTGGTAAAACTTACAATGACCAACCAAAAATTGATCAGGTAAAAGACTTCTCTGTTTACAAAAACAGTAAACAGGTTGAAGTATCCTTGTCGGGAATTAATCCTGTCAGTAATTGTACTCCTCAGGAGATTGTTTCCCTGGTGGCAGTAGCAGACAACAGTTTATTGATTCCAGAAATTTCGATTGATTATTCTAAAGGCAGCACTTCAGCAAAACTCATCCTTAAAATTGCTGTCAATTTAGAGGGAGAATCGCTTATTCGGGTAACATTAAAAGACGATGGTGGTGTTGCAAATGGAGCTAATGACACTAAAGAAATGACCTTTAAGATAAAGGTTGTTGGTGAAGACCAAGGTCCAAAAATATCTTCACAGATTCCTGTATTGATCATTAATCCTGGAAATAACTTTCTGGTCGATCTTAATAATTATTTCTCAAATCAAGATAACAATCCTGTAACTTACACCGCAACGCTTGTAAATGGCACTGTGCTTCCTTCATGGATGGTGTTCGATCCACAAACAGGCACAATTTCAGGAGTAGCTCCACAAAATGAGATCGGTTCCTATGAGATATTTGTATCAGCAACTGATAGTCAGGGACTCACAACCACTACAAATTTCTGGTTTGCTAATACAACCGTTGGAACAAAAGTGGTTTCGGGCAACATAAGTTCAATTACCGGAGCTGTTACCGATGGAATTCAGATTATTTTACTTAAGATTGGAGCTGACAATCAATCTACAATTGTTGAGAAAAAGGAGGTGAAGGGTTCGTCATCGTTTATATTCTCTGAATTAGCTTCTGGTAATTATTTATTGAAGGTAGTTGTTACGGATATCGTAAAATATCCTGAACTTTTAAATACTTATTACAACGGAAGTAGTTCGGTATTTAACGCTCAGCGAATTGAAATTGGAAGTCAGAATAATACTGGAATCCAATTGCAAATGTTACAGAAAACGGTAGCTGCCAGTAGCGGAAGTATTTCTGGACTTGTAACCCGGAAAGTAGGCCCGGCAACTTCGGTTAACGATCAAACGGGGCAATTGGCTTCGGATGTTGATGTCGTTCTGAAACAAGATGGAAAGATTGTTGCCAATACCTCAACAAACTTGGAAGGAAAGTATTCATTTTCCTCATTGCCGGATGGTAATTACGTAGTTGAAGTTGAACAGCTTGGATTTATATTGGATGTAGTCAAGAAAATAACAATTACTACCAACAACCAAAATGTCAACGATGTTAACTTCACTATGTGGACAACAGGGACAATCACTAAGGTGAACGATTTGATTACAACTTTGGATATTAATATGTATCCAAATCCGACATCAGGGCAATTCAATATTATTTCGAGTAAAGAGGGTTATACAACAATCTCTGTTTACAACGCTTTCGGGAAAGAAGTTTTCCACCACACTTACCTTTCAGGAGAAGCAATCTGTATCGATCTTTCAAGTCATATTTCTGGATTTTATTTTGTGAAATTGGAGCGTGAAGGAGAGTCTATGACCAGAAAGATTATCCTTAACAGATAGTTTGTCAGAGGATAAACATTTGTTAACTATTATTTCTATTTGATGACAAGGGGAAAGCTAATAATTTTCCCCTTGTTTTTTTCTAAAAGTACATCATACTTCATTAACTGAGCCTGTATCCCAAATTATTAAGAACGTGAGTTTCTGTCTTTAATAAATTCGTCAATAATTTTTAGAAAATATAAAATATCAATTGGTTTGGTTAAATAATTCTGCACTCCCAGGTTCGTTAATTCTTCAATCTGAGGTGGTCTGGCATCAGCGCTGATAACTACTACCGGAATTGACGCCGTTTTTTCGTTATCATGAAGGATACCAAGAACTTCACTGCCGTGAATATCAGGTAGATTCAAATCCAGCAAAATTAAATCGGGTTTGTGTTGCAGAGCTAAATTTAATGCTGAAGCACCATGAGTTTCAGTAATTAGCTGAATTGCTAGCTGAACGTGAAATTCTGGAACCACAGGGTATTCAGTCACTCGTTGCCATTCCATTGCATATAGAGCAAAAACTGATTGGTTTTGTTGGCCTCGATCTGGTGAAAACAAATAAAGTTTATATCAAGCTCGAAATAAATACATTGACCATTTGGAGCAGCATGTTGTCGAGCCTGATTAATACGAAAAGGACCGAAACCCTGATTGAACAAACTCGTCAAAACTTACAGACCTTCTTCAATACCATCGACGATTTTCTGATTATTCTGGATCATAACGGCAAGATTATTCACGCCAACAATGCTTTCCACCGAAGATTGCTATATAAACGAAGAGATGCTCAGCAAAACTGTTTTTGATGTCAGGGCTTTGGATCAGAGAGATGAAACCATCATGGCTTTGGGCCTGATAATGAAGGGCGAAACTGATTTCTGTTCTTCCCCGTTTGTTACAAAATCGGGCGAGCAGATACCGGTTGAAACCCTGATCAAACTCGGTTTGTGGAACGGTGAATCGCGTTTTTTTGCCGTGAGCAAAGACATTTCGCAGATTAAGCTTTCGGAAGAAAAATTCTCGGCGGCTTTCCAGTCAAATTCAGCCATTATGGTTATTTTAAACTGTTCCGAAGAACAGGTGATCGATGTCAACGACGCGTTTGTAAGCCAGCTGGGGTATAGTCGACAGGAAGCCATTGGAAAAATCATTGTCGACCTCGACATCTTGCAGGATTCCTCTTTACATTCCCGAATTGTCGAAGCGATTATGAATAATTCAGAAATAAGTGAACATGATATTGTAATCCAGACAAAAATAAAGTAGAGCGAGCGGTATTGTTTTCAGCAACACCGATATTTATTGGCGATCAGCGTTGTATTTTGAAAGTGATGGTAGGTAAAAAATCTGAAAATGAATTGTTAAAGGCCCGGATCGAAGCCGAGAAAGCCAACAGGGCAAAAAGCGAATTTTTGTCGAGAATTAGCCACGAACTTCGTACACCAATGAATTCGATCCTCGGTTTTGCACAGCTTCTGGAAATGGGCGAATTGAACCTGGGCCAAAAGAAAGGTGTATCGCACATTCTGAAAAGCGGTAGTCATTTGCTCGACCAGATTAACAAAGTGCTCAATATCTCAAGGATTGAGGTCGGACGGTTATCTTTGTCTATTGAATCAATCAAAACAAGTATTATTATTTCCGAAATGCTTGATACTCTTAGTTCGTTAGCTCATAAAAGTCAAGTGGGTATTAATTTTGAAGCCCCGGAAGATAATGAGGTATATGTAAAAGCTGATCGTTAACGTTTAAAACAGGTTTTGCTGAATCTGATTAATAACGCTGTTAAGTACAATAAAAAGAACGGATTTGTTTCCGTTTCGGTTGAGCACACCGATCTTCCAATGGTCGAATCTTCAGTCAGAATTCTGATCAGAGATACAGGAATTGGGATCAAAAGTGAAGACATCTCCCGGTTATTCAATCCATTTGAACGAATTGGTGCCGACAAAACCGAAACTGAAGGAACCTGCTTGGGCCTCGCTGTTGCAAAAAAATTGGTGGAAGCCATGGGAGGAACCCTTGGTGTTGAAAGCCAGGTAGGGTTGGGCAGTTTGTTCTGGATCGAACTACCAAAAAGTAACGGACAGCTGGAACGTCTGGAAAATACGGGCCAGCTGATTGCCGATGGCCAAAAGCCTGAAACGAGTGGTAAAATTCTATTAGTAGAAGACAATCCTTCAAATGTGGAACTGGTCGAACAGATTTTAATGTCTCAGCGGCCGGGCATTCAAATGGTGACTACAATCAATGGCATGGATGCCGTTAAACTTGCAGTAGAACATGCACCGGATTTAATACTTCTTGATTTAAATTTACCCGATATACATGGGAGTAAAGTTCTGGAACAGTTGTTGCAAAATGAACAAACAAAAACAATTCCTGTGGTCATTGTTAGCGCGGATGCTATGCCCCATCAACTGAAACGTCTAATTGCTGACGGTGCCAAAGAATATATTACCAAGCCATTGGATGTTGGAGATCTTTTGAGAGTTGTAGATCTTTACGTTAAACGTGTTCAGGAATAATTCTTATCAGAGGTAAAATAATACAAACGTCATTTAAGTCTGTATAAATAAGGAGAAAAATCGGTATATAGAGATTAAATATCATGTTAAATATAATGCAGTAACCAATATAATATATTTCGGGATCATATTAATTATTTTATTTGTTTCCAGAGTAAATTTAGCTTTTTCAATTAATCTCGGATCATGATTGCTTGCGGTTCGAGATTTTCTTAGCAAAATGTAAAAATGCACATTATTTCAGCCTTATTCTCAGTTGTAAATGCACTTTAATAGTGCAAATTATAATAAAAATCGCATCTTTTTAGTGCGTCTTAAATGCAGTTCTCTTCATTATATTGTCCCATCATAGCTTTCTTTTATAAAAACTAAATTGTAAGCAATCTTTCATTTGGATATTAGCTAGTATGAATTACTTTACCTCTTAATTTTTGGCTGATACGATCATAGACTACTTTGAATGACTGTTGCTTCAACTCGTAAACCCGTCCATGCTCATTGTGCAAAGTCTTGACGAATTTGTCTTTATTTTTTCTGAATATCCTGATTTCATCTTCTGATAGGCTTCTCAGGTAGATCTGCTTATAACCTTCTGCTTGATAAAAGGTAAGTTCTTTGACTCGCTCTTCGTCGCACTTATTAATGATGACGAAATAATCTTTTGAGAACGCGGAAATTTCCCGATTGATAAATTTGCTCGATGCAATGCAGACAGCAAAACAAATCCCGGATTCAAACAAAATTTCGAAAACAGGTATCTTTTCAATTTTTTTAGTCATGTTTTGGAGTGATTAAATGATCATTCTCTGGTTCATTTTTTTGTGCGCACTTTCTCGCTTTGTCCTGCCTTTCGAAATGAGTGCGGATAAAAGTGTGCAGGTCACTTTCCTTATAGTACGTTTTGTGGTAGATCGAATGAAAAGGAAGTTCACCGTTGCTGCGGTACCGTTGTAAGGTTCGTTTGCTGATATTGAGCAGTTGGCAAACATCCTGATTGTCATACAAGCGTTCACCTTCCAGCATATTATCTCGTTTATTGAGTTTTTGTATTACTTTTTCCAGTTGGTCAAACCGGTCCATGATTCGTTCCATCCAGACTTCAAATGATTCTTTATTTAGATGCATAGTCATGCTATTTGTCCGATAATGAAATAATTGGGGTTCGATGGGTCTTTGAGGATAATATCCTTTTCTCGCATAAACCGAATGTAACTTTTAGCAGTTCGATCTTTTACATCCAGGGCGGATTGTATTTGCTCGCATAGTTCTAGGTAGGTAAGAAAACTCTTACGCTCAAAAATTTCACGGGCAATAGACACCAGCTCATCTTCTTTGCGCTTCTCTTTGGCTTCTTTGGGCTTTTCCCCAAGATAGATGTGCATTCCAAGGCCTTTGTCCCAGGCAAATTGCATGATGGGTACATCCAATGGACTGCCATCCCGAACCTTTAGAGCTTTAACTACTGAAATTTCAGGAGTATCGTCTTTTTCGATTGATAAGATAGCGGCAGCTTTTCGTTGCAGTTCGCTGCCCAGGTGCCCACGCAATTTCAGCCCATTGGGAATAAAGTGCAACACAGTAACTATGCAGGTGCGATATATTCCTGCCAGCCGGTAAAGTTCTTCCACAACGGCTATACTTTCCGCTTCATCGTTCGCTCCCTTAATCAAGTCGGCAATCCCATCAATTACCACTAGATGAATGCCCCCACATTGGTAATGGTACCTGTCCATGCTCTGAACAATGGCTTGCAGACGTTCTTTACGCGACATTCCCGTCAGACAATAGGCATGCAAATAGTCGGGCATGGCTGATCGTTTACAACGTCTGAGCAGGTTATTGATGTTCTTGTACAACTGTACTTCAGACTGTTCGGTATCATAAAACAGGACAGCTTTCTGCTGAAGGTTTTCACCAATTCTAATCCCTAATGTGTCAATATCTGCTCCCTGTTGACGTATGGCCCCGGAAATAACAGATGCTACATAGTTGCTTTTGCCAGTTCCTTCACCGCCGGTAATACACAAGAGATTTCCCTGAGTACCAAGCGGCACATCATTTACTGACACAACAATTTGAGCAATAGGTGGAGGATTGTTGAAATCCACTTCGCAGGACTTCAGTGCCGACATGGTTTCGCTGTACAAAGTGTCAAGATAACTCAGGAACAATCGTTTTAAATCTTCAGCGGTATACCCGATTCTAAAATAATCGGCAACATCTTTTTCTTCTTTTGTACCTGGAAGTGGTAATAGCAATCGGCAAACCCCGTAGGAAGCTAAATTTGTCGCTTGCTTTTCTGAAGAGTCCAATCCCGTCTTATCTACATCAAAAAGCAATACGATATGCTTAAACCGGTACGACAGTTTATGGATTATTCCCGTCGGAATTATCGAAGTCTCAGAATTGAAGCACACTGAATGAAATCCATGTGCAGCAAGAGCCATTACATCTTTTTCACCACCTGTGATGAACAGCAGATCTCCTTTTGCAGGCAACTGTTCCAGCCCAAAGCAATAATGTTCCGGAATATTTCCTGCCTGAACGAAACGAATTTCAGACAAAGGGCGATAAACCTTGATGTGCTGCTTTCCAATGTACCCGTACAACGGTTCTTTTTCTGATGAAAGAAAATAAAAAGGTTTTCCCTCCCGATTCTCACTATCAAAGCGACTTATTGAAACTGTATGAAAAGAGAGAAGAAGTTTTTCTGTTATGCCATATTGTGCCCACCAAATGAGCTCCTGTTTTGAGAAGTTCTTTCTTATAACGTTGTATTTTCTACTTTGGGGAAGTAGGGCAGGTGACAATGGCGGAATCAATGGATTTGTCACTGTTGTTTTTTGCGAATGACTTTCTTTCGTTGTAAAACCTTTGTCGCCAATTAATCCCAGGAGCAAATCATTGTTAATCTTTTCGAGTATCAGGATAAATTCAGAAGGTCTGTTACAATCCAGTCCACACAGTTTCCCGACGAAAAAGAAACAGTCCCCGGAATAATCTTCATTTCCGAAGTCTTTCAGCCGGTAACAATCGTTACGACGATCAAAAAACACGCTACACGAAGCTTTTTTGTCGGAGTAGAGCGGGTTCAGAAAGTTACGTCCAACCTGAAAAGAAAAAGGAATGTAATGACGAAATACTCCCATCCCTTTATTGGTGACCTGTAGTATGATTTCTTTACTTAGGGCCATAACTTAACAGATAATTCTTTCGGAACTCATCCAGGGTATGAGGATCGCAGGTGATCAAACGCTCATTCAGAGCCCGCTCTATTTCTGATAACTTATAAAGGCAACGACCACGTAAAATGGAATAGCTGATCAGGCTTTCTGCCCTGAGGCGTTGTAGTGTTCGTGTACTGATGCGTAACAGGTTGGCAACTTCCTGGCTGTCCAGCCAGATTTCATCATTGTTTTGCGGTCGGATACCCACTTCGCATTTTACAACGAAAGCTGATATCTTGTCGATTTTATCAACCAGGTCCTTGTAGGCCCGGCTGTCCATTGTGATTACTTCCATAACTCTTTATTTTTTGACAAAGAACTGGAACGAGAAAAGAAGAATCTGGATAGTATTATAATAGTAGGTATATGATTATTTTTCAGTCACGAGCTTAATATATTGAAAATCAAAATTCTGTATGATGAAAGTTTTTAATGAAAATTTTGTGGATAATTAAGACACGCTGCCCAATGTTTACCTGAAAAGAAAAACTGGATGAATATTTAGGTCCAAGTTATTTTTCTTTTCAGGTCGATCAGGCAAATTCAGTGCAAGGTGCAAGCCTATATCTATATAGGCTTGCACCTTGCACTAGATTAATGAATTTGAATATCAAAGGTTTGTATTTTTGCTAGAAAGGATTTAGATTTGTACCTGAACAGTTAAGCAGAAAAACGAGGTCAAAGGACGGCCATAACTGGACAGAAATTCGGTACGAAATCGGTACGGTAATTTATTGAAAATTTAGAAAGCAACTGATTATAAAATAATTGACTGGCATGGGTTAACACCCCAGCTGGGTCACGAAGATTGATGTCAAAATCAACTAAAAGCACTTAAATTCAATGATTTAAGTGCTTTTTTGTTTCTGTAAAAACTCAAAACAAAGCATTTATAATCAAATTAAAAGGGACTATAGCGAGACCTATTTCAAAAATTATCCAATAGGTCTCGCTAAATGACGTAACTCTCTGCATTTCAATTCAAAATGATTCAATTTGGTTCAATTTGATGCTTGTAAAATAGCTTCAGATCGGGTACATTTAAAATTGAATCGAGACCTAATTTCTTAACTATTAAATTGAAAAAGAGATGAGAATTGCAGTTTGTTTTCAGTTAAAAAAGTCCAAGATGAGGACTGATGGTATATCCCCTTTGTATGTGAGGTGTACGCTGCATGGTCAACGATTTGAAGTTGCGACTGGTTTTTTATTGCATACTGACGATTGGAATAGAACCAAGCAAATAGTCAAAGGTAGAACAGAGGAAGTTAAAATTATCAACAACAGGTTGGATAAAATCCGAACCCGGATTCAGGACATTTATAACCAGTTGGAATCTCTGGGCGAGTCATTTGACGTTTTAACCATTAAAGAAAAGTTTTTTGGCAACCACAAAGAAAAAGGATTAATCGAGGTTTTTAATTTAGTTATAAATGACGTCGAGGCTAAGGTTGGGAACGACTATTCAGATGGAACATTAAAACATTACAAAACTTCGAAAAAGCGGCTTCTGGAATTCTTGAAGGCCAAAATGTCAAAGACTGATATTGGATTATCGAAAGTTGATTTTGGTTTCTTAACCGCCTTTGATTTGTTTTTGAAGACGGATAAAATAGTAATGCCCAACACTGCTCTGACTGTAAATTCCGGTGATATTGAGCACCCTATTCCGATTGAAAGTGAGCAGTCAATTCCGGTTTAAATTGAGCAGTGGTATTTTCGTCAAAAACAAAGAACGTCATCAAGCTATTTCTGGTTAATTCAAAGATAAATATTTCTCCACTATTATTTAGTTAGATGACAAATCATCAAACAGCGATTGTTGCCCTCTTTTTTTTCTCATGGATTCGCCTTTTAATTCCAGTCGGTGTGATTGGTAAACCAACCGGTCCATAATTGCATCAGCCACGGTTTTTTCGCCAATAATGTCATACCATCTTTCAACGGGAAGCTGAGAGGTAATAATCATCGACTTTTTATTGTTTCGGTCTTCAATGATTTCCAGCAGCATCAAACGGCTCTGGTTATCCAGCTGCTGAAGGCCAAAGTCATCAAGGATTACCAGGTGCTGACGTTCTATTTTTGCGATTTCTTTCAGGTAAGAACCGTCTGCTTTTGCCATTTTTAGTTTTGCCAGGAGCTTGTCCATGTTAAAATACAGGACCCTGTACCCTTCCATGCATGCCTGGTGACCAAACGCGGAGGCAAGGTAGCTTTTGCCAACCCCTGTACAGCCGGTTATTAATATGTTCTCGGCTTTGTTGATGTAGTCGCACTCGGCCAGACGGATGATTTTGTTCTTGTCGATATTCCTCGAAAAATCGTAAATAATCTCCTCGATAGCTGCTTTATACCGGAACCGGGCATTGGTGACACTGCGTGATATTTTACGATTCTGCCGGTCGTCCCATTCGGCCTCGGTGATATGGGCCATAAACTCATCCATGGTGTAGTTGTCCGTTTTCCCGGTTTCGATGGCTGATTTAAATGCGCCATACATACCAAAAAGCTTCATTTGTCTCATTTTTGAAAGTGTTGTTTCATTCATTTTCTGCGATTTAAGTTATCTGTAATTGTTTTTTTTCCTGATATTCCCGTGTTCAGGCAGGGTCTGTTCGGTAAACACGCTGTTGTCGTACTGGTCCAGTCCTTTTTCGAGTATATTAAGGACTGTTTTGTAATTGTAGAGGTTGTATTCGATAGCCCGTTTACAGGCATTAATCAGGCGATCCTCGCCAACCTTCTTGGCAAGGGAGAGTATGCCCATGCAACTCTTGTAAGCCTGCTCCGGGTGCTGTTTCCGCTCCAGTATCTGTACAATGAACGCTTTTACATCGTCATCGATGCTTTCTGCCCAGTTGATAAACCGCTGGGGTGTCCACTCTGTGACAAATTTGTGTGAAGAAGCCAGGTGTTCGGTAATCGTTGAGTAGCTGTATGGTCTGTAGATCCTCGGATGGACGGCAATGCGGTTGTACCTGTAATATACTTTAACCTGACCGGCACTGTATAGTAACTTGACTTTCTTTCGGATGAACTGGTACGGAACGCTGTAATAGTGTTTGTCCGGCCCCAGGTAAACATGGCCGTTGAGCATAACCGTGGCAAACGATTGCTGCTTCAGCTCATATCTCTTTACAGGAAGCGGGGATAGTTCTCCCTTTTCAACTTCGTCAAAAAGTTCCTGCCGTGAATAGGGTCTGCCACTTAGTTTTGAGGTATTATGCGTTTCGAGTAGTTCACGCATGGCAGTATTTATCTCTTTCAGGCTGAAAAAGGTTTTATCCCTTAGTACACTGTAAACCCTGGTGTAAAGGATTTTTACAGCTCCTTCCACCAAAGATTTATCCCTTGGTTTATAGGCTCGCGCCGGAAGGATGGTTGTGCCGTAATGTTCCGAAAAATCAAAAAACGTCTCATTCAGTGTCGGTTCAAATTTGTTGCTTTTTGTTACCACGCTCTTCAGGTTATCCGGGACGATGGCTGAAGGGACACCGCCATAAAAAAGCAAAGCATTTTCAACAGATGTGATAAAATCTTCCTTCCCCTGGCTTGGTGAGGCTTCTGCATAAGTGCACTGGCTGGCCCCGAGTATGGCTACAAAAAATTGAACCGGGATAATTTCTCCGCTGTCTTTATCGGTTATTTGCAAGGTCTTCCCGGCATAATCGACATACATCTTGTCGCCTGCCTTATGACTGATGTGCATCACCGGGTTGGCTTTCCGGCACCACCGGTTGTAGTGCTCGTTAAACTGGCTGCGTTTAACTCCTCCGGGATGTTTGGCAATATACTCTTCCCACATCAGTTGCCGGGTTACGCCCGTCCTTTTGAGCTCTTTCTCCATATAAGGGAAGAATGAATGCAGGGCCTTTATGCGCGGCGGCAACTCTTCCTGTGCCCTGATAAAAAACAACTTATCCAAATCAATATCTGTCAGCTTTTCAACGTCCTCCAGCGAAAGTCCCATTAATTTATACTGGACAAGGTATTTATCGACAGTATTGCGCGATAAGTCAAGGTAACGGCTGATAAACAACTTGCTTTTCCCTTGGGTATGCAGTTGTATCAATCTTCTTAATTTACTCATAGCTATTGTTTTATTTGCCATACTTTCCGGTTTTTAAATTTAATTACCCGAATGTATGACTTCAATAGCCTGATAAAAACTCCTGTTTCTGATTGCTCACTTTGCCCCGGAATCAGGTGCTCACTTTGCTCCGGTTTGATATGCTCACTTTACTCCGGTATCAGAGGTGCTCAGTTTGACCGGATTTTCCAAAAAATCGGAACGATGCACTAATTGCCTGATTTGCTTCGATAATTCCGTTCGGTTATCGTTGGCACTCATCATTGCAACAAGCAAATCACTTATTTGCTTATCGGTATCAATCATTTGATTGAAGTAATCAAAGAATGCGTATTCTTTTGGCAAAATACCTCTTAACATATCAGCAGGTATTAAGAGTATCTAGTTGTCTGAAGCGTAATTTATTAAGAACAATAGTGTTATAAATATAAGATAAACATTTCAAACAATGAGAATAGAAGTTTAATATTCTTGAATCACCAAAGTACATTCATTCGACTGACAACATTTTCAAACCCGATGACATCTTTTTTACGTATGATAACAATTGGCTTATTCCTCGAGTCTCGATTACGATTCGAAAAATGACTTGTTTGTACAAATGCTTAATATTGTCCACGGTAAAACTTATTTGAATTATCAACAGTAAGTCCTAAGCTAGGTATAGAAACACATAAGATTAGTTACTTCCATTAAATTTCAACGTTCGTTTGCAATTTTTACACATAATCTTTCTCAAGTCGGACAACTCTTTTAACGCGAACGGATTTTTACCAAGACAAGCACCGCACCGATGCTTCTTAAAAAGTACAATGCCCGTTTGTTAAGGAATAAATTATTGGGTGTATCTTCTTTTGTAGATTAAATGCAAGAATTTTTTAAGTTTACGGAACAAAATAAAAAATGATGCCAGCTTATTCGGTGAAAAGCTTTAATGAAATGTATAATTCCTTTTACAGGAAATCATTTTTGTATGTAAAATCATATGTACACGATGATATGGCGGCCGAAGATATTGTTTCAGAATCGTTGATAAAGTTGTGGCAGCATTTGAGGCAACAAACAATAGATCCAATTCCTCCATTTTTATTTACAATTCTTAAAAACCGTTCACTTGACTATTTGAAACATCAGGCTGTAACTCGATCTGTACATTCCCAAATTTCTGAAACTTTAAACCGAGAACTCCAAATTAGAACGACAACTTTGGAAATGAGTGATCCGACAGATGTTTTTTCTATTGAAGTAATACAAATCATTGAGTCAACACTTAATTCTCTTCCCGAAAAAACACGAGAAATATTTAAGCTAAGTAAATTTGGAAATACCCCTCACAAAGAGATTGCTGAAATGTTTAATATAACTGTGAAAGGTGTAGATTATCACGTATCGCAATCCGTCAGTGAGTTGAGGCGCGCGCTTAAAGATTATTTACCAATGCTTAGTGTATTGACTTTCCTCAATTAAAAAAATCCAAATTTACTAGTGATTTATTGACTTGAATCGTTTTGGTAATAGAATGGGAAAAATGAATGTTCCATTTCTACAAACAATACATTTGAGACAATGAATAAAGAACTTCTGTTAAAATATATTTCAGGTGATGCAACTGATTCGGAAAAAGTTTTAATTACAGATTGGTTAGATTCTAATCCTGAAAACATGAAGGAGTTTCTTGCCCTTCGGAAACTACACGATATTGCCATTTGGCAGACCTCTCCAGATTCTGAAATTGAACAAAGAAAAGTTGAAAATGGGCATTTCCTGACTTGGAGAAAACCATATCTTGAAATATTAAAATATGCCGCAGTATTTGTGTTTGCGGTATTGGTATCACATTTTCTTCTTTCGGAACCAAATCAGATAAATACAATAACAAATCAATCACTTTATGTTCCTGCTGGACAGCGTGCTGAAATAACTCTGGAAGATGGAACTAAAGTTTGGATAAACGCAAATACAACTTTAACTTTTCCAAATCATTTTTCAGGACCTACGAGGGAGGTGAGTATCAATGGAGAAGGTTTTTTTGATGTCGCTAAAAATGAATTAATACCATTTATTGTTAGGACAGAAAACTACAATATTAAAGTATGGGGTACGAAGTTTGATTTAATGGCATATTCGGGTAGAAATAATTTTGAAACCTCATTATTCGAAGGATCAGTAGAAATCCTTAAGGCCAATAATTCAAAAGGAATATTAATTAAACCGGATGAACGAGTATTTCTGGAAAGGGGAAAACTTATGGTTGCGCCTATTGATGATTTGAATCATCAACTATGGAAAGAAGGGATTTTAAGTTTTCAGGACGATTCTTTTTCTGAATTGATAGATAAACTGCAACTCTATTTTGATGTGAAAATTGAGGTTCAGAATGATAAAATATTGGAATATCGGTTTACAGGAAAATTTCGTTTGAAAGATGGCGTTGAACATATTCTCAAGGTTCTTCAGGTAAGAAATAAATTCAGCTATGTCGTTAATGAGCAGGCTAATAAGATATTAATCAAATGAACAAACTAATAATGTATAACTATAATCAAAAAATGCCAATGAAATGAAAAAAAGCCGGGAAGTGCTCGAACACCTTCCGGCCTAAGGTCTCTACCGATCAGGTCTCTTAAACAAAATCAAGTATTAACCTTCAAAAACAAATGTATGAAAAATTATTTGTCAGAGGAATCCTTTGACTTAACTAAACAACTATTCCTAAAGATGAGAACAACATGTCTTTTGATTCTGGTGTTTACATCATCACTTTTCGCAAACAATGTCAATTCTCAGACGACGAAAGTGAGCTTATCCATCAAGAAATCATACCTCATTAATGTGTTGGACGCCATTGAACGTCAAACAGACTATTTATTTGTATATAACAAAAGTGAGATTGACTTAACCCGAGAAGTAAATATGGAGGTGAAAGATCAATCGGTTGCTAGTGTACTTTCCAAAGTCCTTCAAAGCACTGGCATCGGTTATGAAATGGAAGGCAACAATATTGTACTTTACAAAATCAATGAGAATACTCAACAACAAAAATCAGTTTCAGGGAAAGTAACTGATTCTACAGGAGGCTCCTTGCCTGGTGTATCTGTTGTTGTAAAAGGTACAACTACCGGTGTTATTTCCGATATGGACGGAAAATATTCCTTTTCGAAATTGCCCGATAATGCAGTCTTGGTATTCTCCTTCGTAGGGATGAAGCCTCAGGAAATTTCTGTCGGAAACAAAACAACCATTAATGTGACTCTTACTGAAGAGTCAATTGGAATTGAGGAAGTTGTGGCCATTGGTTATGGAACCGTTAAAAAGAGTGACCTGACAGGATCAGTTTCATCGGTAAAAACAGGAGAGTTGCAACAAACTCCAATGACCTCTATTGATCAGGGCCTTGTTGGCCGCGCTTCAGGAGTGCAAGTAACTCAAACTTCTGGTATGCCTGGGGCTGTAGCTTCAATACGTGTCCGTGGAAGTAGTTCACTTCAAGGTGGGAATGAACCTCTTTACGTTATAGATGGATTTCCAGTGTATAGTGGCACTGGCTTCGGGAATACTGGTGGAAATGTACAAATGAGTGGTCTTTCAACAGTTAACCCCAACGATATTGAATCGATAGAGATTCTTAAAGATGCTGCTGCAACTGCAATTTATGGTGCTCGTGCAGCTAATGGAGTTGTTTTAATTACAACTAAAACAGGGAAAAAAGGCCACGATATTGTTACGTTTGAAGCAAATTACGGCATTCAGAATGTAGCTAAAAAGATTGATGTTATGGGTGCTCAGGAATATGCTGCGTTAGTAAATGAGGCCTACACAAATGACAAGTTAACTGCGCCTTACGATGCCGCTAAATTAGCTGATATAGCAAAATTAGGTCGTGGAACCGACTGGCAGGAAGAGATATTTAAGGCGGGAAAGACTCAAAATTATCAATTGACATTTTCTGGCGGGGACGAAAAAACCGCTTATGCCATTTCAGGAAGTTATTTTGATCAACAAGGTATAGTGATCAATTCTAACTTCAAACGTTATTCTACCCGATTAAATTTAGACCGAAAAATAAATGAAGTATTTAAGATTGGAACAAATTTTTCTATAAGCCACACTATAAATAATTCAATTGCTACTGATTCTGGAGGTGAAACAGGTGTTATTACTGGGGCTTTGAAGATGAATCCGATCTTACCTATTTATTCAAATCCCACAACTGGTGAATATACTCAGGTTAATACACCAGGAACTTTAGAACCCAATCCAGTTGCAACAGCCAAAGAACAGATTTTTAACAATGCAACTTCCCGAATATTAGGTGACATATTTGGAGAGTGGAAAATCATGGACGGATTAGTTGCTAAAGTGACAATTGGTGCTGATGTCATGTATGACAAGTCAAATCAATATACTCCTTCAGTAATTTATCAGTCTAATGGAAAAGCCACTGCCACTATTGGAGTAAATCGTTCGATAAACTGGCTGAATGAAAATACCCTTAATTGGACAAAAACCTTTAACAATATTCATTCCTTAAATGTACTCGGCGGTTTCACCATGCAGCAAAATAATGCAGAATATGTAATGGCATCGTCATCAAGCTTTGTAAATAACATCTTGTTATATAATAACCTGGGTGCAGGAGCATTATACAATCAACCCGCATCTTCTGCCGTTCAATGGAACCTGATGTCCTATTTGTCACGCGTAAATTATACCTTGATGAATCGCTATCTTTTTTCTGTAAATGCAAGGGTGGATGGTTCATCACGCTTTGGGGCCAATAACAAATTTGGATTCTTTCCTTCTGGCTCTTTTGGATGGCGTGTTACCGAGGAAAGGTTCATGGAATCCCTGAAAAAAACGATTACCAATTTAAAATTGAGGGGTAGCTATGGTTTTACCGGAAATACAGAAATTGGTGTCTATCAGTCGCTTGCAACATTAAGTAACGCTAGTTGGATGATTGGAAACCAATTGGTTTCAGGGTTTTATCCCGATAGAATACCAAATCCAGACTTGAGATGGGAACGAACTGGCCAGCTAGATATTGGCTTTGATTTGGGTCTGTATCAAAATAAAATTCGTTTTACTGCAGATTATTACAGAAAGAGAACAACTGACTTACTGTACGATGTTTCTGTTCCAGCTGTTTCTGGCTATCAAACTATGCTTAAAAATATTGGAAGCGTTGAGAATAAGGGGATTGAATTATCTATTGAAAGTGATAATCTTACAGGTACTTTCAGGTGGGCAACAGCATTCAATATTTCATTTAATAAGAATAAAGTTCTTGAATTGGGTGGCGAAGCATATAAGGATATGCCTGAAGGAGATGGACATCTCAAAACTGGATCTTTCCGTCGTTTAATAGTTGGCCAACCTATTGGTGTATTTTATGGATACCGTTTTGATGGTATTTTCCAGAATACAGATGAAACAGCAGCACAAATTTCATCTACCTCTCCAATTGGTGTTGGATTACGTCGCTACAAAGATTTAAATGGCGATAAAAAAATTGATGCTGTTAATGATCGAGAAATCTTGGGTGATGCAAATCCTGATTTTTTTGGTGGACTTACTAATACATTTAGTTATAAGAATTTTGAATTGACTTTTTTCTTGCAGTATTGTTACGGGAACGAAATCTTCAATTACAATGCCATAGGATCGGAAACGCCAACTGGTGGAGAAAATGTTTATGCTGATCTTGTCAATAGATGGACTCCAACAAATCCGAGCAACATTTATCCAAAAGCAAATACAAACCGAGCTGTTTTAGTAAGCGACAGATTTGTTGAAGACGGTTCTTATATCAAATTTAAAACACTGTCATTGTCCTATAATTTTCAAAATCTAAAAATCAAAAACATACAAGGGATAAAATTATATGTTACCGCTCAGAATTTGCGGACATGGACAAATTATCGTGGATATGATCCTGAAGTTAGTTATAGAGGAGCTTCAACCTTGCAAGCAGGTGAGGATTATGGTGGCTATCCACAATCCAGAACCATTATGGTAGGTGTTAAAATTGATATGAAATAATCTAAAAATCTGATAACAATGAAAAAAATAATATTTTACACCCATTTAACTCTTCTGTCAGTTTTTTCATCATGCTCGTCTTTTTTAGATGAAAAACCAACAGATCGACTTGTTGTTAATAATTTCTATTCAACGGCCAAGGATGGGCAAGCAGCGGTTGATGCCACTTATGCACAGCTTAATTCTTTATATAACAGATTGATGTATATGCTGGCTGATCTACCTACGGATGATATGAAAAATGGTCTAGGGATGCCTAACGCATTTTTACAGAACCTTGAATTTTTGAGAATAGATTCACAAAATACTTTTGTAAAGGATATGTGGGTTAATTGTTATGCAGGTATTTCACGAGCTAATGCTGCGATCAATAATATTCCAAATATTACAATGGATGAGACACTTAAAAACAGATTCATTGGCGAGGCCAGGTTTTTAAGAGCGCTGTATTATTTTAATTTAGTTCGGTTTTTTGGAGATATTCCATTAATCACGAAACTTGAGTCAATTAACGATGCAATGGGACCCCGTGTGCCTAAAGATCAAATCTATCAGCAAATAATTGATGATTTGAGTTTTGCAGAATCGAACTTGCCTTTGAGAAAAGATTACGGTAGTAAAGATGAAGGACGTGCTACTAAAGGAGCTGCTAAAATTTTGCTTGGAAAAGTTTATCTGACCAAAGGTGATTATACCAAGGCTAAAGATAAATTGGCCGAGGTAGTTGAGGTTGAGAGCACTTTTGGTTATGGATTAGTAGCCAATTATGCAGATAATTGGAATCCAGCAAAAGAACCTGGAATTGAAGCCGTATTTTATCTGGAGTATAAAAAAGCTCCATATACTTCAAACGGTGAGATGGGACTCGCAGGGCCTAAATACTCAATTCCTGGGGGTAATATCGGAGTAACTGGTTCGAATGAAGCAGATATTCCCACTCGAGAATTATATGACCTGTTCGATCCCAAAGACTCACGTAGGAGTAAAAATTTTAAATTTGATTTTCTTAATCCATTAACTGGTAAGGTCTTAACTTCGTCGATTCCACTTTCTGGAAAATTTTGGTTGGATGGCATTCTCGCTGCATCAGATTGTGATGTCAACATGCATATAATTCGTTATGCTGATGCTATCCTTATGTATGCAGAAGCCCTTAATGAAACTGGTTCTACAGAAAAAGCACTTACACAGCTAAACCGAATAAGAACTCGTGCTTTTGGTGATGCAAGTGGAAACCTAACATCTATGTCAAAAGAAGAATTTAAAAAGGCTGTTATTAATGAGCGTAGATTGGAGTTTGTACATGAAGGGAACCGCTGGTTCGATTTGTCGAGAACAGGTACCTTCGTTCAACGCATGAAAGATCATAGTGCTTACGAATCAAAGGTTGCAGAGAAAAATAAGACCGACATTGCTCTTAATGTTAAAGATGCACATCTTCTCATGCCAATTCCACAACTAGAAAGGGATTTGAATAAAGAACTGACCCAAAATCCGGGATATTAATCAAAGAATAATTTAGGTAAGATCGGAGTAGTTTATTCTCTGGTCTTACTTAATTTTTAAAATAATGGAATGACTTAAATGTTATTCTGGAAATTTAGATTTGATCGATACGGCATCCTCGGATCAAAATTCATGATAGAGATTTAAAAAAATATTAAAATGAGTTATAAACTAACTATACCTAATAATAAGATTACTGGGATAATAGGTATTGCCGCAATAATTGGCGGATGTTCTCCAGCCCCCAAACCTGAAAACACACGGCCCAACATTGTTTTTATCATGAGCGACGACCATGCCTTTCAGGCAATCAGCGCTTATGGCGGATCGCTGGCCAAACTAGCCCCCACACCCAACATCGACCGTATTGCACGCGACGGCATGATTTTTAACCGGTGCATGGTTACCAATTCCATTTGCGGTCCATCACGTGCAACTATTCTTACCGGGAAATACAGTCACCAAAACGGTTTTATCGATAATACAATTGGTACAAAATTCGATTTTAGCCAGTTAACTTTCCCCAAAGTGCTTCAAAAGGCGGGTTATCAAACGGCCATGATTGGTAAATTGCACCTTGGTGGAAATCCAACCGGTTTTAATTACTTTGATATTCTACCGGATCAGGGTGTATATTATAATCCCGACTTCATTGATTCTACCGGAACCCATAAAGAAAAGGGCTATGTTACCGAGATTATTACCAAAAAATCGATCGAATGGCTGGCCCAGGCCAAGAATTCAGGCAAGCCTTTTCTGCTGATGATGCACCATAAAGCGCCCCATCGCTCGTGGGATCCAGGACCGAATGAACTTGGAATGTACGAAAATACCACCTTCCCCGAACCAGAATCGTTGTTCGACGATTACGCCAACCGTGGTCAGGCAGCGCATGTTCAAAACATGACCATTTCTAACACCATGACCCTCGAACGCGACCTGAAAATGACTGATCAGCCTCGTGGAGGTCTCGATTCGGCTCAGCTGGTAAAGTGGAATTCGGTTTATGCTCCGGTAGTAAAAAGCTTCAAAGAAGCCAATCTGAAAGGCGCAGAGCTTACGCGATTTAAATACCAGCGGTATATGCGCGATTACTTGTCGTGCGTGGCCGCGGTAGACAAAAGTGTTGGCCAGGTTTTGGATTTTCTGAAAGAAAACGGGCTGGATAAAAACACGATCGTAGTTTATACTTCCGACCAGGGTTTCTACCTGGGTGAGCATGGCTGGTTCGACAAACGCTGGATGTACGAAGAATCGGAAAGGACTCCATTATTGATTCAGTGGCCCGGAGTGGTTAAACCGGGTAGTGTGAACAGCGACTTGGTTTCGAACCTCGATTTTGGTGAAACAATCCTCGATGCAGCCGGTGCGTCAATCCCCGCCGAAATGCAGGGCCGAAGCTTTGTTCCGGTACTGAAGGGAAATACTCCGGACAATTGGCGTCAGGCTCATTATTACCACTATTATGAGCATCCTTCGGAACACAATGTGATGCGTCATTACGGCATCACCACTAAGCGCTACAAGCTGATTCACTTCTACTACGACATCGACGAATGGGAAATGTACGATTTAGAGAAAGACCCGCACGAAATGAAGAATATTTACAACGATCCGTCGTATGCCGATGTTCAAAAAGATCTGCACAACCAACTGGATCAGCTTAGGAAACAATACGGTGACAGCGATACTCTATCGAAGAAATTCATTGACGAGTATAACGAAAAAGCGAAAAAGAATCCAAGGATTGAATACTGGAAACTCTCGGCTAAGGACATGCAAAAGCTATTTACTCAACCACAGAAGAAATAAAACAAGCAGAAGAATGAAAAATTCAATAAAACTTATAACTACTCTGCCAATTGTTGCATTGGGTTTGGGCAATCAAAATCTTGAGGCAAAAGACAAACCAAACATTATTCTCATTTTAGTTGATGATATGGGATATGGTGATTTGAGTTGTACTGGTGGTGTACAGTATAAAACACCAAATCTTGATCGAATGGCGGCTCAGGGAATTCGTTTTACAAACTTTCTTTCGGCTCAGGCTGTATGCAGTGCATCGCGTGCAGGTATTTTAACAGGATGTTATCCCAATCGGGTTGGAATTTCAGGAGCACTCATGCCAAACTCAGTAATCGGGTTAAATCCATCAGAAGTTATTATACCGGAAATATTAAAAGAGAAAGGATATAAGTCGGCTGCAATTGGAAAATGGCATCTGGGTGATAATCGTCAGTTTTTGCCTCTTCAGCAAGGTTTTGATGAATATCTGGGCCTTCCTTATTCTAATGATATGTGGCCTGTTTTCTTTGATGGTAGCCGAAATATTTCAAAAGAATATGCTCGTAAATTAAATTATCCTGAATTACCCCTGATTAGGAATAATGATAAAATTAAAGAACTGAAAACTTTAGATGATCAATCTGATCTAACGACAATATATACTGAAACGGCAATTGATTTTATCAAAAGAAATAAGAGTAACCCTTTCTTTTTGTATCTGGCACATTCAATGCCACATGTTCCACTTGCGGTTTCCTCTAAGTTTAATGGGAAAAGTGAACAAGGCTTGTATGGCGATGTGATGATGGAAATAGATTGGTCGGTAGGAGAGATTATGAAAACGCTCGAAAAGAATGGATTAGATAAAAATACGCTTGTCATTTTCACTTCCGACAATGGTCCCTGGATTAATTTTGGTAATCATGCTGGCTCAACTGGGGCATTGCGCGAAGGGAAAGGGGCTAGTTTTGAAGGTGGTCAAAGGGTTCCTTGCCTGATGAAATGGCCTGGTCATATCTCACCAGGAAAAATATGTAATAAGTTAGCTTCCACTATCGATATTCTTCCAACATTGGCCGCCATCACAAATTCTCCGCTTCCTGAAACGAAAATTGATGGAGTGAATATATTGCCACTATTGGAGGACGTTGAAAATGCTAATCCGCGAGAAACGTTCTTATATTATTACCGGAAGAACAGTTTAGAGGCTGTCCGTAAGGGTGATTGGAAATTGGTCTTTGCGCATCCTGGTCGCACTTATGTTGGTTATAAACCCGGAGCAGATGGATTTCCTGGAGAGGTGAATGAGAACTTCCCAATTGAAGAAGGGCTTTACGATCTTCGTCGCGATCCAGGAGAAAGATATGATGTTAAGGAATATTATCCCGAAGTAGTTGCCGAACTTAAAAAGCTGGCAGATGAAGCCCGTATTGATTTGGGAGATGACATTCAACAGGTGGAAGGGAAAAATCGTAGAACTCCGGGACGGATAAATGTTAATTAAATTAGTCTTGATTAATTCAAATAAAACAGTAAAAAATGAAAAATATAAAAATACTGGCTGCGACAATTGCCTTGTCAAGTATTAATACTTCGGTGAAATCAGCTCCACTTCAATTACCCAGATTAGAGAATAGTGGTAAACCCAGGAATGTCGTTTTTATTCTGTCAGATGACCATCGGTATGATTATATGGGATTTGTAGGGAAAGTGCCATGGCTTAAAACACCGAATATGGATCGCATGGCAGCAGAAGGTGCCTATATTAAGAATGCATTTGTCACTACTTCACTGTGCTCCCCAAGCCGTGCTTCTATTTTGACCGGGCTGTACTCACATACACATAAAGTAGTTGATAATGCCGCACCTCTTCCGGATGGGTTAACCTTTTTCCCTCAGTATCTTCAGGAAGTGGGTTATCAAACAGGTTTCTTTGGTAAATGGCACATGGGCAATGATTCAGGAGAACCTCAGCCCGGTTTTAACCATTGGGAAGCTTTTCAAGGTCAAGGAGAATATTACAATCCAAGAATAAATACGAATGGTGTCTGGAAAAAATATCAAGATAGCACCTATGTGACAGATTTGCTTACAGAACATGCTATCGATTTCATGAAGGGACAAATAAAAGACAATAAGCCATTCTTTGTTTATCTGTCGCATAAGGGTGTTCATGACAGTTTTCAGCCAGCTAAGCGACATAAGGGTATGTATGCTGGTAAGCCTTTAGTTATTCCAGAATCTTTTAATACACCTTATTACGGCATAAAACAACTTCCGACAATTGACCCTAAAACAGGAAAAGCCGCACAGGGAAAGGATTATTATGGAGAAGATATGATTCCGAACTGGGTTAAAAATCAACGTGAAAGTTGGCATGGTGTTGATTATTCCTACCATGGACGTCCATGGAAAGTTCAGGTGATTAATTATTGCGAAACTTTAATGTCTGTAGATGAAAGTATTGGTTCAGTTCTGGACTTTCTAAAAGGAGCAGGAATTGAAGATAATACATTAGTTATTTATATGGGAGATAATGGCTTTGCTTGGGGCGAACATGGACTTATCGATAAACGACAATTTTATGAAGAATCCGTAAGAGTTCCAATGTTGGCGCGATGTCCTGAACTATTTAAAGGTGGTCAAGTTTTGGAAAAAATGGTGCAGAATGTAGATATTGCACCAACGATTCTGGCCTGTGCCGGATTAGATAAATCTCAGGAAATGGTAGGCCAGAACTTTATTCCTCTTTTGCAGGGGAAAGATATTCCATGGCGTAATCGTATTTTCTATGAATATTATTGGGAACATGAATTTCCGCAAACACCTACCATGCATGGAGTTAGAACAGACCAATACAAGTATATCAGATATTATGGAGTTTGGGATACAAACGAGTTTTATGATTTAAAAAATGATCCCAACGAAATGCATAATCTCATTGAGGCTGTCGAACTTCAGGATACTATAAAACGGTTAGATCATGACCTCTACGATTGGATGGAATCGACAGGGGGAATGTATATTCCACTAAAACGAACGGAACGACCTCATTTTGATCATCGGAACAAAGGGAATTATTAACTTAAGTGTTATTCTCCACAATGCACTTGTCTCTTTTTTAGTTTTTGGAGTTCTTCTACTCTTTAACTTGCGCAGTTTAGAGGAGAAGAATTCCCATTAATACGACATCGCTATCATTTATGATTAAATATCGTCCACTCACTTCAGTGCTGGTAAAACCTTCGGGACCCGATTGTAACTTAGGCTGCACCTATTGCTTTTACCTTGAAAAGGAAGCGCTTTTCCCCGAAACAAAAACACATCCGATGAGCCTCGAGATTCAGGAGGAGATGATTCGCCAGGTGATGCAGCAGTCGGGTGATTCGGTATCGATTGGCTGGCAGGGCGGCGAACCGGCACTGATGGGTCTCGACTTTTACAAACGAGCCATCGAACTTGAAAAGAAATACGGCCATGGGCAATCGGTTGGAAATGGCTTCCAGACTAACGGAACACTTCTCGACCGCGAATGGGCCAAATTTTTCAAAGAATACGATTGGCTGATCGGGCTTTCGCTCGATGGACCGCAACATATTCACGATAAATACCGCCTAGATAAAGGCCAGCACCCCACCTGGGAGAAAGTGGAGAGTGTTGCCCGCATGTTGCTCGAAGAAGGTGTTGCCGTGAATGCCATGTGTTGCATCACCGACTATTCATCAGATTTTGCTGAAGAACTGTACAACTACTATAAAAATCTGGGATTAACCTGGATGCAGTTCATTCCGATTGTCGAAACCGACAAGGAAGATTCGTCGAAAGCCGCATCGTTTTCGTTAACCGACGAGAAATATGGTCATTTCCT
>Ga0255338_1002578_pt1 | contig 25617 bp, 20 predicted proteins | sample MeOH1_35cm_T4_19_FD_203715 | JGI IMG/M metagenome (GOLD analysis project Ga0255338, IMG submission 203715) | Sandy soil microbial communities from University of British Columbia, Vancouver, Canada - MeOH1_35cm_T4_195 | ecosystem: Engineered > Artificial ecosystem > Sand microcosm > Unclassified ...
TCTCGGGGGTGCCGCGTGAGCTCTTCTCTCCCCGCGTCAGGTCGACGATGCCGGTGCGGTAGCCGCGGCTCGCCAGGCTCGCGAGGAGCCCACCGCAGAAGAGCTCGACGTCATCGGGGTGCGGGCCGAAGGCGAGGACGTCGAGGCCATACCCCGAGCTGGCCGCGGTCATGGCCTCAGGTCCTTCAGGCCGCCCGAGAAGGGCTCACAGGCCTCGAGGACGAGGCGGGCGAAGCCGCGAGTCCCGAAGCGGCACGCGTAGTAGGGCAGCCCGTAGATGCGCTCCTGCGGGGCGCCCTCCGGGACGAGGTAGGTCCGCAGCCGATCCAGGCGTTCGACGGTGACCTGATCCCGCTGGGCGACGGCGCGCCCGTACTTGGCCACGAGGCGGGAGAGGGCTCCTCGGACGCTCTCCTCGGTGCGCTCGATGGCGTGGGCGAAGCTCGGATCAAGCGCGGCCATGCGCGTGCCGAGGCGGGCGAGCTCGGGTGCCAGGGTGCCCATGAGGCGGGCCTCGACGGCCTCGGGAGGCTCGAAGCCCTCCCCGGCGCTGCGGGCGGCGAGGCGGGCCAGCAGCTCGTCGCGCGGCGCGCTCACGTCGTCCGGTGAGAGGCCCAGCTTGTCGAGCAGGCTGCGCGTGCGGTCATCGAGCATCCGGAACCGGGCGCGCGGCACCACGAGCGGCATCGGGAGCCCCGTGTGCTGGTAGAGCGGCGCGAGCTGGGCGAAGTAGGCGATCTCGCCGGGCCCGCCGACGTACGCCGCCGTGGGCAGCCAGGTGTCCTGGAGGAGGGGGCGCAGCAGGGCCGAGGTCGTGAAGCGGAGCGGCTCGCGCTCGAGCCAGCCGAGGAGCTCGGCCGTCGTCACGGAGGCCCCCTCCGGATGGCTGACGAGGCTCCAGCTGCCAGGGGCGGCGGGGTCGAGGCGGTAGCGTGCACCCTCGGGCCCCTCCGGCGAGAAGAAGCTCAGCGGCGCGCCCGGGCGGATGTGGACCTGCTCGGAGAAGCCAGCCTCGGTGAGGGCGTTCCCCCGCTCTGCGAGTGCGGAGGCGAGGGCCGTGGCCTCCTCGAGGGCACGGCGGTGGATGGGCGCGGCGAGCGGTGCGAGGCGTGTGTCGCGCGGATCGAGGAACACGAGCCCCTCGTCAGCGAAGAGGGCGGAGAGGACCTGGGCGAAGGCATCGGCCATCGTCGCGTCGGGGCGATAGGCCCGCTCCAGCAGCTCCAGGTGCTCGGCCGCGAGGGACTGGCTGCCCAGCTCGGCGCGCAGCGCGGCCAGGGCGCGGGTGACGCTCTCTCCCAGGCGGCGGTAGGCCACGGGAGCCCGGGAGGTGGCCGCGTCGGGGAACTCCAGGGCCGAGCGCAGGGGCTCGCCCGTGCCGCGGGGGGTGAGGCAGTGGTCGATCTCTGGGAGATCGTGGTCCTCGGTCTGCAGCCAGAAGACGGGGACGCAGGGCCGGCCCGTCTCTTCGGCGAGGGTCCGGGCGGCGGTGATCGCCGAGGCCGCCTTGTAGATCGTGAAGAGCGGCCCCAGGAAGAGCCCGACCTGCTGCCCGGTCACCACGACGGTAGTACCGGGGCGGGCGAGCAGCTCGAGGTGGCGCTCGCGGGCGGGGCTCGGCGCGAGCCGCGAGTTACGGGCCACGAGCACGTCATGGAGCGCGGGGGGTACGGCGCGGGAGGCGGCAGCGGCCACGGCCTCCGCGCGGGAGGCGCCATGGCGGAAGCGGTCAGGGAGGAAGGAGAGGGCCCGCGGATCGCCACGGAGCCAGGCGCTCGAGAACGAGGACGTCACAGGACGTCCAGATAGCAGGTCCGATTCACCGAGGCGACGGGGAAGGGGAGCAGGTGCTGCCGCTCTTCTCGAGGGTGTAGTCGGCGCCCGCGGTGCGGACCTCTCACCCCCAGGTCTGACAGCGGGGAGGACTCGGAGCGGTCAGGGCACAGGGACTCGCCGGAACGACTTGACCCGGTCCCAGTGCACATCACTCAGGGTGACACCCTTGCCCCCCGCAGCCTCGATGGCCTTGCCATCTCCCATGTAGATGACCACGTGACCGATGCCATCCTTGGGCTGGTACATGATCAGATCTCCGGGAGCCAGCTGCTCCTGGGTCACCGGCTTCAGGAACTTCGTATCCGCGTGAAACGTCGCGGTGGAGGCGAGCCCGCGGGCCGCGAGGTCGACGCCGAGCTGCCGGTAGGCGGCCACCACGAACCCCGAGCAGTCGAAGACCCGGGTGCCCTTGGGGTACTGCCACACCGTTGACGAGCCGTTGACGCTCTTGTGGGCCGCCCCATCCCAGGGGACATCGCCGAAGCGGAACGGGTTGACCGCCGCGTACGGCGTCCCAATCATCGACTTCGCCCAGGCCAACATCGCGGGGATGCCCTTGGAGGTGGGCTCTCCGGGACCTGTGACCGGGGCTGGAGCCCCAGGGCCCGTGGCCGGAGCCGAGGGCGGGCGCGGCTGGGCCAGCGCCGCCCAGGTCTCTGGACCGACCACGCCGTTGGCGTTGAGACCCTTGCTGCGCTGAAACGCGATGACCGCACGCTGCGTCATCGGGCCGAAGTTGCCGTCGACCCCGCCCGTGTGAACGCCATGCTGCTCGAGCTGGCTCTGGAGCTTGCGAACATCGGGGCCCATGTCGCCCTTGCGCAGGGGAGCGGCGGCGGGACTTGGCGCAGGAGTGCCGGCCGCCTTGGCCTTCAGGGCCCTCCACGTCTCCGGCCCCGCCTTCCCATCGACGGTGATGCCCGCCGCGCGTTGAAACGCGCGCAGCGCCGCCTCGGTCTTGGGGCCAAAGGAGCCATCGAGGCCGTGGGGATTGAAGCCCGCGGCGGCCAGCGCTTTCTGGAGCGCCAGCACCTCGGGCCCCTTGCTTCCCTGGTGCAGCATCCCCGCTGCGGTCGTCGGGTACGGCGCGGTCTGGCGATGGGCTGAGCTCACTGGAATGGACATGGCGCTCTCTCGGGTACGGCTCTCGGCGACGACCTTGCCCAAGAGCATTGCGGTGTATGGCTGACTCCTACGTGCAGCCCACATGCCATGGGGTGGAGCGCAGGGACCGAGCGGCGAGGCCCAGGAGGTTTCAAGGGGTTGCACCCGAAGCGCGCGGGAGCGGTGGTGACCGCAGTCACCAGGCAGGGGTGGTGACAGCAGCCACCACCGGTGTCTGCGGTCATCGCCCGCTTTTCTTGTGGACAGCGAGGCGCTCGGAGCCTCTTCTAAGAAGCAGCGAATATTCAGGATTCGCTGCCAATCAGAAATAAACAGTGAAGCCGGAAAAACCTTGTTCCCCCCAAGGAGTCCATCCATGCGCTCGAAGTGGCGGTCGACCTTCATAACGATGATGTTGGGAGTCCCTCTCGTGGCAGGCGCTGCGCTTGCGGAGACGCCCCGGGAGCCCACCGAGGCGTCTCTCCGCGCTGCCCCGCCGAGGAGCGCCGCCGCCCTGAGCTGGGCAGAGGAGCTTTCCGCGGGAGAGGGCACGGGCGAGCTCGTACGGACCCAGGAAGGCTTGCTGTTCGAGCCGTACGCCGTCATGCGCAGGCCGGAAGGGCAGCTCCGGCTCATGGGGCTCTACACCTTCCCGGCCCGCACGCTGGAGCAGCCCGTGGACACGATCCGGCCGCTCCTCCAGGCGAAGACCGCGCCGGGGATGGACGTCGAGGTGGATGTCCGGGTGCGCACCCCCAGCGGCGCCTGGAGCGAGTGGAGCACCTCCAGTGCGGGTGAGGCCGTGCGCCTGCCCCGCGCTGGCACGGAGGTGCAGGTGAGGCTCGCGCTCCTGGCGGATGAGCACGGCCGCGGTCCCTCGGTGCAGGAGGTGAGGCTGGAGGGCACGCTGGAGGGAGGCACCGCCCAGGGCGACTTCCAGACGCTGGCGGCGCTGAGCTACCGCGTCTACGCCACGCGCGAGGGGCTGGTGGGCGGCACCACGGCCAACGGCCATGTCATCAAGACGAGCGATCGCTTCGTCGCGCTGCCGTCGCGCCGGGCCCTCGCGAGCAACGGCGGCTCCGAGTACCAGGTGCGCGTGTGCTACTCGGTGACGGGCAAGTGCACGACGACCTCGGTGTGGGACATCGGACCGTGGAACACGAAGGACGACTACTGGAATCCGTCGAGCGTCCGCGAGATGTGGAAGGACCTGCCGCAGGGTAAGCCCGAGGCCCAGGCCGCCTACCAGGACAACTACAACGGCGGGTTGGATCAGTTCGGGCGCCGTCCCGCGAATCCGGCGGGCATCGACCTCGCCGATGGGACGTTCTGGTACGACCTGGGGATGAGCAACAACGACTGGGTCACCGTGACGTACCTGTGGACAGGTTCGACGTCCACGGGCCTGGTCATCGACAGCAACAACGCCAACAACGACAGCACCAAGGGCTACATCGAGCTGACGGGCACCAGTTGGACTTCGTCCACGAACGTGGCGGGCTACTACGGCTCGGGCTACTACGCCTCGCCGACGGCGGCGGTGTCGGAGCCGGCGACGTTCTGGTTCTACCTGCCAGCGGCGGCCACCAAGACGATTGACGCGTGGTGGACGGCGGCCACGGACCGCTCCACGACGGCGCCCTTCATCATGTGGAACGCGTCGGGCACCAAGCTGGCCACGGTCAACGTGAACCAGCAGCTCAACGGCGGCAAGTGGAACACGCTCGGGACCTGGAGCTTCACGGCGGGCTGGAACAAGGTGCAGCTGAGCCGCTGGACCACCTCCGGCTACTACGTCATCGCCGACGCCATCCAGGTCCGGTAAAGGCGGCGCCCATGCTTGGCTGTGCGCGCGGTGCTCGCCTGGGCGCCGCGCGCGCAACCCTTGAGAGCCTCCCCATGCCAAGATGGCGGCTGGTGCCTTTCGCGCCCTCTCCTGGGGAGCCTCCATGTCGAACTTCCTCGAAAACCTCTTCACGTCCGAAGTTCCTGCCGCCGCCCGCATTCCCGAGCACAACGAGCAGCGCGAGTACCTCGTCGACGGCAAGCTCCTCAGCTGGGAGGGCGAGCTGAGCCCGGTCCGCAGCCCTGTCTGCGTGAAGACCCCCAAGGGGCTCGAGCAGAAAGTCATCGGCGCCACGCCGCTGCTCACCTCGCGGGAGTCCCTGGCGGCGCTCGACGCGGCGGTGCGGGCCTATGATCTGGGCCGCGGGGTGTGGCCCACGATGCGGGTGGCCGAGCGCATCGAGCACGTGGAGCGCTTCATCGCCCGCATGCAGGAGCAGCGGCAACTCGTGGTGAACCTCCTCATGTGGGAGATCGGCAAGACGCAGAAGGATGCCGAGAAGGAGTTCGACCGGACGCGGGACTACCTCGTCGACACGCTCCATGCCCTCAAGGAGCTGGATCGCAGCTCGGCCCGGTTCGTCCAGGAGCAGGGCATCCTGGGGCAGGTGCGCCGCGTGCCGCTCGGGGTGGCCCTGTGCATGGGGCCGTACAACTACCCGCTCAACGAGACGTTCAGCACGCTCTTTCCGGCGCTGCTGATGGGCAACACCGTGGTCTTCAAGCCAGCGAAGTTCGGCGTGCTGCTCATCCGCCCGCTGCTGGAGGCCTTCCGCGACAGCTTCCCGCCCGGCGTCATCAACATCATCTATGGGCGTGGCCGGGAGACGGTGGGCGCGCTCATGGAGAGCGGCAAGGTGGACGTGTTCGCGTTCATCGGCACCAACCAGGGCGCCAGTGAGCTGAAGAAGATGCACCCCAAGCCGCACCGGCTCAAGGCGGTGCTCGGCTTGGACGCGAAGAACCCCGCCGTCATCCTGGAGGACGCGGATCTGGAGAACGCCGTGAGCGAGTGCGTCCTGGGGGCGCTGTCCTTCAACGGCCAGCGGTGCACGGCGCTCAAGGCCCTGCTGGTGCACAAGAAGATCCTCGGGCCCTTCCTGGAGAAGTTCATCGCCGCGGTGGGCAAGCTCAAGCCGGGCCTGCCGTGGGAGCCCGGCGTGTCGCTCACGCCGCTGCCGGAGCCGGGGAAGCCGGCGTACCTCAAGGGGCTGGTGGACGACGCGCTCCAGCACGGGGCGCAGGTGCTCAACCCGCACGGGGGAGAGCTCTCCGGCTCCTTCTTCTACCCGGCCATCGTCTCCCCGGTGAACGCGAAGATGCGCCTGTTCTACGAGGAGCAGTTCGGCCCGGTGATCCCCATCATCCCCTTCGAGGAGGACGATGAGGCCATCCGCTACGTGGTGGGCTCACCGTTCGGCCAGCAGCTGAGCCTGTTCGGCAAGGATCCCAAGCGCATCGCGCACCTCATCGACGCGTGCGCCAACCAGGTGGGCCGCATCAACCTCAACACCCAGTGCCAGCGCGGACCGGACACGTTCCCCTTCAGCGGGCGCAAGGACTCGGCGGAGGGAACGCTCTCGGTGGCGGACGCGCTGCGCGTGTTCTCCATCCGGACGATCGTCGCCACGAAGACGACGGCGGAGAACAAGGCCCTGGTCCACAACATCCTCACCCAGCGCGAGTCGTCGTTCCTCACGACGGACTACATCTTCTAAGCGGGCTCCTCCGCGCCCATACCGCCGAGCTCGCCGCCTGGAGCCTGGACCTCCGGGCGGTGGGCTCCCGCATCCCCACTCAAGGCGTCTGGCGCGAGCCTCCGCATGGAGGCCTTGCCCACGACGATGTCCACCATCTTCCGCACCCGCGTCCAGACGCTCTCCTGCACGTAGGGCACACCGTACTTCTCGCACAGCGCGCGCACCTTCGGCTGCACCTCGCGGTACTTGAGCATCGGCAGGTCCGGCCAGAGGTGGTGCTCGATCTGGTAGTTCAGCCACAGGTGCGCGAAGTCGTTCAGGTCTCCGCCCGTGCGGTAGTTGGCGCTGCCCACCACCTGCTGCACGTAGCGCGCCCCCCGGCTCTTGGGAGGCGCGTCGAAGCGGTACAGATCCTCGCCCGTGTGGTTGGGCCCCACCACGAGGAAGGTGTGCAGGCTCGTGAGCACATCCGCCAGCACCGAGTTGCACAGCGCGCTGAACGCCGCCCACAGGCCCAGCGGCAGGAACAGCGCCGGGAAGAGCACGAAGTAGAAGGCGGCGTAGGGCGCGTAGCACCTCGTCACCAGCTCCCACACCTCGGCCCGCGAGAGCCCGGAGCCATCCCTCCGCCCCTTGCGGCGCAGGGCGCTCAGTGTCTCTGGCGCGTAGTAGCTGGCCCGCCACGTGAGCGCGAGCAGCGCCAGCAACAGGTAGCGCAGGGCCAGGGGCTGGGGCGTGCCGCGCAGCTTGCCCTCCGCGTTGCGTTCGAGCAGATCCGGGTCCGCCTCCTCGCCGGTGTGCGAGTGGTGGAGCACGTTGTGCTCGAAGACCCACGCCTCCGGGAGCATCCAGTCCAGCCAGTCGAGGAAGCGGCGCCTCCCCCGCGCGAAGCCTCTGCTCGTGCGTGAGTCGGGCACGCCCGGCACCCGGTCATACCCGCGGTGCCCCACGTGATGCATGAGCAGCCAGCGCGTGGAGCGGCCGAGGCTCAGCGCCGCGGCGCTCAGCGGATTGGGAGCCAGCCAGCACGTGGCCACTCCCAGCAGCGTGGCCAGCCGGCCCCAGCGCTCGATCTTGCGCAGGTGCGCCGCGTCCGCTTCTCCCAGCGAGGCGTCCAGTTGCTCGCGGAGTGCCTTCAGCTCTCGCTGGAAGGCCTCGAGATCCACGGTGGAAGGAACGAAGACACGCTGGGACTGGGGCATGCGAGAGGTAGCTCAGGCGAAGGTGCGCCGCGGAGCTTACCAAGGTTCCTCGTCAGGCAGGGGTCACGGTTCCCCTGAAGTGGGATCGCGGAGGGGACCCAGAGCGTCATCGTCACTGGGGTGCCGCTCCCGTAGGCTGGGCCCTTCCTCGATCTGGAGGGCATCTCATGGCTCCTCGTCTGAGCGTTGTGGCCCTGCTGTTGGCCCTGTCCACCGCGTGCAGCACCCAGCGCGTGGTTCGCCTCGAAACGAACCAGGGCCAGCCTCTCACCTATATCCCTCGCACGGGCGCAGCAGGCCTGGTGGAACTGGAGGAGGAGGAGTTCAGGCAGGCCCTCGCGAAGGAGGCCAGGCAGTGGAGGCCCTTGGCCAACTCCGAGAAGGCGGCCCGGGAGTTGTTCGGTATCCCACCGCGCAGTGGCTGGTACGGGTACACCCAGCGCCAAGGTGTTGTTCCCCTGGACGGACAGCCCCTCGCTTCACAGTGGGACGAGGCAGATGTGCGAGTGACCCAGGAGTACCTGCGCTTCTGCGAGGCCATGGGGAAAGCGGGAGACTGCAGGAAGGTGCTGATGAACAGCCCTGTCCTCACCGGGGATGGCCGTTACGCCCTCGCCATGTCCTACGCCATCGAAGAAGTCATCCCCGAGATGATGGTGGCCTTCAAGGACATGGCCGACCCCGAGGCCATCAAGGCATCGCTCTACTGGACGATGACGATCTACGCCGCGATGTGGCTGGCGCCCGAGCCGGTGTTCTCCAAGGGGCTGGCGACGGTCGTCACGACCAGCTTCGTCTGCTACGTCGGGGTAGACACCTTCTGGACGCTCATCCAGGGCTGGAGGCGGATGGTGGAGGCAGCGGACCGCGCCACCTCGCTGTCGGAGATCCGCGAGGCTGGGAAGAAGTACGGCAAGGTGATGGGGAAGAATGCGGCGAGGGCGTTTGCCCTGCTGCTCACAGCCGCCATCGGCCAGACGGCCACCAGTTTCTCGGCCAAGGTGCCCACGCTGCCCGGGTCGGCTCAAGCGTCAGCGGCGGGTGCAGCGCGGGTGGGAATCCAATTGACGGAGGTGGCGCAGGTGGAAGCTGTGGCCGTGACCGCTGATGCGGTCACCATTGCCCTTGCTCCCAATGCGGTCGCTGCGACGGCCCAGAGCCTCAGCGGGGCGGCTTCCAGGCCGGTGGATGCGGAGGGGCCCGAGCACCACATCGCCACGGACAAGTGGACCGAGGCCATCCACAGCGGCGGTCCATGGACACCCCGCTTCCAGGAAATCTTCGACCGGGCCGGCATGTCGCTGAATGACAAGGCGAACAAGGTGCGCATCAGGGGCCACAGCGGGCCCCACCCTCAGGAGTACCACGAAGAGGTCTACCGGCGGCTGGATGAAGCAACGACCGGGTGCCGGACCCTGCAGAGGTGCAGGCAGGCGCTGGAAGCAGAACTTCGCGCGTTGGCCGAGGAAATCGCGACACCTGGTACATGGCTCAACCGGCTGGTCACCCGGAACCTATGACGGTAAGAGGGAGGCCATGCCGAAGCGGTACTTCGATCTGGCGGACGATGTCTACCTGCCGGGGCGTTGGGAGTTAGGCCATCCCCTCGACCAGGCTGGCCATCAGCTCGAAGACCCCTGGCAGTTCAGGGTGGGAGAGCCGGTCCGGTTCGAGGGCCATGTTCAGCTTCCGCTCAAGAGACCCGGCACTCCCCTCGACTTCTCACATGCGGCCTTCAGTATCCCCGTTGTGCATGTCAGGGTGGCATCGCTCTTGGCGGAGATAGCTCCGAACGACGTGGAGATCGTCCCCGTGGGGATCGAGGGGCAGCCGGATCAGTTCTGCATCCTGAACGCCACCCGCCTTGTCCGGTGCATTGATGACAAAACTTCAGGAGAAGTCCGGTACTGGAGGCCGGAGGACGGGCGGCCAGAGAAGACAGGGCAGTACCGGGCCGTTTATCGCATGCGGATTGATCCCTCGAAGGTGGGGGATGCCAAGGTGTTCCGCACCTGGGGATGGACGGTGGCCCTCATCGTCTCTGAGGAGATCAAGGAGGCTCTGGAGCGCATCGGGGCCACGGGGGCGAAGTTCAAGGAGGTGTAGCCCGGCACGTTGCCTGTTGAAGCCTCGGCGTGGCTTTTCGAGTCCTTGCCCGGACGCTCTTTGTTAGGGTCCGCCCCCGAATGCGAAACTGGGTCATCCTCGGAACGATGCTGGTCATGAGCCTCGGAGTCGGGTCGACGGCACTCGCACAGGCACCCCGGCAGCCTCATGCGGGGGAGCTCGCCTCCGGTCTCCGGCGCCTCGGTGTGGTCGGGAGCGTGCTCTACGTGGCGGCCCACCCCGACGATGAGAACACGCGGTTTCTCGCCTGGCTCGCGAGCGGGCGCGGCATGCGCGCGGGGTATCTCTCCCTAACGCGCGGGGACGGAGGGCAGAACCTCATCGGCACCGAGCAGGACGAGCTGCTCGGGCTCATCCGGACCCAGGAGCTCCTCGCGGCGCGGCGCATCGACGGCGCCGAGCAGCTGTTCACCCGGGCGCGGGACTTCGGCTACTCCAAGAGCGCCGACGAGACCCTGCGCATATGGGGCCGCGAGGAGGTGCTGGCCGATGTCGTGCTCGCCATCCGCCGCTTCCAGCCGGACGTGATCGTGACGCGCTTCAGCAACCGGCCGCCGAACCATGGCCAGCACACGGCCTCGGCGCTCCTGGCGGAGGAGGCCTTCGAGGCCGCCGCCGATCCGAAGCGCTTCCCCGAGCAGCTCGGAGAGCTCAAGCCCTGGAAGGCGGACCGGTTGCTGCAGAACGTCGCGCCCTGGAGCCTCCCGCCGAACGCCGACTTGTCCGTGTACCCCAAGGTCGATGTTGGCGGCTTTGATCCGCTCCTCGGCCGGTCCTGGGGGGAGGTCGCCGCGGAGAGCCGCAGCCAGCACAAGAGCCAGGGCTTCGGAGTGGCGGCCGAGCGCGGGCCGCTGCTGGAGTACTTCCAACCCCTCGCCGGGGCGCGCCCGGCCTCGGATCCCTTCGAGGCGCTCGAGTTCTCGTGGCGCAGGTGGCCCGGCACCGAGAAGCTCGTCCAGGCGGTCGAGGAGGCCTCGCGAGGCTTCGATCCACGCGCGCCCCACCTCAGCATCCCAGCGCTCCTGCGCGTCCACGAGGCGCTCTCGGCCCTGCCCGCGGACAACCCGTGGAAGGCCATCAAGCTGCGCGAGACCGAGGCGCTCGTGGCTGCCTGCGCGGGCCTGTTCCTCGAGGCGCGCGCGGCGGAGGCCTCGGCCGTCCCGGGCAGCCAGGTGGCGCTGAACCTGATGGCGCTGAACCGCTCGCCCGCCGCGCTCCGGCTGGTGAGCGTGACGCTGCCGGGCGGCGAGTCCGTGCCGGCCGGCGCCGATCTGGCCGTGAACGCGCCGTTCAAGCTCGCCAAGACGGTGACGCTCCCAGAGGAGGCGTCGATCTCGACGCCGTACTGGCTGCACAAGCCCGTCGCGGGGGCGGGGCTGTACGAGGTGGCGGACCGCGCCCTCATCGGCCGTCCCGAGGGAGATCCCGCCCTCGCCGTGACGTTCGTCTACGAGGCTGGAGGCAAGCGCTTCACCGTGGTCCGGCCCGTGGTCTACGCCTGGGTCGATCCCGTGCGCGGCGAGCTCTACCGGGCCTTCGAGATCGTCCCGGCCGTCACCGCGACGCTCGATCGGGAGGTCATCATGTTCCCCAATGGCCGCGCCCAGCCGGTCTCGGTCGTCCTCGCTGCGGGCAAGGCGGAGGCCGCGGGCAAGGTCCGGCTCGAGGTGCCGCAGGGCTGGCGCGTGGACCCCGCGGAGCTGCCCTTCCAGCTGGGAGCGCGTGGTGACGAGAGCACGGTCCAGTTCCAGCTCACCCCGCCCAAGGGGGGGGCGGAGCGGGGCCACCTGCGCGTCGTCGTCGAGAGTGGCGGGCGCAGCGAGTCGTGGCGGGTCCGCCAGGTGAACCACGAGCACATCCCTCCGCAGGCGGTGCGCCAGCCCTCCGAGGCGCAGCTGGTTCCCTTTACCCTCGTCACGAAGGTGCGCCGGATCGGCTACATCCCCGGGCCGGGGGATCGGGTTGCCGAGAGCCTCGCCGCCGTGGGCTATGAGGTGACGCTGCTCCCCGAGGAGCGCCTGGCCACCGAGAAGCTCGAGCGCTTCGAGGCCATCCTGGTGGGCGTGCGCGCCTTCAACGCCACCCCGCGGCTCGCGCTCCACCGCGAGCGGCTCTTGAAGTACGTCGAGAAGGGGGGGCGCCTGATCGTCCAGTACAACACCAACAGCCGCGTGGGGCCGCTCAGCGCGCTCATCAGCCCGTATCCGCTCGAGATCGGCCGCGACCGCGTCACGGACGAGACCGCCGCCATGACGCCCCTCAGCCTGGTCGAGCCGCTCATGAGCGCCCCCAACCGCCTCGGGCCCGCCGACTTCGAGGGCTGGGTCCAGGAGCGCGGGCTCTACTTCGCCTCGAAGTGGGACGAGAAGTACCGGCCCGTGTTCTCCATGAGCGATCCTGGAGAGGAGCCCCTCCGCGGCGGACTGCTCGTCGCCCGCCACGGCAAGGGGAGCTTCGCGTACACGGGGATCGCCTTCTTCCGCCAGCTCCCCGCGGGCGTGCCCGGCGCCTACCGGCTGCTCGCGAACCTGCTCGCTCAATGACCTCCGGACCGAAGTCTCCCGAGCCGGCCGCGCCCGCCTCCCCGGAGCGCCCCGAGCTCGACGATGTGCCACCCCTCCTCGGGTCCTGGCGCAACATCTACCTCCTCGTGCTGGGCACCCTCGCCCTGCTCGTCGCCCTGTTCTGGGCGCTCACCCGGGCCTACGCGTGACACTGCTCGACTGGCTGGTCCTCCTCGGGACGACGGCCTTCATCGTGGGGTGGGGCATCTGGAAGACGCGCGGTGAGCTCACCGTGGAGGGCTATCTCCGCGCCGGCTACGAGCTGCGCTGGCCCACTGTCGCGCTGTCGGTCATGGCCACCCAGGCCAGCGCCATCACCTTCCTCTCCGTCCCGGGCCAGGCCTACGAGGATGGGATGCGCTTCGTGCAGTTCTACTTCGGACTGCCGCTCGCCACGGTGATCATCAGCGCCGCCTTCATCCCCATCTACTACCGGCTCAAGGTCTACACCGCCTACGAGTACCTGGAGTCCCGCTTCGATCTGAAGACGCGCCTGCTGGGCGCGTTCCTCTTCCTCATCCAGCGGGGGCTCGCGTCCGGCATCACCATCTACGCCCCGGCCATCATCCTCTCGACGATCCTGGGCTGGCCGCTCGAGCCGACCATCGTGGCGATTGGAGGGATCGTCATCCTCTATACGGTGACGGGCGGGGCCAAGGCCGTGGCGCAGACGCAGAAGCAGCAGATGGTGGTGATGCTCGGGGGCATGGGGGTGGCGGCCCTCGTCATCGTGTGGCGGCTGCCCGAGCACGTGCCGTTCGCGAGCGCCGTGGACGTCGCGGGCGCGTTCGGCCGCATGAACGTGGTCAGCTTCGACTTCAACCTGCAGGACCGGTACAACTTCTGGTCTGGCATCACCGGTGGCCTCTTCCTGTCGCTGTCCTACTTCGGGACCGACCAGTCCCAGGTGGGCCGCTACCTGGCGGGCCGCTCGGTGACGGAGAGCCGGCTGGGGCTGCTGTTCAACGGCATCCTGAAGATCCCGATGCAGTTCTTCATCCTGTTCGTCGGGATCCTCGTCTTCGTGTTCTACCAGTTCACCGCGCCGCCCCTGTTCTTCAACGGCTCGCTCCGCACCCGTGTCCAGGCGACCGCGCACGCGGAGGAGCTCGCCGGCATCGAGGCGAAGTGGGCCCAGGTCCAGGCCGACAAGCGCACCGAGGTCGAGCGCTACCTGGCGGCCCGCAAGGCGGGCGATGGCTCCGCGGAGGCGAGCGCTCGCGAGCGCCTCCAGGCTGCGGCGCAGGAGGCCAGCACGCTCCGCAAGGACGCCAAGGCGGTGGTGGCTCGCGCCCTCCCGGGGGTGGAGACCAAGGACTCCGACTACATCTTCATCACGTTCGTGAAGGACTGGCTGCCGAGCGGCCTGTTCGGGCTGCTCATCAGCGTCATCCTGGCGGCGGCCATGAGCTCGGTCTCGGGGGAGCTCAGCGCCCTGGGGACGACGACCACCATCGACTTCTACAAGCGCGTCATCCGCCGCGAAGCCTCGGAGCGGCACATCCTCCTGGCCTCCAAGGCGTTTACGGTGTTCTGGGGCATCGTCGCCGTCTCCTTCGCGAGCTTCGCGTCGCTGCTCGACAACCTCATCCAGGCCGTCAACATCCTCGGGTCCATCTTCTACGGCACGGTGCTGGGCTTGTTCCTGGTGGCCTTCTTCCTCCGGAGCGTGCGGGGGCATGCCGTCTTCGTCGCCGCGCTGATCTCTCAGGCGACGGTGGTGGGCCTCTTCAAGTTCACCAACCTGGGCTACCTCTGGTTCAACGTGGTCGGCTGTACGCTGGTCGTTCTCCTCGGGCTGGCGATCCAGGCCGTCATGCCCCGAGCCTCTCCCGGAGCCGCGTGAAGCGCGGCATCTGGAGGTCTGCATGCAGCTGAACCTGATCGAGACCGTTGCGTTCGCCGGCGTTGTTCTCTACGTGGGGGAGGGGATTCGCCGGCTGATTCCTCCGCTCGCCCGGTACAACATCCCCGCGCCGGTCATCGGCGGACTGCTGGTAGCCATTGCGCTGACCGCCGCCCGAAGCGCGGGCTACACGCCCCTCACGTTCGACACCACGCTGCAGAGCCCGCTGATGATCGCCTTCTTCGCGAGCATCGGCTTCGCCGCCTCTCTCTCCCTGATGCGCGTGGGAGGGCCCCAGGTCGCCATCTTCCTCGCCGCATCCTCCGTGCTGGCCATCGTCCAGAACGCGGTGGGCGTGCTCCTGTCGTACCCCCTCGGCGTTCCGCCCCTGTTCGGTGTGCTCGCCGGGTCCGTGACGCTGGCGGGAGGACCGGCCACCGGGCTCGCGTTCGCGCCGATCTTCGAGCAGGCCGGTGTGGCGGGGGCCTCCGCCATCGCCATCGCCGCGGCGATGCTGGGCATCATCTCCGGAGGGCTCGTGGGTGGCCCGGTGGCGACGTTCCTCATCCGGAAGAACGCCCTGAAATCCTCGGCGCCCCCGCGCCCCTCCGCCACACCTGCCGAGGCCCATGCGAGCCCTGAGGCTCACAGTGGAGTCGAAGGGCAGGACTTCTTGAGGAACGTGGTGCTCCTGCTGGTCGCCCTCTGGGTGGGCGGCTGGGTGAGCCGGGGCTTCAAGGCCCTCGATGTGACGCTCCCCGGCTACATCGGCGCGATGCTCGTCGCGGCCCTCATCCGCAACTTCGATGACCGGACCCGGTGGTTTCGCATCTCGGGCCAGGTCATCGAGGAGCTGGGCGGCGTGGCGCTCTCGCTGTTCATCGTCATGGCGTTGATGACGCTGGAGCTGTCGAAGCTCGCCTCGGTGGCGCTGCCCATCCTGGTGCTCGTCGGCGTCCAGGTGGCCCTCACGGTGGGGGTCAGCGTGTGGCCGATGTACCGCCTGATGGGGAAGGACTACGACTCGGCGGTCATGGGTGGAGGCCTGTGCGGGTTCATGCTCGGCACCACCGCGAACGCCGTGGCCAACATGGAGGCGATCACCCGGAAGTACGGACCGGCGCCGCGGGCCTTCCTCGTCGTGCCCATGGTCGGGGCGTTCTTCATCGACTTCACCAATGCCATCGTCATCAACGTCTTCGTCAACCTGTTCCGTTGACGCGCGGGAGCTGAGCTCCCCTGCCTGAGCGCCGGGGCCACGCCCGCGGGCGGCAAGTTCGACGACACGCACCCGGGTTGGATCTATAGCTTCGGGTGGGATGCGGTCTCGGGGTCGGGCTACAGCGGGGCCCTCAACGGGAATCTCCACCTGACGCAGACCACGGGGGCGGTGGCGAGTTTCACCTGCGAGAACACCTCCGTCTTCGACTTCGCCTACAGCATGGCGCCCAACCGCGGCAAGTTCGAGATCTTCATCAACGGGAACAGCTACAGGGTGATCGACGCGTACTCGCCGACCGTCCAGCGGCAGGTGTTCGCGCTCGGCGGCGGCTTCTATGTGAGCCCCACCCAGAACATCACGGTGACCATCAAGTCCCTGGGCACCAAGAACCCGGCCTCGACCGGGTACCTCGTCGACGTCGACTACGTCGAGTGCTACTGACGCCCCGGCGCTCAGGCCTTGCCACGGCGCAGCACGCGCTGGACCAGGAGAAAAACGCCGAGCGCCACCAGGCCGGACACGATGCCCACCCCAGCGTCGGCCAGCGGGGACGTCAGTGCTCGCAGCAGGCCCCCCACGCCGGGCACCTCTCCCGCGCGCTGCGCCAGGTTCTCGATGGCGTGGTGCAGCGCGGGGACGCCGTGCGTGAGGATGCCTCCGCCGACCAGGAACATGGCCGCGGTGCCGGCCACCGACAGGCTCTTCATGAGCCACGGCGCCATCTTCAGGATGCCCGCTCCCAGTCCTCGCTGGAGCCGGGCCCCCGCGCTGTCGCCCGTCCGCCGGCTCAGAGCGATCCCTGCATCGTCGAGCTTGACGATCCCCGCCACCAGTCCGTAGACGCCCACGGTCATCGACACGGCCACGCCCACCAGGACCAACACCCGATTCATGAAGGGCGCCGCGGCCACGACGCCCAGGGCGATCGCGATGATCTCGGCCGAGAGGATGAAGTCGGTGCGCACCGCGCCCTGGATCTTCTCCTTCTCGAGCGCCACGAGGTCGACCTTCGGATCGATCAGGGCCTGGGTCAGCTCGGCGTGGTGGGCCTCGTCCTCGGCCGGGCTGTGCAGGAACTTGTGGGCCAGCTTCTCGCAGCCCTCGAAGCACAGGAACAAGCCGCCGATCATCAGCAGCGGCGTCACGGCCCAGGGCGCGAAGGCACTGATGGCCAGCGCCGCGGGCACCAGGATGGCCTTGTTCAACGTCGAGCCCTTGGCCACGGCCCACACCACCGGCAGCTCGCGGTCGCTGCTGACGCCGGCGACCTGCTGGGCATTGAGCGCCAGGTCATCGCCCAGCACCCCGGCCGTCTTCTTCGCGGCGACCTTGGTCAAGACCGAGACGTCATCGAGGATGGTGGCGATGTCGTCGAGAAGGGCGAGCAGACTGGACCCGGCCACGTAAGCGCTCCTGGAAGCGAGGGGGTCTCCGGCGGAGGGCCGAGAGTGGCGCGCATCCTATCGTCAGAAGTCTCGAGCCGGGGAGTTTCAGGCTCCGAAGGCCTGCGTGAGCCGCGCAATGGCTCCGGGCAGGCCGCGTACGCGGAGCTTGCGTCCGCTCTCATCGAAGGCCTCGGAGAGCACCGTCGTATTCTCGTACACCTCGCTGATGCGCGACTGGGAGGCGTAGGGAATCACCAGGTCCGCATCGACCATGGACGCCGCGAAGGCGCGCAGGATGCGCTCGCGCAGGAGCCCCACGTCCTCCGGCCGGTGCGCGGAGAGCAGCATCGCCTCCGGGTGGCGCGCGAGCAGCGCCTCCTGTGCCGCCGCATCCAGCCGGTCCACCTTGTTGAAGAGCAGCAGGCTCGGGACGGTGTCCGCGCCGATCTCCCGCAGCACCGTGCGGGTAACCTCCAGCTGCGTGTCCCAGGTGGGATCCGACGCATCCACCACGTACAGCAGCAGCGAGGCCTCGTGCGCCTCGTCGAGCGTGGAGCGGAAGGAGGCGACGAGGTCGTGCGGCAGCTTCTTGATGAAGCCCACCGTGTCCGAGACGAGCACGCGCGGACGGCTCTCTGGCTGCAGGGCCCGCACCGTGGTGTCGAGGGTGGCGAAGAGCTGGTCGGCCACCAGCACCTCACTGCCCGTCAGCGCGCGCATCAGCGAGGACTTGCCTGCGTTGGTGTAGCCCACCAGCGCCACGCGCAGCTGGTCGCGTCGCGAGTAGCGGCGCTGGTCCTGGTCCTTCTGGATGGCGGCGAGCCCCTCGCGCAGCTCGGCGAGGCGGTCGCGAATCTTCCGGCGGTCGAGCTCCACGGCGGAGTCTCCGGCGCCGCGGCCCTGCTGCCGCTCCCTTCCTCCGGTGGACTCGCGCAGGCGGGGCGCGAGGTAGTTGAGCCGGGCGATCTCCACCTGCATGCGCGCCTCGTGGCTGCGCGCGTGCCGGTGGAAGATGTCCACGATGACGCCGGTGCGGTCCAGCACCTGCGCCCCGGTGGCCTTCTCCAGGTTGCGCAGCTGGCTCGGGGAGAGCTCGTGGTCCACGACTACCACCGTGGGGCGCTGCGCCACCTCGCCCGGGGTGTCCTCCGCGGGCGGTGCGGGCGCCTCGTCCTCGGGCTCCTCGAGGGACGCGTCCGCGGACTCCCAGCGCTCGCGCGCCTTCGAGGTCCGGTCCTGTGCGCCGGAGGCGATGACGCCGCTGCCGCCGGTGAGCTGCGCCAGCTCCTTGAGCTTGCCGGTGCCCAGCACCGTCCCGGAAGCCAGCCCCTCGCGGCGCTGGCTCACTGTCGCCACCGCGTCGTAGCCCAGGGTCTTCACCAGCCGGGCGAGCTCCGCGAGGTCCGCGGCGTGCTCCTCGTCCGAGATGCCGGGGAGCTGCACGCCGACAAGGACGGCACGAGGACGGGCGGGGTGGGTCTTCAGCATGCGGATGCTCATAACACGCCGCTCCGCTCGAGGCCCCCTCGCGAAGCCCCGAGCGCTTGCCCGCATGGATGCCATGGGATGCGTGGGTGGGATAGTCTCCGCGCCCCCCTTGCCCCCCGCGCCAGCCAGCCCATGACCTTCACCTCCCTCGGCCTCTCGGAGCCGCTCGCCCGTGCCGTGGCCGATCTCGGCTATGACGCGCCCACGCCAGTCCAGCGCGAGGCCATCCCCGCGGTGCTGCGGGGCCGCGACGTGTGGGCCTGCGCGCGGACGGGCTCGGGGAAGACCGCCGCGTTCGTCCTGCCCATCCTGCACGCCCTGAGTGCGCACCCAGGCCGCAGGCCGAGGCAGGTGCGCGCCCTCGTGCTCGTCCCCACGCGCGAGCTCGCCGCGCAGATCTCCGAGGCGATTGGCCGCTATGGACGCTACCTGCCGAGGCCGCTGAAGAGCTGTCTCGCGGTGGGCGGCGTCTCGGCCAATCCCCAGATGATGGCGCTGCGCGGTGGCGCGGACCTGGTGGTGGCGACGCCCGGACGCGCGCTGGACCTCGCGAAGCAGAACGCGCTGAGGCTCTCCTCGGTGGAGACGCTGGTGCTCGACGAGGCCGACCGGCTCCTCTCGCTAGGCTTCGCCGACGAGCTCACGCGCCTGCTGGCGCTGCTGCCCGCCCGCCGACAGAACCTGCTCTTCTCCGCTACCTTCCCGCAGGCGGTGCAGACGCTCGCGGCGCAGCTCCTCCACGAGCCCACCCGCATCAGCGTGGAGGAGTCCGCGCCGACCGCCGGCGCGCCTGAGGCCCCGCGCTCCATCGAGCAGCGCGCCATCGAGGTGGACACGGACAAGCGCACGCTGCTGCTGCGCCGGCTCCTCGAGACGCACGCGTGGTCCCACGTCCTCGTCTTCGTGGCGAGCCGCCATGGAGCAGACCACGTCGCGCTGAAGCTGAACCGCGCCGGCATCACCGCGGCGGCCCTGCACGGCGAGCTGAGCCAGGGCGCGCGCACGCAGGCGCTCGCGGACTTCCAGGCCCAGCGCGTGAAGGTGCTCGTGGCCACGGACGTGGCCGCCCGCGGGCTGGACATCGCTCAGCTGCCCGCGGTGGTGAACTACGATCTGCCGCGCTCCACCGTGGACTACCTGCACCGCATCGGGCGCACGGGCCGCGCGGGACAGGCCGGCGTGGCGGTCAGCTTTGTGACCGCGAGCACCGAGGCCCACTTCCGGCTCATCGAGCGCCGTCACCACCTCGCGCTCCCGCGGGAGCGCATCGCGGGGCTCGAGCCGACCGAGCTCGCCCCGCCGGCGCTGGACCCGCACGGCGGCGTGAAGGGCAAGCGCAAGAGCAAGAAGGACAAGCTGCGGGAGGCAGCCGCCGCTGCTGCACGGGGCCCAACGCGCAAGTCGTAGCGCGGCTCCCCCGATCACCGTCTCCCAGCGCTGGCCTCCACCTTCGAGGCGGCCTCGGAAGCAGTGGCCTACGTCCGTGCGCTCCCCGAGAGAAGCGAGGGCTCCGAGGCGCCGCCGAGCAACGCCTGGGCGCGCTGCTCCACCAGCGGCGCGTGGCAGTGCACGCACCAGGGCGAGCGGCCTCATGACTCAGCGGGCTGGTGCGCTCATGGGCGAGGCGGACTCGGGAGGCGGGGGGAGCTCCACCAGCCCCAGCACCACGCTGGAGGAGGTGCCGCCGCGCATGTTTCCGTCGTCCAGGTGCGCGAGCACCACGAAGCTCTTCCCGCTGGGGGACAGCAAGAGGCGATCGAAGGTAGGCGTCCAGTGCCCGGCCTGCATCGGCGACCAGTCGGTGGGGCCCAGGGTGAACTCGCCCAGCGGGGTCAAGCTCTTCCCGGAGCGGAGGCCCACCGTGAAGGTCGCACCAGACGTCACCGAGCCGTTCGGATCCTCCTCGGGGTCTGCCTGCTCTTGATTCTCGACGCGACAGGTAACCTCGACGCGCTGTCCCGCCCAAGGACCCGAGGGCAGCGCCACCGCCGAGGCCGCCGTGGTAACCCACGTCCGGCCCTTCCGCTTCGAGGTGGTCTTCGCCTTCTGGGAGGGCATGGCGACTCCGCCCATGTCCGAGAGCTCCACTCCCTGCTGCGCCAGGGCCGCCTTCGCCTGGGCGAGCCGGTCGCGAGCCGTCTCGGGCGGAGTGCAGGGCTGCGGATCCTGGATGTTCCAGGTTCCTGTGAGCTGCTTGCCTTCGAAGAGCTGGAGCCGAAGCCCTCCCACGAACTTCTTGCCCCGGTGGTTCACGTAACCCGGGCAGTACGGAGGGGGCTCATCCAGCTCATTGTTCTCCTCGCTGGACTCGTAGAGGCGGACCGCGAAGCGCTTCTCGTCCTTCGACCAGCCGATGAGCTGGAGGTCGTCGGGCATGCCCGGAGCGGCGCGAGGGCTGGCAGCAGCCTTGCCCCTGGCAAGCGCGGCATTCGAGGTGAGCAGGAGCACCGCGAGGAAGAAGCAGGAGCGGCGAGACATGGCGGAAGGAAAGCACGCCAGGAGCGCCATGTCTGCAAGGCGGCTGCCTGCGGCAGCACCTCCACCGGGCGACGGGTTCTTGGTAGCATGGCGTCCGCGCGAGACACGCCCCCCCGACTCAGAGGATGCATCCATGTCGAATCCGAAGACCCCGAGTGCTGCGACTCCTCCCACCGAGCCCCCCGAGCTGGCGGCGGAACGCGAGCGGCTGTTGCCCGAGTTGGAGAAGCAGGCCAAGGCCACGACGGGCACCACGCAGGCGATGCTGCGCAAGCTGCACGAGGTGCTGGTGCACACCAAGCCCGGTGTCCCCGTAGACTTTCAGGTCTACGCGGACGCCAAGGTGGCCTTCGAGCGGTTCCTCAAGGATCCCGTCCTGCCGATGCCCACCGTCATCATGCCGGCCGTCGAGTTCATGCAGAAGCGCGCGGTGGCGATGGGGTGGACCGGGCAGATGCAGCTCCCCAAGGGCGCGCCGCCACCTCCTCCGGGCCTGATCGGCTCCACGGCTGGCAGTGCCCCGGCACCGGCCGCCAGCGCCGCTCCTCGCGGTAGCGCCAAGGATGGCTTCGAGGGGTCGGCCAGACCCCAGGGCTCGGTGGCCCTCAACCCGGCGACCGGAGAGCCCTTGGCGGAGAGCCAGGGCAAGGCGGAGCTTCAGTCCGACGCCCGGCTGAAGACCCCCGGCGGTGGAAATCTGAGGGGTTAGAGCCCCCAGCGGGGGAATGGCAGGCCCGGTGGAAACTTTTGGAAGGCTGGGGCCGACAATCCAGGCAATGAAGTTCGCTTCCCTAACGGAAGCTTTCGAAATCCGGAGAATCCCATGAGCAAAGCCATCAACGAGATGGTCTCCACCATCACGAGTTCCGTTCGCGCCAACACCGCTCAGGAGAACAAGTGGATTGCCAGCGCGCCCCCTGAGATGCAGGAGCAGATGAAGTCCCAGATCCAGATGCAGAAGGAGCAGGAGCTGATCCAGATGCTCGCCCAGGCGATGAAGCAGCTGAGCGAGCTGTCGAAGAGCACCACCCGCAACATCGGCGGGTAGTCCCCTCGGGAAGATCAGTCAAGGCTGGGCCCTGCGTGGCGGAAGCTGCCTCGCAGGGCCGGCCAGACCTTGTCCCACCGCAGGACGTTGCACAGGAGTCGCAGGCCGCTGCGCGTACCCACCGACTCGGTGTGGAAGCGCCAGACGAGGCCTCCTCCGCCACTTTCATCACGCAGCCACGTCCCGTCGCCTTTCCAGACGGCGCGACCCCATTTAGGGTCGCCACCCATGATTCCCTGGAACGCTTCGAGGCATGTCCCCCTCCACGCTCTGGCCGTCGCCGCCGTCCTGCTGGCCTCGGGGGCGGTGCAGGCCCAGGACTCGGGTCCCATTGAGCCGGCCCGGCTGTCGCAGATCGTCAAGGTGCTCGCCTCCGATGAGCTCATGGGCCGCGCGCCGGGCGGGCCAGGCGAGGAGAAGACCCTGGAGTACCTCATCCGCCAGTTCAAAGAGGTGGGCCTGGAGCCCGCTGGCGAGAACGGTGGCTGGACGCAGAAGGTCCCGTTGGTCCGCTTTCAGCTGGGGGACAACGTCACCCTGAGGCTGACCTCTGGAGGCAAGGCAGTCTCGCTGCGGCAGGGCCAGGAGGTGATGATCAACACCCAGCGTCCCGTGAAGCGCGTGAAGATCGACAAGGCCCCGCTGGTGTTCGTCGGCTATGGCATCTCGGCGGCCGAGCGGGGCTGGGATGACTTCAAGGGAGCCGACGTGCGAGGCAAGATCGCCGTCTTCCTGATCAATGACCCCGACTTCGAGGCGCAGGAGGGCGAGGCCGTCCGTGGGAAGTTCGGGGGGCAGGCGGCCACCTACTACGCCCGCTGGACCTACAAGTTCGAGGAAGCGGCTCGGCGTGGTGCCCTCGGGGCGTTGATCGTCCACGAGACGCCGGGCGCGGGCTATGGCTGGTCCACGGTCACCGCCAACAACGGCCAGAGCTTCGACATCGTCCGGGCCGAGCCCGACAAGGAGAAGGTCCTGATGCAGGGCTGGATTCAGCGCGAGGCCGCGGCTGAGTTATTCGCCCGCTCGGGGTTGGAGCTCGAGAAGCTGAAGGCCGAGGCGCGCAAGGCCAGCTTCAAGCCCGTGCTCCTGAAGGGTGCGAGCCTCTCCGCCGACTACGGCCTGACGCACACGCGAACAGACAGCCACAACGTGATCGGCCGCTTGCCGGGAGCGCAGCGCCCCGGTGAGTCGATCATGTACGGTGGCCACTGGGATTCCTACGGGCTCGGTCCGGCCGACGCCTCGGGGAGCAAGGTCCGCCACGGCGCGGTGGACGATGCGATCGGCCTGGCGGGCCTGATCGAGATCGCGCGCGCGTTTCAGCAGGGGCCTCGGCCCGCGCGCTCGCTGCTCTTCGCCGCCTGGACCGCCGAGGAGCCGGGCCTGCTCGGCTCGGAGTACTACGGCAAGCATCCGCTCCAGCCCACCGAGACCATGGTGGCGAACCTGACCATGGATATCCTGCAGACGGCGGGGCCGTCCCGGGATGTGGTGCTGGTCGGCCATGGCCAGAATGAGCTGGAGGACGTGCTCGCCAAGGCCGCCGCGCGGCAGGGGCGCACCGTCACGCCCGATGCGAAGCCCGAGCGGGGCCTGTTCTATCGCGCGGACCACTTCTCCCTGGCCAAGCGCGGCGTGCCGGTGTTGCTGCTGATGGGGCTGGGCGGCGGGCATGATCTGGTGAACGGAGGCCGGGAGGCTGGTGATCGCTGGGTCGCCGATTACACCGCGCGCTGCTACCACCAGCCCTGCGACGCGTGGAGCGCCAGCTGGGATCTGCGGGGTGCCGCCCAGGATGTGCAGCTGCTCTATGAGATCGGCCGCGAGCTGGCCTCGTCGGACCGCTGGCCGGAGTGGAAGCAGGGATCGGAGTTCAAGGAGGTTCGTGGCCGGTCGGCGGCCGCGCGGAAGTAAGTACTTGGGCAGCGGGTAGGCGCCATCCGAAGAGGGGCCCGGTCTATTCTCTGCCGCCATGCCCAGGAAGACAGCCCCTCCGAAAGAGGTGCCTACCGAGGAACATACGATCTCGGCCAAGGCCAACTATTACTCGGCCCCTGTCGAGCACGCCCATCTCGAGAAGACGCCCTTCGAGCCGGGGCCCGCAGTGTCGGGCAAGGAGCTGCGCATCGTCGTCGGGGCACGTACCCGCCCGTGCGGTGCAAGGACGGCTGCGCCCATGATGAGGAGGGCTCCCCGCCGGTTTGCGGTGCCCCGCGCCACCCCACCCCGGAGGAACCGTGAGCCCCTGGCGCCGCGAAGACAGTCCTCCGCCTGGGGTGCGTCACAACACGCGGGCGGCGCGGGCCTCCTCCAGCGTGTACTCCCGCCCAACGGTGGTGAAGGGGCCTGTCTTCTGGATGAGCCACGCGCGGGAGCCCTCAGGCAGGTAGAAGTCCTCCTCGAAGGGAGCCAGCCCCAGGTGGCGCAGGTAATCCTTGAGCATCTCAAAGGTGAAGCGGGCCCGCACCCGGCGCGCCTGATACCGCTCCACCTGCTCGAAGGCAAAGGGCTCGCCAGACTGGTCGAAGACCCAGCGGCCTCCATCATTGGAAGCGCCCAGGGCGCGCACAGTGCTGCTGATCTTCGCCGGCTGCTCCGGGCCGTACACCTCCAGCATCACCGCACCATAGCGGCCTCGGTCCCCGCGCAGCGTGTGGGGTACGGCGACCACCCGCAGGCACCGGATGCTCAACCTCCGGGCCATGGAGCGCATGGGGCTGGCGGCATCCGTCCCGGTCCACTGGCTGGAGACGTAGGCTGTCCAGCCGCTGCGCGTCGGGATGAACAGGTGCCGCTGGGTTTCTCCACCGTTCAGGGGCAGCAGGCTGGCGAGAGCCTGCTCCAGGGTGCCCGAGACGGGGAGCACCTCCACGGTGATGCCACGGGGCGTCATCACCTCTCTCTCCCACGTCGCGAAGGCTTGCGCCGCCTGCTCCGCTCCCAGTTCCAGAAAGCCCATCGTCGAAGTGACAGGCGCCCAACGGTCCTCCAGCAGCAGGCCCTTCATCTCTTGCGCCATTCAGGCACCCTCATTCCTCGGGGATGATGATCCGGATGATGATGGCTTCCGGGTCGTTGTTGGTGAGGCGCGACTGGTGGGCAGGGCCACGGCCCGAGGTGGGTGAGTCGTACTCCACATGATAGCGCTGGCCCTGGTAATCGAATTGCAGGTCCGGCCGGTTGGTTCCCACGCGCTGGCCGTTCCTGAACTTCACTTGCTGCTGGTTGACCCGAATGTTCTCGGCGTGTAGCACGTCCTCCAGGTACTTGATGTCCGCCTGGAGTTGCGCATTTTGCCTGGGGCTGGGGCTGATGGGACGGTCCGTCGGGCGTAGGTCTGGCACCTTCGGCTTGACGGTGACGTCCTGACGCAGACGCGGGCCTGCGGGCACCTGGGGCGTTGGGTTCTTGCCCGTGAGGGCTTGGACCAGTTCGGGTGAGGGCGCGAGGGGGCCCGGCGCCGGAGGGGGCGGTGCTGGCGCCGGAGCGGGCTCTGGAGCACGTGCCACGGCTCTCGCCGCAGGGGGCGGTGCTGGCGCCGGAGCGGGTTCTGGAGCAGGCGCCACGGCTCTCGCCGGAGCGGGCGGAGTCTCCACCCTGCCAGGGCCCACCGGCTCCGGGACACCCCACCCGGGCACGGGCCGCGTGGCGGTCATCAACTTCCCAGCGGCCACTCCCACCGCCAGCGCCGTGAAGAACTCCTGGGCCGCGCCGAGCTGGGACACCTCCCGTGCGGTGAACATCTCCTGGCCACTGCCCATCTGCC
>Ga0255338_1002579_pt1 | contig 25592 bp, 17 predicted proteins | sample MeOH1_35cm_T4_19_FD_203715 | JGI IMG/M metagenome (GOLD analysis project Ga0255338, IMG submission 203715) | Sandy soil microbial communities from University of British Columbia, Vancouver, Canada - MeOH1_35cm_T4_195 | ecosystem: Engineered > Artificial ecosystem > Sand microcosm > Unclassified ...
TGCCTGACGTTCAAGATCCTGCTTCAGCAATTCGGTGGACGCTCTGATCCGGCGGGGATTGAACGGCTGCATCTCACCGGTGATGAGATATTCCAGTAGCTCGGCCCCTACGTGACGGTCCAACTGGCCATGCTCGAATTTGTTCTTGAAGCTGCGGAGACATCTATAGCAGGAAGCGTCACAGTCCTCCGGGCAAGTCTTCATCAGCGAGAGCGCACGCTGGAATAGCTCGGCGCCTTTATCGGCGAGTTGGCCAGCAAAGCCGGCGCCGCCGGGCAGCGTGTCATAAAGGAAGATCTCGGCTTCGAGACCATTGCGTCCCGCCGGCGTCAACGCTGGACGATACTCCGCCATCAACTCGCCGGCTTCGATTTCGAGCATGTGGCAGGCCGCCTTCGCCAGCGCCTCGCTCACCGTTCGAAGCGCAACATCGGTCGGATAAAAGCCAGGCTTAAGCTTGAGTGGCGCCGCGACGCGCAGGGAGAACAGTGCGATGTCCGTAATGAAATCCGTCCCGAGAACGAGATGTCGCGTCGTGCCGTTGCCCGGGCAATTCGGCTCCTTCTCGTCAGGGAACGGTTTGGGGTGTTGGCCCATCATCGCGGCCGAACCCTCGGCCGAGGCCTCGATCCGTCCGCACTTTGTGCAGTAGTTATAGCCGTCATGCTTAGGACCGGTATTCGAGACCAGCAGATGGGTCCGGTCAGGCATGACCCGGATGCGATCGTTAACCGCCAGCCATTTCTCGTCGTCTGCGGGCGTCGGCATCGTCAGCTTGGCCCGCGTGGCATAGGCCGTCTCCGGCATGTCATCCGGAGATGTCAGTTCCTCCTCATAAACTGGATGAGCAAAGCCAGGCGGCCGAAGCCAATAGCGCGCCGGCCCAAACGATTCTTCCGCGCCGCAAGCACGGCAGTCGTGCAACGCGCCGGGGGTGAGACCGCTGTCGATCGGCACCGTCTCGGCGAAACTGCACTCGGAACACTCACGATAGAGTCTCCGATTTTGCCACGCGTCGAAGCGATCTTCCGCCATGGGCGAATAGATAGCACCGGACGTGTAGCACTTTCCCGAAATCCAAACCTGCTTGCCTGGCGCATACTGCGACAGCGCAACTGGCAAGCCTTGCGACGGAGCAAACTTCATGATCGGCCGATATGAGGTCGAGCGGTCGACATCGAAAACGTTGAACGTCGCAACATCTGTCGGAAAGGCGTACCGCGGAAGAACACCCTTGTAGAGCAAACGGTCGAGGAGCTTGCCTGTTAGTGCTTTTTGGGGCGGACTTTCTTCTCCCTCCTCAGGAGGAACCTCCTCGCCGCCGGTATTCTCACCATCGATATCTTCCTTCTCCTCGGCGTATTTGCTGCCGCCAAGACTGGTGGCACCAAGGGCATTATCGACAGCCCTCAAACAATCGGTGACCATTTCATCTAGTAACCTCTCCCGATCGACATCGCTCAATTGATCGGGGATCCACGAGGAAATGCGTGAGCGAAGCCCTGCCTCATTTGTCGCGAGCCAAGCAGCGAAGTCGTCGCGATTGAGAACCGCGGTGATTGTCTTAAAATCTTCAACTGAGCCCAGCACCGAGAACAGGTCTGGATCAGCGGACGGATCGAAGGCCGGAATTTTTTCTTGGTGATACCCCTGAAGGAGGTAAGCGCGAATGTGACGCTGAACGATGTCCGGGTTATCCAGCGTCAGCTTCGGGTCCACGACCGGGCCTGCGATCATGGCCTCCGGCTCGCTGAAATAGTGCTCATCATGACTGTCGGCGCTGCCGAAGGCCACGACGGTCGCGACGGCGTTGCCACGCCGGCCAGCGCGACCCGCGCGTTGTTGATAGTTCGCACGCCCCGGCGGCATGTTGCGCAACGCGACTCCGGACAGGGCGCCGATGTCGATGCCGACTTCCATTGTGGTGGTGCTCGATAAAACGTCGATCGCAGTGGCTCGCTTCGCACCCGGGCCCCAGGTCAGTTCCACGTCCTGGAAGAGCAGTTCGTTCTCCTCAGCCTTGGAGAAAACGTCTTCGCTCTGCGGCGCGTTCAGTTGCGCTGTATGCTCCGCCGCGATCAAAGCCATCGGCTTCTGAGCCGGATCGGTGAGCGCCGCGATGACCGGAGCGCGGTAGTAGCCCTTACGAGCCGAAAAGACCGGGTCGTGTACTGGATCAAGCTTCGCGATCAGCGTGCTTCCGCAATCCAGGCAGTGCGGCAAGGTTCGCACGGGCCGATGCACAGACCGGCACGCGCCACAGCGCACCCAATCGCCTGTGAGTTGGAGCGACAGATTCTTGCCAGCCAGGCGCTTAAAGCCGCTTTCCATCTCAGCGGCGAAGATGGTCATCAAAGCGGGCTGCCACGTCTTGTCGAAAAGCTTGAAAGCCGTGCTGTCCGGCAGCACTTTCCTCATCGCCTTAAACGAGCCTTTCTGGGCTCGAACGCTCGTCCCACGCCCCCTCGGTCGCTTGTACCAAGGGTTCGGCATCGAGTTCAGCCAGAAGCCAGCCGACTTCCAGCAACGCAACCATGCCCGCGCGAGCGCAATCTTGTCTTCGTTCGTCTCGGCGACACCCGGGATAGCGGGAAGTGCGTAAACGTCCTTGGATTTATTTGCGGTCTCGCAAAGCGATGCAAGCGCAAGCGCTTCCAAGCCTAGATACCTGTCTTGGACTGTCTTTACGATGTCGTCGAGTAGCGCTTCCGGAGGGGAGTCGTTCCGAACTTCCATCCAGAGCATTTGGAGTCGCATATCGTCGGCGAGAGCGCCTTGAGCAATCGCAGTCTCGACCGTCGTTTCGGCTGCAAAGGTCTCTCCAACCTTCAGCTCCGGCCGCAATCGCACTCCCAACCCCTTCGAGGCCAGAAGAACCGCGAGATACAGGTCCTCTAGGCTGAGCATCGTTCGAATCATCGATTGCTGGTGAAGCTTGTCAAAACCCCAGACAATCAGCGAGCGGAGTGAGTCTCTCACCGAATACATTTGAAGATTGGGGGCAAGTCGTGCGGCGACCTGCCGGGAATCAGAAAAAACCAGGACCTTTCGACCGCGCAGGGGCGCAAATGATGTCGCCGCTTGCGGGCCGGGCGGCTGGACCTGAATCTGTCGAGACACCAATGCCTGAAATGGCTGATCGCCCTTGGTCTGGTGATCCTGGACGGACGTGCGGCCAAAGGCCGCGCTCTCGCCGCAGACGGCGCATGGCGTAAACTGCCCTCTCACTTCCGCGCGCGTATCGGCCTGGCCGTCGTCGTCCACGGTCGGCGTGATCCGATCCTTTCGGATGTAGAGCGAACGCGTCCGCGGCCCAAGTGCGGCCGGATTAAGTCGGCCGGTTTCTAGGTCGTAATCGGCTAATTCCGCCAAATCAGGTAGGCGTGGCTCTTCAAGGAGAAGGTCAAGGTCAAGAAGCGGCGCCGTTTCGCCGCCCGGCATCCTCAGCCTTCTCCCTGGCTCGGACCAAAGCGCGTTCGGAGTATCCACATCGTCGGAGTGCGCCCGCGCATGCGCGGCACCGCAATTCCGACAAGTGTAAAACTCAAGCACGCGGGCACCGCAGCCGCAGACCTCTCTCGGCTGGCTATACATCCGGCCGCAGACTCCAGATCGCTCGGCCTCCGTGAGTTCCGTGCAACCCGGGTCCATGCATACCCAGAGACCCGGAAGTCCACGATAGAAGTTGTGGATTCGGCAAGGAAGAAGGCCGGAGGCTTCTGGCGTCTCGCGCGCCACACTTCCCACGGCTAAGAGGGCTGTCACAGCGGCGTCGCTAATCTCCGGCGAGTCAGGAAAAAGCGCCTCGCCGAGGCTCGCGACAGGTCGTGCAGACTTCATGGTGGTGTTCACCATCAAGCCGAGCGGCGCGAACGTCTCCAGCGCGTCGAACAGATCCCTTTCCAGGTTGGTTCCACCCGTCACGCCTCGATGTTCAAGGAGCGGCGCGATGGCTGCGTGCCGATCCCCTTCGTGCGGCGAATAAAACTTGTCCAAATCGATTGTCGCGAGGACGGTCGCATCGGCGCTAGTTCCGGTGGCGGCATGGGCGCGGAGATCTAGGTCGCCAGTGATCGTCTCGAAACTGGCCGCAGGCACGCCTGACAACTGCGATCCGAAGTCCTTGGCATACTCACGGTCACCAAAGCTCGCCGTGGCGCAAATGATCTGGAAGCGCTCCGCCGGGATGCCCAACCGATCCCTGAGCCGCCGCAGAAGCAGGCCGACTTCCGCTCCCGCTGCGCCGCGGTAAAGATGGGCTTCGTCGAGGACCACCGTCATTTTCTCGGCCGGATTGCTTTCCAGCCAAGCGCGCGTCCCGTCGAAGATCGACCGCTCGATGGGGCGCATCAGCATGTATTCAAGCATCGAGTAGTTCGTCACCAGCAAGTCGGGTGACGCATCCTGAACCTCGTGGCGGGTGATCAGTTCAGAATCCTCGGGCAGCGTGACAGCGCGGAGAAACTCGCCTGTCTTCCGATCGGTCCACGCACTTCCCTTCACGCCGAACCATTTATCGAGGTCAGGTTTGGCGGGCCATTTACCGCGCGCCTTCAACTGCGTTCGTAGGTCGCTTGCCCTAGCTTGGTCCTCAGACGGGGGAGCAGATGCCTGGCGCTCGATTTCGACGTAGAAGCTCTCGAACGAGGCAAGTTTCCGACCATCCCGTTTCCCTGTCCTGATGCCTGCGTAGGGCGTCCGGCTGGTGTATCGCGCAAACGTCGGCGGACGACCGGCCCAGCCGTTAAACTGGTCGACCAGCCGAGGATCACCGAAGATCGCGCGAAGACGCCCCAACTGGTCGTTCACAAGAGCGTTCATCGGGTAGAGAAGAAGCGCGCGCATTGCCCGCTGCTGGCCGAATGCGTGCGGTCGCTCCGAAGCTTCACGAGCAAACTTGCCGAGGATCGGCAACAAAAAGGACTCGGTCTTCCCGGAACCCGTGCCGGTCATGATAACCAGATTTTTATTCTCGATCAGCGCATGTCGGATGGAGTCACCCTGGTGACGATAGGGCGGATCGAACAACAACCGCGGTTGAGCACCCAGGGCTTTCGACAGGGACTCGTACACGCTGAGAGCGGCAGCAGGCAGGCCCTGCATGTCCTTGAACCGTTGCCCCAACTGATACTTCGGGGTCGACTCAAGGTAAGGGACCTGGTGGGTAATGCCCACACGCTCCAGAAGAGCACGGCGGTGGCCGATGAGCGTGGCGTCGCCGATGTGATAGGTCGCTTCGATGTAGTCTTTGAGCGAGGCGTGTAGGTGGTCGATCGTTTCCTGAATTGTCCGGGACATTCTTTTAGCCTTTGCTCAAGCGGCCGCACGGTTAAGAAATAGGTAGTCAAGGAGGAATTTTTCCTCCGTCTCGAACTCTGTCTCGGAGACGACAAAGGACAGCAAGCTCGCGCTTGGTGCGACCTGTTCGCCGATAGTCGAGAGGCGGCGGCGCGCCCAGTCCGGAATCGGCGAGAAGAAGTCCAATCTTGCGGCGCCTTCGACAGCTTGGCAGGAGTAGGCTTGAGCCTCTCCGGCGAGGGCATCGATCGCCATTTGCGCACGCCACGCCATGTCACATCCGCGCCAGCGAGCGCCGGGCGTCGGGAAATCGAGCAACTTAACCGCCATTCCCCCCCGCAACTCGGCGTAACCCCAGAGATCCGCGCCATAAGCTTGGGGACGACGGACAATGAAACGACCGCTTTGTGCCGTTGGCGGCCCCCACCGATCCCGATAACGCCTTGCGTCGCGGGTGTGGTCGAGGACGCGCAAATCCGCGATCTCCCCGCATGATCCCTGCGTTGACAATTTCGTATCGAGCGCCGCTATGACGGCCGCCGCAGACTCTAGCTTGGGGTGGCGGAGCCACCCCTCGATTGAAAGTTCGCGCAAACCCAATTCCCGAAGAGTACTCGCAAGGTCTTCAGATGGAGTCGGATTTATGACTCGCACGACATCTCTATATTTGATTCGCGCTCGAAGACCGGCAGGCAGGGGCGTGGCTTCATCGGCAGACAGGCCGAGAACGAACGCGTTGCCGGAGGGGCGCAGCACGAATGACGGCGGCGCCGCGAAAACCCAGGTTCCCTTTACGGTCTCGTCAAGCGTAGTAACGTGGTTGAGCTCCAACAAATCGCCAATGGCGATAAGCGACTCCAAGATGCTCTCGACACGTTCAGCAAGACCATCATTGGATGGCGTCATGCCATCATGACTTTTAGCCATTGATCGGATCAGCGTCTTCGGGGAGCAAGGACACAAAAACCCTGCCAACCTGCGCAGCGACGTCGCGAGATAAACGTCATCGAGATCACCGCCGGCGGGTAGCCCGAGTGCAGTGTGGGCGCTTGCTAAGACATCGGCGCTAGATACGATCGCGATCAATTTATTTCCTCCACGGGATCGGTCTCTGCGGCAATCGCGTGGTCGATTTTCGCAAGCGCGAGCAGTCGCGCGCCCCGCGCAATAGTAGGGCTTTCGCGGATACTCGCGACGTGTCGATCGATTACAGCGCCGTCCCAGACGATGCCCCGATCAATCCCGTCGCAGAGGTCAAGTGCTGCTTTGCATGCACGGTCCTGAGTAAGCCCATAACGGCGGGCTAACGAGGCGAAGCGGTCGAGTCGTGCGGAAGGCTCCATTTCGCGAAACAGTCCCGCATCTCGTGTCAGCACGAAGCCAAACGCGGGGTTCCCCCCGATCCTGTCAGCAAGCCTTCTTAAATCGCTCTCGGCTCCGGGTGAGTGAAGGTACGCTGCCTCCGCCAGGGTCCAATCGTGACCGCAGAGAATGCGAATAACCTGCTGCTTCAGCCCGTAGACGACTCGATCTCGCCGTGCCGCCGCGAGCGGACCGGCCAATCGTGCGTTCGACCACATGTCAGCCAGACTCAAGAGGGTTTTCACGGCGTCATCACCCCACGGCAGGCTGTCAATGATCGGATCAATCAAGAGCCCGGCCAGACCGCCCTCGACCCTCGGCATACTGACGACCAGCGATTGTCGCTGCGAGTCGTAGCTCGCCACGCACAACCCTCCCGGCGCGGTGGGCTCGTAGTCGGCCTTCAGCCGCTCCTTTTCGATCGAAATGGCTGATGCTGGTCGCGCAAAGGCATAAAACTGGACCGATAGGGGAGCATCGCCCTCGTGATCATCGACCAGACGTAGAGCGGTCGCCCGATTGCTCTTGTGCCACACCCAACGGACCGGTGCGACGTCACGGCGAAGAGGGACCCGGAATATCCCCAGTTCACCGCTCTCGATCACAAGATTGCCGGAACTGGCGGCAAGATAGGCCCAAGGGTCGGGCTCTTTCCGCAAGAAGGCCTTAAACGCGCGGTCCCAACTCTCATTCGTCATAGGTAAGGTGACGCTTGCCACCGGTTCAGTGCACAATGTCTCCCCGGAACCATCCAACAACTCGACAGAGATATTGACGGGATGGTTGACCGGGCCAAGCACCTGGGGCCGCGTCTCTCCCTCCCAGAATCGATCGAGGCTCGGTTCTGGAGGATCAATGGTGACGATGAGCCCCGTGTGCCCACTCGTACCACTAATCCATGGCTGCGGCGCACGCACCACCAGCGAGACAAAACCTTCGATAGGCACCTGACGCACATGCGGCGTGTCAGTGCCGGCATACGTGGCCCGAACGATGAGTGAGTGCGTACCAATCGGAAGCTGCGGTAGCGTGATGAACGCTGCTCCGCCGGTGGATGGTGCGGGGACCTCCAACTTCGGCCCGTTGTTGAGTTGAACCTCGAAACCGCTGATGGGATGATCATGGCTAAGGGCAAAGCTAGGCACTTCGCCTTCGAGCCATTCTGTGAATCCCTCTCCGTCCCAATTCCGGGCGGCGAGGCCGGCGGGCCAAATTCTCACCGTCTGTGCGACGGCCAGACCTAAAGACCGAAGTTCGGCGAGTTGATCGGCGGGGAGGTGGTCCGGCAGCACCAGTCGCCAAGCAGTGACCCCCTCGCACTTAATTGCAGTCGCTTCGCTGAGCGACGGGCTGGGGACGGGCTTGCGGGATACGATGATGTAGCTGTTGCCGGGCCGGACCAGCCGCCCAACAATCTCATACGCGAGCCCATCGGACCCGACGCGGAACACCCAAAGTGGGCCGGATGTGATGCGCGCGTCGTTGTGCAGAAGGTGGTCGAGCGCCGCGTTGGTTCGTTCAAATTTAATCACAGGCTGATCGGTGTTCGGCCACGAGGACAACACCCGCCGTTGCGGACCAGCCAAGAGCCAGCCGGCTGGCAATGGGCCAACGCTACCCGCTATGGAACAACGCGTGCGCCGCAGAAACTCGTTCAATTCAGGGGCGAGATCCCCGACTTCGTGCAGAGTCGGAAGTTCCAGGACCGGAGTCCACTCGTCAACCCCAGTCCGCCGAAGGAACAGGCTTGGACGAATCGCAAGGCTGGCCGGCTTTTCCGATAGGGGACCAGGCTTCGCTGAGTCCAGCGACCTGCCACTGGTCGGCAACCGAGAAGCGCCCTTCATCTGGGCCGAGTCGACGACGCGGCGAGCATCGCGCAGCCACTCTCGAGCGTTTCGCGCGTGTTGGAGGTCTGCGACGATACGTGCCAGCGTTAGCGGGTGAATAGACTGCTGCACCTCATCCTTGCGGCCGCCCAGCAGCGCCAGGACGATCCGACCTGCTATCTCCTCCTGTTCGAGGAAGTTTCGAAACCTTGAACTTGCTCCGTATGACGCTCCAGCGACGTACCGCCCAATTTCTGCCGGCTGATCGTTAATCCGGGCGGAGAGTTGATAGCGAAGATCGTAGAGTGTTCTCGCCAATTGATATTGGAGGTCCTTGGGCAGGACAGCATGTGTGATCGGCCAAGCAATGATAGAAAACCACTCAGCCCAGGGGCCGGTCGGTTTTAGCCCATTGAAGAGTTTATGAAATCTTGAAAACCATCCGCGGAGTTGTCGGCGGTCCGCGCGCAGAGTCCAATAGGGTGTTCGGCTTTCAAACGTGGTCCAATATTCAGCGCCATCGTAATTGTACCCTTGCTCGGCAGCATAGACCACCCAAACGAGCCAGTGATCACTTAACCTTCCATCCTGCCGCAGCCGGGCATGCAAAAGGGCTGTAATCTGAGCAAGGTCGTTCTGATCAAGCCCATGTTCGAGGGCGAACACTGGTAGACCATGTTCACGTCGGCCGACCGCCAAGGCGGAGAAGTGGCCCTCAAGCCGCTTCTGCCAGTGATTGAGGTCGCTCGTCACGACGATGTCGTTGCGTTCGCTGGGGTCAAGCTTTCCCGGCGCGCCCCAAACAATCCGGGAAATTCATTCCGATCCTAAAATTCATGCTCCCTCTCCTGACACCCGCTTACAGGTCTGGCCGCCCCTGGTCTCACACGCAAGTGAAACCTCTTAGGGTTGACTTTGCAATCGACACCGGGCCCTGGCGACTCCAACTCTCCGGTTTGCGTGCAAATAATATTACACGACCCGGTTCGCGCGTCTGCAATTCGAGACAGCCGATCCCGGCCACCCACTTTCAGGGACCTCAGGGCTTCCCCTCCGAAGGAGGAATCACACTTTCGAATCGTGTCGGGGCACGGTCGCGCGGGTATCCGCCGACCCTGCGCTGCTACATCCAGACGACCGGCGAGCGAAGCTTGAACTCGCCGCAAAGCTGCGAGAGCGCCCGTCCCCGCATCGCCTGCCGCAATGGCACGCTAAGGCGAGGCCCCGGCCCCAGGTCAGAGGCCGGGTCATCTGGGTGCTTGCAGTAGCCTACCCACAGGCTGTCGCGAACGCCGTTCCTGGGCTATTCTTCAAGATCACAACATGGCGGATGCGGAGGCGACATGCCCACGATCACGCTTTCGGCCACGCCCAAAGGCAATGGCTACCAGGCGACGGTGACGTTTCCCGACGGCGTCTCGATGAGTTCGGCTGAAACCTATTCGACGATCGCTGAGGCCATGACCGCGGCCGCATTGAAGGTGCTCGACGTGCCCGAGCGCCTGGAATCGCTCGACCGTCTGCAGACGGAAATGGCGCGATAGAAGGGCTGCGTATTGCCTTTCATGGCTTCTGAGCAGCCGACCGATTTAGGCTGCCGCTTCCGATCGAACAGAACCTTGATCGTGAGGACCGATTGTAAAGAGCGACGTCTTATCCTGACTTTCCTGAAAGTCCTGAATACGCCGATACGGAAAGCCGGATTGTGAAGGGGGAAAGCCTTCCCCCCGGCCGGCGTCATCGTCGCCGGCACACCCCCTTCTGCGGGGACACCCCGCAACGCCCCGAGAGATCCTATGGGGAGGGAGTCGCACCGCCTGCTACGGTCCGCCTTCTCGAACTGTCATAGGAGAAAGGACGATGCTCACTCAGGAAGAAGCAGTTTCGGCGTCCGAGGCCTCGGGCATTAACGGCAACATCTTCGTTTCGGTGGAGATGAGCCGCTCGAAGTGGGTGATCGGGCTTCACACGCCGCTGGCGGACAAGATTGCCATCCATACCTTTGCTTGCGGCGACGCCGATGCGGTTCTGGCGTTGGTTGAGCGCATGCGCACGAAGGTCGAGGCGGCCGGGAACAGCTCGCCGACCGTGATCGTCTGTTACGAGGCAGGATATGAGGGTTTCTGGTTCCAGCGCCGGCTCGACGCGCTGGGCCTTCGGGTGGTCGTGATCGATCCGGCCAGCCTGCTTGTGGACCGGCGCGCGAAACGGGCGAAGACGGATCGGATCGATGCCCGGAGCATGGTGCGTGCGCTGATGGCGTTCGCGCGCGGGGAGCAGCAGGTCCTCAGCGAGGTGCACGTGCCGACTGTTGAGCAGGACGATGCCCGCCGGGTGCTTCGCGAGCGCCAGCGCTTGGTCAAGGAGCGGACGGCGCACACCAACCGCATCAAGGGGCTTCTGAAGACGCAGGGGATCATGGACTTCGATCCGCGCGCCAAGGGTGCTACCTTGCAGTTGGACGAGATCATGACGGGAGACGGGCGTCGCTTGGGAACCTGCCTCAAGCAGGAGATCGTGCGCGAGCTGGAACGCTTGTCCCTCGTGATGGAGCAACTTGTCCGGGTCGAGGCCGAACGGGATGCCGTGGTGGAGATGGGCCGGGAGCAGGAGGTATCGGCAGCCGACCACGACCGCGATGCGGCCATGATCGCGGTCCTGAACCGGCTGAAAGGCATCGGAACGAACGATGCCTCGATCCTGGTGCGCGAAGCCTTCTGGCGTGACTTCCGCAATCGGCGCGAGCTCGGCGGATGGAGCGGGCTGGCACCATCGCCTTGGGCGAGCGGTTCGGTATCTCGGGATCAGGGGATCACGAAGGCGGGACCGTCGATGCTGCGAGCGCAGATGATCCAGATCACCTGGCGCTGGCTGCTCTGGCAACCCGATAGCGATCTGGCCCGGTGGTTCCGGAAGCGGACCGAAGGGGCGATGGGCCGGATGCGGCGTATCATGGTGGTGGCTCTCGCGCGCAAGCTTCTTGTCGCCCTGTGGCGCTATGCGACGACGGGTACCGTTCCCAGCGGCGCCATCGTGACCTAATCGCCGCCGGCACAAATTTCGAATTCCCGCACGGGTCGCGACCGTCGGGAATGCCGGGCGGATGTGTGACCGAACTCTCACTGGGCTGAAAGATGCCGTTCGTAGAGAAGGGTCCCATCCCTCGGAGCGCCGCACCCGCAGCAAACGGGATTGGGGTTGCGAGCCAGTCGGGCAACCGACGGTATCGGACCGGATAAAAGTCGAGCCGGTGATCGGCTCTTGCAATGGTGCTCTGTCCTGGCGATTCCTTCGATCGGAGGGTGTGGGTCAAGATGATGTGGATGGGGTGCCCGCCAACACGGCCCTGGTTAGGGCCGTGCTCCCTGAGTCGTGCGACCTGAGGTGCCCCCTTGACTCCGGAAGCCCCATAAAAGTGAGAGTGCGGACCGGATTTCCGTGACGGGTTGAGGGCTGGAGGAGAGGCCTCCGGCGCCCGTCGCGGAGATCTGCGATGTCCAGAAAGACCACCCCCGCTCGCGCCGGCTCGGATCGGGCGAGCCTCTATGACGAAATCACCGGCAAAATCATCGCCGAACTCGAGGCCGGCCGCTTGCCCTGGATCCAGCCCTGGGGAACGGCGGCGGCGAAGGCCCCGCTTGCCATGCCGAAGAACGCCGCGACCGGCCGTCAATATTCCGGAATCAACGTGCTCATCCTCTGGGGGGCCGTGATCGAGCATGGCTATTCCGGCCAGAGCTGGCTTACCTTTCGCCAGGCGCTCTCGGTCGGCAGCAAGGTGCGGAAAGGCGAGCGCGGCACGACCATCGTCTATGCCGACCGCTTCGTGCCCGACGACGAAAAGAAGCGGGCCCTGGAGACCGGCGAGGAAGCTCAGGCGATCCCGTTCCTGAAGCGCTTCACCGTCTTCAACGCGACCCAGTGCGAGAATCTGCCCGAGGACGTCGCGGCGGTGACGCCGCCTCTGCCGCCGGGCCTGATCGAGCCACGGGTTGAGGCGCTGATCCGGGCGACGAGTATCGACTTCCGCATCGGCGGCAACCGCGCCTTCTATGTCCCGGCGCACGACTATGTGCAGGTCCCGCCGCCCCAGGCGTATTTCGAGCCGATCAACTGGCACCGCACAGCGCTCCACGAGCTTGGTCACGCCACCGGCCATGCCTCCCGCCTCGGCCGGGACCTGGCCGGCTCCTTCGGCACCAAGAAATACGCCTTCGAGGAACTGGTGGCGGAGATGAATGCCGCCTTCTGCTGCGCCTCGCTCGGCATCGTGCCCACGGTCCGGCATGCCGACTATATCGGCTCCTGGCTGGAGGTGCTGCGCGAAGACAACCGTGCGGTCGTGCGCGCCGCCTCCCAGGCCAGCAAGGCCGCCGAGTGGCTGCTCAGCTTCCTGCCGAAGGACGAACAGGCCGAGCCCTCGACGGACAGGAGGGCAGCATGATCCTCCTGACGCCAGACCTACGCGAGCGCCTGCTCGCCAATGGGCGGCTCTGCGATGTCGACTATGTGCCGGTGGTCAAGTTCTTCAATCCGCTCGGCGAGGGCGTCTGGCTCGCTACCGAACTGGACGCGGACGGCGACACCCTCTTCGGCCTGGCCGATCTCGGGGAGCCCGAGCTTGGCTCCTTCAGCCTCTCGGAAATGCAGTCGCTGCGCCTGCCATTCGGCATGGGCATCGAGCGCGACATCCTTTTCGAGGGGATGTTTCCGATCTCGGCCTGGGCCGAGGCCGCGCGGCAGACCGGCAGCATCGGGGCGGCGGAGCGCGTGCTCTTCGCCGCTGCTGGCGGCCGGCGGGAGGGTGTGTGATGCGCTCCCGCCGCTGGCCCAGACCAATCACCTGTCGGGATACGCCGCGCAGACGCGCGGCGTTCCTCCACGCTATGCGGTCCGGAAGAGAGGAAGAGGGCTGCGCCGGTTTCGTGACGGGTTTCGGTCCGAGAGAGAGGCTCTCGGCGCCCGTCGCGGAGACTACCCCGATGGCTACTGCCGTTCAGAAGATCACCCTGTCGTCCTCGCGCGACATTCCCTTCAACAAGCTGGTGCTCAGCCAGTCGAACGTCCGGCGCGTGAAGGCCGGCGTTTCGATCGAGGAACTGGCCGACGATATCGCGCGGCGGACACTCCTCCAGGGCCTCAGCGTCCGGCCGGTCCTCGACGCGGAGGGCGCCGAGACCGGCATGTTCGAGATCCCCGCCGGTGGCCGCCGCTACCGTGCCCTCGAACTGCTGGTGAAGCAGAAGCGCCTGGCCAAGACCGCGCCCGTGCCCTGCGTCGTGCGCGATCCCGCGACCGACATCCTCGGCGAAGACGATTCGCTTGCCGAGAACATCCAGCGCGCGCCCCTGCATCCCCTCGACCAATTTCGTGCCTTCCTGGCTCTGCGCGAGAAGGGGCGCTCCGAGGAGGACATCGCCGCGGCATTCTTCGTTGGCGTGAACGTCGTGAAGCAGCGCCTGCGGCTCGCCTCCGTCTCCCCGACGCTGCTCGACATCTACGCCGAAGACGGCATGTCGCTCGAGCAGTTGATGGCGTTCACCGTCACCTCCGACCATGCCCGCCAGGAGCAGATCTGGCAGGCGATCTCCGGGTCCTGGTCGAAGGAGCCCTATCAGATCCGCCGCATGCTGACGGAAAAGACAGTGCGCGCTTCCGATCGGCGGGCAGTGTTCGTCGGCCTCGAAGCCTACGAGGCCGCCGGCGGCGTAGTGCTGCGCGATCTCTTCCAGCAGGACGACGGCGGCTGGCTTGAGGATGTCGCCTTGCTCGACGGCCTGGTCGCCGAGAAGCTGAAGGCCGAGGCGGAGAAGATCGCCGCCGAGGGTTGGAAGTGGATCGAGGTCGCGACCGACTTCTCTTACGGCCACGCCCACGGGCTGCGCGAGCTTGAGGGCGTTGCCACCGACCTGACGGCCGAGGAGCAGGCGACGATCGAGGCGCTGAACGCCGAATACGCCAAGCTCGAAGCCGAGTATGACGGCGCCGACGAGCTACCCGACGAGGCCGACCAGCGGCTGGGCGAGATCGAGACGGCGCTCGCTGCCTTCGACGACCGCCCCGTCGCTTACGAGCCGGCCGATATCGCACGAGCCGGTGTCTTCATCACCATCGATGCCGAGGGCGCGCTGTCGGTCGATCGCGGCTACGTCCGTCCCGAGGACGAGGCGCCCGTCGTCGAGCCCGAACGAGACAACGACGGTGAGTCTGCCTCGAAGGGTCAGGACGGCGGCGAAGCCGGCACGCCGGTCGTTCAACGCGCGATCATCACCATCGGCGGTCAGTCCTCGGAGCCGGAGGACGATGACGACGATGTCGTCAAGCCCCTGCCGGATCGCCTGGTGACGGAGTTGACCGCCGAACGGACGCTGGCGCTGCGCGACAAACTGGCCAACACGCCATCGGTCGCGTTCCAGGCGGTGCTGCACAAGTTCTGCCTGGACGTCTTCTCGCGCTACTTCACCTCGGGCAGCGCGATGGAGGTCTCGGTCCGCAGCATCGCCTTCCCGGTGCAGGCGCAGGGACTGAAGGACACCGCCGCGGCGCGCGCGATCGGTGAACGTCATAAGGCCTGGGAAGACCGACTTCCGAAGGACCGCGCCAATCTGTGGGACTGGCTCGCCACGCTCACCGGCGACGAGCAGGCCACGCTCTTCGCCCATTGCGCTTCGTTCGGTGTCAATGCGCTCTACGAGAAAGCCGACCGCTATGGCGGCGCCGTGACGTCCCACGGGATCGAACAGCGCATCGCCGAGGCGGACCGCATCGCGCAAGCCGTCGATCTCGACATGGTGGGAGCCGGCTGGCGCCCGACCATCGACAACTACCTTGGCCGCGTGCCGAAGCGCCGCATTCTCGAGGCGGTGCGCGAGGGCGCGGGTGAGCGGGCCGCGCAGCTCATCGACCATCTGAAGAAGGGCGACATGGCCAAGGAGGCGGAACGGCTCCTGGCCGACACCGGCTGGCTGCCGGAGCCTTTGCGGGCCGCCGCCGAGGGCGAGGCGGCGACCACCGCCGACACCTCGGACGCCGAGGCCGACGCGCTGCCGGAGTTCCTTGCCGGCGACGAGGAGGAGGGCGCAGCCGAGGACGCGGACGAGCCTCAGCATCAGGCCGTTGCGGCCGAATAACAACAGCCGGCGGGGCGGTCTTGGCCGTCCCGCTCACCTTTCCATTTCTCTCGCCCGGCTCCCGCGCCGGGCGATGTCGTTTCAGGAGATCATGATGACGGAGACCACCAGCGTCGCCCCCAATCCGTCCGCCACCGCATCCGATTGGGAGGCACAACGCCTTGCTCGTGAACGGCTTCATGTCGAACTTCAACCCGGCAACAAGGCCGCACTCTTCGACGCCCTCGCCGCAGCTGGCGTCACCCTCGTCGTCGTCGCCTTCGACGGATATGGCGATAGCGGTCAGATCGAGAACGTCGAGGTGAAGGCCGGCGATACCGTCGTCAATATGCCAAGCGGCGAGATCGAAATCGCCACAGCCATATGGGATCAGGCTGAACCTGATCGGTCCACGGCCTCTATCCGCGACGTGATCGAGACGTTCATCTACGACCTGCTCGGTCAGACCCACGACGGCTGGGAGAATAGCGACGGCGCCTATGGCGACTTCACCTTCGACGTCGCGGAACGGACCATCACGCTCGATTACAACGAGCGGCACATGGAGTCCGATTATTCCCAGCACGTTTTCTGAGGGAGGCGATGATGGGACATTGCTTTCACCACGCCCTTTCCTCCGTGAAGAAATGGGGCGGCGTCGCCGAGGACTATCTGCCGCTGCACCAGTGGTTCGACGAGTCGAAGATGCTGACGGCGGATTTTCGGCATCGCGCGTTACGGCATCACGCCGAAGGCATCTTCATGCTGGAGCGCTTCTTTGGCGCAACCATCACGATTTCGACCGGACGCGTCGTGCCGGTCCGGCTGATCGGCGAGCAGCATGTACGCGAGGATCTCGGTTTCATCCCGAGCTTCGCCGACTGGGTGCGCTGCATCCGCCCCGAACCCTGGATGGGCCGCGCCCAGCCGATCCATCGCGACGTCGATCCGTTCGCCGCCACCGGCTGATCGCCGCCTTGCACCTCAACCCCTTCGAACAGCCCGGCCATCGCGCCGGGCTTCGTCGTTTCAGGAGCATCACAATGGCCGACTACTTCTTTCGAACCGTCGTACAGCCGACGATCCCAAACGCGGACATGACCGCGCTCGAGCGCCTGGTCCTCGGTTGCATCTTCGACTCCGAGGCCGACGGCGACGGTCTCTATTTCTTCGCTGAGATCGCACCAAGCGACAGTTTCGAGCTAGCAGTCGAGCGGCTCAGGAAGGCTTTTGCCGACTCCGCCGATATCCCGAGTGGGCTGCGCGATCATCTGGCCGACCGTATCGCCCAGATCGCGGACGGAGATACCGACATCGAAATCGATCTCAGCGGCACGTCCTGGGAGTTCATCTTCCAGGATATCGTCAAGCGCTCGCCCACGCTGGACCACGTCAGCGTCGTCACATCATTCACCTGCTCGAAGATGCGCCCTGACGGCTTCGGCGGCATGGCCGTTCTCATCACTGCGGACACGATCCAGGGCAAGAGCACAGAGGACACCCTGTGCGAGTTGCTCGACGAGGCCGAACACGGTTCTCTCGCAGTCGCACCGGCTTTCGGCGAACACGTCTTGCTCAAGCTCAGTGAGAAGAGCGTGCGCGCCGAGATTCCCGCGATCATCGAGAGCGATGAAACGCTGACGACGATTCCGGCCGATGTCATTACCGAAGCCGACATTCGCGCCGCGTGCCTCGACGTCGCGGCGCATACCGATCTGTCGGAGGAACGCGGCGCCGCCGAGTTTCGGGCTGCGCTCGCCGCAATCCGCGCAGCCGAACGCCGAAAGGGAGGTGCGAGATGAGCATCCCCGACCATGCCCGCGCCAACTTCCGGACGCTGTTGCACGCAGCAGCAGACGGCAACCTCGCGCTCATGGAATGCGCCGACGCCAAGACCGGTGAACCCCGCTACGTCATCGGCGCGGTCGGTTGCGACGGTGCGGATTTCCTGTTCACCCCCTTTGGCCACCTCACCGACGGCAATCCTTATGACGCCTACCTGCCGCCATCCGAACCCCTGCCGGATCGGTCCTCGCCCTGATCCCTCGGCGGCTTTTCCTGTCTGGGCGCGGCGCGGCGCGGCGTGGGTCAACGGGCAAGCCGTTCCCGCTTCGCCCTCGGGTCTCGCGTGACCCGCGCCGCCTGACCGCGTCCGGTCGACAGACGCCGCAACGGGATCAGGAGGCGAGGCGATGTGCAGGGTTCTGAACAAGCACAAGGTCGGCGTGCCGGCGGGCGCCGTCTATATCGGGCGGGGCAGCAAATGGGGCAATCCGTTCCGGATCGGCCCCGACGGCGACCGCGCCGCCGTCATCGCGAAGCACGCGCGCTGGCTCGCCGATCAGCATCATCTCTTGCGGGCACTCGACGAACTGCGCGGCCGCGATCTCGTCTGCTTCTGCGCGCCGCTGGCGTGTCACGGCGACCTGTTGATGCGGCTCGCCAATGCCAGCCGCGACGAGCGGATCGCGTGGTGGCGCGGCGCCACGGCTGCGGCTTGAGAGGGAGAGGGCGGCCGGGACGGGTTTGAGCCGGTGCGGTCGAGAGAGAGCGCCAGCCGGCTCGGCCCGTTTCCGCTCTCCCGAGGTCCCTTTCATGCTGAATCCCTCCGTCTCCGAGGCCGTTGCTGCGGCCGCGCCGCTCCCGCTCGCCGTCAACGCCTCCGGCCTCGCCGAGGCTGGCCGGCGTCTTCTCCCTCAACTCGAAAATGGCCAGCGCGTCGACGCCGCTTTGTTGCGCGCCGCCATGGAGTCCGCCTTCGGCGGCTCCGATGCGTCGGGCGCCTGGGACTGGAAAACCGCCTATGACGCCTGCGAGGCGGCGACCGTCCTGTTTCTCCGTAAATACGGCAAGACGCTGTTCCGTAAAGCCGGCTCTCCGGCCGCAGCCCTGCCGATGCTGGCGAAGATCGCCGGCCTTCTCCCGACCCACACGCGCCGCTCGGAGGAGAGCGAGACCTTCCAGCAATTCTCGACGCCGATCCCGCTCGGCCTGGTCGCCGCGACGGCCGCCGCGATCACGTCAGCCGACCGCGTGCTCGAACCCTCGGCCGGCACGGGCCTGCTCGCCATTCTCGCCGAACTTGCCGGCGGATCGCTGGTGCTGAACGAACTGGCCGAGACCCGCGCAGATCTTCTCTCCCACCTCTTCCCGGCGGTGCCCGTCACCCGCTTCGACGCCGCGCAGATCGATGATCACCTCGACGCCGGCATTGTGCCGAGTGTGGTCCTGATGAACCCGCCATTTTCGGTGATGGCGAACGTCTCGGGCCGCATGACCGACGCGGCCTATCGCCATGTCGCCTCGGCGCTGGCGCGTCTCGCCGATGGCGGACGTCTGGTAGCGATCACCGGGGCGAACTTCGCACCGGACGCTCCAGCCTGGCGGGACGCTTTTGTCCGGTTGCAGGAGCGCGGACGTGTCGTCTTCACCGCCGCCATCGACGGCGCGGTCTATGCCAAGCACGGCACCACCATCGACACCCGGGTGACCGTCATCGACAAGATGCCGGCCGACGACCCGACCGTGTTCCCGGCTTCACCGGGCATCGCGCCGGATGTCGCCACGCTGCTCGCCTGGGTGGCCGAGCATGTGCCCGCGCGACTGCCGGTCGCGGCATCCGTCGCTGTCGTTACAGCACCTGCGGCCGTCACGCCGCGCACCGTGCGCGGCTATCTTGCGCGCTCCGCTGCCTCCGGTCCGGCCGCATCTGCCGGCGAGCCGGAGGGTGTCGAACTTGCCTATGAGACCGTTGACTGGTCGCCCGCCCAGGGCGCGCGGCTCACGGATGCGATTTATGAGGAATACACCCTTCAGTCGATACGCATTCCCAGTGCGCAGGCTCACCCGACCAAGCTGGTGCAGTCGGCGGCCATGGCGTCGGTCGCGCCGCCACAACCGAGCTATCGCCCGCACCTGCCGGCAAACCTCGTCACCGGCGGCCTGCTGTCGGATGCGCAGCTCGAGACGGTGATCTATGCCGGCGAGGCGCATGCCGACTACCTCGCCGGCTCCTGGACGGTGGACGAGACCTTCGATCTCGTCTCGGCCGCGCCGGATGACACCTCGAACGCCGTGCGCTTCCGCCGCGGCTTCATGCTCGGCGACGGCACCGGCGCCGGCAAGGGCCGTCAGTCGGCCGGCATCATCCTCGACAACTGGATGAGAGGGCGCCGCAAGGCGGTCTGGATCTCGAAGTCGGACAAGCTGCTGGAGGACGCCCAGCGCGACTGGTCAGCGCTCGGCATGGAACGCCTGCTCGTCACGCCGCTGTCGCGCTTCCCGCAGGGCAAGTCCATCCGTCTCTCCGAAGGCGTCCTATTTTTAACCTACGCTACGCTGCGGTCCGACGAGCGCGGCGAGAAGCTTTCGCGCGTCCGGCAAATCGTCGAGTGGTTGGGCTCCGACTTCGATGGAGTCATCATTTTCGACGAGAGCCATGCCATGCAGAACGCCGCTGGCGGCAAGGGCGAACGGGGCGATGTCGCCGCCTCGCAGCAGGGGCGCGCGGGGCTGCGCCTTCAGAATGCGCTCCCGAACGCCCGCGTGGTCTATGTCTCGGCGACCGGCGCCACCACCGTCCACAATCTCGCCTATGCCCAGCGGCTCGGGCTCTGGGGCGGTGAGGATTTCCCCTTCGCCACGCGCGCCGAGTTCGTCGAGGCGATCGAGGCCGGCGGCGTCGCGGCCATGGAGGTGCTGGCGCGCGACCTCCGGGCGCTCGGCCTCTACGCCGCCCGGTCGCTCTCCTATGACGGCGTCGAATACGAGCTGGTCGAGCACCAACTCACGCCCGAACAGACGCGCATCTACGACGCCTACGCCGGGGCGTTCTCCATCATCCACAACCACCTCGACGCTGCGATGCAGGCCGCCAACATCATCGGCGAGACCGGCACGCTGAACCGCCAGGCGAAGTCGGCCGCCCGCTCGGCTTTCGAATCCGCCAAGCAGCGCTTCTTCGGCCATCTCCTCACGTCGATGAAGACGCCGACACTGATCCGCTCGATCGATCGCGATCTCGAGGCGGGCCACGCCGCCGTGATCCAGATCGTCTCGACCGGCGAAGCCCTGATGGAACGCAGGCTCGCGGAGATCCCCACCGAGGAATGGAACGACGTCCGGGTCGACATCACGCCGAGGGAGTACGTGCTGGACTACCTCGCCCATTCCTTTCCGGTGCAGCTCTTCGAGCCGTTCAGCGATAGCGAGGGGAACCTGTCGTCGCGGCCGGTTTATCGCGACGGCCAGCCGGTCGAGAGCCGTGAAGCCGTGGCGCGGCGTGACAGGATGATCGAAAAGCTCGCCTCGATGCCGCCGGTCCCCGGCGCGCTCGACCAGATCGTCCAGCGGTTCGGCACGGACATGGTGGCCGAGGTCACCGGCAGGAGCCGCAGGATCATCCGCAAGACCGGCGCCGGCGGCGTCGATCGTCTTGTTGTGGAGAACCGGGCCGGGTCCGCCAACCTCGCCGAGACCGCCGCTTTCATGGATGACCAGAAGCGCATCCTCGTCTTCTCGGACGCCGGCGGCACGGGGCGGAGCTATCACGCCGAACTGTCGTCGAGGAACCGCCGGCTGCGGGTCCACTATCTGCTCGAACCCGGCTGGAAGGCCGACGCCGCCATTCAGGGGTTGGGCCGGACGAACCGGACGAACCAAGCACAGCCGCCGCTGTTCCGGCCGATCGCGACCGACGTGAAGGCGGAGAAGCGGTTTCTCAGCACCATCGCCCGACGTCTCGACACGCTGGGCGCGATCACGCGCGGCCAGCGCCAGACCGGCGGCCAGGGCTTGTTCCGGCCCGAGGACAATCTGGAATCGCACTACGCCCGCGACGCCCTGCGCCAGCTCTATCTGCTGCTGGTGCGCGGCAAGGTCGAGGGCTGCTCGCTCCAGATGTTCGAGGACGCCACCGGCCTCTCGCTGATGGATTCGAACGGTATCAAGGACGAGCTGCCGCCGATCACCACCTTCCTGAACCGGCTGCTGGCGCTGACCATCGATCTCCAGGGCATCCTGTTCACCGCGTTCGAGCAGCTCCTCAATGCCAAGATCGAGGGCGCCATTGCCAGCGGCAGCTACGACGTCGGGCTCGAGACGCTACGGGCGGAGAGCTTCGTCGTCACGGATCGCAGGACGATCCATGTCCATCCGGGCGCCGGCGCGGAGACCCGGCTGCTGACCATCACCCAGCGCGAGCGCAATCGGCCCGTCACGCTCGACCAGGCGCTCGATCATCTCTCCGACCGCCGCGCCGTCCTGCTGGTCAATGACCGCTCGGGCCGCGCCGCCGTGCAGGCGCCAGCGGCGTCGCTGATGCTCGACGACGGCGAGATCGAACGGCGGGTGCGGCTCATCCGGCCGATGGAGCAGCATCATGCCTCCCTGAAGATGATGGCGGAGAGCCATTGGGTCGAGACCGACCGCGAGGCCTTCGCCACCGCTTGGCAGGCCGAGCTTGCTGACGTGCCCGAGTTCACCGACAGCACCATCCACGTCGTCGCCGGCCTGCTGCTGCCGATCTGGAAGCGGCTGCCGAACGAGTCGACGCGGGTCTATCGGCTCCAGACCGATGCGGGGGAGCGCATCATCGGCCGGCGTGTCTCGCCCGCCTGGGTCGCGGGCGCGCTGGCGACCGGTTCGTCTTCGCTGTCGGCCGAGGATGCCTTTGCCGCCCTGATGGACGGGCGGACCATCCTCGATCTCGCCGAGGATCTGCAGCTTCGGCGCGTGCGCATCATGGGCGCCAACCGCATCGAGCTAGCGGGCTTCACCGACACGATGCGCGACCGCCTCAGCGCTTACGGCCTCTTCCACGAAATCATCTCCTGGAAGCTCCGGATGTTCGTGCCGATCGATGCCTCCGGTCCGGTCATCCTGGCGAAGGTCATGGAGCGCTATCCCGTCCGACGCATCGGCGAGCGGGAGGCGGCGTGATGGCCCGGCACGACGCATCCGATCTGGCGCAGCGTCTCGGCCGCCAGGCCGAGGCGGTGTGCCGGCATTATCTCTCCAACGGCCGCCGCGAGGGTCGTTATTGGCTCGTCGGCGACGTCCACAACACGCCGGGCCGATCCCTGTTCGTCCGGCTGAAGGGCGGCGAATCCGGCAAGGGCGCCGCCGGCAAATGGACCGACGCCGCCACGGGCGAGCATGGCGACCTGCTCGACGTCATTCGCGAAAGCTGCGGCCTGGTCGACTTCAAGGACGTCGCCGACGAGGCCCGGGGCTTCCTCAGCCTGCCGCATCCGGAGCCCGAACCTCAGCCACGGCAAAGGCCAGCATCTGCCCCGCTTGGATCGCCGGAAGCGGCTGGGCGGCTGTTCGCCATGTCGCAGCCGATTTCGGGCACTCTCGTAGAAGCGTATCTTCGCAAACGCGGCATTACGGCTTTGCACGGAACCGGATCGCTGCGGTTTCACCCGCGCTGCTACTATCGGCCCGACGAGCACAGTCCGACCGAGACCTGGCCCGCAATGATCGCCTCCGTCACCGACCTCGACGACAGGCTCACCGGCGCACATCGGACCTGGCTCGATCCCGGCGGTTTTCACCCGACGAGACTCGGCAAGGCGCCGATCGACACGCCGCGACGGGCCATGGGCGACCTGCTCGGGCACGCCGTTCGAATGGGCGTGGCAGGCGACGTCATGGCGGCAGGCGAAGGCATCGAGACCATGCTGTCGCTCAGATGCATCTTGCCCACCATGCCGATGGTGGCGGCGCTCTCGGCCGCGCATCTCGCCGCCATCCTGTTCCCTGACACGCTGCGCCGGCTCTACATCGCGCGTGACGATGACCCGGCAGGCGACGGCGCGATGGCGACGTTGATCGACCGGGCGCAGGAGGCCGGGATCGAAGCGATCACGCTGTCGCCAGCACTCGGGGACTTCAACGAGGATCTGCGTCTGCTGGGCGTGGATGCTCTTCGGGCGGCGCTCCGGGTGCAGATCGCGCCACAGGACGTCGCTCGCTTCATGGATCTGGCGGCGTAGACCGGAAGGGAATGAGGTCGGCGACGGCGCCGGTCTCGCATCGTATCGGATCACGTTACTTCCCAAAGGCGTCGGAGAGGACCGCGCCCACGGCCTTCTGAGAGGGCGATCGAGGCGGCAAACGGCCCGTCCCGGCAATGGCGGTGGCCGACTATTTTCCGTCGGCGGGCGAGCCCGCCTTTACATCGCGAGGCAAAATAGTCGGCCCCTCGCCATCCTCCGCTGACGCTTCGGCCCTCCGCTTCGCTGCGGGTGCAGGTCCGGTCCGCCCGCCGCCCTTCGTCGCCACGAAGGCCGCGATGGGCGCGGCCGATCCGACGAAGGGAAGCAGCGATGACAACCGACCACGACGACACCGGCTACGAGCCGCCGCACACCTCATCCCCGACCGATCACGTCCTTGCCGAACTCCAGCTCTACGGCTTTCGCCCCTTCCAGGACGAACCCGACCCGAGACCACTGCCCGAAGCGCAGATCATCGCCGGCGCCGTCTCCGATATCTTCGATGCCCTCGTCGTAGCGCTGGCCGACACCCGCCTCGAACCCGACCTCGAAGACCTGCTCTGGTCGACCACCAACGTCTTCCACCGCGCCATCGGCCGGATCGAGCGCGAACTCGACGACAACGAACAGGCGCAGCGTCGCAGCCAGAAGGAACAGGACGGCTCCGAAATCCGCTCGGTCGAACTCGAACGCCTCACGGCGGAGGGCCAGACGCTGATCGAGCGCAGGAACAGCATGGAATTCTTCCGCGACCAGGCCGCCGACAATTTCGAGCGCCACACCCATTCGGCCTGGCGGCCGCGCTCGGGATCGATGGTCAACCACCGCAACCTCACCTCGGCGATGATCGACAGCCGAGACTTCATCGCCGCCAAGCGCCGGGCCACCAACGAGGTGCTGCTGCCGGCCGGGCCGAAGATCGCCTTCACTGGCGGGCTCGACTTCAACGACCATCGCCTGATCTGGGACCGGCTCGACAAAGTCCACGCCAAGCACCCCGACATGGTGCTGCTGCACGGCGGGTCACCGAAGGGCGCCGAACTGATCGCTGCCAAATGGGCCGATAACCGCAAGGTGTCGCAGATCGCCTTCAAACCCGATTGGGCCAAGCACGCCAAGGCCGCCCCCTTCAAGCGCAACGACGCGATGCTGGAGGTCCTACCGATCGGGGTCATGGTCTTCCCGGGCACCGGCATCCAGGATAACCTCGGCGACAAGGCGAAGAAGCTGGGCATCCCGGTGTGGAAATTCTGAACGGGCGGCGCGTAAGCGCCGTCCCAACTCCTATTATGCCGATCGGCGCGGCGACGAACTCTCGATTGACGCGCCGCTCGCGTCCGCTCACTGTCGCCATAATGCCCGACGGTGGAGGCGACATCATGAAGCTCAACATCGATGACTTCAGAAAGGCGCTCGATGTCATTGGCGATGCTGGCGGCACGGAAGCGGCCATCGTCGCCCAATTTGCGCTCGACCTCGCGGTAACGGCGCGCTTTCAACGTGCAGACAAGCCGATCACGCCGGAAGACGCGCAACGGCTTTTGCATTTGCGGATAGCTCGACACCGTGCCGCACAATACGCGCCCAACAGCACCGTCCACTGAACCACAATCACCGAGCATCGTGACGTTCCGGTGGTCATCGTTATACGGTAAGCGCCGCCAACCGTTGCCATCGGAAAATCGGCGGGTTGTTGCATCGGAGACGGTAGCTACAGCGTGGCAAGTCCGAGTACGATCCGTCTCTTCTTCGACAGGCCCTGCGAGACGATGAAGTGCGACCGGCGGATATAGTCCCGCAACTCGCTGTCCGACAGCCCGGGCTTTGCGAAATGCTGAATCCATTTCAGGCCGCGTGACGCAAGATAGGGCGCCGGACGCAAGCCCGGTTGCTCCTTGGAGCATTTCATACGCAATGTCGCTCACCTTGAAAGTGAAGCCCGCTTCGTCATCCTGGCAACCACCGATCGCGAACACCTTGCCGCCGACTTTCCA
>Ga0255338_1002580_pt1 | contig 25590 bp, 23 predicted proteins | sample MeOH1_35cm_T4_19_FD_203715 | JGI IMG/M metagenome (GOLD analysis project Ga0255338, IMG submission 203715) | Sandy soil microbial communities from University of British Columbia, Vancouver, Canada - MeOH1_35cm_T4_195 | ecosystem: Engineered > Artificial ecosystem > Sand microcosm > Unclassified ...
GAACGCCACCGGCACAAAATCCTTTTGCGGGTCGTAGGGCAAGGTCTTGAACAAATGCTTGTTCGTGACCAGCGCGGCCGTGGTGGCGAAATAGAAGGTGTAGCCGTCGGCCGGTGCACGGGCGGCGGCCTGGGCGCCGATCACGTTCTGGCCACCCGGTTTGTTCTCGATCACGATGGCCTGCCCCAGCGTCTTGCCAACACGGTCGCCCAACAGACGGGCCACGTTGTCGGGGCCGGAGCCTGGCGGCTGCGACAGGATCATCTTGACCGGTTTGTCGGGCCAGGCGCTACCGCCCTGAGCCCAGGCGGCATGAACCGTCGCCGCCAGCAGTGTCGCCTGTACAAATTTTCTGCGTTGCATGTTTGTCTCCTCGTTGATGTTCTGCTTGAAATACCGGGTCATCAGCGCAGCCTGAGCGCTGTCAGTTGCTGGGTCAAGGCCTGTTCGGAATCTGCCACGCCGTAGACGTAGTGGTCCGGTCGGACGATGGCGGCCATGACACCGTAACGCTCGAACCAGTGCGCCAACACGCCTTCGGCCTCGGTCAGCTCCGGCGTGCCGAGCTTGGCGACCTTGAGGTCCGGCAGCGCACTGAGGCGGGCCGCTTGAGCCGCGTCCATGCCGGCGTTCGCCGCCAGGATCAAGCGCCAGCCCGCGCCGAGCACATCGTCCATGCGTTTCTTGTCACCACCAACCATCAGCCAGGGCTGGGGGAAGATGGTGCCGCGCGCGGGGTGCGCGAGCTGCGCCAGCAGGCCTTTTTGCAACGCGGGCTGCACGTCCTGGCGCGGGGTGGGTTTGACCACGCCGCCGCAGTCCTGCAGCAGTTGCGCGTCGCGGGCCCGGGCACGCACCGGGTCGCGCTCGCAGATGATCTGGCCGATATCCTTGATGCGCGTCGTCAGCTCGGTCACGTGGCCCTTGCGCTCGGTGCCATAGGTGTCGAGCAGTGCATCGCCAGCCTCGCCACGCAACACGGCGCCGAGCTTCCAGCACAGGTTGGCCACGTCGCGCACGCCCTGGCACATGCCCTGCCCCAGGAAAGGCGGCTGCTGGTGCGCCGCATCACCGGCCACGAAGACGCGGCCGCGGCGCCACTCACCGGCCACCAGCGCATGAAAGCGGTAGCTGGCCTGGCGCCAGAGCGTGGCGTCGTCTGGCGTCAACCAGGGAGCGAGCAGCTTCCAGGTGCCTTCGGGCGTGGCCACCTCTTTCGGGTCCTCGCCAGGGTTGATGGAAATTTCCCAGCGGCGATGGTTGCCCGGGCAGATCAGGTAGGTGCAGGGACGTTCGGGGTTGCAGTACTGCACACTGGTGGTGGGCAGCTTGGCCAGGCCCTGCTCGTTCACGAGTACGTCGACCACCAGCCAGGGCTCGTCGAAGCCGAGGTCTTCCAGCGCCATGCCGACCTGGCCACGCACCGTGCTGGAGGCGCCATCGCAGGCGATCAGGTAGCGCGCCTGCACGGTGGAAGACGTGCCGTCGTCACCGGCCAGCGCCAGCGTCACCAGCGCATCGTCCTGCGTGACCTGCGTGAGCGTCTGGCCCAGCGCCACGGTGACCGCGGGAAAGGACTGGGCATGCTCGCGCAGGATGCGCTCGGCCGGCGGCTGGGTGAACACGATGGACGGCGTGTGGCCCAGCGGGAACGGCGGCTCGACCGTGGACATGCGCTTGATGATCTGGCCATCAACGCCGTAGTACACCGAATCGGTGAAGGGCTCGGTATAGGGCTTGATCCGTTTGGCCACGCCCATCTGCTGGAACAGCCGGATGATTTCGTGATCCAGCGCAATCGCACGCGGTTTGTCGTACACGTCGCGCAGCTTGTCGCACACGAAGGTGCGGATGCCCTGCGCACCCAGCAGGCCAGCGGCCACCGCGCCTGAGGGGCCGAAGCCGACGATGGCGACATCAAAAGGTGTCTGCTTGTTCTCTGCCGTCATGCTCAGGCCACCTCGTCTTCGATGGTGTTGCGCAGCACGCCAATGTTCTCGATCTCGATCTCGACCACGTCGCCATGCTTCATCCACACCGGGGGCGTGCGCGCCTGGCCCACGCCGGCTGGTGTTCCCATGATGATGAGGTCGCCGGGCTCGAGCGTCATGCACTCGCTCAGCAGCTGGATGGTCTCCGCCACGCCCCAGATCATGTCGCGCGTGTTGGCGTCCTGCATCACCTGGCCGTTCAGGCGCGCCTGGATGCGCAGCTCGGTGGCACCCGGCGGCAGTTCGTCGGCCGTCACCAGCAGCGGGCCGAAGGGACCGGTACGGTCGAAGTTCTTGCCGATGGTCCACTGCGGCGTTTTCTTCTGGTAGTCGCGCACCGAAATGTCGTTGAAGCAGGAATAACCGAACACCGCGTCGAGCGCGTTGTCCAGGGTGGCGTGCTTGACGGTCTTGCCGATCACCACCGCCAGCTCGGCCTCGTAGTCCAGCCGCTCCGAGACCTTGGGTCGCAGGGCCTTGGCACCGGCTGCCAGCAAGGACGAGGCCGAGCGCAGGAAAAACCACGGGTAGACCGGCTTCTCGCGCCCGCCTTCCTTGGCATGGTCGTAGTAGTTCAGGCCCAGGCAGATGATCTTGCCGGGCTCGGGCAGCACGGGAGCCAGCTGCACGCTGGCCAGGGAGACGCGCGGTGCGTTCGAAGCCAAGGCGGCCTTGGCGGCGGCGGCCAGGTCCTGGCCCGCACGCAGGGCGGTGCGCAAGTCGGCGCTGATCTGCGGCTGCGCCTGATTCAGGTCGATGACTTGGTTGTCGACAACCAGGCCGAGTCGATGTTGACCGCCCTGGATGAAGGTGATGAAACGCATGAATAACTCCTCTGTATGGATTCAGGAAACGAAAACAATGGCCCGCTGCGCCTGCTTCAGGCGCGCGCTGGGCGGCTGGGAAATGCCCCACTGGTCGACCCGGCCCGGCGGCCAGGTCCAGTCGGACGGCTGGCCGGCCTGGTAGCTGTCGTCGACCTGCTCGACCTCGGCGGTGTATTCAATGACGACGTCGAAGGGCCCGACGAAATAGTTGAAGGCGTTGTCGCCGGGGCCGTGCCGCCCCGGCCCCCACTCGATGCCGAAACCGGCGTCCCGCATGCGGCCGCCGCCACGCATCACCGACTCCAGGTCGGGCATCAGAAAGGCGATGTGGTTGAGTGCGTCGTTGTCGGTGTCGCCCAGCGCGATGCTGTGGTGGTCGCTGTTGCAGCGCATGAAGGCCATGATGCGGGTGCGGTCCGAGAGCGAAAAATCGAACACCTGCTCCATGAAGCGCCGGGTGGCTTCCACGTCATGGCTGTTGAGCACGGCATGGGCCAGCCGCACCGGTCGGTCTTTTTCTTCATGCGCATCGGCATGCAACGCGTCGCCATGCACCAGGCGGAAGATGCGGCCATCGGCATCGGCCACCGTGACGGCCGTGCCGCCGCCCGGCTCATCCAGCGGGCCGACCGGCTGGAGTACCCGGCCGCCGGCCGCCGGCGCGATCAGTGCGACTTCCTGCAGCGCGGCTGCGCTGCGTGCGCGCAGCGTGACGTTGCAGATGCGCGCCGGCCCGGGCGCCTCGTGCAAGGCCAGCACATGGTGGTCGGCGCCGGTGGCACGCAGGTAGATCGCCTTGTCCGTGCGCGCGGCCACGTCGAGGTGCCAGGTCTGGGTATAGAACTGTTCGGCCTGCGTCAGATCGGGTACGGTAAGCGCCACGCTGCGCAAGGCGCTCACGCGGGAAGAGGCATGTGTCATGGAGTGTTCTCCGGAATGGAAACGCCGAGACCCAGAAAGCGCCGGGCATTGGCTTGCAACAGCTGGTCGGCCACGTCGCCATCGAAGCCGGCCTGCTCGATGCGCGCCACCGGCTGGGGCTCGTGGAAATTGAAGGGGTAGTCGGTGCCGAGCATCAGTTGCGAAGCGCCGAAGGTCCGCACCAGATGCTGCAAGGTCGGCGCGTCGAACACCAGCGTGTCATAGAACAGTTCGCGCGCCTGCTCTGTGGGCGAACGGCTCACGCTGTCACGCAGCGCCGGAAAGACCGACATCGCCTGCTCCATCCGCGGCAGCAGCATGGCCAGCGTGCCGCCGCCATGGCTGAAGGCCAGGCGCAGCTTCGGCCGCCGCGTCATGAGCTTGCTGGTCAGCACCGAGGCTGCGGCCAGTCCGACATCGGTGGGATAGGCCAGCACCTGCTGCAGCGGCGCCGGCCCGACCAGCCGGTCCATGCCGGCCGGGCGCAAGGCGTGGACAAACACCGCCATGTCCAGCGCCTCACAGGCCTCGAAGAAGGGGTCGAGCCGGGGGTCGCCCACCACGATACCGTTGATATTGCTGCCGATCTCCACCCCGGGAAAGCCGAGAGAATCCTTGAGGTAATGCAGCTCACGGATCGCCAGGTCCATGTCCTGCAGCGGCACGGCACCGAGGCCGACCAACTGCCCACCAGACTCCGCCACCATGCCGGCGATCTGCTCGTTCAGGAAGCGCACCAGTTGCGCGCCATCATGGGGCGACAGCCAGTAGGACAGCAGCTCCGGCATCGGCGACACCGCCTGCAGCGCCAGCCCCATGGCCTCGAAGTCGGCCAGGCGGCGCGACGTTGTCCAGCACTTGTCGGACACCGTGCGGTAGTTCTTGCCGTCGATCATCACATGGCGATGGCAGGCATCGGCCGGCGCCATGGACGGCCAGCCCAAGGGCGTAGCGCCGCCCAGGTACTTGGGGAATTCGCCCGGGATCACGTGCGCGTGCACATCCACGCCGCAACGGCAACGCATCTTCGCTCCGCTCATGCGTTCAACCTGCGTGCAAGCCGGCGGCTTCGATACCGGCAATGCAGATGGCCTCGTCCTCGTCACCGGTGCCGCCGCTGGCTCCGACCGCGCCCAGTACCGCGCCACTGGCGTCCTGGATCAGCACCGCGCCAGTCTGCGGCAGCAGCTTGCCCTGCGCCGTGGCTGCCAGCGACACCAGGAAGTTGGGGTTGTCCTTGGCGCGTTGCCCCAGCACCCGGCTGGACACGCCCATGCCGACCGCCCCCCAGGCCTTGGCCTGCGCGATCTCGAAACGGAACATGCTGGCGCCGTCTTCACGCGCAAAGGCTTTCAGGTGGCCGGCCTCGTCGAGCACGGCAATGCCCATCGGCTTGTAGCCGTCTTGCCTGGCGCGTGCCAGGGCGGCGGCAATGATCTGGTTGGCCTGCCCAAGGGTGAGTGCTTGCACGGTGTCTGTCTCCTGTCCATTTTTTCAAACTTGATCTGCGTCAAGCGTCGAGTGGAGCGAAGTCTAGGCAGAGCCGGACCATTGATCTAGTCAATTTTCTGGATAGATAGAATCCATGGCATGGATATTCGATCGGTCGACCTCAACCTGCTGGTGGTGTTTGATGCCATGGTCGAACACCGCAGCGTGACACGTGCCGGCGAGGCCCTCAAGCTGAGCCAGCCGGCCATGAGCGCAGCCGTGGCCCGGCTGCGCGCCCTGTTCGACGACCCCCTGTTCGTGCGTGCCGGCGCCGAGATGCGTCCCACACCGCGCGCGACGGAACTGAGCACACCGATCCGGCAGGTCGTGCGCACCATCAAGGCGGAAATTCTTCAGCGTTCGGTCTTCGACCCTGCCGTCAGCCAGCGCACGTTCACGCTGGTGACGCCCGACATCGCCGAAGTCAATTTCCTGCCGCGCATCCTGGCCTGCCTGGCCAGCCAGGCCCCCAACACCAACCTGCGGACCCTGGCCATGCCGCGCCATGCGGCAGCGGAAAGCCTGGAGTCGGGCGCCGCCGAACTGGCGCTGGGCTATTTCCCGGACCTGCAGAAAGCCGGCTTCTTCCAGCAGCGTCTCCTCAGAAACTCGCATGTCTGCCTGGTGCGCAAGGACCATCCGACGATCAAGTCGAAAATGACCTTGTCGCAGTTCCTGGCGGCCTCGCATGCCGTGGTCAAGCCGGATGGGCGCGAACACGTGTTCGAGCAGTTCCTGCAGAAGAAGGGCATCCAGCGGCGCGTGCTGGTCGAACTCTCGCACTTCATGAGCCTGCTGCCGATCGTGGAAAGTTCAGATGTGGTGGCCACCGTACCGAAAGACCTGGCCGATTTCTGCATCAAGCACGGCCAGGTGCGTTATGTGGAGACGCCGATGAAGTCACCCGTGATCGACGTACATCTGTTCTGGCATCGCCGCTTTCAGAAAGACCCCGCACACGCCTGGCTGCGCAGCGCAGTCCACCAGCTGTTTCGCGAACGGAGTTGAACTGGCCGGCGAGTTCTCGCCGGCCAGGCGGTTTTATTCCTTGAACAGCACCGCCGGCAGGTCGAGCGCCTTGACTTGCAGCGCGGCCTTCTCGGCATCGGCCTTGGCCGTGAAGGGGCCGACCCGCACGCGAATCAAGCGGCCGGCCTGGGTCTCGTACGACGCGGTGCTGGTCTCCAGCCCCGCGGCTTCGATCCGCAGGCGCACGTTCTGCGCATTGCCCTCTTGCGCGAAGGCACCCGCCTGCACGTACCAGGACTTCTTCGTCTTGCTGCTCTTGGCGCTCGCCTTGGGTTTGTCGGCACTCGCCGGGGCCGCGCTGTCTGCCGCCTTCGGTGCCGGCGCGCTGGCATCGGTCTTGGGCGTATCGGCCTTGGCCGCTTTGGCTGGTGCCACCTTCGGCGTCGCCGGCTTGTCCGTGCTGGCGGCGGCAAGCTGCACCGCCTTCGGGGCCACCGGACGCACCGGCTCGACCGACGAAGCCGTTTTGGCGACGGGACTCGGCTCCGCCTTCGCCGCCACTTTGACCTCCGGCTTGCGCTCCGCCCGCCCATCGGCACTCACATCCGTCTTGTCGGCCGCCTTCTCGATGGCTTTTGCAGCGGTTTTCTCATCGCTCGGCCCCGCGGCCTTCTCCGCCATGCGCGCCAGATAGGCCTCGATCTTGGCATCCGAGGTCAGCCCGGCCAGTTCTTCGGGCACGACCGTCGGGGGCACGTCGGACTTGGAAATCTCGGGCTTGGGTGCGTCTGGCTTGGGTGCTTCTGCCGTCACCGCCGGCAAGGCCGGTGCCGGCGGCTGTGCGGAGGGCACCACGCTGGCCGGCGCCACCACCGGCTGGGTGCCGCCAGCCATCTCCGGCAAGGCCGGCGCTTCCCGTTTGGCAGGTCCGCCCTGCGCGAACTGCATGAAATCCTGTGCCGGGTTGACCAGAAAGGTCACCAGGCCGGCCAGCAGCGCCATCAGTGCCACGTTGACCGAGGCCTGGCCCAAGAAGCGCTTGTTGCTGCTGGCCTGTGCCGCCAGCACCTCGCACGCATCCTTGACCTCCTGCGTGGCACGCAGGGCGGCAGAAATCTTTTCGTTGCAGAAGTTGTAGTACCAGGCATTGGCGTACAGGCCGGGCACGACGAAAGCGGCGGTGAGGAACGCCAGGAACAGCAACAGGCCGGTGGTGTCGGAATAGCTGAACAGCAGCTTGCCGACGCCGAACACCAGCAGCGCCATGCCCAGCACGGCCGCCAGATAGGCCAGCGCCTGGCCCCACATCTTGCGGTAGACCAGCCAGTTGAGCGTGCTCCAGTAGGCCGCCCAGTGCCAGCTGGCACCGGTCTTGCCGGCGGCATCGAAGCGGGTGAACTGGCGCAGGTAGTAGTCCTGGCCGCGCGGGCCGATGGCGGCACGATAGAGCTCGGCAGTGTCGCCGGCAGCGAGCGGGTTCGCGGGTTCGGTGGCCATCGTTGCTTGAAAAGTATTGCGCGGCAGGCAGATCTGCCTGAGGTGGAATGGGGCGAGTCTAAATCACATTGGCCGAAATCCCATGCCCCGTGTGGATCGGATGCTACAAATTTGCGACTGACACCGGTTCTGAAGCGACCTCAGGCCTTGAGGTAGTCGGTCTTGCCGCCGAGCCAGCGCGCCACGTGCTTGGCGGCCAGTTCCGGGTAGCGGTCCAGCATCAGCGGCGCGGCCTCACGCGCCCAGGCCAGCAGTCCGCTGTCGGTCGTGAGATCGGCAAAACGCAACAAGGCCGCGCCGGACTGGCGTGCGCCAAGGAACTCACCCGGGCCGCGAATGTCGAGGTCGCGGCGCGCAATCTCGAAGCCGTCGCTGGTCTCGGCCATGGCCTTCAGGCGCGCACGCGCCGTCTCGCCCAGACGCGGTGCATCGCCGGTGGAGTACAGCAGCACGCAAGCCGAGGCGGCGGTACCGCGCCCGACGCGCCCGCGCAGCTGGTGCAGCTGGGAGAGGCCGAAGCGCTCAGCATGCTCGATCACCATCAGCGAGGCATTCGGCACATCCACGCCGACCTCGATCACCGTGGTGCTGACCAGCACGCCCATCTGGCCCGCGGTGAACAGTGCCATCACCGCCTTCTTCTCGGCCGTCGGCATGCGCGAATGCAGCAGGCCGACCATGACGCCCGGCAAGGCTGCGCTGAGTTCGGCATGCGTGGCGGTGGCGTTGGTCAGGTCAAGCGCCTCGCTCTCTTCGATCAGCGGGCAGACCCAATAGACCTGCCGCCCGGCCGCCAGTTGGCCGCGGATGCGCTCGATCACCTCGTCGCGCCGCTGTTCGGACACCACCTTGGTCACGATCGGGCTGCGCCCGGGCGGCAGTTCGTCGATGGTGGACACATCCAGATCGGCGTAGTAGCTCATGGCCAGCGTGCGCGGGATCGGCGTGGCCGTCATCATCAGCAGATGGGGCTCCACATCGTCGCCGTTGGTCTTGCTGCGCAGGGCCAGGCGCTGGGCGACGCCGAAGCGGTGCTGCTCGTCGATGATGGCCAGCGCCAGGTTTTTGAACTGCACCTGCTCCTGGATCACCGCGTGCGTGCCCACCACCAGGCCGGCCTCGCCACGCTCGATCAGCGCCAGCATCTCGGCGCGCTCCTTTTTCTTCTGGCTGCCGGTGAGCCAGGCCACGCGCACGCCCAGCGGCTCCAGCCAGCTCACCAGCTTGCGGAAATGCTGGTCGGCCAGGATCTCGGTCGGCGCCATCAGCGCGCACTGCCAGCCAGCGTCGATGCACAGGGTCGCGGCCAGCGCCGCCACCACCGTCTTGCCGGAGCCGACATCGCCCTGCAGCAAACGGTGCATGGGCACGGCGTCGGCCAGGTCGTGCGCAATCTCTTCACACACCCGGCGCTGCGCGGCCGTCAACTGGAACGGCAAGCCGGCCAATAAGCGCTCATGCAGCGAGCCGGCCCCGTCAGCCCGCAACACCGGCGCGCGCAGGTGGGCGCGCTCGCGGCGCGACTGCAGCTGCGACAGCTGCTGCGCCAGCAGCTCTTCGGCCTTGAGCCGCTGCCAGGCCGGGTGGCTGTGGTCCTCCAGCTGCGCCAGCGACACATCGGGCGTCGGGTGATGCAAAAACGATAGCGCCTGGCGCAGATTCCACAAGGTCCGCAGGCCAATTTGGCTTGAAATTTCGTCAGGAAGCGTGTCCGCCAGGTCGGCCCGCGCCAGGCCGCCCAGCACCGCCTTGCGCAGGTAGGGTTGCGGCAGCCCGGCCACCGTGGGGTAGACCGGCGTCAGCGCCGTCGGCAGCTCGCCGCCGGCCGCCCGGGTATGCGGGTGCATCATGGTCCAGCCCATGAAGCCGCCGCGGATCTCGCCACGGGCACGGATGCGCGCCCCCACCGCCAGCGCCTTCTGCTGCGAGGGGTAGAAGTTGAAAAAGCGCATCACGCAGGTATCGCTGCCGTCGTCCACCGTCACCAGCAACTGGCGACGCGGCCGGAACGTCACCTCGCAGGCCGTCACCGTGGCCTCGATCTGCACCGTCTCGCCTTCGCGCGCATCGACCAGCCGCGTGATACGTGTCTCATCCTCGTAGCGCAGCGGCAGGTGCAGGGCTAGGTCGATGTCGCGCTTGAGGCCGAGTTTCTCCAGCGCCTTCTGGGCCGGGCTCATCGGCTGGCTGGCTTTTCGGCTTTTCGTCGTGTCAGGCGATACGGACATACCCGCATTCTTACCGAGCCGGAACCCGTTGTTTTTGAATTACAGTATTTGGGCCATACACCCACACCATGATGACGGTCCGAGGTGTTTTGATTAAAAGCGTCATCGTTCACCCTTAACTGTCACACATGGAGCGAAAAACAACATGCTGAAACTTGTATCTGCCCTTGGCATTGCATCCCTCTGCGTCGGCTGCGCGTCGGTCGTCAACGACTCGACGCACCCAATGCGACTCGAAACCAAGACCTCCTCCGGGGAGGTCATCACCAACGCGGAATGCAAGCTGTCCAACGACTATGGCAGCATCACCGTCAAATCCGGCGACACCGCCCAAGTTCGACGCTCCAGCAAAGACCTGGATATCGTCTGCACACACCCGGACAATCAGGACGCCTCCGGTCGTGCCGTGTCCCGCGCCAACGGCGGCATGTGGGGCAACATCATCATCGGTGGTGGCATCGGCGCCATCATCGACCACAACAAGGGCACCGCCTATACCTACCCCACCTGGGTTCAGTTGATCTTCGGCAAATCGCTCGTGTTTGACCGCCAGGCCGAAAAAGAAGGTCAACCGGTCCTCGGCCTGGAACCCGTCGCCAGCAGCCAATAAACCGGCTCGTTCGTGCGCCCAGGCCGGCGCGCGAACGGGGAAGTGCGGGAACTCTGAGACAATCCCCACTTCCCCACCTCTTGGAACGGGCCCGTCCGGCCCTCAAGCTGCATGTCATCTCCCGCTATTTGCGCTGACCGGGCTTTCACCCTCAGCGATTTCGATTTTGAACTCCCCCCCGAACTGATCGCCCAGCACCCGGCTTCTGAGCGCAGCGCCTCGCGCCTGCTCGACGGCCGCAGCGCACAGCCGGTGGACCGCATCTTCCGTGAACTGCCCGGGCTGCTGCTGCCGGGCGACCTGCTGGTGTTCAATGACACCAAGGTGGTGAAAGCGCGCCTGTTCGGCCATAAACCGGCTCCCCCCCGTGCCGCCAAGGCGGCTCCCCCTCAAGGGGGCGAGGGCAGCTTGGGGCGGCACGGCGCCGCCCTCCCCCTCGGCGGCAAGCTGGAACTGCTGATCGAACGCGTACTGCCAGGCTTTGAGGTGGTGGCGCACATGAAGGTGAGCAAGAAGCCGCCCGTGGGCATGGTGCTGCAGATGACGGGCGGCTACACGGCAGAGCTGCTAGGCCGCTGGCCCGACGAAGACGGCCAGCTGTTCCGCCTGCGCTTCAGCGAGGAGCCGCATTTGCTGATGGAGCAGCACGGCCATGTGCCGCTGCCGCCGTACATCGAGCATGGCGACAGCGCCGAAGACGTGGCGCGTTACCAGACCGTCTTCGCAGCCAAACCCGGCGCCGCTGCCGCGCCCACCGCCGCCCTGCACTTCGACGAAGGCGTACTGGCCGCGCTGGAGGCCCGCGGCATCCGCCGCGCCAACGTCACCCTGCACGTGGGCGCCGGCACCTTCTCACCGGTGAAGACCGAGAACCTGGCCGAGCACCGCATGCACCGCGAGTGGTACGAAGTACCCGCCGCCACGCAGCAGGCCATTGCAGAAACGAAAGCCAAGGGCGGCCGCATCGTGGCCGTGGGCACCACCACCATCCGCACGCTCGAATCCTGGGCCAAGACGGGCCAGGCCAGCGGCGACACCGAAATCTTCATCACCCCAGGCTTTGACTTCAAGGTGGCCGACCTGCTGGTCACCAACTTCCACCTGCCGAAGTCCACCCTCATGATGCTCGTGAGCGCCTTTGCCGGTTATGAGCACATCATGGCACTGTACCGGCATGCGATTGATCACCGGTATCGCTTTTTCAGTTATGGGGATGCGATGTTGCTGGAACGACGCTAGCCCCCTCCCAAAGCGTTTCCCGTACGCCCAGTAAGCGCCCTGCGCTACCTGCACGATGGCGGCACTACATATCCCTTGAAAGAACGCGAAGACTGCGGCGGGCCAGAAGGCCCATCGTCGACCTAGTGGCTCGCGCTTGTATTGGGTTGGGCGAGATTGCGCCATCTCGCCACACGCCTCACCGCCTGAATCAGCCTCTTCAGGTCGCCCTTCGACTTATCACAACAGTTTCGCCAATGCATATGTTGGGAAATGAGCACCCCAGCAACGGTAAACGCACTAAAACCCATGCTTGTCCAGCCTCTTTGAGGGAGAATTTGGCAAGAAACACCTCCCATTACCATTGTCCGAGACAAAAGAGCTAATGCCGAACGACAAACACTCGAACGAATCAGCCCTGCGCCCGCGTGCGCGGATAATGAAGACGCTGGGTAGCGAGCTCATCAGTAATGATGCCGTTGCGCTCATTGAGCTGGTGAAGAACGCCTATGACGCCGAGGCTAGCCGAGTACTCATCAAGTTCGTCGGTCCGTTGTTGCCTGGGCAAGGTGGGATCGAGATCTTTGACGATGGGAATGGGATGAGCCTTGATGTCGTTCGGGGAGCCTGGATGGAGCCTGCTACACCGGGCAAGCGCCAGAAGACCAGTTCTGGATCAAAGGATCGAAGAGTTCTTGGTGAGAAAGGCATTGGCCGCTTTGCTGCTATGAGGTTAGCTTCAGAACTGGAGTTGATCACCAGAGCACGTAGATCAGATCAAGAGGTCTACGGACTATTCGATTGGTCCCAATTCGAGGATGAGCAAAAGTATCTCGATGAGGTTCTTATCCTCACCGACGAGCGAGAACCCGTAGTCATACGTAGTGATGTCGGCCTTGATGCCATTTGGCCAAAGCATGAAGTGCCAGTAGAGTGCCCCCCCTCGGAGCAGGGCACGTTGCTACGGATGAGCCATCTTGCACAAGCCTGGGATGCGGAAAGATTCCGTTTGATCCAAAGGGGACTGTCACGGTTGATTTCCCCGTTCAAGGAAAACAAGGACTTCAGTATTTATCTTGAGGCGCCAGAGGCTTTCTCTGAATTCTCTTCCGAGATCGCACCTCCCGTCGTTTTGAACTATCCGCATTACACGGTGACTGGAAATGTCGACCTTCAAGGAAGATGCGATCTAACGCTTGAGGTGAAGGCTACAGGCGAGATCAAGCGCGTAACGGGAGGTTTTGTTAGAGAGAGAAAAGAGGGTCTTCAGTATCTAGACGAGGCAGCCTACCTTGAGTTGAAGCAAACTACAGAAAGTGACCCAGAAGACGGCTTGGGCAAATGGAAAGAGAAGCTTCCGGCCTGTGGACCGCTGCATATTGAGCTACGTATCTGGGATCGGGATGATCTCGGCAACGTCGTCCAGCAAACTGGATCGAATGTGCAGAACATTCGTGCCGATATTGACTCGTTCGCTGGCATCAACATTTATCGGGATGGATTCCGGGTACTGCCGTATGGAGAGCCGAACAACGATTGGCTGCGGCTGGATATCCGCCGGGTCCAGAATCCGACAAGACGCCTGTCTAACAATCAGATTGTTGGTCATATATCCATCACGGCAGATCAGAACACCGGCCTGAAGGATCAGTCCAATCGGGAAGGTCTCGACGAGAATCAAAGCTACTCTGATCTCCGGGAGATTATGAAATCGATCCTCTCGATGATTGAAGATCTCCGGAAAAAGGCAAAGCGGACGGGTGATGGTGACAAGAAGGATAGCGAAACCCTCAACCTGTTTGCGCCGCTGGATCTGTCACCTATCCGGCAACATTTGGCGGCAGTCAGCCCTCGGGACGAGGTCGCCAAGGAATTGCTCAACAACGTTGAGCGCGCGTACAACAGATCGGTTGAGAGCCTGAAGGCTGTCGTTGCCAAGTATCACGCGCTAGCGACATTGGGGCAGCTGATTGATGTCCTACTCCACGATGGACGGCTACCTCTTGCAAAGATCAGGAAAGAAACGTTGCTCGCGCAGGAGGATATTGCCGAGAAGCAGCTGACCGGAGAGGAGCTGCTCAAAAAACTGGCATCGCGTCTGCACATCATCAGTGGACAAGGTGAGGTGCTCGCTACTGTTTTTCGACGAGTGGAGCCTTTTGGAGGGCGCAAGCGCGGCCGCCCAAAACAGCTTTATCTTGAGAAGATTATCGAAGATGCGTTTGGGGTGTGTGAAACCCAGATTGCAGAGCTGAAAATCGAAACCTCGTTACCCACCGGTCAGACCCTTGTGAGGGTCGACGAGGCCGAGATCCAAGAAGTGATTGTCAATCTGCTTCAAAACAGCCTCTACTGGCTTCAGTTTGTCGATGCTGCACATCGGCGGATAGATGTCTCTGTAACACGCACTGCCCAGGATCACGTTGAAATCATCTTCAGCGATACCGGGCCAGGAATTCCCGAGGAAAGCCGGGCCCGGATCTTTGAACCGTATTTCTCGACGAAGAAGGATGGCGTTGGCCTTGGCTTGGCGATCGTTGGAGAAATCATCAAGGATTACTACGGCGGGACACTGGAACTCCTGGATTCGCCCGGTTCTTCAGGCGCAGTGTTCCGCATCATTTTGACGAAGCGAGTCTGATCGTAAAGGGAGGCAAGAGATGGATTGGCGAGTTCTGGTTGTTGATGACCTGCAAGCGGCCGACGTGGCAGAGATCATCCAGGGTAACAAGGTAGTTGACCATCCTGATTCGATCATCTGTGTTCAGTGCCCAAACTTCTCCCAGGCGATGGAGCGCCTGAAGGAAGAGAGGTTTGATCTGATAATTCTTGACCTGAAGGACGATGCAGCGGAAGAGCAAGGACCTCTAGCCGGAGAAACTGTATTCAGTGAATTGAAGAAATACCGATTCCTCCCCGTCATATTTCATACCGGCTTTCCTGACAAAGTCAGTGACTTAGCCTCTGCCTGCGTGAAAGTAGTGACTCGAGGCGACAACCCGCTTACCTTGAGGGCGGCAGTAAAAGAAGTCTTGGATACGAAACTTCCAAAACTGATCCGATCCATTGAGGAAGAACAACGAAAATTCATGTGGGAATCGGCCGATCAGATCTGGTCTGAGGATCTAGGAAAGGGCAATGCGTCGGATCTTGTCTATCTCCTGGCTCGCAGACTCGCAAACACCCTATCTGGCGAAGCAGTCAGACGCTTTCTTGAGAGCGACGGCATCGACGGTGCACCAAAGTCTGACAAGATTCATGCGGTTGAGCTGTATGTTTATCCCCCGCTTTCCGATCACTTCTTTTTCGGGGATATCTTCAAAAAGAAGGACGGTGAAAGTGCTGAGTACTTTATTGTTCTCACGCCTTCTTGTGACCTTGTTCATAGTAAGGCGGATTTTGTTCTACTAGGCAAATGCAACCATCTGGTCGACACTCCCCCGGGACTGAGTGCAAAGGAATCCCTCGCTGCGGGAAAAGGCATGTCGAAAACTCTGGTTGATAAATTATCTAGTTACATCAAAGACCGTTACCCGCCAGAAGATAGATTCAAATACCTACCAGGAACCAGCTTCCTTCCGGACTTGGTTGTCGATCTACAAGACATCAGGGCTGTTGCGCCTACGGTATTGAACCCTGGCGGCGGGGGTTACGAGAGAATCGCCTCTTTGGATAGTCCTTTCGCTGAATCTTTGCAGTCGAAGATGATGAAATATCTGGGAAGAATTGGGACGCCAGACATCGATGTCGACTTGGCCCTCAGTAGATTCATAGAGCGCATCAATGCGGCTTGACCCTCAATGACGATCCGATGACGCATGGCATTTCAATTTCAAACGACCGATTTGCGTCGCCAAGTGATGTCCCGCATCAGAGGGCGCGATACGGGTCCTGAGTTGAAACTGCGGCGCAGCGTCTGGGCACTCGGCGTTCGCTATAGGTTGCAGTACCGGATCGGCCGGACGCGTCCCGATATGGTCTTCGTTGGCGCAAAGCTCGCCGTGTTTGTGGATGGGTGCTTCTGGCACGGCTGTCCGCAACACTCCACGATGCCGAAAAACAACCGGGACTTCTGGGAACAGAAGCTAAGGCGGAATCGCGAGCGGGACGTGGAGAACACACAGTGGCTTGAGACGCAGGGCTGGCGAGTGCTGCGTCTTTGGGAACATGAGATTGAGGCATCGTCCTTGGACTGTGCGAAACGGATAGCGGCGATGCTTGGCAAGCCGAAAGGGCGGACAGCGTGACGATCTTCAGTGGCGAGCAGTTGGTCCAGGTCGACCTTGTCGTCGACGCGGTCTATGCAGGCTATAGAACCTACCGCGGCGGTATGGCCGATCCTTTGGTTTCCTTGGTGGGCGTGAGCCGGCAAGGCGGTTTCCGATACCGTGGCACCAGGGAGCGCCCGACCGTGTTAGTGCTGACCTCCAATTTGGCCGAGCCGGAATGGCCGGACCAGTTGGATGAAACAACCGGAACATTCATCTATTACGGTGACAACAGGCATCCGGGGCGCCTGCTGCATGACACGCCGCGTTTCGGCAACCAGTTGCTTCGCCAGATCTTCGACTGGGCACATCTTGGGCAGCGCCATCTGGTGCCCCCCATCCTCATCTTTACCACCGAAGCCACCGGCCGGACCTTTCGGTTCCGAGGACTTGCCGTGCCGGGCAGCCCGGCCTTGGCGTCCACGGAGGATCTTGTCGCGTTGTGGAAGACGACCGAGGGGCAACGCTTCCAGAATTACAAGGCAGTTTTCACAGTCCTCGACGAGGCCGTGATCTCTCGGGCCTGGGTTCACGCTGTGGGACGTGGCGGGGCGTCGGAGTTGGCGCCTGACGCGTGGAAGTCATGGGTTGCGACGGGCGGTATCCGGCCACTCATGGCACCTCGCTCCCTGTTGATCCGCAACAAGACCGAGCAATTGCCATCGACTCCGGATGATCTGGCATTGATCGAAGCGATCCGACAACGCTACAAAGAGAACCCCTACGGGTTCGAGGCCTGCGCGGGGGCGCTCACCCGCTTGTTGCTGCCGGATGTTTCGCGTCTGGACCTGACCCGCCCGTGGCGGGATGGTGGGCGAGATGGCATCGGCCGACTGCGTATCGGGCGCGGCCTCGCTGCCATCGAAGTCGATTTCGCGTTGGAGGCAAAGTGCTATGCGGCGAACAATGCAGTCGGGGTGCGCGAGGTGTCACGCCTGATCAGCCGCATCAAGCATCGTGAGTTCGGGGTGCTGGTGACAACGTCCTATATAGACCGGCAGGCATATCAGGAAGTGACCGATGACGGTCACCCGGTGATTCTTGTCGCAGCTCAGGACATCGTCGGACTGTTGCGGTCTGCTGGCCTTCAGACACCGACGCAAGTCGAGGCTTGGCTGGACGGAGTTATCGGAAGCAGCTGATCAGGCGGCTTTCCTCAGTCTGGCCTGATTCAGTGAGATCCACTGAAAGATTGCGGTCATGACGTCCGAGCACACGCCATTGCCACAGAGTTTCACCTTGTCTCTTCGGTTTCCGTGCGGCAGGACGTGATCAGCTGAGCCTCCCATGGCAAGAAGCAGCTCATCTGGCTGAAGCATACGCATGTAGGGTATCCCCTTCTTCCATGTCACCAAGCCGAAGCGGTCGACTGTGGTCACCGTGCGAAGTGGAACGTCCAGCGTCTGCCATCCTCCCGCATAGTCAGAGCCATAGTAGACGATCAGGAATGGCACGCCCTCCCCAAGTTCGGCGATGGCACGCTCTGCGCGCTCCAAGGTCGCTTTGGCACGACCGGGCTTTCTCAGCAGAGCAACAGGATGGTCGGCCTTCCAGTTGATGATGTCGCGAGCGGTCTTCCGAGGCCTGTTCATCAGGCCAAGCAGGTCTTCGCGGCTGACCGTGGTGCCCAGTCTGTCGCAAACTAAGAACATGCGCTTACGGGCCTGGGCAGAACCGAAGTCAGCGGCGTTCAATAACAGATCGCTGACCGCATAGCCAAGCCCTTCTATTGTCTGAACCAGTTCGTCGTGGCGATCCCATTTCTTCATCCGGTTCACGTTCTCGACGATGACCCAGCGTGGTTGCATCGCCTTGACCCATGGCACGATGCCGATCGCTGTCTCACGACTCTTCTCCAGCCCCGGCTTAGCACCGCGGGCGATTGAATGGGATGTGCATTCTGGGGAGGTCAGCAGCACGTCCGGCCTGTACTGGGCCCCAAGTTTCTTCGGTGAGACATCTTCAATCTTGGCTGTGAGGATGTCAGCCTGCGGAAAATTGGCCTTGTAGGTCTGCGTGGCGAGATCCCATGCGTCCAGCCCCAGCAGAGGAATCCCACCGCCTCGCACTGCACCACGCGCTCCGAAACCCGCGCCGCAAAAGAGATCAACAAAGGTTGGCATCCAACAACTCCGATCTGGCATAGCCTGAATTAAGGCAGATCGTACCAGGTACAGGGTTTGGTCCCAAAAAGACGCCGAACCTCATAGACGTCGACTGACAGCAATGGAGCATAACCAACTCGGTTACTTTATTTCACCGACAAAGCTCGCGCATGATGCGCAAAGTGGTCCGCCATGAAGCTCGCGATGAAGTAATAGCTGTGGTCGTAGCCCTCGTGGCGGCGTAGCGTCATTGGATGCCCCGCCGCATCACACGCCTGCTCCAGCAACTCCGGGCGCAGCTGCTTGCGCAGGAATTCATCGGTCTCACCCTGGTCCACCAGCAGGGGCAGGCGCTCTTGGGCGGTGGCGACCAGTTCCACCGCGTCCCACTCCTTCCAAGCTTCCCGATCCTCACCTAGATAAGCCGTGAAGGCCTTGCTGCCCCAGGGCACCTGGCTGGGCGCGACCACGGGCGCGAAGGCCGAGACGCTGCGGTAACGGCCGGGGTGACGCAGCGCGGTGACGAGCGCACCATGGCCTCCCATGGAGTGGCCGAAGATGCCGCGCTGCTCGGTGGCGGGGAAGTTCTGCTCGATCAGTGCCGGCAGTTCCTGCGCCACGTAGTCCTGCATGCGGTAGTGCTGCGCCCAGGGGGCCTGGGTGGCGTTGAGGTAGAAGCCGGCGCCCTGGCCCAGGTCGTAGCCTTCGTCATTGGGCACGTCGGGGCCGCGCGGGCTGGTGTCGGGCGCGACGACGATGAACCCCAAGCGCGCGGCGTGTTCCTGCGCGTTGGCCTTGGTGATGAAATTCTGTTCGTCGCAGGTCAGGCCCGAGAGCCAGTAAAGCACGGGACAGCGCTGGCCCTGCACGGCAGCCGGCGGCAGGTAGATGCCGAACTTCATGTCGCAGCCCAGAGTGGTGGACTGGTGTTTCCAGACTTCCTGCCGGCCGCCGTAGCTGGCGTGGCGCTCAACGCGGTTCATGGGTGGGTTTCCTCAGTAATGGATGACGGTGCGGATGGACTTGCCTTCGTGCATGAGGTCGAAGGCTTCGTTGATGTCTTTCAGTTCACGCGTGTGGGTGACGAAGGGCGCGAGCTGGATGTCGCCCTGCATGGCCTCCTCCACCATGCCCGGCAACTGCGAGCGGCCCTTGACGCCGCCGAAGGCCGTGCCCAGCCAGCGGCGGCCGGTGACGAGCTGGAAGGGGCGGGTGCTGATCTCCTGCCCCGCGCCGGCCACGCCGATGATGACGGACTGGCCCCAGCCGCGGTGCGCGCACTCCAGCGCGGCGCGCATGACGTTGACGTTGCCGATGCACTCGAAGCTATGGTCCACGCCCCAGGTGGTCATCTCCACGATGACCTGCTGGATGGGCTTGTCAAAGTCCTTGGGGTTGACGCAATCGGTGGCGCCGAAGGTGCGGGCCAGGTCAAACTTGGACGGGTTGGTGTCGATGGCGATGATGCGGCCGGCCTGGGCCAGCTTGGCGCCCTGGATGACGGCCAAGCCGATGCCGCCCAGGCCGAACACGGCCACGCTGTCGCCGGGCTGCACCTTGGCGGTGTTCTTCACCGCGCCCAGGCCGGTGGTGACGCCGCAGCCCAGCAGGCAGACCTGTTCATGGTTGGCCGCGGGGTTGATCTTGGCCAGCGAGACTTCGGCCACCACGGTGTATTCGCTGAAGGTGGAGCAACCCATGTAGTGGTAGACCGGCTGGCCGTTGTAGGAGAAGCGTGTGGTGCCGTCGGGCATGACGCCCTTGCCCTGGGTGGCGCGCACGGCCACGCAGAGGTTGGTCTTGCCGCTCTTGCAGAACAGGCACTCGCCGCATTCGGCGGTGTAGAGCGGAATCACGTGGTCACCCGGCTTCACACTCGTCACGCCCTCGCCCACTTCCACCACCACGCCTGCGCCCTCGTGGCCGAGCACGGCGGGGAACAGGCCCTCGGGGTCGTCGCCGCTGAGGGTGAAAGCGTCGGTGTGGCAAACGCCGGTGTGCGAGATCTTCACCAGCACCTCGCCCTTCTTCGGTGGGGCGACGTCGATCTCGACGATCTGCAGGGGTTGACCGGCTGCAAAGGCGACGGCGGCGCGGGATTTCATGGGCGATTCCTCGATTTTTTGATGAAAAACAGACCGGTGCATTTTCGACGAAACGACGCGCAGGTTTCGGCAACCGGGGGCAATAACCCCGCCGGTCCCCGGCGAGTTTGCGAAAATCACCCCTATGCTCAAATTCGACATCCTCAAAACCGACGGCCACGCGCGCCGCGGCCGCCTGACGCTCAACCACGGCGTGGTGGAAACACCCGTCTTCATGCCGGTCGGCACCTACGGCACGGTCAAGGGTGTCATGCCCAAGAGCCTGGAGGACATGGGGGCACAGATCATCCTCGGCAACACCTTCCACCTGTGGATGCGCCCGGGCCTGGACGTGATGAAAGCCTTCGGCGGCCTGCACCAGTTCGAGAACTGGCACAAACCGATCCTGACCGACAGTGGCGGCTTCCAGGTCTGGAGCCTGGGCGAGATGCGCAAGATCTCGGAGGAAGGCGTGCGCTTCTCCTCGCCGGTCAACGGCGACAAGCTCTTCCTCACGCCTGAGGGCTCGATGCAGATCCAGACCGTGCTGAATTCGGACATCGTGATGCAGTTCGACGAGTGCACACCCTATGTCTCGCTCGACCCCAAGACCAAAGGGCAACTGACGACCGAACGCGAGGCGCGCGTCTCGATGGAACTGAGCATGCGCTGGGCCAAGCGCTGCCAGGACGAGTTCGCCCGGCTGGAAAATCCGAACGCGCTGTTCGGCATCGTGCAAGGCGGCATGTACGAGAACCTGCGTGACGAATCGCTGGCCGGGCTGGAAGAACTCAACTTCCCCGGCATCGCCGTCGGTGGCGTCAGCGTGGGCGAACCGAAGGAAGACATGCAGCGCCTGATTCGCCACATCGGCCCGAAGCTGCCTGCCCACAAGCCGCACTACCTGATGGGCGTGGGCACGCCGGAAGACCTGGTCTACGGCGTGCAGCACGGCATCGACATGTTCGACTGCGTCATGCCGACACGCAACGCGCGCAACGGCCACCTGTTCACGCGCTTCGGTGATCTGAAGATCCGCAACGCGCGCCATAAGAGCGACGAGCGTCCGGCCGATGAGACCTGCACCTGCTACGCCTGCGCCGGCAGCTCCGGCGTGCCGTATGCGCTGGGCGGGCGCGATGGCTTCAGCCGCGCCTACCTGCACCACCTGGACCGCTGCGGCGAGATGCTCGGCCCCATGCTGACCACGGTGCACAACCTGCACTACTATCTGAACCTGATGCGCGAGGTGCGCGCGGCGCTGGACGCCGGCAGCTTCGGCACCTTCGTCCAGCAGTTCCATGCCGACCGGGCACGCGGCGTGTAAGAAACCGGCAGCCCGTCACGACTAAATCCAAATGGGCTCCGAAACCACGACACCGCCAACCATCGACGACGCCTTCCTGGCCGGGCTGCGCAGCGACATGCTGCGCTTTGCCCAGCTGCAGCTGCGCGATGCGGCCGCCGCCGAAGACGCGGTGCAGGAAGCGCTGGTGGGCGCCCTGAGCAATGCCAAAGGTTTTGCCGGCCGTTCGGAAGTCAAGACCTGGGTCTTCACCATCCTGCGCAACAAGATCGTCGACCACATCCGGCTGCAGAGCCGCACCACCAACGTGTCCTCGCTGTCGCCGGAAGAGGCCAGCCTGGACGAGGCCTTTGACACGCTGTTCCAGGACAACAGGCACTGGACATCCCAGTCCCGCCCGCGGGACTGGGGCAGCCCGGAAGCCGCGCTGCGCCAGCAGGACTTCTGGCACGTGTTCGAAGCCTGCCTGACCCACCTGCCAGACAACACTGCCCGCGTCTTCATGATGCGGGAGTTTCTGGAATTCGAAACGCCCGAGGTCTGCAAGGAACTGGGCATCACCGTCAGCAATTGCAACGTCATCCTGCACCGCGCCCGCAACGCGCTGCGGCGCTGCCTGGAGCGCGGCTGGTTTGCCGCTGGAGAACCCGCATGTTGAGATGCAAGGAAGTCACCCACCTGCTGTCCGAAGCACAGGACCGCGAGCTGTCCATCACCGAGAAGCTGCCGCTGCGCATGCACCTGCTGATCTGCCAGGGCTGCCGCAACTTCAAGCAGCAGATGACTTTTCTGCGCGGGGCCTGCCGCAGCTACACCAGCGAACGCAAGGACACCGAGAAATAAGGCGGCAGCCATTTGCGGCGCAGCCAGTAATCGAGCGACAGGCGTCCCGGCCCCATGAACACCAGCGGCAGGAACATGCCGATGAACAGCACCGGCAGCTTGAAGTTGCCCATGCCTTTGTCGGTGAAACCATAACCCTGCATCAACTCGGCAAAGCTGCTCCATGACGCTGGCCAGTGCACGCTGGTTATCGCCACCACGGTCAGCACGATCAGCGACACCGAAAAGAAACGCGTCGCCAGGCCCAGCACCAGCGCCACGCCGCCCAGCAGTTCGAACCAGGTGGCCAGTTGCCAGCTCACCTCCGGCGGCACCAGGTTGAAGGGAAAGGGAAACTTGTCCTGGATCTCGGCAAACCAGTTTTCGCCATGCCACTTCTCCAGGCCGGACTCAAAGAAGTCCCAGCCCAGCAGCAGGCGCAGGCTGAGCAGGCCCAGCCACAGGCCCAGTAAATCGATTTGCGCCATCAGCGGCGACATGAAGCGGGTCAGAAGTTTGTTCATGGTTGTGTTCCCAAAATAATGTGCTGCCGGCGCAAGTCGTCCAGCAAGGTGGCGCCGAACGCGATCAGTTGCGCCGGCTCGGGGTGCTGCAGCTCGGCAGCGAGCTGCCGGCAGGCAGCCTCGCCGGTGGTGGGCGCGCTCATTAGCAAGACCAGCAGGCGCGCGGTGACCGGGTTGACCTGGGTGAACTGCACCGCATCATCCGCATCGCGATACAGCAGCAGATGCGTGGGCTGCGGCTGGCGCGGACGGTATGCGGGCCCGATGCGGTGCACCGGCCAGGCATAGGCCTGGCTCAGCAGCGCCGGGTTGAGCAGCACCGGCCGGCGCATCAGGTCACCGTCCGGCTGGTGCGGCGGCACAGCGACATCCATCACGTCCACCGCCAGCTCGGCCCATTCGTAATGCGCCAGTTCGGGTAACCAGCGCGGCCCACGTGGCCCGCGCTGGGCTTCCAGATACCGCACGAACTCGCGCGGTATCTCGCGGTACAGCGGCGAGTGCAAAGGCCAGTCGCGGTAGAAGCTGCGGCCCAGCCGGCGCCAGCGCGCCTCGCCCAGCACACGGCGACTCACCGGAAAGCAGCTGTCGAGAAAACCGCAGACGTTGTTGAACAGCAGTTCGTTGTAGACCGCCATGCGCCGTGCCGGCACACCGGCCGGGCGCGGCGTGTGGTGCGGGTCGCGCAGGTGGCGCGCGAAGGCGTGCTGGAACGCCTGGAAAGAAAATGGGGCAGTGACTTGCATCACGCGGCCTTTTTCACCGGCAGGCGCGCTGCCGCCTGCAGGCGGGCAATCTGCGCCACCTCGGCCGCCAGCACCGGCAGTTCGGGCAGGTTGAAATCGCGCTCCAGACAGGTGGGCACCTCGCCGCCGATGCGTTCGTAAGCCGCTGCCAGCAGCGCCCACACCGGGTCGATCACTTCGGCACCGTGGGTGTCGATGACCAGCCCGTCGGGCTCGACGTAATGGCCGGCCACATGCACGTAGCAGGTGCGCTCCAGCGGCAGCGCCTGCAAAAAGGTGCGCGCATCGAAACCGAAGTTGCGGCTGTTGACGTAGATGTTGTTCACGTCCAGGTGCAGGGCGCAGTCGGCCTCGGCCACCACGGCACTGATGAACTCGGCCTCGCCCATCTCGGCACCGGGCGGTGCCACATAGGTGGAGGCGTTTTCGATGCCGATGCGCATTTCCAGAATGTCCTGCGCACGGCGGATGCGATGGGCCACCCAGTGCACGGCTTCTTCGGTCTGCGGGATCGGCAGCAGGTCGTACAGATGGCTGTCGTCGGCACACCAGGACAGGTGTTCGGTATACAGCGTCATGCCGTGCTCGCGCATGAAGGCCTTGATGCGGCGCAGCCAAGCTTCGTCCAGCGGCCCCGGCCCGCCGAGCGAAAGCGACAGGCCGTGGCAGACGAAGGGAAAGCGCTCGGTGAAGGCGCGCAGTTCGCGCGCCGAGCGCCCGCCCAAACCGGCCCAGTTCTCCGGAGCGAGTTCGAAGAAGCGCACCGCGTCAGGCACGCCAGCCTGCAGCGGCGCGATCAACTCGCGCCGGAACCCCAGGCCGGCACCCGCTGGGGGGCGAAGGGCGGCCATGGGCTTACTTCTTGGCGCCGCAGCTGGCTTCGGGCTTCTTGTCGCCGCCGCAGCTGCCGTCTTTCTTCTTGTCGCTGGCCTTGGTCTCCATACCGGCCTTGCTGGCGCCGCACTTGGCCTCGCCGCACTTGCCGTCCTTCTGCTTGGTGTCGGCCTGCGCCACTTGGTAGCCGGTCTTCAGTTGGGTGGCAGCAAAGGGATTGCCGGCAGCAGCATAGGCCGGGGCCAGGGCGGCCGCCAGGACGGAACCGGCAGCCAGGGTCACGAGGGAACGCTTGTTCATGGTCATCTCCAAATCAAATAGTGGACAGGTCGGGCCAGACCGGATGGCTGGCCCAGGCGGTTCTTGACCGACCTGCTTGATTTGTCGATGACGGGCTGAAAACCTTACAACTATTTTCAGGACATCTGCGAACGCAGCACCCACGCGAACACCGCCAGCAGCAGCACCGCCAGGATGGCGCCGTACCAGGCCCAGGGCGCCTTCTTCTCGGCGTAGGGGTCGGTCAGCGCGCGCTCGGCATTGGGCGGCAGCTGCGCCACCTGCGTCAGCGAGGTGCCGAAGGGGATGTTGATGTGCGCTCGCGCGTTGATGGCCCAGCCGTTGGCGTCGAGGATGGGGCCGAGGTTGCGGCTGCGCAGCTTGAACCAGGCCAGCAGTACCGCCGGGCCGGACACGATGAGCAGCAGCCCCGCCAGCGCCAGCGGCAACTGCCACCACTTGAGCGCAAACAGCCCGCCCAGCATCGAGGCCACGGCAGTACCCAGGGCGCCCACGGCCAGCCCGATGGCGGCAAAAATACCGGCGAACTTGCCGACATCAAAAGGCGGCGGTGGCGCGGCGGCTGGCGTCACGGCTTTCTTCGAACCATCGACCACGGTGGAGATGAGATGAGTTTCTGAAGCGGCCGCCTTGTTGGCCGCCAGCTTCTGCAGCTGCTCGGCCACGAAGCGCGCCAGCCGCTTGTAGGGCGACCAGAAAGCCTGGCGCAGGCTGATCGGGTGGTCGACGATCTTGGTGATGGTGGCGTCCCAGTCGCGGCCCTGGCGGTCGTAGAACACGCCGTTGCGCCCCACCATCAGCTGGTCCGAGTCGCCGGCAGTAAAGGCGGCGGCAATGCTCAGCTTCTCG
>Ga0255338_1002581_pt1 | contig 25565 bp, 26 predicted proteins | sample MeOH1_35cm_T4_19_FD_203715 | JGI IMG/M metagenome (GOLD analysis project Ga0255338, IMG submission 203715) | Sandy soil microbial communities from University of British Columbia, Vancouver, Canada - MeOH1_35cm_T4_195 | ecosystem: Engineered > Artificial ecosystem > Sand microcosm > Unclassified ...
CGCCCGGGCGTGCACCTGACCGACCTGGCGCAATGCCTGCCCGAGTTCGCGGTGACGGCGATGCGCGAGGCGCTGCCCGTGTTCGGCCGGCTGATCCCGGGCTATGACCATCCCGACGTGGTGCTGACCGGGGTCGAGACGCGAACCTCCTCCCCCGTGCGGTTCACCCGCGGCGCGGACTTCCAGAGCCTGAATACCGCCGGGCTGTTCCCCGCGGGCGAGGGCGCCGGCTATGCCGGCGGCATCCTCTCGGCCGCGGTCGACGGCATCAAGGTGGCCGAAGCGGTCGCGGCCAGCCTCGGCGGATAGCGGCGCAGGGCACCGCCTGCGCTACGCGCTGGTCCGCACCAGTTCGACGATCTCGAATTCATGCGACTTCCAGCCGCGGGCACGCGATGCCTCGGCGGCGGCGCTCCGCTTCTTCCGCGCCTCGCCAAGCGATCTGGTATGGCCCCAGAAGACTTCCGTCTTCCCGTTCTCGAGCAGAGCGACGATCCGCCAGTAATGGGTGAACGCCGTCGCGGTGGGGCCGATCGTCTTCACATATCCGTCGGGCAGGGTGGCGGTCAGATAGTGCTTCTTCGCCATATGCCGACCGGTCCGCCACCTTGCCCGCTGTCCCGCGCCCGCCTCTGCGCCGAGTGCTCGGTCGTGACAATGCCGGCGACATCGTCGTTCGCAAACCGGTTCAAAATCGAAACAATGTGTCACTTACATGGCACAGGTGCCGCCATAACGCACGTTGCGGCCGATCCGGGCCTTGCAACTTTGCCGGTTTGCGTCACGCTTGTCACAAACCCGGAGAGGCTGCCTCGAAGACGTGAATCAGGGGACGAATTCATGCACGAGATCAAATTGGGAAAATGCGCCGGCGTAGCCATTCTGGCGCTCATCGCAGGATTGTCGGCCGTTCCGGCCAGCGCGCAGGAGGCGACCGGCCCGGACGGCGCGACCGCCGGCGACGATATCGTCGTGACCGGATCGCGCATCCGCCGCAGCCCGCTCGACCAGGACAAGCCGGTCGTCACGGTCGACGAAACCGCCATCGCCAAGACCGGCCTGACCGCGATCGCCGACGTGCTGCAGCGCCTGCCCAGCGCCGGCGGCGGCCTGAACACCAAGGTCAACAATGCCGGCAATATCGGCGGCCCGCCGGACGGCACGGGCGTAAGCTCGGGTTCGGCGGAAATCGACCTGCGCTATCTCGCCGCGAAGCGCACTCTCGTGCTGGTCGACGGCCTGCGCTTCGTCAACGGCTCGGCCGCGGGCGGCATCCCCGCCTCGGTCGATCTCAACGAGCTTCCCGTCAACATGATCGAGCGGGTCGAAGTGCTGCAATCCGGCGCCTCGCCGCTCTACGGTTCGGACGCCGTCGCCGGCGTGGTCAACATCATCACCAAGCAGGCGCAAAAGGGGCTCAAGGCGTCCGCCCAGTTCGGCACCTACCGGCAGGGCGACGGCCACACCCAGAATTACGAGGCCAGCTACGGCATCCAGTCGCCATCGACCGGGACCTCGCTGGTGTTCGGCGGCAGCTACACCAAGCAGGAGGCGGTGAAGACCGCGGATCGCTCGATCTCGCAATTCCCCAATCCTGGCCAGACGAGTTGCACCGACGCGGTCGGCGGCTGCAGCAGCGCCACGCCGAACGGCCGTTTCATCGTCTTCGGCCAGAATCTGACGCTGACCGCGCCGGTGATCGGCCGCAAGACGCTCTACCCGAGCGATTTCAAGGCGTTCACCAGCGCCGATCGTTTCAACTTCGCGCCGTTCAACTATCTGCTCACGCCATCCGAGCGCTATGGCGCCTTCGTCAACTTCAAGCAGGAACTGACCGACGGCATCAACATGCGGACCAAGCTGGTCTACAACCACCGGCATTCGCGCACCGAAGCGGCGTTCCTGCCGCTCTTCGTCGGGCCCGACGCCGGCAACGGCAACCTGCTCGACACCATCTCGATCGACGCGACCAACCCGTACAACCCGTTCGGCGTGACCCTGTCGTCGGGCGCGAACGGCATTCCGGCCAACTATTCCTATATCGCGCGCCGCTTCGTCGAGGGCGGCCAGCGCATCTTCACCCAGAATGTCGATACCATGTCGGCCACCGTCACCTTCGACGGCTCGTTCCATGTCGGCGACCACAAATGGTATTGGGACGTCAACGGCGTCTACGGCATCAATGACGCGCACCAGCTCTTCACCGGCAATGTGAACGCGGCCAGGCTCGCCCAGGCGCTCGGCCCCGTCGCCAACTGCACCGGCGCCTGCGTGCCCTTCAACATCTTCGGCGGCGCGACCATCGGCGGCGCCGGCTCGGTCACCCAGGCGATGCTCGACTATGTGACCTTCGACGAGCGCGACAAGAGCTCGCAGCGGCTCTGGGATTTCACCGCCAACCTGTCGGGCGAGCTGTTCGACCTGCCGGCCGGCCCGGTCGGCGTCGCGATCGGCTATGAGCATCGCGACCAGCATGCCAGCTACGATCCCGATCCGGTGATCGTCGCCGGCCTCGGCGCCGACGTGCCCACCAGCCCGGCGCGTGGCGGCTTCAACGTCGACGAGTTCTATGGCGAAATCCGTGTCCCGATCCTCAGCGGCACGCCTTTCTTCGAGAAGCTCGAGCTCGACGGCGCAGTCCGCCATTCCAACTATTCGTCGTTCGGCAGCAACACGACCTTCACCGCAAGCGGCCTGTGGAAGCCGGTCGCCGACCTGCTGTTCCGCGGCGGCTATGCGGAAAGCCTGCGCGCGCCGAGCATCGGCGAACTCTATGCCGGCCCGTCGCGCTTCGACGCGACGATCAACGATCCCTGCACCAGCGCTGCGGGCGGGTCCTTCCAGACCAACGCGACGGTCAAGGCGAACTGCATCGCCAACGGCGTGCCGGCGAACGGCAGCTATGCCGAGCCGACCGGCGGGCAGCTCGGCGTCTTCTCGCAGGGCAATACCGCGCTCAAGCCGGAAACCTCCAAGACCTGGACCGCGGGCGGCGTCTACAGCCCGGCCTGGGCGCGGGGCGGCTGGTCGAGCGCGCTCAGCCTCGAGGTGAACTACTATAATATCCAGCTGAAGAACGCGATCGACTCGGTGCCGGCGACGCTGACGCTCACGCGCTGCGCCTTCAACGCCGATCCGATCAGCTGCGCGGCGATCAAGCGCACGGCGAGCGGGACGATCGCGAGCATCAACGGCCGCCTGCTCAACCTGAACGCGATCAACACCGAAGGCCTGGACGGATCCTTCATCTACCGCTCGCCCACCTTTTCGGGCGGCACGGTGGGGCTGACGCTCAACGCCGCCTATCTGCTGAAATATGACGTCCTCCCGCCGTCGGATCTCGGCGCACCGCCGTTGAAGCTGGCCGGCACCGAGCGCGGCAGCCCGGACCAGGCCTATCCCCGCTTCAAGCTCAACGGCACGCTCGACTGGTCGACGCTCGGCTATGGGGCGTCGTTCACCGGCCGCTACATCAGCTCGGTGGCGGAGCGGGACGGCGTGCACACGATGGGCAGCGTCTTCTACGGCGACGCGCAGCTCTATTTCTCGCCGGACTGGATGGATCATCGCTGGCGGCTGACGGTCGGCGTGAACAACCTGTTCAACCGGGCCCCGCCGCCCTGCTTCACCTGCGACAGCGCGAATTTCGATCCGACCACTTATGACGTGCCCGGCCAGTTCGGCTATGCACGCCTCTCCTTCGGCCTCTGAGGCCAACGCCAGACCAGGGCGGCAACGGGCCGGGTGCGGGAAACCGCGCCCGGCCTTTTCCGTGACGCAGCGCATCGTCGCGCGCCGACGGCCGAAGCGCCCGACGGGCGTTCCGGGCCGCCAGCCGGCGCCACTTCTATACGCCGCCCTAACGCGAAGCCGCCCAACTCCCTCTCGAAGCTTAATCCCCCTCGCTCCTACCTGAAGCCCGCGGCGCACCGATGCGTCGCGCCATGGCCGGCGGCCTTCTTGCCGGCACAGGAGTCGTCCGATGCAAACCGATCCCGCCCGATACGAGGCGACGGGCGCTGTTCTGCGCGTCGGCCAGGATGGCCGCGGGCGCTGGATGGTCCAGGAAAATCGCGGCCTGGTCGAAGGCGTGTTCGTCTCGCAGGAGGCCGCGCTTCATTTCGCCGTACTCGAGCGCCATGCCTTTCCCGGCGCGCGCATCGAGCTGGCGAGCGCCCCGCTGACCTCCACCCTCTCGGCCTGACGATGGAGGACAGTGATGAACCCGGATCTCACCGGCATCGTGGTGATCGCCATCATCGGGCTGGCCCTGATCGGCCTTTCGCTGATCTGCCATATCGGCCGGACGCCCCGCCCCTCCCGACACCGCGGGAACCGGCCGAAGCCGAGATCGCCGGCCGACATAACCCTCGGCTTCCGGGACCCCTTTCGCTGAAGCGGTTCTGGCAGGCCGTCGATGGCGGCCATGACGATCGCTGAAGCCAGTTCATCCCTTCCGGCAGTTCCACAGGAGCCCACCATGGCAACGCGCCATATCGATTTCGACCAGGATGTTTCCGCCCCGCCGCTTCAAGCCCTGCCCGGCCGGGCGGAGATCGCGCGCGCCTATGATGCCGCCGGCGCGGACTATCGCGACTATGCCGATGGGGACGGCGGCACCGCGCTCGACTTTTCGGGCCGCTATGGCTTTGCCGATCGCGAGGTCTGGTCGCGGATCGATGCCGCGCTGATCGAGCTGCGCGCGCAGGGCCGCCACGCGATCCGCGTGCTGGATCTCGGCTGTGGTCCGGGCACCTGGCTGCTGCGCACGGTCGCCCGCGCCCGCGATCTCGGCTTCACTGCGGTCGAGGGGCGCGGGATCGACCTCTCGCCGGCGATGATCGATCTTGCCCGCCGCGCCGCGGCCGGCGTGGAGGATCCGCGCATCGGCCTCAGCTTCGATGTCGGCGACATCCTCGAGACGCTCGAGCAGGAAGGCAGGCACGCCTGCGATATCGCGCTGTGCCTGTATGGCGTGCTCAACCATGTCGCGCCGGGCACGCTGCCTGCCGTGACGCGCGCGCTCGCCCGATCGACTGACGGTGCGCTGATCGCAACCGTGCGCACGACGGGCAGCCTTCCCTCGATCTTCATCTCGGGCATCGAACGCGCGCGGCGCTTCCATCAGGATCATGAACATGACCGGCTGGCGATCGATCTGGCCGATGGCCGCCATATCGAGTTCGGCCTGCATCTCTTCCGCGCCGACGAAGTCCGTGCGCTGTTCGCGCCGCACTGCATGGTGCGCGAACTGGTCGGCATCGACCTGTTCCACAGCCGGTTCCGGCCCGAGCAAGGCTGGAATCCCGCCGGTGACGACCCGGCGCTCGACGCCGGCCTGGTGCGGCTGGAGCATTTCTGTGCGGCCGATCCCGCTTTCATCGATCGGGCCGCGCACATCCTGCTGCGTGCCGGCCCGGGCGAGGGATAACCGGGGATAATCGGCTCGACCGGCGCGCGAGGCCGGTGTAGGTCCGGCCCATGACCATCTCGCTCTATGATCTCACCGTTCCCGTCTTCCTGCGGAACTTCAAGGCCATGTCGGCTTTCCTCGCCAAGGGCGAGGCATGGGCCGCCGAACAGGGCGTCGATCCGGCCGACCTGCTCGGCGCCCGGCTGTTCGAGGATATGGCGCCGCTCACCGGCCAGGTGCAGCGCGCCTGCGATTCAGCGAAGTTCACCATCGTGCGCGTCGGCGGGATCGAGAATGTCGCGATGGCCGATGAGGAGACCAGTTTCGCGGACCTGCAGGAGCGTATCGCCAGGACGGTCGCCTTCGTGCAGGCCTGCCCGCGCGAAGCGATCGACGGCAAGGACGATGCAGCGGTCACGCTGACGACGCCGCGCGGATCGTTCGACTTCACCGGCAAGAGCTATGTGCTCAACTTCGTCCAGCCGAACTTCTATTTCCACATGACCACTGCCTATGCGCTGCTGCGCCACAAGGGCGTTCCGGTCGGCAAGCTGGATTTCCTCGGCGGACTGTAAGGCCGCGCCCGCCATGGCGGTCAAATCGTCCTTCCCGCCGGTGGTCGACGCGCAGGTGCGGCTGCTGCTGCTCGGCAGCCTGCCGGGCGAGCGCTCGCTCGCCGAGCAACGTTATTTTGCGCACCCGCAGAACCAGTTCTGGCAACTCCTGTCCGGCGTGATCGGTCGCGATCTCGTCGCGCTTGCGTATGACGCGCGGCTGGCAACGCTGCTCCAGGCGCATATCGGCCTCTGGGATGTCGTCTCCAGCGCGCGACGCGAAGGCAGCCTGGACGCAGCGATCCGCGATCCGATCGGCAATGATGTCGCCGGCCTGGTCCGCGCGCTGCCGCATCTGCGTGCGATCGGCTTCAACGGCGCCACTGCATTCCGCCACGGCTCGGCCGGGCTTCAGTCGCTTGGGGACGCGGTCGCCCTGGTACCCCTGCCCTCCAGCAGCCCGCTGCACACGATCGGCGTCGCGGCGAAACAGCCCGCCTGGAACGGCCTGCGCCGCTATCTCGACTGATCCGGCGATGAAAATATGCACTGACGTGCAATAATTGATTGCCGAGATGATGGTGCTGGCGTAGTTTCCCGCCACCCACCGGACGAGAGGCAGATCGGCCCCGCGGTGCTCAGTACGGAGAGGTACCGCATGGATCGCCAGACAGCTGACCGTATTCCCGACCATATCCCGTCGGACCTGGTTACTGATTTCAGCCTGTACACCTCGCCCGGCCTCGCGCCGACCGAAGGAGGCGATCCGCACGCGGCGGTGTCCTGCCTGCATGCCGGCCCGCGCATCTTCTACACCCCGCAGACGACGCGCGACGGCCAGGGCGGCTGGATCGTCACCCGGGCCGAGGACCAGCGCCGCGTGCTGCAGGATTCGGAGACCTTCTCCAGCTTCCGCAAGATCTTCTCCTCGGCGCTCGGCGAAGACTGGCCGGTCATCCCGCTCGAGCTCGATCCGCCGGAGCATGGCAAATATCGCGGGCTGCTCAATCCGCTGCTGTCGCCGAAGCGGGTCGCCGCGCTCGAGCCCTTTGTGCGCGAGCGCGCGATCACCCTGATCGAGGACATCAAGCGTCGCGGGACGAGCTGTGAGGTGATGAGCGAATTCGCCTTTCCCTTCGCGGTCAGCATCTTCCTGCAGTTCCTCGGTATCCCCAGCGACCGGCTGACGGAATTCGTCGACTGGGCGAACGACCTGCTCCATTCGACGCCGGCGGCGCGCACCGCCGCCGCCCGGGCGATCCTGGGGTTCCTGGATGGCATGGCGGCCGATCGCCGCGCCAATCCGACCGACGATTTCATGTCGTTCCTGGTCGATGTCGACTTCGAAGGCCGCAAGCTCGACGACCAGGAAGTGCGCGCGATTGCGGTCCTGCTGTTCATCGGCGGGCTCGATACGGTCGCCGCGGCGATCGGCTTCGATCTCTATTACCTCGCCCGCCATCCGGATCGCCAGCAGGAGCTGCGCGACGCTCCCGATCTGCTGCCCAGCGCGGTCGAGGAAATGTTGCGCGCCTTCCCCACCGTCACCCCGGTCCGCACCGCCACCCGCGATCTCGATTTCCAGGGCGCGCCGATCAGGAAGGGGGATCTCGTCGCCTGTCCGTCGATGGTGTCGAACCGCGATCCGCACGAATTCCCCGATCCCGACACGATCGATTTCCACCGCGAAGACAATCGGCATGTCGCCTTCGCCTATGGCCCGCATCGCTGCCTGGGCTCGCATCTGGCGCGGCGGGAGCTGGTGATCGGCCTCGCCGAATGGTTCGATCGCATCCCGGCCTTCCGGATCAAGGCCGGCACCGCCCCGACGACCTATGGCGGGTTCGTGTTCAGCGTCGAGAATCTCGTCCTCGACTGGAGCTGAGCCGGCCCTCACCCTTGCCCGGCTCGATCAGTGCCGCACCGCCCCGCAGGACCGTTGCATCATGCCCGCTCTCGCCGGGGCCGTGAGCCACGCAAGGCCCCGACACCGTCGCGCAGATCACGCGACGGCCGCAGCTTCCTCGACCGCGTTGATCATCGACGTGTTGAGCAGATAGGCGCGCGCCAGCACCGGATCGGCCGCAGTGGCCCGGAGCTCTACCTGCCGCTCGCGTCGTACCGCCGGGTCGCTTTCCTCGAGCAGCCGCTTGTTGCGAATGCTGAGCGCCTGCACCGCCTTGATGTTGAAGGGTCGGCGCTGCCGGTCGTAGCGATCGAGCAGTGGCCCGTGCGGCGACCGGTCGCGCAGGATCTGCACCAGCTTCTCCGCCAGGCTGGCCGCATCCTGCACCCCGCCATTGAGGCCGAAGCCTCCGAGCGGGTTGTTGAGATGGGCGGCATCCCCGGCCAGGATCAGCCGTCCTTGCGCGAACCGAGTCGCGACACGCTGATGGACTCGATAGATCGAGGTCGCCGCCAGCGGATAGACGCCGCCCGGCGGCGCCACCCCCATCGCCCCCAGGATGCCCCGGAGGCTCGCCTGCACGGCCGCGGGGTCCAGCGCATCGCCATCCTCCACCGCGGCGGGCACCGGATAGACGACCCGCCAGACGCCGGGGGGCCCGTCGCCGGGCAGATGGAAAAAGGCGGCCCACCGTTCCGGATCGGCGATGTAGCCCGCATTGGCGAAGCCATGGGGAGCGAGGTCGAGCGCAAGCACGGAGACGAGGAAGCGCTCCGGCCAGGTGAATCCCTCGAACTCGATGCCGGCCGACTGCCGCACGACGCTGCGCGCGCCCTCGCAGCCGATCACGAACGGCGCCGCGATCCGGTCGCCCCCGGCGAGCGCGACCCAGGCATGGCCTTCCGCCTGTCCGGCGTCGACGACGGCAGCGCCGAAGCGCACCGTTACCGACGGCGCCGCTGCCACGATCCGGTCGAGCAGCAGACGCGCCAGGCGCCCCTGCTCGAGATGCAACCGGTAGGGAAACGGCGTGCGATCGGCGAGGAGACCGAGGTCGAACGCCGCCACCAGCCCGTCCACCAGATCCCAGATCTGCCAGATCGGCGCGGCGATGCCGAGGCGCCGCATCTCGTCGACGATGCCCAGGCGCGCGAAGATCTCCAGCGTCGGCGGGTGATAGGCAGCTCCGCGCGACTCCTCGTGCAACCCGGGCTCCGCCTCCAGCAAGAGGACCGGCACGCCGGCCAGGCCGAGCGACAGCGCCAGCGTCAGGCCGGTCGGGCCTGCGCCGACGATGATGATCGGGTCAGTGGCGTGATCGTCCAAGCGCGTTGTCCTCCAGCAAAGGCACGCCTTGCGGCGGAGCGCGGTACTACGTCAATATTCGTATGCTCGACTTACGATGCGGACTATCGCGCGGAAGTCAGGCCCTTCACCATGACTGGCTCCGGGGCCGGCCCCGGGTAATCGGTCATCCCCCAGCGCAGCGCGATGGGGAAAAGCGCGATGCCCGCAAGGCGGAGGTCTGGCGGCGACCGGGAAACGCGGTATCTGTTCCCGCTGGCCACTCCGGCCGGCCCGGCCCTCCGATCTTTCGCCGATGGGATGCCCGGGACCAGGATTGAAGGTGACAGGGACGCGATGAGAACGACGACGACACTGATCGCTGCAGCGGTGGCTCTGCTGCCCGCCATGACCCAGGCTCAAAGCGCGGGCGTGGTTCCGGTGCCCGCCGCCGTGCGGGCATTGCAGGGCTGCTGGCAGGGAGACGGGGTCGTCCTGGGCAAACCGGTGACGATCGCCCTCAGGGCCGCGCCGCTTCTGCTCGATTCCATGGTCGTCATCGACGCCGACAGCGCCGCCAAGGCGGATGCGACGGACCGCTACCAGGCACATCTTCTGTTCGGCGGAACCGACGCCGGGCCGGGTGGCCGGGGCAAGGCGATTTCATCCTTCTGGGCCGACAGCTTCGGCGGAAGTTTTACGGCAACCGGCACAGGTGACGCCCGGGATGACGGCTTCGAGGTGGACTATCGCTATCCCGACGCCAGCTTCGTCAACCGCTGGCGGCTGCAGGAAGGCAAGCTGAGTTGGACGATCGTCTCGAAAAGCGCGGCCGGCGAAAAGCCCTTCGCCCGCTACGACCTGAAACCTGCGCCATGCACCTGATCGGACCGCGATCGGCGCGTGCCCTTTCCGTCAGGTCGGGATCCGGCCACTAGCGCATTTGCGCATGTCCAGCCACGCATGTTCATGATATGTTCGAATTATGCCGGACGAGTCGCCTCTCCTGCCGCCGCGGCCGCTGCGTTGGCTGTTCCTCGATCTGAACAGCTATTTCGCAAGCGTGGAGCAGCAGCTCCAGCCGGCCCTGCGCGGCAGGCCGGTGCTGGTCGCGCCGGTCGACAGCGATACCACCGTCGCCATCGCCGCCTCGGTCGAGGCGAAGCGCTATGGCATTTCGACCGGCACGCCCGTTTGGGAAGCGAAGCGGCTGTGCCGCGACCTGATCGTCACGCCCGCGCGGCACAAAAAATATGTCGAGTTCCACGACGCGATCGTCGCGGAGATCTGGAAGCATATTCCCGTCACGCATGTCTGTTCGATCGACGAGGTCGCGTGCCGCCTGCTCGACAACGAAAATTCACCGGAGGCAGCGGTCGCCCTCGCCCGCCGGATCAAGGCGGGCATTCGCGCCAATATCGGCGGATGCATGACGAGCTCGGTCGGGGTCGCGCCGAACCGCCTGCTGGCGAAGCTCGCCTCCGACATGCGCAAGCCGGACGGGCTCGTGATCCTGGCCGCCGCGGACCTGCCGCATCGCCTGTTCGACCTCAGCCTGCGCGACATCGCCGGGATCGGCGCGAAGATGGAGCGGCGCCTCGCGCAGGACGGCATCAACGATATCCGCCAGCTGTGCGAGCGCCGCCCGCGCGACGCCGGCACCGCCTGGGGCGGCACCAATGGCGACCGGCTCTGGTATCTGCTCCACGGCGTCGACCTGCCCGAGAAAGCGACGCAGAGCCGTTCGATCGGCCACAGCCACGTCCTGTCGCCCGGCAAGCGCGGGGTCGAGCCGGTCCGGCTCACGGCGCGCCGCCTGGCCCTCAAGGCGGCGAGCCGGCTGCGGCGCAAAAGCTATCGCAGCCGCCTGCTCGTCCTTCACGCCCGGTTCGAGGACGACAAGTCGACCTGGCGCGCCAGCATCAAGCTGCCCGCCACGCAGGACAGCTTCGCGGTGCTGGCCGGGCTCGAGGCGCTCTATCCGCGGCTGGTGGTTGCCGGCCGCAACCGCCCGGGTGACTTCCAGATTCGCATGATCGGTGTCACCCTGGGCGAGATCGAGCCGGTCGCCGGCGAACAGGAGTCGCTGTTCGGCCTGCTCGACCCGGACGACCCGCTGGCGCGCGAGACTCGGACGCTGTCGCTCAGTCGCGCAATGGACCGAATCAACGAGCGATTCGGCCGAAACGCCGTCAGCGTCGGCCCGCTGCACGGCGGAAGATTGGACCGGGTCGGAACCAAGATCGCTTTCGGGCGCATCCCCGAATTGAGCGAGTTTCACGAATAGTCCGATACTTGGCGCAGCGTTTTGAAAAATGACGCTTTTGTGAACGCCCAAAACGGGTCGGCAAAGGGATATGCCATGTAACAATACCCCCTTGACGGACTTGCCCGTCTGAGCAAAGCAGCCCGCGATATGACGAGCCGCCTCCTCCCCCCCGTCGCCGTCGCGCTCCTGGCGCTCTCGGCTTGTAACAACTCCGACAAGGCCGAGACGGTCACGCTGACCGCGCCGGATCCGATGAAGGACGTGATCGCCAATCGCGCCCCGGTCGAGCTACCGCCGGCGATGAAGGCGGAAGTCACGATGCGCTGCAAGGACAACAGCCTCGTCTATGTCACCTTCTTCGAAGGCGACAAGATGGCGGTGATCAAGACCGCCAAGGACGGTCCGGTCACCAAGCTGACCGCCGACAAGGCCGGCGACCCGCTCAAGGCCGAGGGCTATTCCATGACCGGCACGCCGAAGAGCATCTCGCTCACCGCGCCGGGCAAGGGCACGCTGAGCTGCCACCCGTAATTCACGCCTGACGGCATCAACCTTCCAGGCCGGCGGAGCGATCCGCCGGCCTTTTTCATGGGCTGCACGGTTGCCTCGCGCGCGCCCCTCGGGCACGATGCCGGCCTTGCGGATCGAAAGGGCGTGCGTGGCGACGATCGCGATCTACAGCCTCAAGGGCGGTGTCGGAAAGACGACGCTGGCGGTGAATCTCGCCTGGTGCGCGGCGACTCTCTCCTCCCGCCGGACGTTGTTGTGGGATCTCGATCCGCAGGCGGCGAGCAGCTTCCTCCTGACCGGCCACGACGGAAAGGAGCGGGCAAAGGATCAGGCGCAGTCGATCTTTTCCCGGGATGTCGAGCCCGCGAAGCTGGTCCATCACACCGCCATCGATCGCCTCGACCTGATCGGTGCCGACGCCTCGCTGCGCGGGCTCGACCTGCTGTTCCACGAGATCGACAAGAAGAAGCGGCTGCAGAAGCTGCTTACGGGTTTGCGCAAATCCTATGACCGCATCCTGCTCGATTGCCCGCCGGGCCTGACCGAGACGAGCGACCAGGTGATGCGCGCCGCCGATCTGATCGTGGTACCCGTTATTCCGTCCCCGCTGTCCGAACGCGCCTTTGCCGAGATCGTTCGCCATCTCGGCGGCAAGGTGCCGGTGATGCCGGTGCATTCGATGGTCGATCGCCGGCGCAAGCTTCATGCGGAAGCGCTGGCACGCCATCCGGACTGGCCGGTGATCCCGATGGCAAGCGTCGTCGAATCCATGGCCGCGCGCCGTGCGCCGGTCGGCGCCTTTGCCAGCAGGACGGCCGGCGGGCAGGCCTTCGCCCAGCTCTGGCAGGCGATCGAGCGCCGCCTGGCCAGATGAAGGCCGCAGCGCCCGAGGAAACGGCGGCCTTTGCGCCGCTCGATCCGCAGCTGGTGCTCGGCGCCTATGCCATTGGCGTGTTTCCGATGGCCGATGCGCGCGATGCCGATGGCGTCTATTGGGTCGAGCCCAAGCACCGTGCAATCCTGCCGCTCGACGGCTTTCATCTGTCGCATTCGCTGCGCAAGACGGTCGCGTCGGACCGGTTCCGCGTCACCGCCGATACTGCGTTCGAGCGGATCATCGCGCTCTGCGCCGAATCCGCCAGCGATCGCCCGGACACCTGGATCAACCCGCAGATCGAACGCGCCTCGATCGACCTGTTCCGCTTGGGGTTCGCCCATTCGATCGAGATATGGGACGGCGACCAGCTGGTCGGGGGACTCTACGGCATCTCGCTCGGTCGTGCCTTTTTCGGGGAGAGCATGGTCAGCCGCGCGCGCGACGCGTCGAAGGTCGCCATGGCCTGGCTGGTCGCCCGGCTCAAAGTGGGTGGCTTCACCCTGCTCGACTGCCAGTTCATGACGGAACATCTCGCCTCGCTCGGCGCGATCGAGATTCCCCGGAATGCCTATGTCGGGCTCTTGTCCTCGGCGGTCGCAGGCGCGGTTGGCGCGGGTGCCTCCGCCGGCGGGGCAGCCTCGGCCGGCGATTTCTTCGCGCTTGACCGCGGCGTCGCATTCCCCTCGCCGTCGCTGCCCGCCGGAACTGAATCGGGGCCGCCGACCGGGAAGGTCATTGCACAGCTCTTGGTCCAGACGTCGTAGATCGGGTGCTGGACGACGTTCAGGGCAGGCCGCTCCTTGTACAGCCAACCCGAAAAGGCGCGCTTCCAGGTGCCGCCCAGTTGCTGGATGTCGAGTTGCACGAAAGCGCCGGTATAATGTTCCTGCTCCCACGGCGCGGTCTGCTCGCAGGCGCGCAGCCTGACGATCACGTCGCCGATCCGCGCCGCCTCGCCCGGCTTCAGCTTGATCTCGCGCGCGACGCCGTTGCGCTTGTTGAGCAGGCCGAGCACCGCGACCCGCTGCGCCATCGGGGTCGCACCATAGGAGGGATCGGCGCCGCTCGGAACGTCGACCGTCACGATGTCGGGCGAGGTCGGTTCATCGTCGAGTGCCGTGCGCGGCGTCGGCTTGGCGCCCGGCGCATTCTCCGCGGCCTTCTTGCCGCAGGCGCCGGTCGCGAGCAGCGCCGCGATCGCCGCGCCGCCCAGCACCCGGCGAATCATTCCGGGGACCAGGCTTCGTAATCGCCGGTTGCGGCGGCGCGCTTGCCGCCTTTTTCCATCGCGCCGGGCGGGCGATAGGCCAGCGCCGTCCCGGTCATGTTCGGCACTGCCGGCTTTTCCCAGACGCGGGGCGCGGGCAGCGAGCGATCCGGCAGGTCGTCGACCTGATGGTGCAGCCAGCTGAACCATTCCGGCGAGACCCGGCTCGAATCATTCGCGCCGTCATAGATCACCCAGCGACGGGTGATGCCGTTCGGGTCGGTGCCGCCTTCATAATAGACATTGCCGAGGCCGTCTTCGCCGACCCGCGTCTTGCCGCGAAGGCCCAGCATGGTGCCCCAGCTGGCGCCGTTCCACCAGGTGAATGGATTGAGGTTGATGCCCATGAGCCGCCGCTTACCCGTTGCTCGGCTCGCGGGCAACTGTCGTTGCGCGGTGCGGCGTCATCGACGCGGCTGCGCCAGGACCATCGTCGCGATCGCATCGGTCACCGCCGGATCGATCGGCAGCGACGCGTCGGCATAGGTTGCGATATTCGCGCCGCGCGAGTCGCCCGTGACGGGCCTGAGCACATGGTTGACGTCGTCGAGCGTGACCAGCCGGGCTGCGGGATGCGCATTCTTGAGCCGCATCGCATCCTCGAGCGCGACCTGCAGGTCGCGCTTGCCCTGCAGGATCAGCATCGGCCCCTTGTACGCGGCGGCCAGCAGGGTCGGGTCATAGCTATAGGCGTTGATCAGATAGCGCTGAACCTTGGCGTAGAAGATCTTGTCCAGCGGGGACGGCAGCGTCGCCGGATCGACCGTCCTGCCCGCCTCCAGCGCGTCGATCGTGCTCATTGCCGCGGCGAGGATCGGCGCATTCGCCGGGTTGGCGCGGAACTGGGCGCGAAATACCTCCCCCATGGACCGGCCCATCGACGAAACCAGCAGCAGGCCGCAGATATCGCCGGGCTGCTGCGCCGCCACCAGCGCGACGAGCCCGCCCTCGCTGTGCCCCATCACCCACACGCACGGAACGGCGTTGCGCTTGCGGATCACCGCGATCCAGTTGTGCACGTCGGCAGCATAGTCGGCGATCGTCACGTCGCTCGGATCCGGAATCGCGGCATGGCTGCCGAACAGCCCGCGCTTGTCGATCCGCACGCTGGCGATGCCGCGGGCCGCCAGCCCCTGCGCCACCTGCCGGTAGATGCCGCCGGCCACCCCGAGCGGATTGTCGCCATTGCGGTCGGTCGGTCCCGAGCCGGGGACGATCAGCACGACCGGCGCGCCGGCGCCGGCTTCCACCATCGTCCCGGCCAGCGCCCCGTTCGGCCCCGGCGCCTGGAGCTCGACCTCGCTGCCGGCGGCGGGTTGCTGCGCCGATGCCGGCGATCCGGCCAGCACGGCAATCGCCGCCGTCAGCCCGGCAAGAACAGGTAACCGCATCGCAGGTCGCTCCTCGATCGAGAAATCATGATATCATCATTATATCAATCCATCCCGCTTGGAAAGCCCCCTGCTTTGTCGAGATAATCAGCCGCCCCGCCCCGCCCAGGTCACCTTGTCCCCCTCGGCGATGCCGAGTTCGGCCGAGCGCCCGCCATTGATCTCGAGCACCGCCGCCACCGGCTCGCCCGACGGAATCGGCGCCTCCGAAAAGGGCACGGTATTCTCGGCGATCGTCGCGATCGTGCCGTCGGCGCGGATGAAGATGATGTCGAGCGGGCTCGGCGTATTCTTCATCCAGAAGCTTGCTTCCTTCGGCGCACCGCCGCCGGGCGGATAGGGCGCGAACAGCATGCCGGCGTCCGCCGGAATCCTGGTGCGGTACATCAGGCCGCGCTGCTGCTGCGCTTCGGTCTTCGCGGTCTCGACCATGAACCGATGCGCGCCGTTCGAGCTGGTGATCGTCAGCGCGATCGGCTTGGCTGCCTCCTCCTTCGGCGGCGCCTCCTGCGTGGCGGCGGTATAAGCGAAATAGGCGCCCGTGGGCACCAGCACGCACAGCGCCAGCGCCGCCGCGATCTTCGTGAAACTCATGCGCGGATCAGCCTTCCTTTTCGACCATCACGGCCAGCGGCCCCTTGCGGCCCTCGACGATCCGGGCCCGCAGCGGCTGGTCCGGCTCGACCTCGCCGATGCCGGCCCGGCGGAGCGTTTCCATATGAACGAATATATCCGCCGAGTCCGCGCCGCGCACGAGGAAGCCATAGCCCTTCAGCCGGTTGAACCACTTCACCGTGACCGGCTCGAACGGACCGGCGCCGTCGATCAGCGCAGCGGGGTCGACCCGGTCCTCGCCCTGCCGTCCGCGGACCGGCGGCTCGACGGCATCGCTGAGGTCGATCGACATGATCTCGGATGCCTGGAAACCGCGCTCGCGCAACACCGCCAGGCACTCGACGCGCGCCCCCTCGGGCAGGCTGCGCCGCCCATGCGGCTGGAGGATCGAGAAATGGATCAGCACATCACCGAACGAGGGATCGTCGGCGACGATGAAGCCGAATCCGCGAGTCACGTCGAACCATTTGAGCGTGCCCGAGACCGGCACCCCATCCGATTCAGCCGTCGCGTCGAGCGCGGCTCCCTCCCAGTTCCGGCCCCCAAAAGCCGGTTGCGGATCGTTACGCATGACAAAGCAATCCCCCGGGAAGCATGCTAGCACGGATCGTGCGTGGGACAAAAACGACAAAAGCCGATCCGGCTATTCCAGCTGTTCCACATCCTCGCCGGGCGCCATCGCGGCGATCCGGCGCGCCAGCGCGAAATCATGACCACCCCGTATCATGGCCGCGATCTGCTTCTCGCGCTGCAGCCGATCCGCCGGCGTCTCCGCAAAAGGGCCGATTCGCCGCTTCCGCGCGAAAACAAGCGCTGCCTCGAGCGTCCGGGCCTCGATCCCCGGGGCAATCGCCTCGGCATCCGCTCCCTCGACGCCGGCGTGGCGCAGCACCCCCGCCACCCGGCGCTTGCCCAGTCCGCGCCGCGCCATGGCGCTTGCACGCGCCTCGCCAAAGGCCCGATCATCGACATACCCAAGGTCAGCCATCTTCTCGGCGATCCCGACAGGGTCGACGGCCTCGCCATCCCAGCCCCGCTCGCGGATCTTGCGGAACAGATAATCGGCGAGTCTCGCCCGAGTCGTCGCAAAGCGCTCGACGTAGCGCAAGGCTAGCCGATCGAGCGCTGCGGCGTCGAGCGGCGGGGTCGGGCGCCGGTCCCGGCTGGTCCTAGAAGGCATCACGCCATCATTGTGCCACACTCGGAACGGATTTTGAACGTGTGACGGCGGCAGAAGTGCAGGCTTCACAAGGAGCGGCCTTTGGGGAAAGACCGCGATCAAGGGCACAAAGAGTAATGGTAAGTGATGTTCGGGAATCCGGAGAGCTGCTGGCAGAGCGTGCCACGGTGACCGCGACCCCAACCGAAGACAGCCTCGCACGGCGCTTCGCGGATTTCGAGACGCTTGGGGAAGCGCTCGATTTCGCCGCCATGGGCGTGCGCGGGCTGAACTTCCACGATGCACGCGGCGCGCTCGTCCGTCCCTACCCCTTTGCGGAACTGCGCGAAGACGCGATCGCGATGGCGCACCGTCTGATCGCGGCGGGCGCGAAACCCGAAGACCGCATCGCGCTGGTCGCGGAGACCAGCCCGGAATTCGCGGCGCTGTTCTTCGGCGTCGTCTATGCCGGCGCATGGCCCGTGCCGCTGCCCCTCCCGACGTCGTTCGGCGGCCGCGATTCCTATATCGAGCAGCTTCGCGTGCAGCTCACCAGTTGCGACCCGACCATGCTGATCTACCCGCCCGAGCTCGCCCAGATGGCCGGCGAGGCGGCGCGCCTCGTCGGGACCGAAGGCCTTGACTGGGCCGAGTTGATCGCGCGCGACGCGCCTGAAGCGCCGCTGCCCGAGGCGCGCGGCAGCGATATCGCCTATCTGCAATATTCGAGCGGCTCCACCCGCTTCCCGCACGGGGTGGCGATCACCCATCACGCCCTGCTCAACAACCTCGCCGCGCACAGCCATGGTATGGAATTGGAGCCGAGCGACCGCTGCGTCTCCTGGCTGCCCTGGTATCACGACATGGGTCTGGTCGGCTGCTTCCTCTCGCCCGTCGCGAACCAGGTATCGACCGACTATCTGAAGACCGAGGACTTCGCGCGGCGCCCGCTTGCCTGGCTCGACATGATCAGCCGCAACCAGGGCACCACGCTCTCCTATTCCCCGACCTTCGGTTACGACATCTGCGCCCGGCGCATGTCGAGCCAGACCAAGGCTTCGGACCGGTTCGACTTGTCGCGCTGGCGCGTCGCGGGCAATGGCGCCGACATGATCCGCCCGGACGTGATGCAGAATTTCGTCGACGCGTTCGCCGATGCCGGCTTCAAGGCGTCCGCTTTCCTCCCGAGCTACGGCCTCGCCGAGGCGACCCTCGCCGTATCGATCATGCCCCCGTCGGAGGGGATTCGCGTCGAGCTGGTCGAGGAAACCCAGCTTTCCGGTGTCGCCGCCGGACAGGACCGGCCGCAGCGCTACCGCGCAATCGTCAATTGCGGCAAGCCGGTGCGCGACATGAAGGTCGAGATCCGCGAGGAAGACGGCACGCCGCTTCCGGAACGCGCGATCGGCAAGGTCTGGTGCTCGGGCCCGTCGGTAATGGTCGGATATTTCCGCGACCAGGCATCGACCGATGCCTGCATGGTCGGCGGTTGGCTGGATACCGGCGACATGGGGTACATGTCCGAGGGCTATGTCTATATCGTCGGCCGGGCGAAGGACATGATCATCATCAACGGCCGCAATCACTGGCCGCAGGATATCGAATGGGCGGTCGAGCAGCTGCCCGGGTTCAAGGCTGGTGACATCGCCGCCTTCGCGATCACCACGCCCGGCGGGGAAGAGACTCCCGCCGTCCTCGTCCAGTGCCGCAGTTCCGACGATGCCGAGCGCGTCCGCCTGCGCGATGAGATTCGCGAGCGCGTCCGTTCGGTGACGGGCATGAACTGCGTGATCGAACTGATTCCGCCGCGTACCCTGCCGCGCACCAGTTCGGGCAAGCTCAGCCGGGCCAAGGCGCGCAATCTCTACCTCAACGGCGAGATCAAACCCTACGACCTCGCCGCCTGACGCGCTGGTGCCGGTACCGACGGGTGCCGGCGGAGCGAGCGAAATCCCTCGAAGAACCTTGCCCAATCGACCCGACGCCTAACCATCCGCTAACCAACGCCATTGTATGGGCAAGCGGTGAGCACTCGTCCCGCCTCCCAATTCGCCCACCCGCGCATCGACGTGCGCGCGTTGCTCGGCCTGTATGATCCGGCCGACACCACTGACTGGGCGCCGATCCGCGCCGCTCAATTGAACGCGGGAAGCCAGCTCGCACTCTTCCTGCTGGCCGCCAATGTCGTCGGGGCAATGCTGGTCGCGCTGATATTGCAGCCGGTTGCGCCCCTGTGGTCGCTAGCAAGCTGGGGCGCCGTGGTCGCGGCGGTGGCGGCGACCGTCACCTTTCGCCGGCTCGCCGCACGCCAGCGCACCGCACAGACCGCGACCCTGCAGGACGTCCGCGACACGGTGCTGGAGGGGGTTGCGCTCGCCGCCGTCTGGTCCGTGCCCCCGCTCGCCTTCGGCGTGCGGACTGAACCGACGATCGCTTTCGGTCTGTGGATCGTCATCGCGTTGCTGATGACGGGATCAGCGGTCGCGATAGCGGCGCTGCCGCTGGCGACGCTCAGCTTTCTGGCGATCCTCGGCGCCGCGATCACGGTGATGCTCTATTTCGTCGGCGGACCGCTGCTCGCGTCGACGGCGATCGTGTTCACTGCCCTGCTGATGCTGGTCTGCTTCGGGCGCGGCAAGGCGCTGGTCGTGATCAGGGCCGGCGAAATCGCGCTGGCCGAACGCGACGAGACCGTCAGTCTCCTCCTTCGGGAGTTCGAGGAAAATAGCGCGGACTGGTTGTGGGAGACTGATTCCAACCGCCGCATCGTCCGCGCCTCGCCACGCTTCGCCCATTCGGTCGGCCTTGATCCGCTCGCGGTCAACGGCATGCCCTTCCTGCAGGTGATGGCGGGCACCTCCTGGGAAAGCGGCAACTTCTCCGCTGGCCTCCGCACCTTGGCAGAGAAGCTGAAGGGGCGCGAAAGCTTTCGCGACCTCCTTCTGCCGGTGGAGGTCGGCGGCGAGGAACATTGGTGGGAAATCGCCGCCAATCCCCGCTTCGACGATCGCGGCGTGTTCATCGGCTTTCGTGGCGTCGGCTCCGACGTTACCGAGGCGCGCAGGTCGGCCGACAAGATCAACAAGATGGCCCGGTTCGACACGCTGACGGGGCTGCCCAACCGCCTGCTCGTCCATGAGGCACTTGCGCAGGCCCTGGCCGAGGCCGAGAAATGGGGCAGCCGCTGCGCCTTCGTGATGATCGACCTGGATCGCTTCAAGGCGGTCAACGACACGCTGGGCCACCCGATCGGCGACCGGCTGCTCAGCCGGGTTTCCGAGCGCCTCGGGCAGTTGATGAGCGAGAACGAAGTCATCGGCCGGCTGGGCGGCGACGAATTCGCCGTCGTCGTGCGGGATGCGACCGATACGAGCCGCGTCGAGCGGCTAACGCACGCGATCATCGAGGCCCTGTCGCGGCCTTATGAGCTCGACCAGCATACCCTCTATACGGGCGCCAGCGTCGGCGTCGCCACCGGCCCGCGCGACGGCCGCACCGCCGAAATGCTGATCCGCTCAGCCGATCTTGCCCTGTATCGCGCCAAGGATGCCGGGGGTGGCGTCGTCCGCATCTATGAGCCGCAGTTGCACGTCGAAGCCGAGGAGCGCCGCATTCTGGAAATGGCGCTGCGCAAGGCAGTGCAGAACAACGAGATGCACCTCAACTATCAGCCCGTGGTCGACGCCGCGACCGGGGTGCTGACCGGCTTCGAGGCTCTGCTCCGCTGGACCCACCCGGAACTCGGCAACATCTCGCCCGTCAAGTTCATCCCGCTGGCCGAGGATGCCCGACTCATCGCGCCGATCGGCGAATGGGTGCTGCGCACTGCCTGCGACGAAGCCGCGCGCTGGAACGCGCCGGTACGGGTCGCAGTCAACGTCTCGCCCGACCAGTTGCACAACCCCGCGTTCGTTTCGACCGTCGCCTCAGCGCTCGCGAACAGCGGCCTGCCGCCCGAACGGCTCGAACTCGAGGTGACAGAGAGCGTGTTCATGCGCGAAGGCACGGGCGCGACCAAGGTGCTCGAGCGAATCATGGACCTGGGCGTCCGCCTGAGCCTCGATGATTTCGGCACCGGCTATTCTTCGCTAGGCTATCTCAGCCGCACGCGCTTCTCCTCGATCAAGATCGATCGCAGTTTCGTCCAGGGCGCGTCCAAGGGGGTCCCCGAGGCGATCGCGATCATCCGCGCGGTGGTGGCGCTCGCTCAGAGTCTCGGCATGGCAACGACCGCTGAGGGGGTGGAGACAGAACAGGAGCATCTCATGGTGCAGGATCTCCGCTGCACCAAGGTCCAGGGCTATTATTTCGGGCGCCCGTTGCCCGTCGACGAGGCTCGCGCCGTCGCCAATCGCGACTGGGGCAAGGCCGCCGCCGCTTGAGCCCTTGCTCCACGCCGAACCCCACGCTAAAGCCCGCAACCGCACAGGGGTGTAGCTCAGTTGGTTAGAGCGTCGGTCTCCAAAACCGAAGGCCCTCGGTTCGAGTCCGAGCTCCCCTGCCACTTTCCCGAGAGCGCGCGATAGCGGCCCCTCGGCCACCCGCAACAGGGCCGCTGCTGCACTGCTTCATCATGCGCGCGCCCCAATGGCGGCTTCGCCGGAATTCCGGGATCGAAAAGGCGGCGCCAACGGCTTTTCCCGAGGTCGGCAAGCATTAGTACGGGTGCACATGACGGCCGCCGGGGCGCAGCGCGTGACATTTCCATGGCGCGTGCGGCGCCGCCTCTCTTGCTTTCCGGGCGGAGCGGGGTTATCTGCGCGGTCAATCCGAAATCGAGGATTGGACGGCGCCGGTTCCTTGGGACCGGGCAGCGGCTCCATGCCTCGATCTCGTGCGTTTTGAAAAGCGAGCTGAACAGCGTGGCGAAGACGACACCGATCGAGTTCATCCGGCAGGTCCGCGCCGAAACCGCAAAGGTCGTCTGGCCCTCGCGGCGCGAGACGGTCATGACCGGTATCATGGTGATGATTATGACCACGCTGCTGGCGATCTTCTTCTTCGGGATCGATACGATCTTCGAGGCGATCGTGAAGATGCTGCTGAAGCTCGCGAACTGAATTTGGGACGACACATGGCGCGCTGGTACATCATTCACGCTTATTCCGGGTTCGAGGGCAAGGTGCGCGACTCGATCATGGCCGAGGCCACCCGCATGGGTCTCGATGCCCTTGTCGAGCAGATCGAAGTTCCGACCGAGACCGTTACCGAGGCCCGTCGCGGCAAGAAGATCGCAGTCGAGCGCAAGTTCATGCCGGGCTATGTGCTCGCCAAGCTGAACATGAACGACGACGTCTATCACCTGGTGAAGAACACGCCGAAGGTGACGGGCTTCCTCGGATCAATGGGCAAGCCCCAGCCGATCAGCGAAGCCGAAGCGGCCCGGATGCTCAACTCGAAGGAGGAAGCAGCCGCCGCGCCGAAGCAGAAGATGAAGGTCGATTACGAGATCGGCGATTCGGTGAAGGTGCTCGACGGCCCGTTCGCGAGCTTCAACGGCATCGTCGAGGAGCTCGATTTCGATCGCAGCCGCGTCAAGGTATCGGTGTCGATCTTCGGTCGCGCCACCCCGGTCGAGCTGGAATTCGAACAGGTCGAGCGGGCGAAATAAGCCCATCGCCCCGGCGGAGGCCGGGGCCGCTGCGTGACGAGCGCGCAACGGCCGAAACTCAGCGATCCCGGCCTTCGCCGGGATGACGCGGGAGGCGGTCTTCGGGCCGCCGCTAACACCGCTAAACTTGAACCGGACGGTCCGCGCTAGCGACCGCCCCTCTAAAGAGTGAGTGAGACATGGCAAAAAAGATTACCGGCTATATCAAGCTGCAGGTGCCGGCCGGCAAGGCCAACCCGTCGCCGCCGATCGGTCCGGCGCTGGGTCAGCGCGGCGTGAACATCATGGAATTCTGCAAGGCGTTCAACGCGCAGACCGGTGACCAGGAAGTCGGCACGCCGCTTCCCACCGTCATCACCGTCTATGCGGATCGCAGCTTCTCGTTCGAGACCAAGACGCCGCCGGCGTCCTATCTCATCAAGAAGGCAGCGAACCTGAAGTCGGGCTCCAAGGAGCCGGGCAAGCTCTCCGCCGGCAAGATCAAGCGCTCGGTGCTGAGCCAGATCGCCGAAGCGAAGATGAAGGATCTGAACGCGAACGATATCGATGCGGCGACTCGCATCATCGAAGGCTCCGCCCGCGCGATGGGCCTCGAAGTGGTGGAGGGCTGAGATCATGGCAAAGCTGACCAAGAAGGCGAAGACCCTCGCCGCGACGATCAACCGCGACAAGCTGCACGGCGTCGATGAAGCGATTGCGCTGGCCCGCGCCAACGCGACCTCCAAGTTCGACGAAACGATCGAAGTCGCGCTCAACCTGGGCGTAGATCCGCGCCACGCCGACCAGATGGTCCGCGGCGTCGTCACCCTGCCCAAGGGCACCGGCAAGACCGTTCGCGTCGGTGTGTTCGCCAAGGGCGCCAAGGCCGACGAAGCGCGTGAAGCTGGTGCCGACGTTGTCGGCGCTGAAGATCTCATGGAGATCGTCCAGGGCGGCACGATCGATTTCGACCGCTGTATCGCGACCCCGGACATGATGGGCGTCGTCGGGCGCCTGGGCAAGATCCTCGGCCCGAAGGGCATGATGCCGAACCCGAAGCTGGGTACGGTCACCATGAACGTCGCCGAAGCGGTGAAGGCAGCCAAGGGCGGCCAGATCGAATATCGCGTCGAGAAGGCCGGTATCATCCATAGCGGCATCGGCAAGGCGAGCTTCCCGGCCGAGGATCTGCGCGCGAACTTCGACGCACTGGTCGATGCGATCGTCAAGGCCAAGCCGTCGGGCGCCAAGGGCAAGTATGTCCGCAAGATCGCGGTCAGCTCGACCATGGGCCCGGGCATCAAGGTCGACACCGCCGAGGTTTCGGCGGCGTAAGCCTCGATCCAGGCGAGAAACGAAAGGGCCGGGAGCGATCCCGGCCCTTTTCTTGTGTGCGTGTTAACGGCGCGGCGCTTCCTGCGTCCATACCAGCTGCGTCGCGCGCTTGACGGCGACGGCCCGACCGGCGGCATGCTGCCCGCACCCGACGATCCAGACCCACTGCCCGCGCCCTTGTCGGGCTGCGACTGAGCAGGCGCAAGAAGGGCCGGGATCGCTCCCGGCCCACCCCTGTTCACCCCGGTCCGCTTACAGCGCCACGATGCCGCCATCATTCTTCGTGATCACCACCGTCGCCGAACGCGGACGGACGCCCGCCGCTGCCCCGGCCTGGCTTGCGGGCCAGTTGCTGGTGATGTTGCCGGTGTTGCCGAGTTCGCCGGGATGCTGGATGTTGACGAACAGCGTCTTGCCATCCGGCGTCGAATCCACCCCGGTAATTTCCGACTCCACGGGGCCGACGAGGAAGCGGCGCAGCAGCGTGCCCGGAGCCTTGCCGACCCGGGTCGCCTGCGCGACGCCGGAACCGCCGGCCGGCGTGTTGGTAATCGTCTTGACCGTACCGTCATTGACCGAGCCCGGCATCGCCGCGAGCATCATGCAATTGGTGACATCGGTATAGGCGCTGTCGTCGGTCTGTATCCACAGCACCGGCGTCACCAGGCCCGAGGCGTTGGACGGGCGGCCGAACCAGAGGCCATCGGGGCTGGAGAAATCGTTGGTGCCGTCCAGGGCCGAGAGATTGATGTTGTTGGCGTCGAGATCGGAACCCGCTCCGAACAGATAGATGTCCCAGGCGAAACTCGTCGCCTCCGAACTGTCCCCGGCTTCGCGCAGGCGGATGATATGGCCGTTGCGGTTCGAGACCGAACTGCTCGGCGGGTCGATATAGGCACGCGGGTTGGCGGCGTCGGTATTGCCCGGGTTCCGCGTCGAATTGTTGGTGAGCGTCAGATACACCTCGCCGCTGACCGGATTGACGGCGGTCCATTCCGGGCGATCCATCTTCGTCGCGCCGAGCGCGTCGCCCGCCAGCCGCGCATGCGCCAGCACATCCGCCTGGTCGGCGAACGCATAGGTAGTGTTCCCCGGGGTCAGCGGCCCGCTTCCATAAGTAAGCGGCAACCATTGGCCGCTGCCATCGGCGTTGAACTTGGCGACGTACAAGGTGCCGCTGTCGAGATATTTGTCGCCGATCGACAGGCGATCCGCGGCGCTGGCATCCGATGCGGACCAGGCGGTGGCGGAGACGAACTTGTAGAGATACTCATTCACCGCGTCGTCGCCCATGTAGAAGGCGGGCCTGCGCCCGGCGACGAAGTTGGACGGCCAGCACCCCTCGTGATTCATCCGCCCGAGTGCCGTGCGTTTGCGCGGCGCCGTCGTCTTGTC
>Ga0255338_1002582_pt1 | contig 25543 bp, 25 predicted proteins | sample MeOH1_35cm_T4_19_FD_203715 | JGI IMG/M metagenome (GOLD analysis project Ga0255338, IMG submission 203715) | Sandy soil microbial communities from University of British Columbia, Vancouver, Canada - MeOH1_35cm_T4_195 | ecosystem: Engineered > Artificial ecosystem > Sand microcosm > Unclassified ...
GTCGCTGCTCGATATCCAGAGCCAGACCGGCGATTCGCAGGAATTCCTCGAGCACGTCAAGATCGACCTGTTCCCGGACGCGGTCTATGTGTTCACGCCCAAGGGGCATATCCGCGCGCTGCCGCGCGGCGCCACCGCACTCGATTTCGCGTATGCCGTGCACAGCGATCTCGGCAACCAGTGCGTGGCGGTCAAGATCAACAACGAGCTGCTGCCGCTGCGCACCGAGCTCAAGAGCGGCGACATCGTCGAGGTGGTGACGGCGCCGTACTCCAAGCCGAATCCGGCCTGGCTGGCCTTTGTGCGCACCGGCAAGGCGCGCGCGGCCATCCGCCACTATCTCAAGACCACGCGGCTCGACGAAGCCATCCAGCTTGGCGAGCGCCTGCTGGAGCAGTCGGCGCGCCAGCTCGGGATCGAGCTGAAGGCACTGCCGCAGTCGGTGTGGGATCGCATGGTGCAGTGGACCGGCAACAAGCACAAGGAAGACATCTTTGCCGACCTGGCACTGGGGCGGCGCGTGCCCGCCGTGGTGGCCAAGCGCATGGAGATCCTGCTGCAAGAGTTGTCCGGCGACGTCGACAGCGCGCTGCTGGCGGCCGTGCAGACCTTTGCCGGCGAGGAAGCGCCAGCGGTGCCGATCACCGGCGACGAAGGCATGTCGATCATCTTCTCGGCATGCTGCCGCCCGATTCCCGGCGATTCCATCGTCGGCTACCTGGGCAAGGGCGAGGGCTTGCAGATCCACGTGCAGGACTGCAAGGTGGCCAAGCGCCTGCACAGCAAGGATCCTGAGCACTGGATCGACGTGATGTGGGCGCGCAAGACCACGCGCGCCTTCGATGTGTCGATCAAGGTGATGGTGCGCAACGTCAAGGGTATCGTCGCCCGCGTCGCGGCCGACCTGACCTCCGCCGACGCCAACGTCGCGCACGTGTCGATGGAGCAGCAGGAGGGGGGGCAGCAGGAGGCCACCTACATGCAGTTCATCATCCAGGTGCAGAACCGCCTGCACCTCGCCAATGTGATGCGGGCGCTCAGGCGCAACCCCGACGTCATCCGCATCTTCCGCGACCGCAACGACGGCTGACCGTCGGCCGGCGCGTCCGGCTCAGTGCTCTCCCGTTTGCGCGGCCGTGCTCTGCTCCGCCTGCTTTTCGGGATAGCGAACCTCCAGGATATCGATCTGCTCGACCCCGGCCGGCGTGCGCAGCGGCACGGTATCGCCTTCGCGCGCCTTGAGCAGCGCGCGTGCGATCGGCGAAATCCAGCTCACATGGTTGCTGTCCAGGTCGACCTCGTCGGTGCCGACGATCGTGACAGTGGTTTCCTCGCCAGTCTGGCTGGCGTAGGTGACGGTGGCGCCGAAAAAGATCTGGTCGTTGTCGCCCTGCAGGGAAGGGTCCACCACCTCGGCTTTTTCCAGGCGCTTGGTCAGGAAGCGGATGCGTCGATCGATCTCGCGCAGGCGCTTCTTGCCGTAGTGATAGTCGCCGTTCTCGGAGCGGTCGCCGTTGGACGCCGCCCACGAAACGATCTGGACCACCTCCGGGCGCGCCACGTCGATCAGATGCATCAGTTCATCGCGCAAGCGTTGGTAGCCTTGGGCGGAGATATAGTTCTTGGTGCCAGGCGGCAGCGGCGTGGCGCCTTCGGGAAGGTCGTCATCCTCGTCGCCGGAAGACTCTTTGACAAATGCCTTGTTCATGGTTGGAATCACATCTGCGGGGCTGTCATTATAGGAAGTAGGAAGGCGCGCGCGGCCAGAAGAAAAAGCAAAAAAATGTGCGTAGGGGGTTCACAAACGCTGAAAGTTCGCTATAATCTCTTTTCTCGAGTGCGGCTGTAGCTCAGTTGGATAGAGTACTTGGCTACGAACCAAGGGGTCGTGGGTTCGAATCCTGCCAGCCGCACCACCGATTAAAAGGGCTTCCAGAAATGGAAGCCCTTTTTCATTTCGGATCCCGTTCATTCTACGGCGTTCTGTCCGTGCCCACGACGCGTGTGCATGGCGGGCGCGCGAGCGATTGAGATTCCTCTCATCGTGCGCAGCTCTTCCCGCCGCTAGTCTTTGTTCCGGCGCGCATCACATGCGCTTCTGTAGCCGGATCGCTCTCGTGCTGGTTGTTCCCGATCTGCCATGCCGAGCGATCGCACTCTCCCTTGGGGAATCCTGCGATGCGACCTCTGCCATGGTTTGTCTCCGCTGTGCTGCTCGCACTGCTGGCCGATGCGGCGCGCCGCCGGCGCTTGCCGCCGGTATCGTTGCCGCCTGATACGCGCGGCGAGCTGGACTTGCGCGGCGGCACTTGCGCCGTGGTGCTCGATGGTGGCGCGATGCCCACCACCGGTGGCCGCGAGCGCTGCCTGCTGGTGAGTCTTTTGCATGACGAGCGCTTCACCTTGAATGCCCGCACACTGGCCACCGGCGCCGATCCGCGCACGCAGGCGGACTTGCTGGCGAACGCCTGGCATATCCATACGGCCGGCGAAGCGCGAGGCACGCTGGCGTGGTTGCTGGAGGAGGGGCATCGCGCACTGTACCCGCAGGTTTGCCGGATCCTGTTTGCGGTGCCGCGTGCGGCCCGCGAGCGCGAGATCGTGCTGCTCGATGAATTGTTTGATCCGGTGCGCCTCGCGCTCTGCGTTGACAACCTCGAGCGCGCCATGCCGGATCTCAGGGCGGGCCGCGTGGTTGGTTCGCGGGTCGATCTCGCGCGTGGCGTGCTGGCCTGGGACATGAGCCGCGCGATCCATGTCGCGCGGGCGGCCTACGATTGCGGCATGCAGACCGAGGCGCAGGCCTGGGCGGTGATCGAGCGCGCGGCGTCCCAGGTCTTCACGCAGCTCGAGTCCTGGGAGGAGGTTGCGGTGAGCTATCTGCTGGGCCGCGCGATGTGGGGCGGACCCGGCGCCGGCCTCTTGCGGCAGTTGTCGTTCGCTCGTCTTTGTCTTGATGACTCGGCCAGTCCCTGGCGCGCTGCGCCTTATCGTGCTGCGGCCTGTGGCGCGTAGGCGCGTGCCGTCTTGCGAGCCGCGTGCCGGCGGGCTAGGCTGGTTCAGGTGCGCGCATGACTCATCGAGTCGTGCTTGCCGTGGACAACCCAGGAGATCTCATGAGCAACGCGGACTGGCGGGTGGAGGCTTATCGGGGCATGGACGTCTATGTCCTGGTTTCATCGCCGCGGGCGGGTGGCGTCGCGGCGCTGGGCGAAGTTGCTCAGTGGGGATACGAAGTCAGGGTCTGCCAGGAGGGTGCGGACCCGTCCGACGCCGGCGATACGGAGCGCTTGTCGAGCGGTGCCACGCATTTTGCTACCCGGCATGCTGCCGAAGTGGCGGCCTTTGGCGCGGCCTACCAGCTCGTCGACAAGCTGGTGGGGCCCAGGGGGGATTAGCCGCCCGTCCGTTTGTCGCGGGCTTGCTGCGGGCGGAAATACGGCTCGCGGCGCTCCGTCGTGGGTGGGGGGTGCGTACGGCACATGCTGCGTGCCGCCCTCCGGGATGCCCTCGGGTAGCTATTGCGAAATGCACAACATCGCATATCATGCCGTGATATGCATTCTTCATTCATCTTTGATCGCGATCACGGCGACGATTGTCCTCCCGGCCTACCCTGATGCTGAAGCGCGCAGCCTGTCAGGCGCGCAAGCAGCAAGGGGGTACATCATGTTGGAGTTCAATGGCTACAAGATCGTTTACGAGGTCCTGTCCCTGCCCAGGGGTAAATGGGCAATCATTGTCGAGGTCATTCGCAAGAAGGATGGCGAGATCATTGAGAAGCGCCACAACCCGTTTCCGCACCAGTCCTTCGAAACCAAGCTCGAAGCGCTGGACCAGGTCAACCAGTACCTGAAGAGCACGCTGGAGTCCGAGGGTGAGGGGCCGCGTGCGGCGCGGCGCGCCTGATGGGAGCGCATGGGCCTGCGATCCGGGTTGCGGTGTACCTGCGCTGCGGCGCAGGCCATCCAACGCGGAGAGGGTGGGCTACAGTGCTACAGTGCCTGGAAGCGGTTTTTTCACGATGACGTCACAAAGCGATTGCAATGCGCGGCGCGATCCACCATAATCCGGCCTCTCGGACGCGGGGTGGAGCAGTTGGCAGCTCGTCGGGCTCATAACCCGAAGGTCGCAGGTTCAAGTCCTGCCCCCGCAACCAAAGACCTTTTTCCGGTCTTGCCTCCCGGCCGTCCTGGCCAAGTTCTGCAAACTCCTACGATCGAAATCCGCATTGCCTGGGGCTATTTGCGCCGAACCGCGCTGGTCGCACCATCGCACTGCAGACGCAGTTCGCCAATGCGCTCTCAATGCCGCCCACGACCACCTCCGCTCCGGCCGCTGCCGCGTTGCCCGGAGGTTCCCCAGCCGCCATGTCCTCCCCAGCGGCCATGGGCACCCCAGCCGCCGTGGTAATAGGGTCGTCCCATGCCGGAACGATAGGGATAGCCATACGGATAGCCGCCGTAGTATCGCCAGCCTCCGCGGTAGACCGGGCCTCGATAGCCGTAGCCGTAATAGAAGGAGGCGCCGTAGGACCCGCCATAGAGCGGCAGCGGATAGCCGTAGTTGTAGCCGTATCCATAGCCGTACGCGCCAGCCGGATAGACCACGCCGCCATCATAGAACCCATAGGGATCGTAAGGGTTGTAGGAAGCGTAGCCGGCGTCATAGGGATAGCCCACGCATGCGCCAACCGACAGCAGTGATACTGCGAACAGCAGGCGAAGCATGGCGCGGGGCATGATGCGTTGAGTCCGGCAATGGATCGCATCCGGCGGTTGCCGGACGATACCAATTAGAGATCGTGATCCGCCGGGAGGTTCATTGCCCCGCGAGCGCGCACGCGGGCCGCCCCCGCTTGAATCTCAGGCTGGCGTCCGGGCCAGCTCGGCGGCGCGTGCAAAGGTGTCGCGCACCTGCGGCTGACCCTCGCGGGCCGCGGACTCGGCGCGCGCGGTCAGCCGCTCGATCAGCACACTCAGGTTATTGCCCGCGGGCGTGGTCTTGCTGGCGCCGCACTGGTCGACGGCCTCGCGCACGATCTGGCTGAGTTCCTGGCCGACATCGGCACCATCGAAGGCACTGATCGACAGGGCGGAAATCTGCTCAAGGTAAAGGTTGACCAACGCTTCGTCATGTACCGGTTCGGGCATTTCCGTCTCCTGGGCAGAGTGGCTGGATGCATTTCATTGTAGTGGGCGGCATGCGCGGCGGCTGTCGGCACCCGGCTGAGAGTACCGGTTTCCTGCACGCCGGTTGACTTGCGTCAGGTCAATCCATCGGCAAATGGTAATGATTCCTATTTGTGTGACGAGTAGCTTTCTCTTACAATCGGCGCTCCCCGGAGCGCCATCAGGCTGCTGGCTCAACTGGCCTGCAGGTGCCGCCCGCTAACCGTCTTGCCGAGGTAATCGAAATCATGATGCTGCAAATTCCCGATGTGCTGACACAGGCTCAGGTAGCCCAATGCCGCGCGTGGATGGACGCGGCGGAATGGACTGACGGCAACGCCACTTCCGGCCATCAATCGGCGCTGGCGAAGCGCAACCTGCAATTGCCGGAAGGCTCGCCTGTGGCGCGCCAGGTCGGCGACCTGATCCAGGATGCGCTGGGGGCCAACCCGCTGTTCATTTCGGCCGCGCTGCCGCTCAAGGTCTACCCGCCCTTGTTTAATCGCTACGAGGGTGGGCACGCATTCGATAATCACATCGACAACGCCATCCGCCACCTGCGCGGCACCAGCTTTCGCATTCGCAGCGACCTGTCGGCCACGCTGTTCCTGACGGCGCCGGAGGAATACGACGGCGGTGAACTGGTGGTGGAGGACACCTACGGCCAACAGCGCGTAAAGCTGCCGGCGGGACATATGGTGCTGTATCCCGCCACCAGCCTGCATCACGTCAGCCCGGTCACGCGCGGCGCGCGCGTGTCGTCATTTTTCTGGATTCAGAGCATGGTGCGCGACGAAGGCCAGCGTTCGGTCCTGTTTGATCTCGATACGCAGATCCAGCGGGTAGGCCAGGCGCTTGGGCAAAAAGAGCCGGCCGTGGTGGGGCTTACCGGTGTCTATCACAACCTGCTGCGGCGCTGGGCCGACGCCTGAGGGCGGCGTAGCGATCCGCTGCGAGACGGGATCAGGCGGTTGCCGCAATAGCGGCTGGCAGTGAGGGGAACGGGAGGGAGATGGGGGAAGCGAGGCGTCATGAACCGCTGGGGCCGGCGCCTCTCGTCACCGGCCTCGATCGGCCGGCGCGTGATGGTGCAATGAGCTTGCAACGCGTCTAATGACGATCGCGATCCCAGTGTTGCTGGGGCAAGGGAACGGCGACGCGTCGTCGCGCGGGTTTGAGCGCGCGCTGCATGGGCCAGAAAACGTACGTGGTATGCGGGTCCATCGGCTTGCCGAAATAGGACACCCACACCTGCACGCCCTGTTCGGTTTCGGCAACGATTGCGGCCACTGCGCGGGCCGCGACTGCGGGAGATTTGAGCAAGGTGGCCAGCGCTTCCACGCCTTGGACCACGTGGTGCTTGACACCACCGAACCATGCGTACTGACGCATGGCCGACAACAAACGCTTGGTCATGAACGCTACTGTTTAGTTAGTGATGGGAATGAGACCGGAGCTTACACGCTTTGTTCAGTCTTAAATGATGCGTCCTATCTATCGATTACCCTGAGTCATCGGCTCTGGCAACCCGGACCTGGCAACCGCGCGCGGCGTATCGTATCTGTTGTTGTTCGCTTGAGGCCGATCGTCCGCCGCATTGACAACGTGATGGACGAGGGTTAGCGTCATCGTCAGGAACATCCGATCCGCTGGGAGCTTGCCGATGACCGAAGACATGCTCATGCAACTGATGGTCGAAGTCGAGAAGGAGGACCCGATCGACTATGCCGACCTGCCCTTCGACGATGCGACGTTGCGCGCATTGGTATGCCATCTGGTAGCGCAGCGTTCCAGCGCGATGGAATCGGCGGGCATGCCGGTGGATGCGCTGCTGGCCACCATGTGGGCCTCCACCGCCAAGCTTGTGCTGGAGAATATGGTGCTCAACGCGCGGCTGCTGACGCTGCAGGGCTTGCCGGATGACGCCAATGCGCTGATCGAGCGCATCGCCCGGCAATCGCGTGGCACGCCTTGAACCGGACAGGCCGGTTTCCCATCCGTCTCATGTGATGAATTGGTGTGTGGCGCATCAATCTCATTGAGCGCGGCGCCCGCCATTTCGATAAACTACGGGTTTTCGCCCCCCGACACCGTCCTGTTGCCGCGTATGCAACTGCGCGGTGCTGTTGACATGGAATGGAGGATTTCGGGTGATCAAGTGGATAATCGTCGCGACGTACCTGGGAGCGATCCTGTACGTGCATTTTCGCGGCAAGGTGAGGCTGCGCATCTGGCGCCAGTTGCTGGATCATTCGGCGCTGGTGGCGCCGGTCAACTGCTTCATGTATGTTTTTTCGGGCGTGCCGCGCACGCCCTACATCCCCGTCGAGCGCTTTCCGGAACTCGAGAAGATCCGTGCCGCCTGGCCGGAGATCCGCGATGAGGGCCTGGCCCTGGCCGCCATGCGCAAGATCAAGGCCGCCGACAAGAACGATGACGCGGGTTTCAACTCGTTTTTCAAATACGGCTGGAAGCGTTTCTACCTGAAGTGGTATGAAGCCCGCCATCCTTCGGCCGAGGTTCTGTGCCCGCGCACTGTCGAGCTGCTGCGCGGCCTGCCGAGCGTGAAGGCGGCGATGTTTGCCGAACTGCCCCCCGGCGGCAAGCTGAACCCGCACCGCGACCCGTTCGCGGGTTCGCTGCGTTACCACCTGGGTCTGGCCACGCCTAACGACGACCGCTGCTTTATCGAGGTCGATGGCGAGCGCCATAGCTGGCGCGACGGGGAAGGCGTGGTGTTCGACGAGACCTACCTGCACTGGGCGGAGAACAAGAGCGACAGCAACCGGCTGATCCTGTTCTGCGATATCGAGCGTCCGATGCGCTTCGGCTGGGCCGGAAAGGTCAACCGCTGGCTGGGCCGCAAGGTCATGACCGCGGCGAGCTCGCCCAACGAGGAATCCGACCAGACCGGCGTGATCAATCGCCTGTTCCGTGTTGTCTGGCTGGGCGGGCAGTATCGCCGCCGCTTCAAGGCATGGAGCCGGCCGGCGTACTACGTGGTGAAGTTCGGCCTGATCGCCGCGGGCGTGGCGTTGATCGTGTACCTGTAACGCGAGCTTCAAACGCAGCGCGGTCCCTGGCGGACCGCGGCGCGCAAAAACAGAAAGGGCCCGCTGATGCCGGCCCTTTCTGTTTGCGGTGCGCTATCGGCGGCGGCGTTCGCGCTCGTCGTCGAGCGCTTCGTAATGGGCGCGCTTGGCCTGGTACATGCGCGAGTCGGCCAGCTTGACGGTGTCGCTCAGGCGATCGCCGGCACTGCAGCTTGCCGTGCCGATCGACAGGCTTAGCGCGGTGCCCGGATAGAACTGGTTGTTGAGCTCGACCACCTGATGGATCTGCTCGACCACCGTGACCGCGCCGCGTTCGTCGCGCGCCGGCAGCAATATCATGAATTCATCGCCTCCCACCCGGGCCACGCAAGCCTGCTCGCCAACGGCCTTCTTCAGCGCCTCGCCGGTACGGCGCAGCAAGGCATCTCCGTCGCCGTGGCCGAGCTGGTCGTTGACCTGCTTCAGCCCGTTGAGGTCCACCGCGATCACGCTGACCGGCCACGGGCCCTTACGGCCCAGCCGCGCGAGTTCGTCCTCGTAGTACGCGCGGTTGTAGAGCTTGGTCAGCACGTCGTGCTTGCCCAGGAACTCGACATAGGCCTCAGCCTTCTTGCGCGCGGTGATATCGGTCAGGGAGACCAGCACCTGGTCCCAGTCCGCCTCGTGGCCGGGAAAGACCGACCACTGCATGAACACATCCACCGGCCGGCCATCCAGCGCGTAGTTGATCACCTCGCGCTGCTGCCAGAGTTTTTCGTTCCAGAGGTCGATCAGTTGCTCGGCGAACTGGATGCGCATATTGTCGCGGAACACATCGCCCAGGCGCGACAGCAGTTCCCGCTTGGACGACGCGCTGAACATCAGCAGGGTTTGCTGGTTGACGTCGAGTACGCGGATCTCCTGCATGCAGCGCGAAATAAAATCCGGGTGCACGTTGAGGAAAGTGCGGAAATCCGTGATGCCCGCGCCGCGCACTTCGTCCAGCAGCAGCTTGACCGCGCTGAAATCCTCGACCCATAGCGAGACCGGCGAATGCTCGAACAAGCCCATCGCGTATTGCTCGCTGCGGCGCAGCTCGTGCTCGGTGGCGACGCGCGCGGTGATGTCCTCGATCGACAGCAGCACGCGTTCCCAGGTCGCCTCGTGGCCGGGCATGACCGTTGCCTCCAGCCGGATGTCCAGCCGCTTGCCTTCCAGCGTGTAGTTGACGGTCTGGCTGGAAAAACGCAACCCGCCGTCCCAGAGCTGGGCGAGCTCCTCGACGTGCTGGTCGAACATATCGTCGCGAAAGACGGTATCCAGATTGCTGACGAGATCGGAAAGGTCCGAGGCGCGAAAGAGGTCGAGTGTGCGCTGGTTCACATCCAGCACCCGGATCCGTGCCGAACAACGGGCGACTTCCTGCGGATGGGTGCGCAGGTAGCTGCGCAGGTCGCTGACGCCCTGCGCGCGCAGGATCTGGAAGTACTCGCGCACCGCGCTGAAGTCTTCAAGCCACAGCGAGACCGGCGCGAGCTGGAACATGGTTTTGTATTCGGCGTCGATACGCGACGTCGCAGTCGTGGCTACCAATCTCTATTCTCCCTTTCCCGATAAGCGCGCCAGCCGGGCCGGAGCGCAGGCGGCACGGCTGATCGGGTCATCCGGATTCTGCCGGGAAGGCTGCCGCCATGCTCGCTACGGGCGATAGCATATGGCAGCAGAGGAAGAAATGGGTGGTGTGTGGTGTAAAAACACGCCTGGCGGGTTGCCGCAGGCGCTGGCCCGCCGCTCAGGCAGGGCGAGAAAGCTCGGCAATACGCGCGGGCGCGTGCCCGTGCGGCGATTTTTCTTGCTCGGCAATCAGTTGCAGCGTGGCCGCCTGCAGCAGCGAGCCGGCGGTCAGGTGGGCGGCCAGCGTGCGCAGCTCGTTGAGCTTGCCGCCGGCTGCGGTTTGGGCGTAAGTCATGTCGGTGACTGTCTGGACAGGAACATGGCCGATGGTATCGGCAAGCAAGGTATGTCCGCTTTGTCCTTGATCATGCTTCGTGTGTCCGGTGCCGTCCTTGGCGTCATGGCCAGCCTTGGTCTCGCGGATGTCCGCGCGCGGGGCCGGGCGATGCGCCTGGTCGGCGCGGCGAGCCGTGCAAAGGCGCAAGGCGGAACCCACGGTCTCGACGGCAAGGGGGAGGGAGGGGTGAGGCATGCAGTTCTCCTTGTGAGCGTGGACTGCCGGTTTCGGCAATGTCCGCAAGGATGCCGGCAGCCCGCCGAGGGTGCCTAGGGGGCTGCGATGAACGGCGCGATGGGAGGCGTGAATGGAGGCGCCGGGCGACGGATGCTGCGCTCCAGGCCGCTTTGCCCGGCGCCGGCCGTGGCTAGCGGCCCTCAGCCGCCGCGCCTGGCTCCCGCGCCGCCCTGTGGCCCTGGCTTGTCGGCCACGCGCGCTACCACGCCAGCAAGCGTGCGCAGCGCGCGCTCGATGGCAGGCGAGTACGGCGTGCCGCAATTGAGCCGCAGGAAATGGTCGAAGCGGTTGGAGTTGGAGAACATCACGCCGGGGACCACGCGGATGCCGGCCTCCATGGCCTGGTCGAACACCGTCTCGGACGATACCGATCCCGGCAACTCCACCCACAGGTGCAGGCCGCCGTTCGGGTTGGAGGCGCGCGTGCCCGCGGGGAACTCGGCGGCAATCGCTTGCGCCACCTGCCCGCGCTGGCTTCGCAGTTGCTCGCGCAGGCGCCGCAGGTGACGCTCGAAGGCGCCTGATCCCATGTACTCGGCGGCCGCGATCTGCGCCAGCAGTTCGTTGGGCCGAGACTGGCTGTACTTGAGCATCTCCACGCGCGCCTGCCATTTGCCCGCGGCAATCCAGCCCAGCCGCATGCCGGGGGCCAGGATCTTGTGCAACGAGGCGCAATGGATCACGCCGCCGCCGCGGTCCCAGGCCTTGAGCGCGGCCAGTGGCGCGTCGCTGTCCGCCAGCGCGGAGAAGCAGTCGTCCTCGATCAGCGCGATGGCGCGCTGCTCGCACCATGCCACCAGTTGCGCCTTGTTGGCGTCCGGCATGATGCTGCCCAGCGGATTCTGCAGGTTTGGCACCACCACCACGGCGCGGATGTTGTCGTAGGTTTGTGCCGCCAGTTCCAGCGCTTCGAGCGAGATGCCGGTCTGCGGGCTGCTGGGAATCTCCAGCGCCCGCATGCCCAGGCTTTCCAGTATCTGCAGCAGGCCGTAGTAGGTGGGCGACTCCACGGCAATCACGTCGCCAGGGCGCGCTACCGCGCGCAGGGCAAGGTTGAGGGCTTCCGTGCAGCCATGGGTGACCATGATGTCTTCGGGCGCCACGGTGATGCGCGAAAGCAGTGCGTGCCGCGCCAGCACGGCGCGAAAAGCCGGGTGCCCTTCGGCGTCGGCGGCGCTGCCGAACAGATGCGGGTGGCGCCGCAGCGCGCGCGCCGCGGCATTGCGCAGGGCCTCCGCCGGGTAGAGTGCCGGCGCGCCACAGGCGCCGGCGAAGCTCACCTCGACCGGAAGCTGGCGTCCGCGTGCGGTGATGGCGGAAATGCGCTCATGGATGCCGACGTACTGCGCGGGGTCCGGCAGCGTGGCGGCGGGTTCCTCGATCGGCGCCAGCGGCTTGTGCCGGGTATGCCGCACGAAATAGCCCGAGCGCGGCCTGGCTTCGAGCAGGCCATCGCTCTCCATCTGCCGGCAGGCTTGCAGCGCGGTGGACAAACTCACGCCATGCAGCTCCATCAGGGTGCGCACGGAGGGAATGCGATCTCCCGGCTTCAATGCTCCGGTTTCGATGGCGTGCAGGTAGTGCTGGGCGAGCTGGCGATAGAGCGGGGCGGATTCCATGCGGTATGGTGGCGCGGGGGGAGCCGGCACAACAGATACAGATGTAGGGCTTCTGTATCGTAACAGATGGGTTGAGGCGCCTCTGTTATGGTTCACAAGCCGCTGGCGTGTGCCTGTTTTGGTCCGATCCTGCCCGGTAGTCTGGAACCCTGTCAAAGCCAGGGAACAGGCATCATGCAAAGCTATCGTTCAGAACCAATCATCGTCGCCGTCGAGCCGGTGCAGGTTGCCCACGCCACGCCGGCGGCGAGCGTGCCGCAAGCGCAGACGCTCGACCTCGAAACCAGCCGTGTGCTACGGTTCCATGCCCAGGCCGGCACCACGCTTTACGTGCTGGAGGGCGAAGTGGACATGCTCGAGGCGCCGCGCTGGCTGGCCGGCACGGTGTGGCGCCAGCCGAGGCGCCTGCCGGCCGGCAGCGCGGCGGAACTGCCGGCGGGCTGGGTGGAAGTGCTGGCGCGGCGAGCGGCCACGCTGCGGCTTCAGCCGCCGCCGGCGCGGGCCTGGTGGGCCCGCTGGCTGGCGAGGTAACGCCGGGAGCGCCATTGGTGGCGCGGCAGTGCAGGCAATGCATACATGGAGAGCAACACGATGACCGAACTGGCAATTTCCTACGACGACGTGGTCCAGGCCCACCGCCGGCTGGAGGGCGTGGCGCACCGTACGCCGGTGATGACTTCCACTACCGCCGATGCGGCAAGCGGCGCGCAACTGTTTTTCAAGTGCGAGAATTTCCAGCGCATGGGCGCGTTCAAGTTTCGCGGCGCCTATAACGCCATCGCGCAGTTCACGCCCGAGCAGCGGGCGGGCGGGGTGATCGCGTTTTCCTCGGGCAACCATGCGCAGGCGATCGCCTTGTCGGCGCGCCTGTTCGGCGTGCGCGCGGTGATCGTGATGCCGCGCGACGCGCCCGCGATCAAGATCGCCGCCACCCGCGGCTATGGCGGTGAAGTGGTGCTGTACGACCGCTATACCGAGGATCGCGAAGCCATCGGGCGCCGTCTGGCGCAGGAGCAAGGCCTGACGCTGATCCCGCCTTACGATCATCCGCATGTGATGGCCGGGCAGGGCACGGCCGCCAAGGAACTGTTCGAGCAGGCCGGGCCGCTGGATGTGCTGCTGACCCCGCTGGGCGGCGGCGGCCTGTTGTCGGGCTGCGCCGTGGCTGCGCGCGCGCTCAACCCGGACTGCCTGGTGATCGGCGTGGAGCCCGAGGCTGGCGACGACGGCCAGCGCAGCTTGCGCACCGGCAAGATCGTCCACATCGATACCCCCTCCACGCTTGCCGATGGTGCCCAGACGCAGCATCTCGGCCAGCTCACCTTCCCGGTGCTGCGCAGCCTGGTGGACGATGTGGTGACGGTCAGCGACGCGGAACTGGTCGAGGCCATGGCTTTCTTCGCCAGCCGCATGAAGATGATCGTCGAGCCGACCGGCTGCCTGGCGGCCGCGGCCGTGTTCGCCAAGCGGGTTGCCGTGAGCGGCAAGCGCGTGGGCGTGCTGCTGTCCGGCGGCAATGTGGACCTGGCCCGCTTTGCTGCCCTGGTGCAGGCGGCACAGCCGGTGCAGGACTGAAGGGCGGGCGCGCCGCTCAGTCCTGGCGGTCGTGGGCGCTCAGCATGGCATGCGCCACCAGGTCCAGCGCGGGCCGGGTGTCGCCGTTCTTGTCGGTCCAGACCTTGGGCGTCAGGCTGCCCGACAGCGCCACCGACTCGCCATCCTCCAGCGCCAGCAGCGCGGCGCGCACCTTGTCGGCAAAGGCAATCACGTTGACGATGACGGTATCGCCGTCGTTGACCGCGGCCTTGACCTTGGCGGTGACATACTGGCTGCCAGCCTGGCCGGTACGCTCGCTGGCGTGGCCGTGGAGCCGGCCGCTGACTAGTGCGTCGATCATCTTTCTTCCTTCCTGGGATTGTCTGGTTGGGCTGCGGGTATCGCGTGCCGGGACACGTTTCCACCTTGCCGGGCTGCGGAAGATCTCACAATTTCGCGGCCTCGTGGCAGAGAATGCGGACCCTGGCCCTAAAAACGATAAAATTGCGGTCCGGCCAGCCCGACGCTCAACCAGAGTGCAGTCAGCGCCCCTTCCAGGGCCGACCCACCGGCCGCAGAATTCCAGGTTCCCATGCTACGTCTAAGTGAAGTCAAACTCCCGCTCGATCATGCCGAGAGCGATCTGAAGGCCGCCGTCCTCGCGCGCCTCGCCGAAATTGGCGTCAAGGCCGACGGCCTGACCGGATTCACCGTGTTCCGACGCGCGCACGATGCCCGCAAGCGCTCCGATATCAAGCTCACCTACATCATCGATATCGAAGTCACGGACGAAGCGGCGGCGATCCAGCGCATGGCCGGCAAGCCGAACTGGAGCGTGACGCCGGACATGGCCTACCGCTTCGTCGCGCAGGCACCGGCGCCGGGCACGGCCTTGCGCCCGGTGGTGATCGGCATGGGGCCGTGCGGATTGCTGGCTGGCCTGATCCTGGCGCAGATGGGCTTCAAGCCCATCATCCTGGAGCGCGGCAAGGAAGTGCGCGAGCGCACCAAGGACACCTTCGGCCTGTGGCGCAAGAGCGTGCTCAATCCCGAGTCGAACGTGCAGTTCGGCGAGGGCGGCGCCGGCACCTTCTCCGACGGCAAGCTGTACAGCCAGATCAAGGATCCGAAGCACTACGGCCGCAAGGTGCTCGACGAGTTCGTCAAGGCCGGCGCGCCGGAAGACATCCTCTATCTCGCGCGTCCGCACATCGGTACCTTCCGCCTGGTCAGCATGGTGGAGAAGATGCGCGCCGAGATTTTCTCGCTCGGCGGCGAGATCCGTTTCGAGACCCGGGTCGAGGATATCGACATCGAGCGCGGCAAGGTGCGCGGCCTCAAGTTGTCCAATGGCGAGTACCTGGAGGCCGACCACGTCATCCTGGCGGTGGGCCACAGCGCGCGCGACACCTTCGAGATGCTGTCTGAACGCGGCGTGTTCATGGAGGCCAAGCCGTTCTCGCTGGGCTTCCGCATCGAGCATCCGCAGGGCATGATCAACAGCAGCCGCTTCGGCAAGTTCGCCGGCAACAAGCTGCTGGGCGCCGCCGACTACAAGGTGGTGCACCACGCCAGCAACGGCCGCGCGGTCTACAGCTTCTGCATGTGCCCCGGCGGCACGGTGGTGGCCGCGGCGTCGGAGCCGGGGCGCGTGGTCACCAACGGCATGAGCCAGTACGTCCGCGCCGAGCGCAATGCCAATGCCGGCATCGTGGTCGGCATCACGCCGGAAGATTTCCCTGGCGGCCCGATGGCCGGCATTGCCTTCCAGCGCCACTGGGAAGAGCGCGCGTTCGAACTCGGCGGGCGCAACTACAACGCGCCGGCGCAACTGGTTGGCGACTTCATCGCGCGCCGGCCTTCCACCGCGATGGGCTCGGTCGAGCCTTCGTACAAGCCGGGCGTTACGCCGACCGATCTCTCGACCGCGCTGCCCGACTACGTGATCGAGGCCATCCGCGAAGCACTGCCCGAACTCGACAAGAAGATCGCTGGTTTTGCCATGCACGATGCCGTGCTGACCGGTGTGGAAACGCGCACGTCTTCGCCGCTGCGCATCCGCCGCAAGGATGACTACCAGAGCATGAATGTGGAAGGCCTGTATCCGGCTGGCGAAGGCGCAGGCTATGCGGGCGGCATCTACTCGGCGGCCATCGATGGCATCGAGGTGGCCGAGGCGGTCGCACTGAGCATCGTCAACGGCAAGGCGGCCTGAGCGCCTGCCGCGCGGCCTTAATCCGCGGCGGCGGCTTCCAGATAGGCCGCCGCGCCCAGGCCGGCGGCGAGCCCGCTGGCAAAGCAGGCGGTCAGCAGGTAGCCGCCGGTGGGCGCTTCCCAGTCCAGCATCTCGCCGGCGCAGAACACGCCCGGCATGGCGCGCAGCATCAGACCGGCGTCCAGCGCCTCGAACTCGACACCGCCCGCGCTGCTGATCACTTCGTCGATCGGGCGCGCGCGCAGCAGGCGCAAGGGTAGCGCCTTGAGCGCCACCGCCAGCCGGGCGGGATCGGCAAACGCTTCCTTCGACAGGCATTCGCGCAGCAGTCCCGCCTTTACGCCGGTGATGCCCAGCTTGCTTTGCAGATGGCTCGACAGCGAGCGCGCGCCGCGCGGGCGCTGTACCGCGTCGGCTACGCGTTCGGCACTCAGGCCCGGCGCCAGGTCGAGGTGGATCACGGCTTCCCCCGTGGCTTCGAGCAGGTCGCGCATCGGCGCGCTTAGCGCATACACCAGGCTGCCCTCGATGCCGCCCGCGGTGATGACGAATTCGCCCTGGCGATAGTGTTCGACGCCATCCCGGTCGCGCAGGCCGATTGCCACCGCTTTCACCGGCTGCCCGGCAAAACGCGTGTGGAAGTGCTCGCTCCACGCTACGTCGAAACCGCAGTTGGCCGGGCGCAGTGGCGCTACCCCGACGCCGCGCGCGGCCAGCAGCGGCACCCAGGCGCCGTCCGATCCCAGGCGCGCCCAACTGCCGCCGCCCAGTGCCAGCACCACCGCGCTGGCCTGCACCACGCGCTCGCCTTCCGGCGTGGCGAAGCACAGCTTGCCGGGGGCGTCGCCACCGGCGTCCGCCCAGCCCAGCCAGCGATGCCGCATATGGAATTGCACGCCGGCTTCACGCAGGCGGTGCAGCCATGCGCGCAGCATCGGCGCGGCCTTCATGTCGGTCGGAAAGACACGACCCGAGCTGCCGACGAAGGTATCGATGCCCAGGCCGTGCACCCAGTCGCGCAGCGCTCGCGGGTCGAAGCCCGCCAGCAGCGGCGCGATCTGCGCGCTGCGGCTGCCGTAGCGCGCCAGGAAAGGCTGCGCGGCTTCGGAATGCGTCAGGTTCATGCCGCCGCGCCCGGCCATCAGGAACTTGCGGCCGACCGATGGCATGGCGTCGTACACGTCCACGCGAAACCCGCGCCCAGCCAGTGCCTCGGCCGCCATCAGGCCCGCGGGGCCGCCGCCGATCACGGCGACGCTGGCGGCTGGGAGGGAGGCGGTGGGTGCAGACATGGTTTGAATCCGGGGGAAAGCGGTCGGTCGCGGAATGCGGCGCAAGGTATGGTGCGGCGGATCGGATTATATAGGGCAGGGCGCGGCAGCTTGTCCGTGCCGGAACGCCCGCGAGGGGCAGCTGCTAAGATCGCGCTTTCCCGCGTGCTACTGGTTTCCTGCGTTCCCCCATGCTCTTGCCGTCTCGCCTGTCGTTCCCTCTTCCCGCCGCGCGGGCTGTCGTGCTGGTCTTGCTGAGTCTGCTGGCCGGGGCGACACAGGCCCAGGAAACAGCGCAAGGCCTGCAGGACAAGGCGATGAAGGGCGACTTCCTGGCACAGCGCAACCTGTCCTACTGCCTGCAGTCGGGTTGCCTCGGTCTGGAGCGCGACCGCGTCAAGGCCTGCATGTGGCGCAAGGTCATCCTGCTGTCGGGCGATCGCCATGTCACCGACCTGGATAGCGCCAACCTGGAGTACGTCTGCGGCAAGCTCAGCGCGGCCGAGCGCGATGCGGCCATGCGGCAGGCCGAGACGCTGGCGCGCCAGATCTACGCGCCGCGCCGCTAGGCGGCACCGCCTCGTAGCGGCGGTGCGGGCAGCGGGCGCTAAAATAACGGTTTAGCGCCGTCCGTCATCGCCATGTCTTTCGCTTCGCCATCCGGCCAGTCCGTCGTGCACGCCACCCAGCAATGGCTGGAGCGCGCCGTGATCGGCCTCAACCTGTGTCCCTTCGCCAAGGCCGTGCACGTGAAGCGGCAGATCCGCTATGCGGTGTGCGAGGCCACCGATACCGAGGGCGTGCTGGCCGATCTCGAAACCGAGATGCGCACGCTTGCCGATGCCGATCCCGCCGAGATCGACACCACCTTGCTGATCGTGCCCCATGCGCTGGCCGATTTCCTCGAGTACAACGATTTCCTCTACTTCGCCGAGCGCCTGCTCAAGAGCCTGCGGCTGGCGGGCATCCTGCAGATCGCCAGCTTTCATCCGGACTACGTGTTCGGCGGCAGCGAGCCGGACGACATCGAGAACTACACCAACCGCGCGCCTTACCCCATCCTGCACCTGCTGCGCGAGGACAGCATCGCGCGGGCCGTGGAGGCGTTTCCCGATGCGGCGGAAATCTACGAGCGCAACGAGCAGACCATGCGCCGGCTCGGCCACGAGGGCTGGCGCAAGCTGATGGCCGAAGACGGCGGGAAATAAAAAACGCGCCGTCGCGGCGGCGCGTTGATCAGCCCCGGCAGCGCCGGGGCCATGACGCAAGGCAGCATCAGCCGGCAGCGGCCGGCTCTTGCGTATAAAAGCGTTCTTCCATCTCCTCCAGTCCCAGCGTGCGCAGCACTTCATGCAGCCGCTCGGCCGGGCGCCGGCGCGGCAGGTCCTTGTACTGCGCGATGATCAGCTCGTTCTTCATGGAGTGCTCCCAGCCCACCAGCTCGGTCACGCTGACCTGGTAGCCGTGCGCCTCCAGTTGCAGGCACCGCAGCACATTGGTGACCTGGCTGCCGAACTCGCGCGTATGCAGCGGATGGCGCCAGATCTCGGTGAGCGGATTGCCGGCCAGCAGCTTTGCCTTGTTCCTGCGCAGCACGCCGGCCACTTCTGCCTGGCAGCAAGGCACCACCACGATGTATTTGGCGCGCTTCTCCAGCGCGAAGCGGATCGCATCGTCCGTGGCCGTATTGCAGGCGTGCAGGGCGGTGACGATGTCGATGGTGGGCGGCAGTTGCGGCGAGGTGATCGAATCGGCCACCGACAGGTTCAGGAACGACATGCCCTTGAAGTCCAGCCGGCTGGCAAGCTCCTGCGAGCTGCGCACCAGTTCCTCGCGCGTCTCGATGCCGTAGATGTGCGACTGGTCGAGCTGCTCCTTGAAGAACAGGTCGTACAGGATAAAGCCCAGGTAGGATTTGCCGGCGCCGTGGTCGACCAGCGTCACGTCGGGGTGATCCTGCTTGAGATCCTGCAGCAGCGGCTCGATGAACTGGAACAGGTGATAGACCTGCTTGAGCTTGCGGCGGCTATCCTGGTTCATCTTGCCATCGCGCGTGAGGATATGCAGCGCCTTGAGCAGCTCGATGGACTGGCCGGGACGGATTTCGTGGGGGCTGGACGCCGGTGCGGCGGGCGTCTTGGACGCCGGGGACTTCTGGGCCATCTGGGATGTTTCGAACCTGGGAAAAGCGGTGAGGCGTGCGCCAAAGCCGGACGACGCTGCGCCGGTACAGCGAGAGTTTACCGAAAGTCGCGCCAGGCCGGGCGAGTGATGAAAGCGGCGCATGCCGGTCCGGCCGGCAACGGCGCGTCAGTGCAGGCAGTAATCCACCGGGGCGAGCGGCGGCGGCAACTCGGTTTCGCCCAGTGCTTCCTTCATGCCGATCTCGATGGTGCGGCACAGCGCGTCGAGCGGCAGGTCGTTGGGGCTGGTGCCGAACGGCTCTTCCAGTTCATCGCCCAGCGCATCGAGGCCGAAGAAGGTATATGCCACGATCGCCACCACGATGGGCGTGACAAAGCCGATGGTATCGACCAGCCCGAACGGCAGCAGGAAGCAATACAGGTACGCGGTGCGGTGCAGCAGCAGCGTGTATGAGAAGGGGATGGGCGTGTTGCGGATGCGATCGCAAGCCACCGCCGTGGCCACCATGTGCGACAAGGTGTCGTCGATGCCGGCGGCAAGGCAAGGATCGACACGGCCTTGCCGCACGCAAAGGCCCAGATCCTCGCCCATGCCCATCATCAGCGCGGCCGGCGCGTTGGTGCTGCGCTGCAGTGCAGCAAGCTCCGCGGGTCGCAGCCAGGATCGCTCCAGCCCGGTATCCGCGCTGCTGCCGCGCAGGCGGTTGCGCAGCGCGTAGGCATAAGCCATGGCGCGCGAGATCATGCGAACCCGCACATCGTCCAGCCCGGCCGGGGCGGCGGTGCCACCCGGCGCCTCGGCAATCAGGCCGAGGCATTGCCGAGCCAGGTTCTGGCTGCGTACCACCAGGTCTCCCCACAGCTTGCGGCCTTCCCAGAAACGGTCGTAGGCGGCGGTATTGCGAAAGCCCAGGAAGATGGCCAGCGGCAAGCCGATCAGCGTGAAGGGAATGGCCGTGAGCGTGATCTTGTGCTGGAAAAACGCACCGTGGCTGAGCGTGACGCCTACCGCCACCACCAAGTTCACCAGCAGCGCGCGCCAGATGCGGGACAGGATCGAGCCTCGCAGGACCAGGAACAGCTTCAGTCCCGAGGGGCGTTCTCGCACGATCATCAGTGATCCTCTTTGCTACGGTGTGGCATTCCGTCGATGGACGGAAGTGTACATTTTCCGCCGCTGGCGGTGGAGCGTCCGCCGGCCAAGCCACCCGGCTCAAGTTTTCCGCGAAACGGCCGTTGGTGTTGTGTGCGCCAGAAAGGACATAGACCCTTCGGCGCGCAAATGACACCCGGCCCAGGGGCCTGCCCAGCAGGCCCGAGCATCCGGTGGCCGAGCCAACCCAGGCGTGCCGCCAGATACGCAGCGCCAGCCATCGGCAGCATGCCGCCTCGCCCTATAACCAGCGCCGGATATGCGGCGCAGGGGCGCGGCGATGCCCGGGCCGGGACCGCGGGCGGCGCGGAAGACGGGGCCGCGCCGCCCGGACACGATCCATCAAGGGAAGAACTGAATGGAAAACCGGGGACAAGACACAGTAGCCGGCGTGGCCGCAGGCTTGCAGGTCAGCCTGGATGAAGGCACGCGCCAGTTGCGCGCAATATTCGCCGTTGTGCCGGGCCGGCTGCCGCCGGATCGCGCGGGGCTGGAAGAGGTACTGGCCGGCGGCGGCTGGGCCGAGGCCAGGATGGACGCGGCCGCGATCGGCGCCTTTCTCGCGCAATGCCAGCGTGCCACGGAGGGCATGCCGGTAGAAGCGTTGATCGGCCAGTTGACGGACGGCTACTTCGAACTCAGCGTCAGCAGCGACAACCTGAGCGTACGGCTTAACCTGCTGCCGCCGCAGGGCGGCCGCGCGGTCACGCGGGACGACATCCGAACCGCGCTGGCCGAGCGCGGCGTTGTTGCGGAGCCGGACCGGGAGGTGCTGCGCGGCGCGGTCGAGGCGGGCCTGTGCGACGGACTGGAAATCGCCACGGGACGCGCCGCGCTGCCCGGCACGCCGGCTCGCTTCGAGAGCCTGCTGGCGCCGCGCAAGCCGCTGGTGGCAGAGGATGAAAGCGGCCGCATCGATCTGCGCGACCTGGGATCCTTATTGCTGGTCAACCCAGGCACGCCGCTGATGCGGCGCATCCCGGCGCGTCAGGGTACCGATGGCGTAGATGTCTTCGGCAAGACCGTGGCAGCCGTACCCGCCGCCGATCCGCCGTTCGCGCAAGGCCTGACCGGGGTGGCGCCCGATCCTGCGGATCCGGAGGTCCTGCTGGCGGCTATTTCCGGCTCGCCGGTGTTGTCGGCGCAAGGCGCCAGCGTGAACCCGGTGGTCGATGTCGAGGCGGTGGACATGCACTCAGGCAATGTCACGTTCGACGGCACCCTGCGTGTCAACGGCGACATCAAGACCGGCATGACCGTGCGCGTGACCGGCGACGTGATCGTCAGCGGCACCATCGAGGCCGCCCATGTGGAGGCGGGCGGCAACGTGGTGGTGAAAGGCGGCATCATCGGCAAGGCCGAAGGCACTCACCAGGGCACCGACAACGCCGCCACCGAGGCGCGGGTACGCTGCAAGGGCTCGCTGCATGCGCGCTTTATCGAAAACGCGGTGGTGGAGGCCGGCACCGAGGTCAAGGTGGAAAGCGGCATTCGCCAAAGCGATGTCGCGGCCGGGAGCAGCATCGTCGCCGGCAGCCCCAAGGGCGGCCAGGGCAATATCACCGGGGGACGCTGCCGGGCGCAACTGGCCGTGCGTACCGCCATCCTCGGCGGCTCCGCAGGCGCGGCCACCATCGTGCAGGTCGGAACCAACCCCTATGCTGAAGCCGAGAAGGCCGAGGCCGAGGCCCAGCGCCAGAAGCTGGAAGCCGAGCAGGGCAAGGTGCAGCAACTGGTCAGCTTCTTCGCCAAGCATCCCGAGAAAGCCGTCGGCGACCTGCGCGAGAAGGCGCGCGCCACGCTGTTCAAGCTCACCCGCGACTCGATCGAACTCGATGCCAGGCTGGCCAAGCTGGCCGAAAAGCTGCGCCCGTCTCCTGAAGCCGTGATCGAGGTAAGCCGGCGTATCCATGGCGGGGTCAGCCTGCACATCGGGCAGAAATCGATGAAGATCATGGAGGACAAGCCGGGCGGCCAGATCCGGTTGGTGGACGATCGCATCGCGCTGGTCTGAAACCCGCTGCCTGGCGGCGTTTTGCGCTCCGCCGGCAGCTGGCAGCTGGTTGGCCGTGCCAGGGGCATGACCATCTCCATCCGGTCAGGTCGCGCGCAAGTCTCGCGGCTCATTTTGCAGAAATTTCTCCTTGTAGATTAGGAAAGGGCTGGCACGTCGGGGCACGGCTACTCGCTAAAGTAGCCACATACCGCTCCTCCCCGGGGTGGTATCCCCGATGAGGGCCCAAGCCCTTGGCCCTCTTTTCATGGCGCTGCATGCTTTTGTATGCGGCGCTTCTTTTTTGCGGCTTCCGCTCCGCAGTGCTACCAGACCCGGATCTTGATCTGCAGCGAAATACAGCCGTCCACCTTGCCCCGCATGGTTGGGACATAGATCAGGTTCGCACCCAGGCGTCCGTATTCGATGCTGATGACCGGCGCGGCCATCGGGGACCAGCCGCCATGATTGATGTCCGGGTACCCGCGCACCGCGCCGGCCATCGCGCCGATCCGGAGCGGGCCCAGGTGCAAGGGCTGCCAGGATAGGCTTGCGTAAGTGGAGTGTTCGCGCATGCTGTTGCGGTACTCGCCGGCGGACAAGGTGAAATCCTCGCTCACGCGGAAATCGGCGCCGACTCCCCAGTTGTATGCGTTGTAGTGCGCCGTGTGATTGAAGTGATACGAGAGAAACCCTGCGTTCAGCCAGACCTGCGGGCTGAAGGCGGGCGCCGGGGCCTCCGGCGGCGTCGCATCGTCCGCGCGCACGGGTATGTTCCACATGGATGCGCACAAGGCAAACACCATGAGCAGTCCGCGCGGAAAAAGGCGATATCCCGCCGCGCCAGGGATTGGATAGGCATCCATGGCTGCTTCCTTTCTTGTTTTTCGTGGCTGTGGGCGGGCTGGGCGCGTATCAGTCGACGCGTGGGTCCAGCCATCCTGCGCGAGTCCGGCATGGTGCCGGCAGCCCTAGGTGGCGGCGGTATGCATGGTGTTCCCCCGGTTGTGTGGCAATTGCGAACTCGTGCCGCGTGCCCGCCGGCCGGTTCGTCATATTTCGCGGCCACCCGGTCGGGCGGTCCGTGGTTGTACTTATCGTGATACCAGTCTGGTGCTCCGGCGCGTCCGATTCAATCCGTCGAACGCTCTAAGCCTATGGAGGGGATTGGAGGGCAAGCGGTTGTCAACGTCCCGGCCGGCAGGAGCGTTCCGCGCGCCGGACGGGCCAGGATGTGGCAACAAGTATCGGGATTGAAATTAAATGAATATTTTCAAAGGTAATTTCAATCGATTTGCCTGGTCGCAATCTTTCTTCGGCGTGTATGTTTTGCCTGATAGTGCAATTGGCTCGCCAGGCAGGCCTGGCGAGCCCAGGCACGCCGGAGCTGGAATCTGAGTGGGAATGGAATCACATGACCGAATCGCCTGCCTGCTATCGTAACGAGCTGCCTGCGCGGGTTGCGATCTTCGACCTGGATGGGACGATCATCGATGCCGCCGCGGATATTGCGGCGCAGATCAATCTGCTCCTGCAGGCAAGACGCCTCCAGCCTTTGACAGTCGCCGAGGCGACCACGCTGCTCGGAGACGGGCTCAGGGTCTTTGCTTCGCGCGCGTTTCAACTGCGCGGCGCCGAGATCGGGGATGACGAATCCTCGTCGTTCATCCAGGGCTATCTGGATGCACCCGTAGTGCAGACGCGGCTATATCCGGAGGTAAGGAAGGTACTGGCTGAACTGACTGGAGAGGGGTGGCGCCTGGTGGTATGCACCAACAAGATCGAAGCCGCAGCGATCCACATTCTTGAGGAACTCGGCGTTCTCTCATTCTTCGACATAGTCTGCGGCGCCGATACGGTCCCATGCTGCAAGCCGAGCCCGGTGCACCTTCAACATGCCCTGGCGCGTGCCGGCCTGCTGCAGCAGCGTGCTGTGATGATTGGCGACAATCGCGTGGATGTGCTGGCTGCCAGGGCGCTCGGCATACCGTCGGTGTTCGCCGGGTGGGGTTACGGGCACCGCGATACGGGCAAGGAAGCCACAATAGCCGCAGCCCGCTTTGGCGACTTGCCGCCGGTCCTCGCGTTGGTGGCGGGCTGAGCGGCAGGCGCGGGCGAGCCCACTGGCTTCCCGGCGCCGCGCCTGCGCGTATGCTGGCCGCGCCGGCGCGAGCGCTTCGGTTTTACTGATTCTTCAGCGCCGGGAGCACCCGTGTTTCAACCTCTCTGATCCAGGCATCCTTGCAATCGCCGTAGGCGTGCGAGTCATTGGGGGGGGGCAGGCGCTGGCATCGTGCCTTCTCCTGATCGTTGGCCCGAGCGACGTCGGCGTTCTGGCGAAGGCAATCCCGAAGCGCAAGGTGCCGGACGAGATCCTGCAAGGCGGCCAAGACCGTACCACTGGCTACATGAAGCCCAGAAACAACAAAGCCCAACCGCGATGGCTGGGCTAGGTGCTTGAATCTGTTGGTGCCGAAGAGAGGAATCGAACCCCCGACCTTCTCATTACGAATGAGCTGCTCTACCGACTGAGCTACTTCGGCCACATCGTTCGTAAGACAACCCGAACGAGCCCGCAATAATAGCAGCGTTTATTTTTCCTGTGAACCCCTGCGCCAAAAAAATACTCGGAGCGCACTGCGGTTGTCGCCTCAGGGTGGCGCCGCGGCCATTCGGGTGGCGTTCTTGGCGCAGGCCAGCACGATCACCGCGGTGGATGCCGCGGAGTTTATTCACGATGCAGCGGCCGACCGCACCAACCGTCTGCGACGACGTCGGCCACATGCGGGCGCGTTGTCCGTTGGCGTGAGGGGCAGGGACAAAGCACAAAAAAAACGGGACCAGCGACTGGCCCCGTTCCTTTCAACGCGTGCTGCTTGCTGCCGGCAATCAGCCTGCCGTCTTCTCTTCCTGGTGATAGCGCGTGACGCGTTCCACCTCGTTCTTTGACCCAAGGATCACCGACACGCGCTGATGCAGCTTCTCCGGCTGGATGTCCAGGATGCGCTCAACACCGTTGGTGGCCGCGCCGCCGGCTTGCTCGACCAGCATGGCCATGGGGTTGGCTTCGTACATCAGGCGCAGCTTGCCGGGTTTTTCCGGTTCGCGCTTGTCCCACGGGTACATGAAGACGCCGCCGCGTGTGAGGATGCGGTGTACGT
>Ga0255338_1002583_pt1 | contig 25541 bp, 19 predicted proteins | sample MeOH1_35cm_T4_19_FD_203715 | JGI IMG/M metagenome (GOLD analysis project Ga0255338, IMG submission 203715) | Sandy soil microbial communities from University of British Columbia, Vancouver, Canada - MeOH1_35cm_T4_195 | ecosystem: Engineered > Artificial ecosystem > Sand microcosm > Unclassified ...
CGCGGGCGGCAGGCTCAGGCGGCCGCCGTCGTCAGCGCCGCCTGGATCTTCGACCAGATGCTGCCGACCGCGGTGGCCAGGGCCGGGCCCGACACGATCATGACCAGCGCCACGAACGCCAGCAGCAGCGCATATTCCACGCCGGCAGCCCCGTCTTCTTCACGCGCAAAACGCTTGATGCCTTCGAACATGGTGTTCATGTCCTTCTCCTTTACGTCATGGTTCAAGGGGAAAAAGCGCCCGCTGAGAGTCGGGCACAAGATTCGGCCGGTGGTGCCGGCCGTGGCCAAGCCAGGGGGATTCCTCGATGACGCGTGCGCGGTGGCGCAGCAGCGATGCAAGCATCGCCGCCTCCCCGTGGCGCTACGCGACAAGGCGGGCCTCCCGGCTCCACCAGTCTTCAGGGAACCGTGTGGCTGGGTGCCAGCCGCGGGTTCTCACCCGGCGCGGTCGCCGCTTGCTGCGGCTTGTTGCGCTGGTAGGTGCCGCGAACCGGTTCTGACCTCCCTCAGGAACCGGTCCGCGCCTGAAAGTGCTGCAAGACTGCCTGTGATCGCCGCCGCGGCGCGTTGCTCGTCGCCGCTGCGGCGTGGGCCGTGGAAACAAAGATTGCGCCGGCCCGCCGCCAAACCTCCCCGCGAAACGGCTGCCCTGTCACGGCAACCGCTTCACCCCCGTTTTCAATGCTTTGTCGTGATGCCGGGGCTGCCGGATTGCACCGGCTTGGCCCTGGCATCCTCGGCGTACCGTGTTGTCTTGTTCCCGGTCGCTCTGGTCTTTGTAACGGGCATAAGAGCGACGAACATGCCAGTGAACTTAAGTAATTGATTTGATTGGTGATGTTTTTGAGCTACTTGTAACTTGACGCGGTTCTTGTAACAGGATGTTTCCCTGGTGTTACTGTGGCGCGGTGCTGCCGTGCCCGGCCGGATCGCGCGGGCCGGCCGCGTAGTGGCGTGACCGGCGCCTGGCGGCGCGATCAAGTGCATGACAAGGCGCGCTCGTCGTGTTTTCAGGCAAAATCGTGCCCGGCGGGGTCGGGTAAGCGCGCAGGCGCATCCGGGTGGTGGAGCAGCCGCCGCACCGTCGCGCAAATGGTTTCATGCGCGATACGGCGGGGCCCGGAGCGGGCCGCGTGGGCCAGCGCACGCTGCGCCGCGCGCATGCCCGCCGGCGGTGCGGGCAACGCGCGTCCGGATGAGGCCGGCGCCAAAAGCTGTAGCCGCGCTGTAGTCGCGCGGTAGGCCAACGTGGGCCGGCGCACGCCCGGGGCGGCGCTTTCTCGCTCTGTTGGATGAGGCAGGAACTTCTTACAAATCGGCCCGGTGACGGCGATTTTGGTTGCAGTCCTGATACATTGCTCGCCGCCACGATGGCGGTGGGCTATCGTCGCCCGATTTTCCGCCGGCGCATGGGCCTCGACGGGTACCGTTTGCGGCATTCAAGGGAGAAGCCAGCAATGCACGACAGCAATAACGATTTCCCGGTGCCGGCCTCGGCCGCGCCCGCCGCGCAGCCGAGGCCGCTGCGGTTCGAGTTCGTCGGCTCGGGCTCGGAGTACTTCCGCATCTGGATCGTCAATGCGCTGCTGACGATCGTCACGCTGGGCATCTACTCGCCCTGGGCCAAGGTGCGCACCATGCAGTATTTCTACCGCAACACGCGGCTCGACAACGCCAGCTTCGACTATCACGGCCGCCCCACGGCCATCCTCAAGGGCCGGGCCATCGTGTTCGCGCTGGCGGCGGTGTTCCAGCTCGCCGGCCACGTCTCCATACTGCTGTCGCTGGCGCTGGGCCTCGCGCTGGCGCTGGTGTTCCCGCTGCTGCTGGTGCGCTCGCTGCGCTTTCGCATGGCGAACTCCAGCTACCGCGGCCTGCGCTTCGCCTTCACCGGCGGCGACGCCGAGGCCTACAAGGTGTTCCTGCTGTGGCCCGCGCTCGCGGTGCTCACGCTCTATGCGCTGGCGCCGCTGGCGCACCAGCGCTTCAAGCGCTACCAGCACAACCACACGCGCTTCGGCACGGCGCCGTTCGCCATCGATGCCGCCGCGGGCGGCTTCTACGGCGTGTACCTGCGCGCTTTCGGCATGATGGTGGCGGTGGGCGTGCTCGCCGCGGTCGTCGTCGGCGTGCTCGGCCATGCCCTCGGCGGCAGCGCGGGCGGCGCGGCGATGGCCTTCCTGGCGGCGGTGGCGGGTTTCTACGTGGCGCTGCTGTCGATCGGGCCGTTCTTCATGGCGCGCCTGCAGAACCTGGTGTGGAACCACACCACGCTGGCGCCGCATGCGTTTCGCAGCGAGGTCAGGGCCGGGCGGCTGTTCTTCATCTTCTTCACCAACCTGATCGCCACCGTGTTCACGCTGGGCCTGTTCATGCCGTTCGCCAAGGTGCGCTCGACGCGCTACCGGGTCGAGAGCATGACCATGCTGGCGGCGGCGCCGCTGGATGCCTTCGTGGCCGGCGAAACCCAGCAGGTCGGCGCGCTTGGCGACGCGGCGGTGGACTGGTACGACATCGACATCGCGCTGTGAGCCCGCCGTGAGCCTTGCCTTGATCCCGTCCGCCTGATGCCGCATTCCTCCCAGGCCCCGGCCCCGGTCGCCGCCACTTACTACGACGGCCGCTCGTCGCGCGCGCACGCGGCCAGCTTGGCGGTCGAGGGGCGCGAGGCGGTGCTGCGCGACGGCGGCGGCGCGGTGCTGCGGCGCGCGCCGCTGTCGGCGCTGCGGGTGTCGGAGCGCGTGCGGCGCGCGCCGCGCCTGGTGACGTTCGCCGACGGCGCGTTCTGCGAGATCGCCGACCACGCCGGGCTGGCCGCGCTGCTGGCCGCCAGCGGCCATCGCGAGGGCTGGGTGGCGCGCGCGCAGAACAGCTGGCGGCTGGTGCTGCTGTCGGTGCTCGGGCTGGCGGCGGTGCTGGCGGTCGGCTACGTCGTGGTGCTGCCGTGGGGCGCTGGCGTGGTGGCGCGCCGCGTGCCGCCGGCGCTGGAAGCGCGGCTCGGCGAGGCGACGCTGGCCAGCATCGACGACGGGCTGCTGGCGCCGTCCCGGCTGCCGGCCGCGCAGCAGGAGCGCATCCGCGCGGACTTCGCCGCGCTGCGGCGCCCGCCCGACCCGGGCCACGACTACCGCATCGTGTTCCGCCGCGGCGGCCAGCTTGGCGCCAACGCGCTGGCGCTGCCGGGCGGCACCATCGTCGTCACCGACGAACTGGTGAAGCTGGCCGGCGCCGGCCCGGGCCTGAGCGGTGTGCTGGCCCACGAAGCCGGGCACGTGGCGCAGCGCCACGGATTGCAGCAGGTGCTGCAGGCCTCGGCGGTGGGCGCGCTGGCGGCGTATTTCTTCGGCGACTACTCCAGCGTGCTGGCGGGCGTGCCGGCGACGCTGCTGACGCTGCGCTACTCGCGCGAGCACGAGCGCGCGGCCGATGCCTACGCGGTCGAGGTCATGCGGGACAACCGCCTGCCGGTGTCGGCCTTCGCCGACCTGCTGGAGGCGCTGGAGGCCGCGCACAGGCAGGAGGCGGCGGCGCCGGCGGCCAGCGGCGACGCCTCCGCCGGCGCCGGCGGGCGCGAGACCAAGCGCGAGCGCCGCAGCCGCCGCGCCGCCGAGGACGGCGACAAGGCCGGGGACAACGATTTCTTCTCCACCCATCCGCTCACGCGCGAGCGCATCGAGGCCCTGCGCGCGGCGGCGCGGAACCAGGGCGGCTAGATCCCCGCGGGCCGCACGCCGTCCGGCAGCGACGAAGCCGCCACCTGCGCCTGCAGCCAGGCGTGGAACTGCTGGATGGTCTTCTCGCGCGGATTGGCTTCGCGCCAGATGACCCAGTAGTGCAGGCTGGACGGGATGCGCGCGGTGCCCAGCTGCACCAGCTCGCCGCTGGCGAGATAGTCGCGCGCCAGCTGCAGGCGCGCCGTGGCCGCGCCCTGGCCGGCCACGGCCGATTGCAGCAGCATGCCGGCATCCTGGAAGATCGGTCCGCGCTCGGGCTCGCTGGGCGGCAGGCCGGCCGCTTCCAGCCAGTCGCGCCACGGCCGCAGGGCGAAGCGCAGCATCGGCAGGCGCGGCAGGTCCGCCAGCGTGAAGCCGGGATAGCGCGCCAGCAGCGCCGGGCTGGCCACCGCGACCACGTGGTCCTCGATCAGGTTGTGGCAGGCGAAGCCGGGCAGGTCCACGCGCTGGTGCCAGATGCCCACGTCCACCGCGTAGGGGTCGGGCGGGCTGATCTCGGCGTGCAGCCGCAGGTGCAGGTCCAGCCCCGGCAGCACGTCGCGCAGGCTGGGCAGGCGGCGGATCAGCCAGGCATTGGCGAGATCCGCCATCACGCTCACTTCCAGCCGTATCACCTGCGGCGCGCAGCCGTTGCTGGCCTCGCGCAGGCCGTCCTGCAGCTCGGCCAGGCCGTCGCGGATGCGCTCGGCCAGGCGCGCGCCCACGCTGGTGGGCATCATCAGGTGGGCGGCGCGCTGGAACAGCTTGGTGCCGAGGCTGGCTTCCAGCGCGCGGATATGGTGGCTGATCGCGCTGTGGGTCAGCGACAGCTCCTGCGCCGCGCGCGAGAAGCTGCGGTGCCGGGCCGCGGCCTCCACGGCGCGCAGCGCCTGCAGCGCGGGCAGGTGCGGGGCGGCGCGCTGGCGCGTGGCGCCGGGCGCCGGCGCGCCAGCGGGGCCATCTGCCACGGTGGCGGCGGTGGCCGGGATGGACGGCGGCGCGGCCGGCGGGGCGGGCTTGGGCGTTCGGGAGGTCATTGCCGTCAAATTCTACTCACAATCGCGGCAGGTATCTTTCGTTGGCCTTGCATTGTGCGACTCGGGACAATGCCGGCATGACTTCCGCCAATCCTGCTTCTTCCACCGCTACCGCCACCGCCGTTGCCGCCCCGCCCGCGCCCGCCGCCGGCAGCCGGCCCGGGCCGGCCCTGCCGCGCGACGCCGGCGCGCGCTGGCGCGTGCTGTGCATCTTCTCGCTCGGTTTCCTGGTGTCCTATGTCTACCGCGGCGTCAACCTGGGCTTCGCGCCGCACCTGATCCGCGAGATGGGCCTGAGCGCCGCCGATCTCGGCCTGCTGACCAGTTTCTATTTCCTCGGCTTCGCCTGCGCGCAGATTCCGGCGGGCCTGCTGCTCGACCGCTTCGGCCCGCGCCGCACCGAGGCCGTGCTGCTGCTGGCGGCGGTGGCCGGCGCGCTGGTGTTCGCCAGCGCGCCCGGCATGGCGGCGCTGGCGGCCGGGCGCCTGCTGATCGGCATCGGCGTGTCGGTGTGCCTGGGCGCGGCCATCCAGGCGCTGTCGATCTGGTTCCCGCCGTCGCGCATGCCGCTGCTCAATGGCGTGGTCATGGCCATCGGCGGCCTCGGCGCGGTGGTGGTGGGCGCGCCGCTGGCGTGGCTGCTGTCGTGGACGGACTGGCGCACGCTCAGCTACGGGCTGGCCGGGCTGACGCTGGGCATGGCGGCGCTGCTGTGGTTCGCCGCGCCCGAAGCCGGCGGCGCCGGCCAGCAGCGCCTCGCCGAGCAACTGCGCGGCACCTGGCAGGTATTGCGCAACGAGCGCTTCCTGCGCGTGGTGCCGCTGGCGCTGCTCAACCAGGGCATCTTCCTGTCGGTGCAGACCTTGTGGGTGGGCGCCTTCCTGCGCGACGTGGCGGGCCAGTCGCCGGGGCAGAGCGCGCGGCTGGTGTCGGTGATCGGCTTCGCCATGATGGGCGGCTGCGTGTGTGCCGGCTGGGCCGCGCGCCACCTCGAGCGCGCCGGGCTGAGCCTGTATGCGTTCGCCGGCCTGGGCATGAGCGGCTTCATCGTGGTCCAGTGCCTGATCATCGCGGGCGTGCCGCTGCCGCCGGTGCTGATGTGGAGCGCCTACGGCGTGTTCGGCTCGAGCGGCATCCTGGCCTATGCCGTGCTGGCGCGCGGTTTTCCCGACGCGCTGATCGGCCGCGCCACCACGACGCTGACGCTGGCGGTGTTCCTGGCCACCTTCGCCTGCCAGGTCGGGGTGGGCATGGTGCTCGATCTCTGGCCGGTCGCGGACGGCCGCTATCCGGCGCGCGCGCACCTCGTGGTGTGGGGCGGGCTGGTGGCGCTGCAGGTGGCGGCTGCGGCCTGGTACGCGCTGGGCCGCGAGCGCGACGCGCGGGCGGCCTGACCGCGATCCGCGGCGAAGGCGCGCGTGCCGCCGCGCGGCCGGGTGGCGCTACAGCACCACCGGCCGGTCGTCCAGCTGGTTGTGGTTGGGTTTGCCGTCCTCGGCGGGGAAGTGCGTGGCGAGCAGGTGGTGGATCTGCTCCACCGCCGCCAGCACCGGCCTGACCGAAAGGTCGCGCGCCAGCCCGGCGGCCAGTTCGCTGCACAGCGCGCGCCAGGTCTCGGGGCCGACGCGGGCGTCGATGCCGCGGTCGGCCAGCAGCTCGACGGCGTGGTCGGCCAGGTTGATGTAGAGCAGCACGCCGGTGTGGCCTTCGGTGTTCCAGACCTCGAGCGCGCCGAACAGGGCGCGCGCCCGCGCGCGCGGCGTGATGCCGGCGAAGGCCAGGCCGACCGGCAGGCTGGATTCGATCACCACGCGCACCTCGCCGTGGTGGCGCTGCTCGCCGGCGGCGACCGCCTGCTGCAGCTGCTGCCGGGCCTCGGCGGGGAAGTGGCGGTTGGCGGCACCGGGGCGGGTGCCGAGATGGCGCAGCGCGCGTTTGAAGTGGGGCATGCGTGGCTACCAGTTGCCGGAGGCGCCGCCTCCGTCGAATCCGCCGCCCCCGCCGCCGCCGCCGAAGCCGCCACCCCCTCCGCCGCCACCGCCGCCGAATCCGCCTCCGCCGCCGCGTCCCCAGCCGCCGCCCAGCCCGCCGAGCGTGCCGCCCAGGCCGCCGGCGGCCGCGTCCCAGCCGCGCCGGCCGGTCACGATCTGCGGGCCGCGCGGGCGGCGCGCGGCGGAGATGAAGAAGAACAGGATGATGGCGAGCGGGAACAGCACCGGCAGCCAGTCGGCCAGCGAATCGCGCTGGGCCGGCTTGCCGCCGGCCTGCGGGCCGGGCAGGCCTTCCTTGTCGATGGTGGCCTGGATGGCCGAGACGCCGGCCGCGAGGCCGCCGTAGAAGTCGTTCTGGCGGAAGTGCGGCGCCATCACGTCCTGCAGGATGCGCTTGGACATCGCGTCGGTGAGCGAGCCCTGCACGCCGCGGCCCACCTCGAGCCGCATCTTGCGCAGCCCGGGCGGGTTGTCCTTGGCGATCAGCAGGATCACGCCGTCGTCGATGCCCTTGCGCCCGGCGCGCCAGGCGTCGGCCACGCGGATGCTGTAGGCGTCGATCGGCTCGGGCTCGGTGGTGGGCACCATCAGCACGAAGATCTGGCTGCCGCGCTGCTGCTCGTATTCGGCCAGCACATTTTCCAGCGCGCCGCGCTGGCTGGCGCTGAGCGTGCCGGTGAGGTCGGTCACGCGCTGGGTCAGCGGCGGCACCGGCACGAAGCCGTCGGCGCCGGCCGCCGCCGCGGCCGCGGCCGGCCACGCCAGCAGCGCGCCGAGCATCAGCGCCAGCGCCAGCAGCGCGCCGCGCCAGCCGCGCGCGGCCGGCAGGGGGAGGAGTCGGGCCAGGTCTTGCCGCATGGGTTCAGCCTCTTGGGTTCAGCCTCTTGGGTCTAGCCTGCTGTGTGCGCGGCGCGGATCAGAACTTCACCGCCGGCGGCGCCGAGATGGCCTTTTCGTTCTCCACCGAGAAGGACGGCTTGACCGGGTACTTGAACACCATCGCGGTCAGGTTGGTGGGGAAGCTGCGCGCCAGGACGTTGTAGTCGCGCACCGCGGCGATATAGCGCTGGCGCGCCACCGTGATGCGGTTCTCGGTGCCTTCGAGCTGCGACTGCAAATCGCGGAAAGAGGCGTCGGCCTTGAGCTGCGGATAGTTTTCCGACACGGCCAGCAGGCGCGACAGCGCGCCGCTCAGTTCGCCCTGGGCCTGCTGGAAGCGCTTGAAGGCCTCGGGGTCGTTGAGGGTCTCGGGCGAGACCTGGATGCTGGTGGCCGCGGCGCGGGCCTTGGTCACGGCTTCGAGGGTCTCACGCTCGTGCGTGGCGTAGCCCTTGACGGTGTTGACCAGGTTGGGGATCAGGTCGGCGCGGCGCTGGTACTGGTTGATGACCTCGCCCCAGGCTGCCTTGACGGCCTCGTCCTTGGCCTGGAAGTCGTTGTATCCGCAGGCGGACAGCAGGCTGGCGCACAGGGCCAGCAGCAGCCAGCGCAGGACGGACCGCGCGGAGGCCGGGACAGAGGACAGGGCAGGGGACAGGGATGCGCGCATCGAACACTCCGGAAATCGGGGAAGCACCAGTGTAGCGCAGGGGGCGCCGCCGGCAAGCGCCGGCGTGCCGGTTGACGCCGGCATGCCGGTGCCGGTAGATTGTCGGCTTCGGCCCGGCGGCCGCGGTCCCGCACCGGCACCGCCGCGGCCTTGCCCGGATTCTCGATCCCCGGTTTTCCCGATCCCCGCTTCGCCATGCGCGCCTTTCCGCCGATTTCCGCACCCGCCCGAGCTGCCTCGCAGCCGCGGATGCCCGCGCGCGCCAAAGCCAAAAAACAGCCGCTCGTCTGACCGGGGCGCGCTGTTCCGTCAGATGAGCGACGGAACGGCACCTGCGACCAGGGGCGAGGCCGGCTTTGCCGCTTTCATCCTCCCGCTGTCCACGGCAGACCCAGCCGCCAATCCGGCGCCCTTCTGTACGGTTTTTTCCTGACCGGTCGTACAGGAGTGTTTCATGCAGCAAGCAGAACAAGCAGAGCGATCACAACAACCGGCACAACAACCGGCACGGCAGCCGCGGCAGGCCTTCGCCGGCATCTGGCTGCCGCTGGTGACGCCGTTCGCCCACGGCGAGGTCGACCACGCCGCGCTGGCGCGGCTGGCGCGCCGCTACGCCGCCAGCGGCATCGCCGGCTTCGTGGCGTGCGGCAGCACCGGCGAGGCGGCCGCGCTCGACGAGGACGAGCAACTGGCCGTGCTCGACACCGTGCTCGAGGCCGCCGGCGGGCTGCCGGTGATGATGGGCGTGGCGGGCAGCAACGCGCGCCAGGCGCAGGCGCGCGTGCGGCGCCTGGCCGCGCGGCCGCTGGCGGGCGTGCTGGCGTCGGCGCCGGCCTACGTGCGGCCGGCGCAGGCCGGGCTGATCGATTATTTCCACATGCTGGCCGACGCCGCCGCCGCGCCGCTGGTGCTGTACGACATTCCGTACCGCACCGGCGTGAAGCTGGAGACCGACACCATCCTGGCGCTGGCCGCGCACCCGAACATCCATGCCGTCAAGGATTGCGGCGGCGACTATCACGGCACCCAGGCGGTGATCGCCGACGGCCGCCTGGCGCTGCTGGCCGGCGAGGACCACCAGTTGCTGGGCACGCTGTGCCTGGGCGGCAGCGGGGCGATCGTCGCCTCGGCCCATCTGCGCCCGGAGTCGTTCGTGGCGCTGGCGCGCGCGGTGGCGGACCAGCGGCTGGAGCAGGCGCGGCGCCTGTTCCACGCGCTGATGCCGATGATCCGGCTGCTGTTCGCGCAGCCCAACCCCGGTCCGCTCAAGGCCATGCTGGCGCGCGAGGGCTGGCTGCGCAACGAGCTGCGCGCGCCGATGACGCCGGCCGGCGAGGCGCTGGCGTCGGCGCTGGCACGCGCGGGCGCCAGCCTCGGCGAGGCGGTCCCGCGCGGCTAGCCACGCGGTGGTGCAGGTGGCGCGGCGTCAGCCGGCGGCGAACGCCTTGCGCGCCGCCTCGATGGTGGTGGCGAGGATGGCGTCGTCGTGCTGCGCCGAGACGAAGCCGGCCTCGAACGCGGACGGCGCCAGGTAGACGCCGGCGTCCAGCATGGCGTGGAAGAAGCGGTTGAAGCGCGCGGTGTCGCACCGGGTGACTTCGGCGAAGCTGCCCGGCACGCCCTCGCGGAAGTACAGGCCGAACATGCCGCCGATGGCGTCGGCGGCGAACGGCACGCCGGCTTCGCGCGCGGCCGCGGCGAGGCCGTCGGCGAGCTTGCGGGTCTGCGCGGCGAGGCGGTCGTGGAAGCCGGGCGCCTGGATCAGCTTGAGCGTGGTCAGCCCGGCCGCCACCGCGAGCGGGTTGCCCGACAGCGTGCCGGCCTGGTAGACGCCGCCCAGCGGCGCCAGGCAGGCCATGATGTCGCGCCGGCCGCCGAAGGCCGCGGCCGGCATGCCGCCGCCGATCACCTTGCCCAGGCAGGTCATGTCCGGGGTGATGCCGTAGTGCGCCTGCGCGCCGCCCAGCGCCACGCGGAAGCCCGTCATCACCTCGTCGAAGATCAGCACGGCGCCGTGCCTGGTGCACAGCGCGCGCATGGCCTGCAGGAAGGCGTCGCTGGCGCGCACCAGGTTCATGTTGCCGGCCACCGGCTCGACGATCACCGCGGCGATCTCGCCCTCGTGCTTGATGAAGGCCTGTTCGAGCTGCTCGACGTTGTTGTACTCCAGCACCATCGTGTGCTTGGTCACGTCGGCCGGCACGCCGGCCGAGGACGGCGCGTTCTGCGTGGTGTCGGCGAACGTCAGCAGGCCCGAGCCGGCCTTGACCAGCAGGCTGTCGGCATGGCCGTGGTAGCAGCCCTCGAACTTGACGATCAGGTCGCGCTTGGTGAAGCCGCGCGCCAGGCGCAGCGCGCTCATGGTGGCCTCGGTGCCGGACGACACCAGCCGCACCTGCTCGATCGACGGCACCAGCTTGCAGATTTCCTCGGCCATCTCGATCTCGGCCTCGGTCGGCGCGCCGAACGAGAAGCTCAGGCCGGCGGTCTCGCGCACCGCGCGCACCACCTCGGGATGGGCGTGGCCGACGATCATCGGGCCCCACGAGCCGATGTAGTCGATGTAGCGCTGGCCGTCGGCATCCCACATGTAGGCGCCTTCGGCGCGCGTGATGAAGCGGGGCGTGCCGCCCACCGAGCGGAAGGCGCGCACGGGCGAATTGACGCCGCCCGGGATGGTTTGCTGGGCGCGGTCGAAAAGCTGCTGGTTACGAGACATGGCTTTGCGTGAGATCAAAAGCAGGAGGAACGCGTTCTATCGGGCGGCAAGTCTGGCGGAAATGCCGGCAAAAAATCCCCAATGAAGGGCATTTGCGCGGTAACGTGCGCGAACACGGCGTGTTTGGCCCGGATCGTGCTTGCCCGGCTGGCGCCGGCGCCGCCGATTCGGTACCATCTGGCCCTGAATTTTAATGGAGAGTGACTGAACCGTTATGGAATACAAGACCTGGATGTGCCTGATCTGCGGGTGGATTTACGATGAAGCCGCCGGCGCGCCCGAAGACGGCATTGCCCCCGGCACCAAGTGGGAAGACGTGCCCATCAACTGGACGTGCCCGGAATGCGGCGCGCGCAAGGAAGATTTCGAGATGGTGGCTCTGTAAGCCGCCGTCGCGCGGCTCCGTGCCGCCGCGCGCGCCGGGGTGTCGCATCCGCCGGCGGCGGGGCATCCCGGGCAGGGCAGCATGACGTGCCCGTGACAAGCCGGCCCGCGCCGCCGCGTCGCGTCGATGCGACAGATCGCCGGGGAATGTTCCGGATTCCGGATTGACGGCCCCACGGCGAGTTGTCACACTCTGTTTCAAATTTGAAAATCCCCCCTTTGGGGGCGGACTTGGGCAGGCGCGGGTACCACGCGCCGCCGTTTGCCGGGCGCGGGCCACCGCGGCGGTGTGTTTTTCGGGAATCAGGACGTTTTGTTTCGGGGTCCGCCGGCACAGCCACGCTGCGCCGCGCGGAAGTTCTCAGGTGAATGCCGGCGGGTCCCGCGAGGGGCGCGCTGGTTGCGGGAACGGGATGCGGGTCGCTCAACCACTAGAAAGTATTCGGGTCAACGCCGAACGGGTCAGTGCCGGAGCCATCGGAGCCACCGGCGTGGCCGAAGCCGGCGCGGCCGCCGGCGGCACGGTCGCGCCCGCGCGCCGCAAGGTGCTCGTCATCGACGACTCCAGCACCATCCGCCGCACCGCCGAGATCTTCCTGTCGCAGGCCGGCTGCGAGGTGCTGCTGGCCGAGGACGGCTTCGAGGCGCTCGCCAAGGTCGGCGACATGCACCCGGACCTGATCTTCTGCGACATCCTGATGCCGCGCCTGGACGGCTACCAGACCTGCGCCCTGATCAAGAAAAGCCCGCGCTTCCATGCCATTCCGGTGATCATGCTGTCGTCCCGCGACGGCGTGTTCGACCGCTCGCGCGGCCGCCTCGTCGGCGCGCGCGACCATCTCGCCAAGCCGTTCACCCGCGAGTCGCTGCTGCAGGCCGTCGATGCCTGCGTGCCATGTGCCGCCGCCGTGGCCAGCGCCGAACCGGCCTGAGCGCATATCTAGGAATACTCATGACCATCAGCAAGATCCTCATCGTCGACGACTCCCCGACCGAAGCCCTGTTCATGTCCGACCTGCTCGGCAAGCAGGGCTTCAAGGTGTCGGTGGCCGGCAACAGCGACCAGGCCTTCGCCCGGCTCGAAAGCGAGCGCTTCGACCTGATCCTCATGGACGTGGTGATGCCGGGCCAGAACGGCTACCAGGCCACCCGCGCCATCAAGCGCGACGACCGCTTCAAGGACATCCCGGTCATCATGTGCACCAGCAAGGGCCTGGACACCGACCGCATCTGGGGCATGCGCCAGGGCGCGGCCGACTACATCGTCAAGCCGGTCGACGGCGCGGAGCTGCTCGGCAAGATCGCGGCGCTGGCCCACTGAGCCGGATCGCCGCCCACCTACTCCCTCGCCACGACGGAATCCGCCCATGAACGCGCCGCGCCAGGATCTCCGGGCCAGACAGACCCGGCTGCAGGACTACCAGGCCATGCTGGCCCGCCGCCTGCGCGAGGCGCGCAGCCTGCCGGCGATGGACAGCTTTCTCGGCCTGCAGGTCGGCCAGCGCCACTGGCTGCTGCCGCTCAAGGAGACCGGGGAAGTGCTGGAGATGCGCCAGCCCAGCCGCGTGCCGCTCACGCAGGGCTGGTACACGGGGCTGGTGAACGCGCGCGGCAGCCTGCTCGGCGTGATCGATTTCGGCCTGTTCTGCGGCGAGGGTGCCACCCCGCTGCAGCCGGGCAGCAAGATCGTGGTGCTGTCGCGCCAGGTCGAGCGCGCCTGCGGCATCCTGGCCACGCGCGTGATCGGCCTGCGCCATGCCGGCGAGCTGAGCCTGCCGCCGGAGCCGCCGTCCATGCCGCCGCCGGGCCAGCCCCAGGACGCGCCGGAATGGGAGGGCGCGCGCTTCGCCGACCGCGACGGGCGCGACTGGCAGGTGCTGGACGTGAACCGCCTGCTGGCGTCGCCGGCCTTCCTGCAGGTCGGCCGGCAGGCTGCCTGAGGGGCGCCGGCGGCACGGAGGCGCATCGCGGGCGGCACGGAGAAGCGGCACGAAGAAGCGGCAGGCGGCGGGGAGGAGGCGGGTCCGCGCTGGCCGCGGACGCGCCGCAGAGAAACCAAGAATCGAAGAATAACGAACAGAGGGTGCTATGGGTTTCAAGAACATCAGCCTGGGTCGCCGGGCGCCGGTGGCCGCTGCCGCCGAGGTGGCGGTGAACGCGGCGGCGCCGGCGGACAGGAGCACCCCGGCCGAGCGCATCGCCGACAAGCTGGCCCGCATCCCGTTCGCCAGCCAGCAGCGCGCGCTGACCGGCGGCGTGGTGCTGTCGCTGGTGGCGCTGCTGGCGTCGGTGTACGCGGACAACCGCGAGGCCAACAACGGCGCGGCGCAGATCGAGATCGCCGGCGACATGCTGATGCACTCCCAGCGCCTGGCCAAGGCGGTGCCGGTGGCGCTGCTGGGCAATGCGCAGGGCTTCACGCAGCTGCGCCAGTCCAAGGCCGAGCTGGCCGGCGACTTGCAGTCGCTGCAGAACGGCAGCGATGAAAAGCACGTGCGCGCCACCGGCGGCGCGGCCGCGCCGCTGCTGGAGAAGGCCATCGAATCGTGGCGCCGCACCGAGAAGAGCGCGGGCGACGTGCTGGCCCAGCAGCCGACCCTGACCACCATCGGCCAGACGCTGCAGATCTTCAACGCCTCCAACCCGGAACTGCTGGAAAGCGCCGAGCAGGTGGCGGCGATCAAGCTGCAGGGCGGCGCCAACGCGCGCGAGGTGGCCGCCTCCGCGCAGCTGGTGATGCTGACGCAGCGCCTGGGCAAGAACCTCAACGAGTTCCTGGCCGGCGAAGGCGTCAACCCGGAAACCGCGTTCCTGCTGGGCAAGGACACCAACACCTTCCGCGAGACGCTGGACGGCCTGCTCAACGGCAGCGAGGCGCTGCGCCTGGCGGCCACCGGCGACGCCGAGACGCGCACCTACCTGCAGCAGCTCTCGCAGCGTTTCGACGCCGTGCAGAAGACCACGCAGACCATCCTGCAGAACCTGCCCGGCCTGATCGCCGCCAAGCGCGCCCAGCAGCAGATCTTCAACGACAACGAGGCGCTGCGCGGCGAGCTGTCGCAACTGCAGTCGGCCTACGCCGAAGGCGCGCGCGTGCGTCCGCTGACGCTGGGCGCGACCATCGTCTCGGCGGTGCTGACGCTGCTGTTCCTGGCCGGGCTGGCGGCGCTCTACCTGCGCGATTCGCGCGCCCGCGCCAGCGAGGCGGAAGCCCGCGAGCACGAAGCCGAGGCGCGCCGCCTCGAGGAAAAGCGCAACAACGACGCCACCCAGAAGGCCATTCTGCAGTTGATGAACGAGCTGCAGGACATCGCCGACGGCGACCTGACCAGGCAGGCCACCGTGACCGAGGACATCACCGGCGCCATCGCCGACTCGGTGAACTACACCGTGGAAGAACTGCGCGAGCTGGTCGGCCGGGTGCAGCAGACCGCGGGCGAGGTGACGCAGGCCTCGGGCCAGGTGCAGGACACCTCGACCCAGCTGGTGGCCGCCTCCGAGGAACAGTCGCGCCAGATCCGCCAGACCGGCGAGTCGGTGGTGGAGATGGCCGACCGCATCACCCAGGTGTCGCGCGGCGCGGCCGAGTCGGCCAACGTGGCGCGCGCCTCGCTGGCCGCCGCCGAGCAGGGCCAGCACGCGGTGCAGAACGCCATCGCCGGCATGAACGACATCCGCGAGCAGATCCAGGACACCTCCAAGCGGATCAAGCGCCTGGGCGAGTCGTCGCAGGAGATCGGCGAGATCGTCGAGCTGATTTCCGACATTACCGAGCAGACCAACGTGCTGGCGCTCAACGCCGCCATCCAGGCCGCCTCCGCCGGCGAGGCCGGGCGCGGCTTCTCGGTGGTGGCCGAGGAAGTGCAGCGCCTGGCCGAACGCTCGGGCGAGGCGACCAAGCAGATCGGCGCGCTGATCCGCACCATCCAGACCGACACGCAGGACGCGGTGCACGCGATGGAGCGCAGCACGCAGGGCGTGGTCGAAGGCGCCAAGCTGTCCGACAACGCCGGCGCCGCGCTGGTGGAGATCGGCCGCGTGTCGCGCCAGCTCGCCGAGCTGATCGAGCAGATTTCGCAGACCACCTCGCACGAAGCGGGGCTCGCCACCGCGGTGGCGCGCAATATCGAAGGGATCCTGCAGGTGACCGAACAGACCTCGTCCGGCACGCGCCAGACCGCGCTGTCGGTGCGCCAGCTCACCCTGCTGACCGAGGAACTGCGTAACTCCGTGCTGCGATTCAAGATCGCCTGACGGGTTACGCGAGCCACGGCCGCCGCGCGCCACGGACCGGCGCCACCGCATTGGACGCATTGGATGCAGTCATGTCATTGAATTTCCCCGCCTCGCACGAGCCCGCCGGCGCCGGTCCGGCCGCGCCGGACGTGCCGGCACCGGCGGCCCAGCGCGCCGCCGGCACCACGCACGCCGCCGAAGCCGCCGGCAGCCCGGTGTCGCGCGACCTTTCCATGCTGGCATGGCTGGCGCCGAGCCTGCGCGCGGCGCTCGACGATGCCGCCGCCGAACTGGGCCACTACGTCGACGAGGTGCAGCAGGCGCCCGAGGCGCTCGGCGCGCGCGACACCACCTCGCTGCGCCTGGCCGGCCAGCACCTGCACCAGGCCGCCGGCGCCGTGCACATCGTCGGCCTGCGCGGCGTGGACCCGTACTGCCAGGTGCTGCGCCGCCTGCTCGACGCCATCGACGCCGGCACCGTGCCGGCCGACGCGCAGACGCTGGGCGTGTTCCGCCTCGGCGTGCAGGCGCTGGCCGAGTACGTCGACGACCTGATGGCCGGCGACGACGAAGACCCGGTGCGCCTGTTCCGCTCCTATGCCGACGTGCTCGGCCGCCTCGGCGAAGACCGCGTGCATCCGGCCGACCTGTGGGTCGACGAGCTGCAGATGCTGCCCGGCATCCTGCTGCCGATGCGCATGGCCGCCTCGGTCACGCGCGCGCGCCAGCGCTTCGAGGCCGCGCTGCTCAAGGCGCTGCGCCTGCCGGTGCCGTGCCACGACGAGAGCCTGCTGCGCGAGGCCTACCTGCCGCTGGAGTCCGCGCTCGAAGACGTGCGCGCCAGCGAGCAGGAGCTGCGCCGCGCCACCGACCACCCCGACCGCGGCGTGTGGCACGTGCTGGCGCTGGTGTTCGGCGCGCTGGCCCACGGCCTGCTGCCCTCCGACCTGCTCGCCAAGCGCCTGGCGGCGCGGGCCCACCTGCTGCTGCGCCAGTACCTGCAAGGCCAGGTGCGCGTGCCGCAGGCGCTGCTCAACGACGCCGTCTACCTGCTGGTCACGACCACCGGCGCCGGCGTGGCCGCGCCCGCCGGCGAGGCCGAAAGCCAGCCGGTGCTGGCGCTGCGCTCGGCCATCCGCGAATGCCTGCAGGCGTTCCGCATCGACGCCGCGCACGGCGTGGCGCGCGCCGATTTCCGCGTGCGCTACTACGGCTGGCTCGACCCGATCGACACGCGCAACCTGCAGCAGGCCGCCGCCGCGCTCGAGCGCGCCGCCGCCGACCCGCAGCACGGCGACTGGCAGGGCGCGCTCGCGGCGCTGGCCGAAGCCGCGCAGCCGCTGGCCCAGCCCGCCTTGCTGCGCTGCCTGGACGCCGCCGCGCAGCCCGCCGTGCTGGCCGGCGGCGCGCGGCGGGAGGGCGTGCAGCAGGAAGGCGCCGAAGGCGAGGACATCGGCATCGGCGCCGTCGCACTGTTCCTCGGCCGCGCGCTGGCGCTGCCGTGGCGCGTGCATGGCAACACCGGCCACGCCGCGGCCGCCGGTTTCGCGCAGCGCTGCGACGAGCTGGCCGCCTACCTGGGCGGGCGCCAGCGGGGCAACGCCGCGGCGCCCGCGCCGCGCTGGCTGGCGCAGATGGTGGAGCAGGCGCGCGCGCAGCGCCTGCGCGAGGCCGCCGTGGCGCAGCTGCGCGGCCATCTCGACAGCGGCGAATCCTGGCTCGACGCCTACGACCGCGACGCGGCCCGCCCCGAATCCGGCGCCCACCTGCGCGATGCGCAGCGCGCGTTCGTCGCGCTGGGCGCCACGCTGGAACAATTGCAGGACGCCGGCGCGCTGCCGGAGACGCTGCGCGCCGAGGCGCTCACCGTGGCCGCGGCGCTGCAGCGCGTGGCGCAGTCGCTCGGCCTGCTGGCCGGCGCGCGCGCCACGCCGGATGCTGCGCCGGACGCCGCCGCCGGGCGCGCCGGCTGGCTGGCCGCGATCGCCGGCGAGCTCGGCGCGGTGCATGCGTTCATCGACGCGCTCGCGTTCGGCCGCCGCGCCGCCGCCGACGCGCCGGATGGCGCGGAATACGATGCGGCCGGCCACGCCGCGGCGGAAGGCGGCGCGGTGTCCCACGCGGCCCTGCTCGCCAACGCGCGCGCGGCCGCCAGCGAGGTGGTGCGCCACCCGGCCGCCGCCGACGCGCCCGAGGTCAAGGCGCTGCGCGCCGCGCTGCAGGCGCTCAACGAGCAGGCGGCCATCGACGACGACGCCGGCCTGCGGCGCCAGGCCGACGAAGCCACCACCCAGCTCAATGCCTGGCTGGCCGGCTCGCAGGGCGCGGCCGAGCGCCTGGTGGTGGCGCTGGCGGACGCGCTGCCGGCCAATGTGGCGAGCGCGCCCGCCGCCACGCCGGCGCCGCCGGCTGCCGCGGACAGCGCCGCCATCGATGCCGAGCTGCTCGACATCTTCCTCACCGAGGCCGACGAAGTGCTGGGCGAGGTCGCCAGCGACCTGCGCGCCGGCCTCGCTGCGCTCGGCGACGCCGATACCGTCAGCCGCCTGCGGCGCGCCTTCCATACGCTCAAGGGATCGAGCCGCATGGTCGGGCTGCACCGCTACGGCGAGGCGGCCTGGGCCATCGAACAGGTGATGAACCTGTGGATCGCCGAGGCGCGCGGGCCGTCGCAGGCGGTGGTCGACCTGCTGCTGCGCGCGCACGGCGAGCTGGCCGCGTGGGTGACGGCGCTGCAGGTCGATCCGCTGGCCACGCACGACACCGCCGGCCTGCTGGCCGCGGCGCAGGCGGTGCGTGCCGGCGAGGAGGCGGCCGCTGCCGCTGCCGCTGCCGACGTCGCCGCCGCCGCCGCCGCGCCGGTGGAAGACCCGGCCGCGTTCGCGGCGCCGGCCTTCGTGGACGGGCTCGCGCTGCTCGACGCGGACGGCCAGCCGGGCGGCGAGAGCGGCGTGGCCGCCGGACTCGCGGGCGAACTCGCGGGCGAACTCATGGCCGAATTCGTTCCCGGGTCCGAATTTGGGACCGGAAATGGGGTCGGAAATGGGGCCGAAGCCGGGACCGAAACCGGGACCGGACCGGCAGCGCAACCCGCCGACCAGGCAACCGGCCTGACCGCGGACGACGAAGCCGCGGCCGACGCCAAGGTCATCCCGTTCCGCTTCGCCAGCACGCCGGCCGAGCAGAACGACCATTTCAAGGTGATCGGCCCGGTCCGCATCAGCCTGCCGCTCTACAACGTCTACCTGCAGGAAGCCGATGATCTGGTGCGCCAGTTCGCCACCGACGTCTCCGAATGGCGCCACGAAGGGCGCCCGTGCCCGAGCGAGCTGGCGCTGCGCGTCGCGCATACGCTGCAGGGCAGCGCCTCCACCGTGGGCCTGGAGCCGGTGCGCGCGATCGCCGAGGCGCTCGAGCGCCTGATGCTGCAACTGGGCACGCATCCGGTGGCCATGCACCCCGGCGATTTCCGCCTGCTCGAACAGGCGGTCGAGCGCGTGCGCGGCATGCTGCACCAGTTCGCCGCCGGCATCTGGCCGGATGCCGACGACGCGTTGTGCCGCAGCCTGGCCGAGCTGGGCGAGCGCGCCATGGTGCGCCCGCGCCTGGCCGTGCCGGAATCGGCCGGCATGGCGCCGGAGGCGGAAGGCGCGCCGGTCGCGCTGCTGTTCGGCAAGCCATCGTCGCCATCGTCACCGCCGTTTGCCGAAGCGCAGGACGGCGCGGCCGGGTTTGCCGCGGCCATCCCGCTCGTGCCCGAACCCGCTTCCGCGCACGCGGCGGCGCCGCTGGCCGAGGCGGCCAACGAAAGCATCGCGCCGGACGGCGAGGCGCCGCTCGACCCCGCGCTGGTCGAGATCTTCCTCGAGGAAGCCCACGGCAGCCTGCCCGAGCTCGGCCGGCTGCTGCGCGGCTGGGAAGCCACCGCCGGCGACGGCCAGGATGCCCGCCACGCCGGCCTGATCCTGCGCGCCCTGCATACGCTCAAGGGCAGCGCGCGCATGGCCGGCGCGATGGCGCTGGGCCAGGCCGCGCACGAAATGGAGACGCTGCTCGACGCCGCCGTGCGCGGCGGGCGTGTCGACGCCGCGCTGTTCGCGCGCCTGTATGCCTGGTACGACCGCATCCTCGCGCATGGCGAGGCGCTGCAGGGCGGCCGCCTGCTGGCGGTGGACGACCCCGAGCTGATCAATGCCGGCGACGCGCAGGTTGGCGAGCCGGAAAGCGGCGTGGCGGCCGAGGTGCGGTCCGATGTGCAGTCCGATATGCGGACCGAAGCGCCGGCCCTGCTACAGCTGCCGCAGGCCGGAGCGAGGCCGCTGTCGCCGGGCGCGGTGGGCGTGGGCATGCTGCAGCCCGCCACCGTGCCGGTGCCGGCCGAGACCGGCGAGCGCCTGCGCGCGCTGGTGCGCGTGCAGGCCCGCACGCTCGACACCCTCATCACCGACGCCGGCGAAGTCGGCGCCACGCGCGCGCGGCTGGAAAGCGAGCTCGACGCGCTGCGCAGCTATCTCGGCGAACTCAACGACAACGTGGCGCGCCTGCGTGGCCAGTTGCGCGAGATCGAGATCCAGGCCGAGTCGCAGATGGCGTCGCGCATCGCCGACGCCCAGCATTCGCAGGATTTCGATCCGCTCGAATTCGACCGCTTCACGCGCTTCCAGGAACTGACCCGCATGATGGCCGAGTCGGTCAACGACGTGGCCACGGTCGAGCAGAACCTGCAGCGCGGCTTCGACCGCGCCACCGGCGACCTCGACGCGCAGGCCCGCCTCACGCGCGGCCTGCAGCGCAGCCTGATGCAGGCGCGCATGGTGCAGTTCGACGCGCTGGCCGAGCGGCTCTACCGCGTGGCGCGCCAGGCCGCCAGCGAGACCGGCAAGGAAGTGCGGCTGCTCATCAAGGGCGGCACGGTGGAAGTCGACCGCTCGGTGCTGGACCGCATGGCCGGCCCGATCGAGCACCTGATCCGCAACGCGGTGGTGCACGGCATCGAGCCGGCCGAGGTCCGCCGCGCGGCGGGCAAGCCGGCCGCCGGCGCGCTCACGCTCGAGGTGCAGCAGGAAGGCAACGAGGTGGTGCTGCATTTCGTCGACGACGGCGGCGGCCTGGACCTGGCGCGCATCCACGCGCGCGCCATCGAGCGCGAGCTGCTCTCGGCCGACGACGACGCCGGCGAGGCGCGCCTGACCGAGCTGATCTTCGCGCCCGGCTTCAGCACCGCCGAGTCGGTGTCCGAGCTGGCCGGGCGCGGCGTCGGCATGGACGTGGTGCGCGCCGAGACCGTGGCGCTGGGCGGGCGCATCGCGCTGGCCACGCAGGCCGGGCAGGGCACCCGTTTCACCGTGCACCTGCCGCTGACCACCGCCATCACGCAGGTGCTGCTGGTCACGCTGGGCGGGCGCCAGTTCGCCATCCCCAGCGGCATGATCGACCAGGTCCAGCAGCTGCGCTCGCAAGGCCTGCTCGAAGCCTACAACCGCGGCCGGCTCGACGCCGCCGGCGGCGAGGTGCCGTTCTACTACTTCGGCACGCTGCTGGAGGAAACGCCGGCCATCGCCGCGGGCCGCAAGTACTCGCCCGTGGTGGTGGTGCGCAGCGGCGCCGAACGCATCGCCGTGCACGTGGACGAAGTGATCGGCAACCGCGAAGTGGTGGTCAAGCACATCGGCCCCCACCTGGCGCGCCTCGAAGGCATCGCCGGCGCCACCACGCTCGGCGACGGCGAGATCGTGCTGATCTACAACCCGGTGGTGCTGGCGCAGCGCTTCGTGCGCGAGCGCGGCGAGCCGCCGCGCCTGCCGCTGCCGGGCCTGGAGCAGGCCGCGCAGCAGCCCGCGCTGGGCGCGGTGGCCGAACTGGGCCACGGCGGCGCCGCGCCGGTGGCGGGCCTGGGCACGCAGCCGACCATCATGGTGGTGGACGACTCGCTCACCGTGCGCAAGGTCTCGCACCGCCTGCTGACCCGCGCCGGCTACCAGGTGGTGCTGGCGCGCGACGGCGTGGACGCGCTGCGGCAACTGCAGGACGTGATGCCCGACGCCATGCTGGTCGACATCGAGATGCCGCACATGGACGGCTTCGACCTGACCCGCAACGTGCGCGGCGACAGCCGCACCGCCCACATGCCACTGGTGATGATCACCTCGCGCACGGCGGAAAAACACCGCCGCTACGCCGCCGAGATCGGCGTCAACGTGTATCTGGGCAAGCCGTACAACGAGGATGAACTGCTGACCACGCTGCACCATCTGCTGGGCGAGCGCGCCGCGGGCACTGCGGGCTCGGTGGCGCAGATGCTGGGAGACGATGCGGGGAATTGAGGCGGAGGCGGGCCAGCTCCGGCCCTCTCCCCCGGACCCTCTCCCGCGAGCGGGAGAGGGGAGCACACCGGCGGAAACTGCATTCGCCGGCGGCCCGGTTTTTCCACTTGCCTACTTGTTCACCATCTTCGCCGGCACCGACAAGGTCAGCGCCGCGCCGGCCACCAGGCACGCGGCCAGCAGGTACATGCCCGAATCCGTGCTCTGCGTCAGGTCCTTGAGCCAGCCCACCGCGTAGGGGCTGATGAAGCCGGCCAGGTTGCCCAGCGAATTGATCAGCGCGATACCGGCGGCCGCGCCGGTGCCGGCGAGGAAGGCCGTGGGCAGGCTCCAGAACAGCGGCAGCGTGGTCAGGATGCCGATGGTGCCGAGCGTGAGCCCGAACAGCGCCAGCACGGTGTTGCCGTGCCAGTGCACCGACAGCAGCAGCCCCGCCGCGCCCACCAGCGCGGGGATGGCGATGTGCCAGCGGCGCTCGCGGTTGCGGTCGGCGCTGTAGGCCACCAGGATCATGCCGATGACCGCGCAGCCGTAGGGGATGGCGGTGAGCAGGCCGATGTCGAGCGTGCTCTTGACGCCGGTCTGCTTGATGATGGTCGGCAGCCAGAAGCTGACGCCGTACAGGCCCATCACGAACGAGAAGTAGATCGCGCTCATCAGCCACACGCGCGGGCTGGTCAGCACCTGCCTCACCGGCGCGTCTTCCTTGTGCATGTCCTCGCTGGCGATGTTGCGCTGGAGCAGCGCCTTCTCGTCCTCGCCGAGCCATTTGGCGTGGGCGATGCGGTCGTCCAGGTAGGCCAGCACGATCAGCCCCACCACCACCGACGGCACGCCTTCGATCAGGAACATCCACTGCCAGCCGGACCAGCCGTTGTGGCCGTCGAAGGACTGCATCACCCAGCCCGAGAGCGGGCCGCCGATCACGCCCGAGAGCGCGATGGCGGTCATGAAGAAGGTGGTGGTGCGCCCGCGCCGGTGCGCCGGGTACCAGTAGGTCAGGTAGAGGATGATGCCGGGGAAGAAGCCGGCCTCGGCGATGCCGAGCAGGAAGCGCAGCACGTAGAACATGGTCGGCGTGGTGACGAACATCATCGCCGCCGAGATCAGGCCCCAGGTGATCATGATGCGCGCGATCCAGATGCGCGCGCCCACCTTGTGCAGGATCACGTTGCTCGGCACCTCGAACAGGAAGTAGCCGATGAAGAAGATGCCCGCGCCCAGCCCGTAGATGGTCTCGCTGAACTTGAGGTCGCTGAGCATCTGCAGCTTGGCGAAGCCGACGTTGACGCGGTCCAGATAGGCCACCACGTAGCACAGCAGCAGGAAGGGCACGAGGCGCCAGCTCACCTTGCGGTAGGTGGCGTCCTCGAAGGCGGTGCCGGAGGCACCGGGGTGTACTGCGGTCGTAGTCATGCTGTCTCCTCTGGGATTTGCTCTCTCTGGTTGCACGATACCGCTGGATGTGGCGCCGCTCGGCGCGGCGCCGGGAAACCGTTCCGTGTCTTCTCCTAATGGGCGAACGGGCCGCGCCCGCGCAGCGCGTTGGCCGTCATCATCAGCGCCAGCAGGAAGGGCAGCGCCACGTAGAGGCACCAGTGCACGCGGTCGCCCACGGCCTCGCCCCACTTGCGCTTGAAGACCTGCAGGCGCGGCATGCCGGAGGGATTGGTGGCGCGCTTGTTTCTGACGTGCCACGCCATCCAGAAAAAGAAGATGGCGAAGGCGACCGACAGGAAATTGATATTACCCATGTTGTATGGCGATGGTTTTCAGTGTGGTGAATCCGTACAGGGCCTCGAAGCCCTTCTCGCGGCCGTGGCCCGACTGGCCGGTGCCGCCGAACGGCAGCTCGACGCCGCCGCCGGCGCCGTAGTTGTTGATGAAGACCTGGCCCGCGCGCAGCTTGTGCGCGAGGCGCAGCTGGCGCGCGCCGTCGCGCGTCCAGATGCCGGCCACCAGCCCGTAGGGCGTGCCGTTGGCCAGCGCGACGGCCTCGGCCTCGGTGTCGAACGGCGTGGCGGCCAGCAGCGGGCCGAACACCTCTTCCTGCGCCAGCCGGTGCGAGGGCGGCACGTCGCGGAACAGCATCGGCACCTGGTAGTAGCCGGCCTCGGGCGCCTCGGCCACGATCTGGCCCTGCGCCATCGCGACGATGCCGGCGTGCTGCGCGTCGGAGACGAAGTCCCACACGCGCTGCTGCTGCTTGCGGCTGATCAGCGGGCCGCATTCCAGGTCGAGCCCGGACGGCCCCACGCGCAGCGCTTCGAACACCGTGGCCAGGCGGTCCAGCACGGTGTCGTAGAGCGCGCGCTCGACCAGCACGCGGCTGCCGGCCGAGCAGGTCTGGCCGGCGTTCTGCACGATGCCGTTGACGATGACCGGCACCAGCGCGTCGAGGTCGGCGTCGGCGAACACGACCTGGGGCGATTTGCCGCCCAGCTCCAGCGTCACCGGCACATGGTTCTCGGCCGCCATCTGCGCGACCTGCCTGCCGGTCTGGGGCGAGCCCGTGAACGAGATGTGGTTGATGCCGGGGTGGCGCGCCAGCGCGGCGCCGGCCTCGTGGCCGTAGCCGGTGACGATGTTGAGCGCGCCTTCGGGCAGGCCGGCCCCGGCGGCCAGTTCGGCCACGCGCAGCAGCGACAGGCAGGCGTCCTCGGCCGGCTTGACCACGCAGGCGTTGCCGGCGGCCAGCGCCGCGCCCACGCTGCGCCCGAAGATCTGCAGCGGGTAGTTCCACGGGATGATGTGGCCGGTCACGCCGTGCGGCTCGCGCACCGTCAGCACGGTGTAGCCGGGCTGGTAGGGGATGGTCTGGCCGTGCAGCTTGTCGGCCGCGCCGGCGTAGAACTCGAAGTAGCGCGCCACCGCGCGCGCGTCGGCGGCGGCCTGGCGCAGCGGCTTGCCGGTGTCGCGCGCTTCCAGCGCGGCGAGCTCGGCCTCGTGCTCGATCAGCACCAGCGCCACGCGGTTGAGCAGGCGCGCGCGCTCGGCCGGCGCCATCGCGCCCCAGGCGCCTTCGGCGGCCTGGCGGGCGGCGTGGACGGCCACGTTGATGTCGACGGCGTTGCCGCGCGCGATCTCGGCGAAGGGCTCGCCGCTGGAGGGGTCGAAGACCTTGATGCGCATGCCGGAATCCGGCGCGATCAGGCGGTTGGCAACGAAATGCTGGGCATGCATTGATGGGGCTCCGGCTGGATGCGACCGCCGCCGTGCGGCTGGCGGTGCGCCTGTCGATGCGTGGTTCGGACAATTCAGCATTATCACCCAGCGCGCGCGGCCCGCAAGGCACGCGGCCCGGGCCGGCCGCCATGCGGTCCCCAGGGCGGCCCCCGGCCGGCAATCGTCAGGGCCGGGTCAGCTTCGAACCGCTATAATGCCCGCCATCCACAAACACAGGCATCTGGAGAACTCGCATGAGCTTCAACCTCGTCTCCCCGGGCAAGGACATCCCCAACGATTTCAACGTCATCATCGAGATCTCGGCCCAGAGCGATCCGGTGAAGTACGAAGCCGACAAGGAAACCGGCCTGCTCTTCGTCGACCGCTTCATCGGCACCGGCATGCGCTATCCGGCCAACTAC
>Ga0255338_1002584_pt1 | contig 25527 bp, 24 predicted proteins | sample MeOH1_35cm_T4_19_FD_203715 | JGI IMG/M metagenome (GOLD analysis project Ga0255338, IMG submission 203715) | Sandy soil microbial communities from University of British Columbia, Vancouver, Canada - MeOH1_35cm_T4_195 | ecosystem: Engineered > Artificial ecosystem > Sand microcosm > Unclassified ...
TCATTACCCAAGGACCATGACCAAGCCGCCAAAGTCTTGCCGTTTTATTCACCACCGCAGAGGAACTGGCCTTAAGCGAGGAGGATCTGATTAGAGGATTATTTACAGCTGCCGTAATCAGGACTGCCTCATTCCAGGAATTATCCAAACCGAAAAATGCCTGCTTTTAGCCAGTATCGGCAAAAAAGCAGGCATTTGGCATTTTGGTAAGAGTGATAAATCTCACACCAAATGTTGGTTTTTTTCACAGAACGTATCCTCATACCATGCTAGATTTGTAGTATCAGAAAAATCCAAAATTTTAAGGGGGTAACCTAATGTCAAACTGTGAAACCTGCTCATCTAACGAAAAGTGTTACTCAGCCCACACAACCACCAACGAAATGTATGAGCGCACCAGCAAAATGGGTATTTCCACGATCTTTGACCGTTGGGAAACCCAACAGCCGCAGTGCGGTTTCGGTATGCAGGGGATCTGCTGCCAGCTCTGCAGTCACGGACCCTGCCGCATAACCCAAAAAGCAGACAGGGGAATTTGCGGCGCAAACGCCGATACCATCGTAGCCAGAAACCTCGTCCGCCTCACTTCTCACGGTGCAGCGGCCTACAGCCATCACCTGGAGGAGTTGGCCAAAACCCTTAAAGCCACTGCCCAGGGCAAAACCCCCTTTAAGATCGGGGATGAACAGAAGTTACGAGAGATAGCAGTGGTGGTAGGTTTAGATAGCACGAAACCTGCAGCTGACCTGGCCATTGCCCTTGCCGATATTATTCTGTCTGAAATGCGCAAAGGCTCCGAAGAACCCCTTGCCCTGCTTAACCTATTCGCACCCCAAACCCGCAAGGATGCCTGGGAGAAATTAGGCGTAATTCCGGGTGGAGTCTTGTCCGAAATCCGCGATGCCCTGACCAAGACCATGTCGAACATCGACACCGATCCGATCGATCTTTTGCTTACTGCTGTACGCCTTTCAATCGCAACCGGCTATATGGGTTTGGTTGGCACAACTACTCTCCAGGACATTTTACTTGGTACCCCTTCCCTGACAACCAGCGAAGCGGACTTGGGCATTATCGACCCAACAACTGTCAATATCGTCGCCCACGGCCATGTCCCACTGGTAGCAACCGCAGTATTACAGGCAATCCAAGACCCAGAGCTGATTCAGCTGGCTCGCCAGGCAGGTGCTGAAGGAATTAAAGTTTACGGCTCCATGTGTACCGGTCAGGAACTGCTGCAGCGCTCCGCAGGCAGCGCTGCAGGCTTTGCCGGACAGTTGAGCAACTGGCTTTCCCAGGAGTACTTCGTGGCAACCGGTGCTGTCGATTTGGTGATGATGGATATGAACTGTTCCATTCCCGGACTGAAAACTGTCGCCGATCACTTCCATACCAAGCTGGTCAGTGTTGACAAAATTTTACGCATGACCGGTGTGGAAGACCACATAGATTACGAACCCGAAAAGGTGGCCGATCAGGCCCGTCAACTGATCAAAATGGCAATCGAGACATACAAGAAACGGGGCCGGAACATCTACATTCCGGAGCATAAAGCCAAGACTGTAGCTGGATTTGGGGTAGAAACCATTCTTCAGGCCCTGGGCGGGAGTCTCGATCCCCTCCTGGATGCGATAAAGGCTAAGCAAATTCGTGGAATTGCCGCGGTGGTAGGGTGCACCAACAACCGCAACGGCCATGACTTTAAAGGACTTACTATTATGCGCGAATTCATCAAGAACAATGTCCTGGTCATCGCCGCCGGCTGTATGAGCAGCGCCGCCGAAATCGAAGGTCTTACCGATCCCGCTTCTGCTGAACTCTGCGGGGATAGCCTGAAAGCGGTGTGCACAGCCTTGGGCATTCCACCCGTGCTGAACTTCGGATCTTGTGTTGATATTGGCCGGATCGGTGTGGCTGTCACCGCTATTGCAGGCGCTCTAGGCGTCGATCCCAGCCAACTGCCCGTTGTAGCCTCCGCTCCCGAGTATTTGGAGCAGAAGGCTATTGCTGATGGAATTTTCGCAGTCTCCTTCGGGCTCCTGACTCATATCGGGCCCGTGCCTCCGGTAACCGGGAGTGAGCTGGTAACCAAAGTATTGACCGACGACATCGCCCAGCTCCTGGGCGGAAAAGTATTAGTTCAAGAAGATCCGATCAGAGCTGCCGAAGCAATGATCGCCCATATTGACGCCAAGCGCAGCGCCCTGGGCATATAGGAGGGGGCCATGAAACAGATAATGGTTGATACGCAGCTCTGCAACGGTTGTTTGACCTGCACCCTGGCCTGCTCCGCGGCCCACTCCTTGACTGACACAATTGTTGCAGCCATGGCGGCAAAAACTCCATCCCGTATTCAAGTACTGCCCGTTAAAGGCCGGGCCGTACCCCTGATGTGCCGTCATTGTGAAGAACCCGCTTGTGTTGATGCCTGTATGGCCGGGGCCATGCAAAAGGACCCGTGCACCGGAATCGTCACTAATGAAGGAAATGAGCAAACCTGTGCAGGCTGCTGGATGTGTATCATGGCCTGTCCCTATGGAGCTATTACCCAGCACCCTGACGGAAAAACCGCATTAAAATGCGACCGCTGCAAGGGTAGGGAAATCCCGGCTTGTGTGGAATCCTGCCCAAACAACGCCCTGCGCTTCGTTGCAGTGGATACCTTCGCTGTTGAGAGAGCAAGCAAAACAGTCTCGTCCCAGTTAGCCGGCTGCTAAGGGGGTAAGATTATGCATTATGTAATTATTGGCAACAGTGCGGCTGGAATCCGGGCCGCCGAAACCTTGCGTGCTTTAGACTCTGCAGCAGATATCAACGTGATCTCGGAAGAGGACAGCCATGCTTACTCCCGCTGTCTCCTACCCGACTTTTTAGCCGGAAACCGCAGCGAACAAGAGATCTATTTCCGGCCCGAAGACTTTTATATCCAAAACCGGATCAACACCAGCTTCGGGTCAAAGGCAATAAGCATCGAGCCAGACCACCGGACAGTAATTCTCGATGATGGAACAAAAATGCACTATGATAAACTTCTGCTTGCCACGGGAGCATCCAGCTCTTTGCCGCCCATACCCGGGATTGAAGCTGATAATGTCTTTAGCCTGCGCCATTTAATAGATGCCAGGAACATCCTAAAAGCTTGTTCCAAAGCCCGCAGGGTGGTCATTGTCGGAGCTGGGTTTGTTGGCCTTGAGGCGGCCACGGCCCTCTACCGCCAAGGTTTGGAAGTAACGGTGGTGGAAAAAGCGCCCCAGATATTGCCGCTCCAGTTTGACACCCGGGCAGCTGAGATCATTCTCCACGACCTCCAAGCGGAAGGAATAAGGTTTGTTCTAGGCAAGGGAATTAAGGAGATCTCTCCGCCCAGTGTATGGGGCCGCCTTTTCGGCAAACCCGGCAGCGGAGTCTTGCTGGAGGATGGAACCAGGCTCAAGGCTGAAGTTGTCCTTATTGCCACAGGTACCCGCCCTAACGTTGAGTTGGCACGCAGTGCGGGAGTAAAGCTTAACCATGGTATCCCCGTAAACGAATTCATGCAGACCAATGTTCCTGACATCTATGCAGCGGGAGACGTTGCAGAGACCAAGGACGTGGTAACCGGCCAAACAGGCCTTACCCCCATCTGGCCCAATGCCAGCGCCCAGGGGCGTACCGCTGCTTATAACATGGCAGGTTTCAGCAAAGCTTACAGTGGGATGATCGGCCTGCAAAATGCAGTGGAATTCCGGGATGTGCCGGCCATTGCCATGGGGATCTCGCAACCAACCGGTTCCGGTTACAAAGAGCTTTGCGATTATCACCCGGAGAAAAACAAGTATAGAAAGCTTGTGCTAATGAATGACAGGTTGGTAGGCATGATTCTCGTGGGGGATATCCAGCAAGCAGGAATCTACGGTGCGTTGATCAAGACCAAGGCCGATATCAGCCGTTTCACTGATGTACTCCTGCGTGACGACTTCAGTTACGCTTACTTTGTGACTTAAATCCACCCTCTAAATCCCTTTTGTCTAACACACCGGGGATTTTACAAAACCGGTCCGGTACCCCTCACCAGGTACCGGCCGGTTTTAGTAAAATGGCCTGTCCTTTAAAGACATGGCCATCTTGCACTTCCATACTAGTCCTTACCCTCAGCGAAAAGGAGTAGAAGATGAATGCCATATCTTAGAAAGTATTTTGCAAAATTCAAAGGGAATCACCGCTCCGCTCCCCTCGTTGCCCCGTCTCCTCTGGATGTAATCATATCTGGCCTAGGCTCGGGTTTGGCCCTCACCCTTCTCTCTGTTCTTTCCATGGTATATAACCTGCCCATGCTCGTGGCATCCTTCGGAGCATCCGCAATTCTGATTTACGGGGCCCCCGACGCCCCTCTGTCCCAGCCCAGAAATGTCATTTTGGGACACTTTATCTCAGCACTGGTTGGTGTGAGCGTCTACAAAGTGTTTGGTTTTACCTGGGGTTCAGCGGCACTGGCTACCACTACAGCACTGGTCCTAATGCTGCTCACGAAAACTACCCATCCGCCCGGCGGCGCAACAGCACTATTTGCCGTCCTAGGGCGGGCCACACCTATGTACATTTTGACCCCGGTGCTTGCCGGTGCGACAATTATGCTTCATTAAGCAACAAGAAATCCGCTAATCCTGAAAGAGGCTTAGCGGATTTCTTGTTGATGTTTACTCGGTTATTTATCACCCTTAATAGTATACGGCAGTTGGTTTCTGATACAAAACTTAACAGCCTTTTCTTCAGTAAGGTAGGATTCTAACCATATATTCGTTCCCACACTGTTAATAGCCCAAAGCCAAGCGCCATTCTCGTTAGTATGATAGATTTCCACTGGAGTCTTTTGCCTCACCAAGTTTTTAATTTCCTGGTCCATTGTAGCGCTCCTTTCCTACCAAGCCTAAATAAACCCATTCACATAAAACAACAGCTGCTTGTTACGGCTTGTCTAGGGTTAGCATAACCGAATTAATCCATGGCAATTAATATTTTAAAGCCAATGCTTCTTTCTGAAATAGATAAAAGAGCAAATTACGAACAAACCCGAGACCAGATAGAACAGATATATCCCGCTGTAGGCGTGAATTAAAGGCATGTTCTCAAAGTTCATGCCGAAAAAGCTGGTCATCAGGTTAATTGGCAGGAGGATCGTGGCCAAAACCGTTAGCAGCTTCATAATATCATTAAGTTTATTGTCAACCGACGCCTGGTAAGCTTCCCTAAGGTTTTCAATTAACTCAACTACTTGACGGGCGTTATCTAACGAGGACTGAGTTCTTAATATCAGCTCATCCCACAGCGGAGTATTTTGCTTGCATCTTGCAAACACCGCCAGGTATTCGTTGAGCTGCTTTTTAAGGTGGATAGCATTGCGATGCAGCTGTAAAATTTGCTTTTGTTGCAACTTTTGAGGATTATCCAGAATTCTTTCCTCTAATACCTCCATAGCGGCTTCCGCGGTTTCAAGCAGCCTTTCATCTCTTTCCAAGGTCTCAAACCCGATCAGGTTCAAAATGTCGAAGGGAGTCCGCACCAGTTGTTTATCTTGCCACCTCGATATTTTTTCAACTATTTTCTGGTCCTGATGGACGAGGAATTGTTCATTATTAACTAATAGCTTTAGCGGGTGGTGTTTATCCTGCAGGCTGACAAAATAGGTGTTGCCGCTTAGCTGTTTTACATAGCTCTTTGTTCTGGCAGAGCTGTTAGCCTTGGCGAAATCTTCTTGTACCCCGTCCTTTAGGACGAAAGAGTTGAAATCCACTACCTTTATCTCCACAGGTCCCGCTCCTTTGCGCTACTCGTTGTTGATTGATTATAGCTCAAAGAGCGTTGGCTATCAACCGCGGGCCGCCCTGCTTTATAAAAGGCGCTCACCACCGCTGCCAGAAACCGAAAAAGAGCAGAAACTAAATTCCGCTCTCTTGGAGGCAGTGGCTTTGACAATCACACCGTTAGGTCTAGCTGCTGTACCGTGCCCGCTTCCCCATTTTCACGTACAAATAAGCCTGTAGCTTTAACATGTCCCTCACTCTTGTTTTCGGCGTTATTTAGGGCGAACGGGGTTGCGGTGCTGCCAAGGTAAATGGCCCCTATCCCCAAAGACCTTAAATCCCCATATTGGTCTGCCCCATTTTGATCTTTTGACCATACCAAAAGCTGATCAAAGACAGGGTCATTTTCATCGATCCAGCCGTTTTTATCTGCATCAAGAGCAGACAATTCCGCAAAACCTTGGCCGGTTAGAGCACCAAAAAGTTCGCTCCCATCGTTGATAACTCCGTCCCCATTCTTATCCCTGGCGAGAAATCCAGAGCCTGGTGCAGCAAAGGATATTTTATCCGTGGATCCGTTTGCATCAAGGTCAAAGTCATACTTCTCTCCGGTCAAGACAGCAGTCGGAGCACTATAGTTTATGACAAGAGGATCTTTCACCGCTTCTCCAGCCTTTATATCCACGTCAAATTCTGAAGTAAAACTGCGGTTCATCATCTGCGAGACCGATACGGCAAACGTCTTACCGTCTTTCGTCTTAACTATTCCTTCACCCAGAAAGGAGGTCTGTTCCTTTTCCACCCGGGTCTGATGATATTTTAGTTCCAAACCAAACCCCTGGCTTTCAGGCAAAGCCTGTGGCTTGGGGCCGCTGTTTGTTACAGTTGTAATCTTTAGACTCTTACAGGTTGAGCGAGAAGCTGAACGCTCCTCCACATCTGGCTCACCCTTTGACCCTTTCAGTGAGCGCAAAAGCCGTTTAGCAAGATAGAGCTTCTGTTTGTCCTTCTCACTCGGTTCCGGTAGGAATTTTGTTTCTTCAGACGAGTCCTGCTCCTCCGATTGATTCTTCTCAGGGGGGTGCGAACTGGGGGCAGGCATAGCTTCAAACAAGGTGCGTGCCTGAGCAGAAATCTGCACATCATCTTGACCGGACTTCACCTCTAATGAGGAAAACTGATCCCAATAACGAAACTCAAATGAAGTCTTTGTTCCAGTTTCTTGATTATGCGATGCCTGCAGCTGGATCTGACTGCTATCGATCTTCACCAAGTCCACCTCCAATGAAACCCTGCCTAAATATATATATCGAAACTTTTCCGGATTTCATTAGGCTTTTTCCCAGGTATTGGCCCAGACCCTCCTACTTCATTCAGCAGACTCCGCCGTCATAATCAGCTCAAATAGTTTACGCCATCGTTCTTCTTCAGCAGGGTCAAATTCACCCGTTCTTACCTCCTCCGGGATTCTCTTTCCGAGCCGCTCCAGTTTCGAAATTCCTAAGGAGTTAAAGGGTAGGAGCCTGTAATTTTTGCATGAGCTTTTCCGGAGAAAATTCGCAATGCCGACCAGGTTTGTCTCACTTGCAGTAATTCCGGGAATCAAAGGCACCCTGGGGATTAGCGTAATATTGGTATCCAGCAGACGGTTGAAATTTTCCAGGATTACCTCGGTGTCACAGCCAGTATAGCTTCTATGCTGGATTGGATCCAATAGCTTAAGATCAAACAATACTAAGTCTAAATGGGGCAAAACTTTCTCTGCAAAATCCGGATAGCAAAAATGTCCTGCGGTCTGAACGGCAGTATGAATTCCCTCCTGCTTCAGAGCTTTAAGAGTATCTGCCAGGTAATCTAGATGTAAGAGGGGCTCCCCGCCGGAAAAGGTAACCCCACCGCCTGAGACTTGGTAAAAAACCTTGTCCAGCAGCAGCAGTTCAACCAGCTTTTCAACCGGATAATACTGTCCCACTTTTTTAAGCGCCCCGGCTAGGCACACTGCCGCACAGCGGCCGCACAAATCGCATCTGGCCCGGTCAACTCGGCTGTTTCCTGCAAGACTGATTGCCTGCTGCGGGCAAACCTGCAGGCACTCTCCACACTTTAGGCAATTCTCCGCATAAAAAGCAAGCTCAAGTTCACTTTCCATTGACTCAGGATTGTGACACCATACACATCTAAGTGGACACCCCTTCAAAAAGACCGTCGTTCTTATCCCAGGACCATCATCAAACGAACCGCGGCGCAAATCAAAGATTAAGGGCAGGTTTTTCAACCGGACACAACCTTTTGGACCTGTAATTGCAGGTGTTTTGCCATGTAAGCGAATTTGGCCAGGTAGTTAATGTTTCCTTCATAAGATATGTCCTGGCTAAGCATAGCCTGTAAAACATCCGGAGCAGGCGCCAAAAGAAACTTCATTAAGGTCTGTTGGTCACGGAAAACCACAGTGATATTCGTCGACGCAATTTCAGTTTCTTTTACTATCATTTCATTGTTAGCAAAAATCACCGCAACAACAACGCCTGAGTCCTTGCTTTGGAATAAATAGCGAGCAGAAAAACCGCGAATATTTCTGCGAAAGTGCGGGTCGAGGTAAAACACCAAACCCATCAGTCTAAGCAGCAGTTCCAAAAACTCCTCAGCCAGCTCGTCCTCAAGACACTTTGCGAACCTTTGCTGCAAGAGGCCTGCTCTTAATTTTCGCAAGCAAACCAGGTTCAATATCTGCTGAAACATCCAATCACCTCCTGGTTACAAACCCGGGAATGGGACTGCGCTGCCGGTACCAAGGTTATACTCGGTACGAGTTATCAGCTCATCCTTCATCTTCTCGTTTAGGTCCTTAAAATAGGCGGAGTAACCCGATACCCGGACCATGAGCTCCGGGTATTTTTCCGGGTACTTCTTTGCCTCAAGCAAAGTTTCATAGGACATAATGTTAAACTGCACCTGCATGCCGCCAAACTTAAAGTACGCTTCGATTAAATCTCCAAACTTAACTATGTCTTCCTTACCCTTAAGCATTGTGAACTTAAGGTTCAAAGCCTCTCCCCCGGGAATACTCAGACTGTCCAGGCTCCCGACAGTTCGCAGACAGGCTGTCAGATCCTTAGCTGCCCCGGACACTGGTGTAATTCCGCTTGCAAAAGGTTCTCCCGCTCTGCGCCCGTTAGGTAAGGCCCCGGTTAATCTGCCCTGGCCCGCATGGTTGGTCATCGTCCAGTAGGCAGGCCGGTATTTTCCTCCCCGGTAATTCGTATGACTTTGGTAAATATCGTACAAGAACCGCACCAGGTTTTGGGAATTCTTAACTGCTGCAGGCTGGTCTGTCCCATACTTTGGAGCAGCATTAGCCAGGTACAGGCGCAGTCTCTCAGCTGCTTGGAAATCCCCTTTTAGGGCAGCGAGCATTTCCTCAAAGGTACACATTTTGTCTATAAAAATCGCCTGTTCAATTGCGCTTAGGGCATCCACGGTATCGGCAAAGCCGATGTGTGTGGCTCCAGAGGAATTATAGCTGGCCCCGCCGAAAATAAGATCCTTCCCCTTCTCCATTGGCCCTTTAAATAACGCCGAGAGAAGCGGAGTTGGAATTACCTCCTGATGGACTGCGCCTAAATATTCGTTTAGTTCAATCGCCTGTTCAATTAGCCAGCGGCATTGGGCTTTGAAAGCATCCCAAAACTCGTCAAAGCTCCTAAAACTACAGAGGTCGCCCGTAACCGGACCAATCTGTTCCTCACCGGTAACCGGGCGCTTTCCGTTATACAGGGCCAATTCCAGCGGAGCAACAAGATTAAGCATGATCGAACTCGAAGCATCGTAGCTTCTGCCGCTGCTTGCCAGCTCCACACAGCCTATTATCGCGTAATCCCTGGCATCGGATGTGGATACTCCCTGGTTTTCCAGGGTTTTAATATCGCTAACATCATTGTGCAAGGCCGGAACAGCTTGAGTATTTGCGATTACTTCACATACCCGGTTGCGATATTCCTTGCTGTTAACTTCGTAATGGTACCTGGCATTCAAGCTCGGATCGCGAGTCTTAAGCAATTCCGTTACTTTTAGCATGATGTACGTTAGATCGTTTACAGCGTCCCTACCCTCAGGGTCAATTCCCCCCAGGGTAACTGCCGGCGCGGTACCCGCTCCACCCCAAAGTTGTTCAGCAGCTTCCGGAACCATGTTGACATTATCAGCAAGTTTTAACCACAGGCAGGCTGTAAGCTCTATCCCCTCTTGCAGAGTAAGCGTCCCTGCCTGTATATCCTTGGCGAAATAAGGAAAAAGGATTTGGTCAAGGCGTCCTGGACTAATGGCCATGTTAATGTTCTCAGCTAAAATGGCTAGGTGGCAAATCCAGAGTGAATTCAGGGCTTCCCGGAAATTTGTTGCAGGGTTCGCAGGTACCCGGTTGCATACCGCAGCCATTTTCTCCAGGTTTTCCCTTTGAACAGGATTTTTCTCCTGCAAAGCTAACTCTGCCGCGCTGTTACTTAAATTAGCTGCATAATTAATTATGCCCTGCAGCACTATCCTAATTGCTTGTGTGCGGAAGCCAGAGGCTTATATAAGGCCCCGTTTGTAAATCGAACAACCTCGCTGCACACAGCATCATCCACGTACTGGGAACTGTAAGCAATTTTGTTAGCGTCCTCGGAATTAAAACCGGCGTATCTTGACAGTACATAGGTGACGGCATGATGAAAGTCAATTTGCATACCAATCCCTCCTGTTCAGTCATATATCAAACCCTGTATAAATATGCTTCTTCAGAATATTCCAAAATCCTCCTTTGTCTTCATTGACCACAACTAATAATTGACATAAGCCGCAGACCCGATCTTTTTGCCCGATTAGGCAGGAAAAAAACCGTTTAACCAGAAAATGTATTGAGGTCCAAAACCTTGCAAATCTTACCGGAAACGAACTGGGGGAAGATTATGATTCTTGATGTAGAAAGAATATCGAAATCCTTTGGCAGCAACCATGCGGTGAAAAACGTCAGTTTTTCTGTTGTCAAGGGAGAATCCTACGGCCTGCTTGGTCCCAATGGAGCGGGAAAATCTACTGTAATCGGCATGATTATGGGTTTGCTGCGGCCGGATTCCGGAGATATTCATGTCGGAGGCTCCTCACTGAGTAAAAATCCCCGCGCAGCCAAGAAAAAAATAGGTTATGTCCCCCAGGAAGTAGCGTTATACGGGGAACTCTCGGCACGGGAGAACCTGGCATATTGGGGAAGGCTTTACGGCTTGCACGGAAAAACTCTCGCTGCAAGAATTGATTCAGCCCTTGAAACCGTAGGTCTGGCGGAACGTGAGAAGGGCCGGGTCTCCACTTTTTCCGGCGGAATGAAACGGCGCATAAATATTGGCGCGGCTTTGCTGCACAGCCCGGAAATCATAATAATGGATGAACCGACGGTCGGAATCGACCCACAGTCCCGCAATCATATCCTCGAAACGGTTAAAGTCTTAAACCAGGCTGGAACAACCGTGATCTATACCAGCCACTACATGGAAGAAGTGGAATACCTCTGCACCCGCATCGGCATTATCGACCACGGTGAAATCATCGCAGAGGGTTCAGTTGAACAATTGCGCCTGATTGTGGGTGAAAAAAGCGAATTGGAGCTTATCCTTTCCGGCAGTCCGGAACAAATTCTGCCAAAGATCACAGCTCTGCCTGTAGTAATTCAGGCATACGCAAAGGAAAACCTGCTCAGCGTTGTCACCCAGAGCCCAGCCGAAGCCCTGGCAAAGGTTGCTGAAACCCTCGCTGCCAACAAGCTTGCACTGCAATCGGTAAACATTCACGAACCCAATTTGGAAAACAAACCGGCCTTTCTAGCAGCCTTAAAAAGGCTTCGGACAAGGCTGCTACCAATATAGGCTTTGTTATCATGTTTGTGATGATAAGCCTAATTACCTCGACAGGAATCATGCTGCAGGAAAGAGCGGACGGCACCTGGCACCGCCTGCTGGCAACTCCAATCAGCAGGAGCCAAATTCTCGGCGGTTACTTGCTGGGCTATTTCATTCTGGGCTGGCTTCAGTTTGGAATCCTGGTAGCTGCAAGCCGCCTGCTGTTTAACATTTACTGGGGAGACCCCCTTGGGCTGCTCGTCATAATCAGTGTTTTTATCCTTTGCAGTATCTCCCTTGCGCTAGCCTTGGGCGGTTTCGTCAAGACCTTCCAACAGCAGCAGGCAATTGCTTCTATCTTGGTTACGGCAACCAGCATGCTGGGAGGGGTTTTCTGGCCCCTCGAATTGGAACCAAAGGCCATGCAGCTGTTGGCCCGGGGAATTCCTCAGTACTGGGCATCACAAGGAGTAAGCAGCCTGCTGCTCGGAGGCCTAGACTGGTCAAGGCTTGCTCTCCCGGTCGGAATACTCGCTGCAATGTGCGCAGCGTTTTTCCTGCTGGGTGTGGGCCGGCTAAAATTCGAGTGAATTTACATATTCCGCGTTTTGGCAAAAAAGATAATGGCTGAAAGCTTTTGTTGCTCTCTGCCATTATCTTTTTGCCAAAACACGTCTTGACAGGTACAAATAAGTGTGACTATAATTACTTTGCGTACGAAATGTTAGCGTACGAAATTTAATGTATGAATATGGAATCATCTGTCGCAGTACATATGGAGGGTAAAAGCAATGGAAACCATAAATAAAAAAACGGAGGTAGTAAAACTATTTTCTGATGTAACCAGAATACTAAAACATAGTATGCACAAAAGTTTTGAGGATGCTGGTATAACCATGCCGCAAAGTCTGGTCATTGGTACACTAATTAAATACGGCGAAATGAAGATCAGTGATTTAAGCAAGAAGATTTATTTGTCAAATAGTACAATTTCCGGCATAGTGGATAGATTGGAAAAGCAGCAGTTGGTTATAAGGACAAGGAGTGAGGAAGACAGAAGAATCATCTATGTAAAAGTAAGCCCGACGTTTTCTGAGGTTTTTAACGGGATTTTCAAACAAGCAGAGGAAAGTTTTGAAGAATTACTTAGCCCAGGAACCCCTGAAGACATTGAAAAAATACTTGAAGGATTAAGTACTTTAAGGAAACTTTTATACAACAAAAACTAGAGAGGACGTTATTATGTTAAAAATGTTTAAGTTTTTAAAACCATATACCGCAATGGTAACAGGTACATTGGTCTTAGTATTTTTGCAAACCTTAGGAGACCTTTATCTTCCGAAATTGATGTCAAACATAATTAATCAGGGGGTTATGCAGGGAGATACAGGAAAGATTATGCAGCTTGGAGGCTATATGCTTCTTGTCGCTGGCGGGGGAGCTATCTGCGCGATTATTGCCACCTTGTTGTCGTCAAAAGCTGCAGTGGGTCTGGGAACAATCCTGCGCAGCAAGATTTTTACCAGGGTTGAAAGTTACTCTTTACACGAATTTGATAAGTTTGGAACGGCAACCCTTATTACCAGAACCACCAACGATATCAACCAGATTCAGATGGTCACAGTAATGATAATGCGGATGATGATCGCGGCCCCAATGATGGCCATTGGTGGCGTAATAATGGCGCTGCAGGAAGACAGGAAACTCACTTGGGTTCTCGCAGTAGCAATACCTGTCCTTGGCTTGGTGATTGCGTTAATTGCCTCGCGGATGATCCCAACCTTCAGATTGATTCAGGTAAAAATTGATAAAATCAATCTAGTCTTGCGTGAAAAGCTTACCGGAATTCGAGTAATTCGAGCCTTCAACACTGTAGAACGTGAGACAAAGCGTTTTGATGAAGCCAATGTTGATCTTACAAACAATTATATAAAAGTGAACAAGATTATGGCCTTCATGCTGCCTGGCATAATGATGGTTATGAACTTAACCTCGCTCTCTATTCTATGGTTTGGAGGATTACGCATAAGTAATGGCAGTATGGATCTGGGTGCGCTTGCCGCCTTTACTCAGTATGCCATGCAAATTATGTTTTCAATGTTGATGCTTGCCGTGATGTTCGTTATGGTTCCACGTGCTCAGGCTGCCGCAGTAAGAATTAGTGAAGTTCTTGAAACTATGCCGGGAATAACAGATGGAACCGAAACAAAAGATTCTTTTACAGGCAGGGGTTATGTAGAATTCAAAAATGTGAACTTTAGTTATCATGGCGCGGAGGAACCGGCTATAAGAAACATAACTTTTTCTGCGCGACCGGGTGAAGTAACTGCCATAATTGGCAGTACGGGCTCGGGAAAATCAACCCTGATAAACCTGATTCCCCGGTTTTATGATGTGGACAGTGGAAGTATCCTGGTTGACGGCATAGATGTGCGGGAGATGACACAGGAACGTCTCCGTTCTAAGATTGGGTTTGTACCGCAAAAAGCGGTTCTGTTCTCTGGAACAATCAGGGAAAATATTAAGTTCGGTAATGACCAGGCCACAGAAGCTGAGGTCAGACATGCGGCCGAAGTTGCTCAGGCAGCTGAGTTTATCGCCAATTTAGACGGAGGCTTTGAGCATCAAATAGCGCAAGGCGGCATAAATGTTTCGGGTGGACAGAAACAGCGACTTTCTATAGCCCGGGCGTTAGCAATAAAACCTGAAGTATATATATTTGACGATAGTTTCTCAGCCCTTGACTTCAAAACTGACGCACGGTTGAGGACAGCCCTGAGAAAGGAAATAGCTGAAGCAACAGTGATTATTGTTGCCCAGAGGGTAGGCACTGTTATGGATGCAGACAATATTATTGTTTTGGATGAAGGACAGATTGCTGGAATGGGAACTCATAAGGAGCTGTTAAATACCTGTGAGGTATACCGTGAAATAGTATCATCACAGTTGTCAGAGGAGGAAATCGCATGAGTGAACAATCTAGCAATCAAAGGACTGCGGACACCAATAGGCCCGGGTTTGGGGGGCAGTTTGGCAGACCTGTTGAGAAAGCCAAAAATTTTAAAGGAACTCTAAAAAGGCTTATTAGATATTTAAGTCCACATAAAGTTCACTTAATTGTCGTCCTGATAGTTGCAATTGCAAGTACTATATTTACGATAGCTGCACCCAAAGTAGCCAGCAAAGCAATGAACAAATTGCAGGATGGTTATATGGCCAAAATGATGCTTCAGAAAATGTCGGAAGCACAAATTAAGGCAGTTGAGCAGGTAAACCAGCAGCTGAAGCAAATGCAAAAAAGCCCGGCTGCGGCCCAAAATCAACAGCAGGCGGCAGATCCTGAATCAATTAAAGCAGTTCAGGAGTTTATGAAGCTTCCCCTGCTGAGTACCGTGAAAGATGCTGACCAGAAGGCCGACATAGTCCAGAAGATTTTTGATCTTAGTGGAAAAATGGCGGTAAAGGGGCAAAACGGCGAGCAAAATGTCAAATTGACGCAGGAGCAGATCAAAGGGGCTATTAGGGCAATTAGAGAAACGAATGGGGAGTACGATTTTCATTACATCGGAATAATTGCCTTAATTCTGTTGGGAATGTATGTGGTAAGCGCCTCCTTCAGCCTGGCTATGGGTCTGGTGATGTCAGGCGTTTCGCAGAAAACCGTACGGGATTTGCGCAGTGAAGTTGATCAAAAACTTGCCAGACTACCGCTGAAATATTTTGACAAACATCCCCACGGAGATATTTTGAGTCGTGTTTCCAATGACATTGATACAATATCAACAACCTTGCAGCAAAGCTTAACACAGATAATAACCTCAGTCATCACAATTATTGGTTACATCATCATGATGCTGACAATCAGCTCAATTCTCACTCTGATAGTAATTGCAACACTCCCACTATATGTTGTTTCGACTGCTCTCATCGCCAAGAAGGCTCAAAGATACTTCAAGGCACAGCAGAAAGAGTTGGGTAAGCTAAGCGGTCATGTTGAAGAGATGTTCACCGGGCACAAGATCGTGAAGGCCTTCGGGCGTGAAAAAGATTCATTAGTGAAATTTGAAGCGATCAATACTAAGCTGAACAGTGCAGGGTGGAAAGCTCAATTTATTTCAGGCCTGATGTTCCCGCTGATGAATTTCATCAGTAACTTAGGGTATGTGGGCATCAGTATCGTTGGTGGGATCTGGATCACAAGGAATCTCCTTGGGTTAGGAGATATTTTAGCCTTTATTCAATATTCAAGATCCTTCACCATGCCCATTGCTCAGACCGCAAATATCGCTAACGTGATTCAATCCACTGTAGCATGTGCAGAACGGGTCTTTGAGGTCCTGGACGAAGAGGAAGAAATCCCCGAAAAGCAAGATGCACAAGCAATTAAATTCCCCAAAGGCCAAGTTAGCTTTGAACAAGTGGATTTCCGTTATGACGAGGATGTACCGCTGATTGAGAACATGAACCTGGATATAGACAAAGGGCATACTATTGCGATTGTCGGACCGACCGGGGCAGGCAAAACCACTCTTGTAAACCTGTTGATGCGCTTCTACGAAATAAATGCAGGTAGGATCAGCATTGATGGTGTTGACATAAAAGACCTAAAGCGCAGTTCGCTGCGCCAAATGTTTGGGATGGTGCTGCAGGACACCTGGTTGTTCAACGGAACCATTCAGGATAATATAGCTTATGGGAAGCAAGGAGCAACGGTGGAAGAAATTGTGCGGGCAGCCAAAGCAGCGCACGCAGATCACTTCATTAGAACGCTTCCCGATGGCTACAACACAGTTCTTAATGAAGAGGCCACAAATATATCACAAGGACAAAAGCAGCTTCTTACAATAGCCCGGGCCATACTTTCAGATCCTACAATACTGATTCTTGATGAAGCAACCAGCAGCGTTGATACAAGAACCGAGGTATTAATTCAAAGGGCTATGGCTAATCTGATGAAAGACAGAACAAGTTTTGTCATTGCCCACAGACTTTCTACTATCCGTGATGCAGAACTTATCTTGGTTATGAATCAAGGCAGCATCATTGAAATGGGTAACCATAAGGAATTACTTGCTAAAGGTGGTTTCTATGCAGACCTTTATTACAGTCAATTTGCAGGGGCAAACCTTGCGGTTTAAAATAGTCGATCTTTACTGGATAAGTTTTTGAAGGAGATGAACCCTGTGACAAATGAAGAGAAAGCCCAAGGTTTAGTCACTGCACTAAAGCGCAAGGGTTACACCGCGCACTATGCCGACACCAAGTCCGAAGCCAGGGAATTGGCGCTGAGTCTGATTCCAGCAGGAGCTGAAGTAGGGTTTGGCGGCTCGGTAACCACCCGGGAACTAGGACTGGTGGAATGCCTGTTGCAAAAAGGTCATACTGTCTTTGACCACTGGCAGCCCGGACTTTCGCCAGAGCAAATCATGGAGATCCGCCGTAAGCAGGTGATAAGCGACGTCTTTCTGACCAGCGCTAACGCTGTCACCGCAGCCGGGGAAATCGTGAATATCGACGGTCTTGGCAACCGGGTTGCAGGCGCCATCTTTGGGCCCAAGTGCGTAATTGTCATCGTTGGGGTAAATAAAATTGCCCAGGACATAGATAAAGCGCTGGAGCGAAGCCATAGTGTAGCGGCAATCAACAACGCCCGCCGGCTCAACCTCCCCACCCCGTGCAGCAAAACTGGAGAATGCATTGATTGTAACAGTCCGCAGCGGATTTGTAATATTTCAGTGATCCAGCACCGCCGACCGGCTATAGCAGAGTACCACGTTATAGTCGTCGGAGAAGAAATTGGATATTAGATATACTTTGTTAAACGTTGGAACTCGGAGACAACGATTTGAACAGGAAATGCGCATTTCAGTGCCCGTGTTCGATATACTCGGCTAATGTTGCCGAGTATATACTTTCCTGAAGTATGAATTAGAGGTCCAGTAGAAACCCCCCATTTCTACCGGACCTCTCTTCTTAGCAGGGTGTAGTTTACGTACTGAGGATCGAACGATTGTATTTTCGCAACAGCTGGCCGAACACTTCGCATTCTTCATCAGACCAATGTCTAAGAATGGTCGATATTTTAGCCAAGCGTGCTTGTTTGTAGTCCTTATATTCTTTTGTTCCCAAATCCGTAATCTGAAGGAAATATGCTCTCCCATCCAAGGGATCATGAATCTTATTTACATATCCTTTTTGCTCCAGAGCAGCCACTTGCCTGCTGACAGTGGAAATATCCAAGTGAGATTCATCTGCCAGCGCTTTTACTCCAGTAGATCCATGCGAGGTTATTTGATGCAATAAGAGATATGCCGATCGATCGAGATTGCCGAATTTATGATAGGTTGTAATTAATGTGATACGGCGAACGATAATCGCCAATTCAAAGTCAATTGTTTCCAATGCATGTTCGTCCATGTCTTCACCACCTCGCTTTTCACCCTTACCATGGCTTATTTTAACAGAAACGCAGTCGTTTTGGAAATACGAGAATAGGCTGTTTGGTTTGACAGAATCGAGAACCGATTGTATAATACAATAATATACTTTCATAATACAACTTGTTTCAAAGTAGACAAATAATAAAATAGATGATCGTTTCTAAATAAATGGTAGAGGGGTTAGAGAATGTCATCTTCAACACAACCGGCGGCAGCAAAGGTACCGATAACAGCTGCATCCACACAAGGAAAGGCAAGTATTCTTAACCAACCAAGAGCCGTATGGGCTGTCTTCTTCGCTAGTATCATTGCTTTTATGGGGCTTGGCCTTGTTGACCCGATCCTGATTCCAATTGCCAAAAGTCTGCATGCCTCCCCTAGTCAAGTGAGCTTACTGTTCACTAGTTATAATGCTGTCATGGCTGTCGCAATGCTGATAACCGGTTCGATTTCATCCAGAATTGGCATGAAGTGGACATTGCTTGTGGGTATAATCTTTATTGCCGTATTTTCAGTGCTGGGCGGGCTTTCGAATGATATTGGAACGCTCATTGGACTGCGAGGCGGTTGGGGATTAGGAAATGCACTGTTTGTTGCTACGGCTTTAAGCGCTATAGTAGCTCTTTCCAAGACTGACAAGGCAAAAGCCGTCATTTTGTATGAAGCGTCGATTGGACTTGGCGTCTCAGTAGGGCCGCTGCTCGGCGGATGGTTGGGCGCCATGTCCTGGCGAGGACCCTTTATAGGGGTTGGCGTGTTGATGGTGATCGCCTTTGTTGGCTTAAGCATTTTAATGCCGAATTCCCTGGATGAAAATGCCCCTAAAGCCAAAACATCATTACTCGCACCGTTTCAGGCAATGAAGCACCGCTCACTTGTAATATTCGGCGTTGGAGCCTGTCTCTACAATTTCGGTTTCTTCACCTTATTAGCTTACGCACCTTTTGTGATGGGATTAGATGCACATGGTTTAGGCTTTGTATTTCTAGCCTGGGGCATGTTACTGGCCCTAAACTCTGTTTTCGTGGCACCAAGGCTTCGACAAGCTTTCGGTACTATTAAAGCAATGTGTACAATGTTGGTCCTTTTTGCCTTGGTCTTGCTTATTATGGGCATCTGGACGTCGACTCCATGGGTTATTATCGCGGCAGTTATTTTTGCTGGTGCCTTATTGGGAAATAATAATACCCTAATTACGACGGCTGTGATGAATGCATCCCCAGTTGAACAATCGACTGCATCCGCGGCCTACAGCTTTTTGCGGTTTATAGGAGGAGTTATCGCTCCATTTCTAGCCGGTAAACTGGCTGAGTGGTTTAGCCCACATATTCCGTTCATCGTTGGAGCGGTGTTTGTAGGTCTTTCGGCTCTGCTTATCGGACTTAACTATCAACATGTAAGGCATGTTGATCATGTCAGATCAGCTCACTGATTGATGGCAGAACCAGTAGCATTACACACAAAAATCTGCAGCCCACGACCTCTCGTGGGCTGCAGATTTTTCTCATGCAACTGCATCGAAGTTTTGCAACTGAACCGCGCTGCTGCAGATTTACTTTCATTCCAGTATAATATGATAGCATATCGAAAAAATATGTGATCAGTCCTCGATTTTGCTGAATAATTCACTCCCTTTTTTCATCAGGCTCAGATAGAGCAGCACATCTAAAAGCCCGTAGACTACTACCAGGCTTATCGCTGTCTGGGTTACATTTAATTCTAAACGAAACGCTGCAAATGCCGTAAGTCCTCCAAAGACCAAGCACCATGCCATACTTAACAGCAGGTTTATATTCTGTTTGACTGCCTTTTGCTCATTATCCCAGTGAAGCTTGGGATTAAAAAGGTCAAGCATCACCCCTGAAAGATTACTAAAAAGAATTGCCAAGAGGCTTGTTCCGCAGATTAATGCCAGTAGAACCAGAGAAATTTTCAGCACTGCTGCCGCTGCAATTCCCAAGGAAAGCAAACCTGCCAGGCCCATCAGCACTCCCGAAATCACCTTTGCCAAGATCTGTGTTTTGTAGCTCACCGGAATATACTTATTGAATAAAATGTTCTCTCCCTCTCTGGAGATGGAAGTGGCAGCTATGCCATTACTTGAAGAAACAAGCAGCATGACTCCAAAGGCTGCAGCGAGCAAACTGCCCAAAATCCCCTCGTTTGACAGCAATCCATTCAATACCCCGAGCCGACCCATACCTTTTGGTTGAGCAAACGACGGCATGATTATCAAAACTGGCCACAGGAAATTCATTAAAATACAGTTGACAAAGTATGAAGGAGTTCTGAATAAGATCCTCAATTCCTTCAATATATAAGATTTTAATACTGAGCTGCGAACGGTCTGACGGCTCAATTCCTTGTCACTAATTTTCCTTTGGCGGGATGAGGATACTGAAACCCCGGTGACTCCTTTATAATAGAGTAGATTACTAAGGATTAAAAAGAGATAAAACCCAAGGATTGATATAACTAAGAAAAGGCATGTATAACCCAGCCCGCTGAGCCTGCCACTATTAATCAGCCCAAGCGCCCCAAATTTTGCGACCGGGAAAATATTTGAAGTAAGCGCCACCAGAGAGTTATTGCCCAACTGCATTCGATCCAATTCTTGGTTCAAAGCGAATCTCCTGATTAGCACATTCATTCCAACCCCCAAAAAGATGGCAATGATTGCACTAACCATGCGGAAGGTGTCTTTGTTCTTGCCGAGATTGGTAAACCGCATGATCAGCATCACAATAACAGAGTCCAACATTATAGGAAGTACAGGCAGGGCCAGGAAAACAAGCAAGGCGTACAGGTAATACAAAAAGCCCTGCCCACTTTTTATCCCGTACACAATCAAGATGGGAAGTAAAATCAAGCCTTCTGTCAAATACTCAAAGATTGTGACAATAATGAACTTCGCGCCTAGTATTTGCGAAAACTTAAGCGGAAGTGGGAGCAAAACCTCAATCTCATCGGAAAAATAAAAGGTGTTCATCACATAAAAAAGACCGAAGAAAAAGATCACAAAAGCGCTTATGGCAGTCCCCAGGCTTAGTAGGACTCCTGCTTCCCCGACTAACACTAATGCGTCATACATATTGGCTAAAAATCTTACAATATTGAAAAACATTGGCACCAGGCTGAGTCCTAATAGTGCAAAGATCACTATCTGGCGTGCCTTCTTCCGGGGGTCTGCGGGAAAACTAAAGGAATTTTTCAGCAGGGCAAGCGTCAATACACGCAGTTTTTTATTCATTTTCGGTCATTTCCAAAAACATTTTTTCTAAGGATTCGTATTTAGTCTTGAAGTGCTCTTTCATCTCATCCAGTTTGCCGCAAAAGAGGACCTGCCCTTTGTTGATTACAGCAACCCGATCGCAGATCTTCTCAGCGACATCCAAAACATGGGTGGAAAAGAAGACGGAGTTTCCTCTGTCGGCATGTTCCCGCATCATTTCCTTTAAGGTGAAGGCCGCCCTGGGGTCTAGTCCTGTCATCGGTTCGTCCATGATCCACAGCGAAGGGTTATGGATGAGAGCACCCATGATGATGATTTTTTGCCGCATCCCGTGAGAAAAACTTTGAATCCGGTCTCCCAAAGCCTTTTCCATTTCAAAGCGACTGCTCTGCATTTCTATTTTAGCTTTTCTCTCCTTGGACGGTACATCATAAATATCCGCAACAAAATTTAAATACTCCAGACCTTTAAGCCGAAGAAACATGTTTGGGTTGTCCGGCACAAAGCCAAAACGCCTTTTAGCTTGCAAGGGGTCTTTGACAATATCCAACCCATTAAGCAGAATTGTCCCGCTGTCGGGCGCCAGAATCCCCGTGATCATTTTTATTGTCGTAGTCTTCCCTGCACCATTTGGTCCCAAAAATCCAAAGATTTCTCCATCATTGACCACCATGTCAATAGTGTCAACTGCTTTTACAGGAGGATTAAAACTCTTTGTAACCTTTTGCAGTTCGATCATATTTGTAATCCTTTCATCTATAGTGGAATGTTCTCCTATTTCTATGCCGTCTTGTTTTTATCCTTTTTTGAATTACGGATGCTTGGGAAGCAAATCTTCCATTGGTATGATTATGAAGGTCTTATTTCTGTTCGGTGGAAAAATTATGGGCATGATGACACCTCCCAGTCTCATCATGCCCATTTTTCCCGATCGTCAAGATTGTCAATCGGGTTCAAGCTTATCAATTAACCCTTACCCTTTCTCTTCCAGGTAAAATCTCTCGCCCGTTTCGGGGTTGTAGTAAACCCTATATTTTTTGCCGTTAGCCGGGTCAATGTTTACCTCGGATGTCTCCTCGTACCCTGGCGGGATTTGCGTTCCATGGCTCCTGCGGTATCGCTTATCCCAGACAAACCATGAAAGTAACCCGACGACTATTACTCCGCCATAAGTCAATATGTTAATTGCTGAAACCAATTTCATACTAAACTTCTTTCTCCACTACCACCGCGGTCCCATAGGCCACAATTTCACTCATGGTCTGGCCAATTTCGCTCGAATCGAACCGCATCATTACAACAGCGTTAGCACCCATAGCCTTAGCATTCATTACCAAACGATCAATGGCTTGCTTGCGAGTGTCTTCAAGCAGGGATGTGTACTCGTGAATTTCTCCGCCGACAATACTGCGCAGCCCGGCCACAATGTTACCACCCAATCCCCGACTTCTGACGACGACCCCGAACACCTGGCCTTTTACATCCTTTACCTGATACCCTCTGATATTCTCGGTGGTGACGACAAGCATGTAAGTTCCCTCCCTTTTGATTGTTTTGGCACTATAAGATACTGCTAAAACCAGTGTACTATACCTGATGTCCTGTGTAAAAGTGTTTAATTAGCCTATTTCGGTGCTGGAACTTGGGGGTGAACTCTGCAGCAAATCGAAAAAGTATGTTTTCCCATTGGCATTCCTGCGAGAGAGCAGGTCAAGTGCACACCGTACATCGGCTCCGGCCCGATGGGCCTGGGCAGGTTTTATACCGTGGCAGTGTAGTAGGTTCTGCAAAGCGGAAGAACTGAAGCCCATATACCGCCACTTGATACCCCGCATAGAACAAAGCCATTGTTTGGACTGGGCTTTGGGAAAAAGCCGGGTAACAAACCCTCGATCGAATGAGGCGTTATGGGCGACCAGGAATTCAACTCGGTCCAACATTTGCTCGATACGCTTATGATCAAGACATTTGCCGCGGACATCTTCCATCGCTAAGCCGTGAACCCTAGTGGCCCCGGAGGGAATATTTCTGCCGGGTTCACGCAAACCAACGTATTCGTCAAAGACTTCTACTATTTCCCCGGTATACCGGTTGAATTTGAACAAGGCTAAGGCAAATTCAATGATTTCATGGTCATAAGGACTCAAACCGGTGGTTTCAACGTCAAGATAACCTGCGATGCCCAGCTGAGCTTGGTCGAATCGCTTCGGCATCGGAGAGCTGTACTCCTTCGAGTCAATTCCCTGAGCTTCAGTTTGCTTCGAACGCCGGATTCTGTAAATACACAAAAGAAGAACCTCCCTGCCCTTGCCCGGCAACTCGGTGCTTCCGTGGCGAAGGGTTTAGGGAAGTACTTCTTTTCCTGTAGCGATAATTCCTGTGTGAACGGCCAATAAAACTAAAAACCCGATCGCAGATCTTTTTAGCGGCATCCAAAACATAGGTGGAAAAGAGGATTCCTCTGTCGGCGCCCCTTCAAATTATTCAATTATTTACTTTACAAAAGTAAGTTCACTAGTAAAATTAGTTACATACCTTGTTGTTTTTAATATAGGAGAGGCCCTATGGAAAGCTGTTAAGGAATATCTATATGTCATTGAAGGACTTGATACCGCCTCACCCAAGGGAGTTATCCGCTACTGCCGCGAACTGGGCATACTTGATGATCAAAGTGCAACCTCGGCCCTTGTCATGACCGACGACCGCAATCTAACCGTACATACTTATAACGAAAAACTCGCCGTTCAAATCTATGGCCGGATCAGACTATACTCTTCTCTCATGCGCAATTGGCTCGAGAGGCTGGAACAGCGAGTTAACAAAAACAGTTAATCTATCGGTTTGCAAAAATCCAGCTCATTGTGATTGGCCCAGTGCAGAACCGTAGTAACTTTGAAAGTCGGCAAAACCAATACAGGTAAACGGGGAGGCTAACATGGCCTCCTTTTTATATTCCCTGAGTCATACTGGGACACCTTACTGTTCCATTCCAAGCCGCTTGTCCCGCTGACTCTGATATATTTGTCGATCCAATATAGACTGTGGGAATGTCTATCAAACGTCCACTTCGATACCAGCCATTTTAATTAGGAATAAGGCGTTACGGGTAGTGGATAGTCCCGGCTGCAGCTTATAGTCGAAATAGATTTCATTATCTCTGTAACCTTCACGGAAGTGGAAGTTCTTAATCTTCCCACCGCTTTCTCCTTCCAATTCTCCCAAATCCAGATCATGCGTAGAAACCATGCCTAAGGCCTTCTGCTTACCAAACTGCAGGATCACGACCTTGGCGCCCACATGCCGGTCGGCGGAATTGGTACCCTTGAAGATTTCATCGAGCAGGAAAAACAACTGACCTTCCTCTTTGGCTGCCTGGACAATCTGCTTGATGCGCAACAGCTCCGCATAGAAGGAAGAGATGTTTTTCTCCAGGTTATCCCCTACCCGCATACAGGTGTAAATATTCATGACTGAACAGTGAAACTCTTCGGCACACACCGGAGCGCCGGCATAGGCCAAGACCAGATTAATTCCGGTCGTTCTAAGCCAGGTGCTTTTCCCGGACATATTGGAGCCCGTAATCAGCAAAATGCCGGCTGGGTATCCAAGCTTAAGGTCATTGCACACTCTATTCTTGGTCAGCAGGGGGTGGCCCATTCCCGTGGCAGAAATACCCGGCTTATCCTGCACGATGTGCGGCACTGCCCAAGCGGGGTTGTCATGGCGTATTACGGCCAGACTGGAAAGGGCTTCCAGCTGGCCTAAGACTGAGAGCCAAGTCCTTAGAAAACGCCCTGATTTTTGCTTCCAGTCTTCCAGACGGATCATGCACTGAAAATCCCAGAGGGTAAGGATGTTTACCAAGGCAAAGAGGGCATTGTTGCGGTTCGAAATTGCTTCCACTATTTTTGCCAGCCTGTCAATTTGCCGGAAGGCAGGCATATTTTGCCTGTTTCTCAGTGATCTTTTCAGCTTGCTGAGCAAACCGGAGGAAAAGGATGTATTCTCAAACCGCTTTAGCATTTCATAATAAGCTCTGATAGTGCTCTCATACCGATACACCGAATTTAGGATCTGGTTTCTGGGCTTGCCGGAGATATACAACATTAGCCCCTGAAGTACTAGGCCGGCTAGCGGCCAAAAGAAGGATATCCTTAACGGGCTAAAATAGAGTATGAGAAGAATGATAGTTAGCGCTGGCAGCA
>Ga0255338_1002585_pt1 | contig 25518 bp, 25 predicted proteins | sample MeOH1_35cm_T4_19_FD_203715 | JGI IMG/M metagenome (GOLD analysis project Ga0255338, IMG submission 203715) | Sandy soil microbial communities from University of British Columbia, Vancouver, Canada - MeOH1_35cm_T4_195 | ecosystem: Engineered > Artificial ecosystem > Sand microcosm > Unclassified ...
CTCGGCGGCGCCAAGGTCAAGCCGCTCGTCGCCTTCGTCCTGATGCCGATGGACGTGCTGATGCTCGGCTGGAACCAGCCGTGGCACATCCTGGGCTTCCACCTGCTGACCACCGCGACGGCCTTCGCCCTGTCCCGGGCCGACACGGACAAGCAGTACAAGCTGATGATGATCGCCTTCGCGACCTGCGCTCTGGTCAGCGCCGTCAACGACGCGATCAAGGCGTACCGGGTCCTCCACCACCCGCATCCGGCGAAATAGCGCCATGATGCCCGACCTCGGTCGCATCTACGACCGGGCGTTCTTCGAGGAGTGGGGCCCGGGCCACGAGAAGTACATCCGCTCGGCCGAGGTCATCGCCGGCGTCCTCCACGAGCTCCTGCGGCCGAAGCGCCTCGTGGACCTCGGCGCCGGCTGCGGGGTGTACAGCCACCTGTTCGCCAAGCGCGGCGTGGAGGTCCTCGCCATCGACGGCGTCCTGCCCCCTCCCGAGCTCTCCTACCCGGTCCCGTTCCACGTCCGCGACCTCACCGCGCCGTTCGAGAACGTCTGGGGGAAGTTCGACCTCGCCCTGTGCCTCGAGGTCGCCGAGCACATCCCCGAGCCGCTGTCGGACGCGTTCCTGGACAACCTCCTGGGATTTTCCGACCGGCTCATCCTGTCCGCGGCCCAGCCCAACCAGGGCGGGCACCATCACGTCAACGAGCAGCCCAAGCGCTATTGGGTCGCCAAGCTCGCCGAGAAAGGGTTCGCCTATAACCGCCGCGAGACCGGCCGCGTGCTCACGGCGCTGACCGCCGCGCGCCCGCCCTACATGTGGATGGCCGAGCAGATCAGCGTGTACGACCGCGGCCCGGCCTCCCCCGGGGCCAAGGACCGCCTGCCGTTCTCCGTGCCCCCTCCGCCCCGATGATCGAGCGCGCCAAGGCCTTCTACCGCGACCACGAGCCGGCCTGCACCGCCGGCTTCTTCGTCGCGGGCTTCCTGTTCGACACGCTGGCCGTCGGGCGCATCGACAAGCTGCACAACATCGTCCATCAGGCGATCTACCTCTCCTTGTGCGCCCTGTTCACGAGCCTGGAGCTGCGCGAGCGGCACGGCACCTTCGTCCCTCCCGAGCGCCTGAAGACCGCGTGGCGCTACCACGCGGGGGCGACGCACTTCATGCTCGGGACCCTGCTCAACATCTACACGCTCTTCTACTTCAAGAGCGCCTCGATGGGCGCCTCGTTCCTCTTCCTGGTCATCCTCGCCGCCCTTCTCGCCGTCAACGAGCTCAAGCCGTTCGAGAGCTCGGGGACCTTGCTGCGCACGACCTTGTTCAGCCTGTGCCTCGTCTCCTACTTCACCTATTTAGTCCCGACTTTGATGGGCCGCATCGGCGCGCTGCCGTTCCTGGGCTCGCTCGTCGCGGCGTCGGCTTGCGTCGCCGCGCTGACCTGGCGTCTGGACGCCCGCCTGCCCGACCACAAGCGCGAGGTCCGGCGCCACGTCGTCTATCCCTTCGCCGCCGTCGCCGTCCTGTTCGCGATCCTCTACTTCGCCAAGGTCATCCCGCCGGTGCCGCTCTCGCTGTCCGAGATCGGCGTCTACCACGAGGTGCGCCGCGAGGGCGACCGCTTCGCCCTGACTTCGACGCGCCCGCGCTGGAAATTCTGGCAGCGCGGCGACCAGCACTTCCTCGCCCGCCCCGGAGACGCGATCTACTGCTGGATCAGCGTGTTCTCCCCGACGAACTTCCGCGAGCGCCTCGAGGTCCATTGGCGCTTCCGCGAGCCCGACGGCTGGGGCGAGCCCGAGGTCATCCCCCTGCCGATCACCGGCGGACGCGACGAGGGCTGGCGCGGGTTCACGGCCAAGGCGAAGCACAAGCCCGGGCGCTGGCGCGTCGAGGTCGTGACCTCCGACGGCCGCGAGCTGGGGCGCATTCAAATGACCGTTACACCGGATGCGTCAGTTTTACCCCGCGAAACGCGTATCATCTGGAGGTGAGGTTGACCATGAAAAACCCCGTTATCCTGATCGTCCTTCTCGCCGCCGGCGCCGCCGTCGGCATCTTCGGCGCCCGCTCTTTCCTCAAGGCGCCGCCCCCCGCGCCGGGGCTCTCCTCGGCTCCGGACGAGGCTGCGTCCGCCCTGCCGGCGAACCTGCCCTCGCTCGACAGGAGCGACGACTTCGTCCGCCTGCGCGCCTCGGAGCTGTCGAAGGCGCCCGCGTTCGGCGCGTGGCTCGAGCAGGACTCCCTGATCCCTCGACTCGCCGCGGCGATGAGCATGATCGCCAACGGGAAGTTCCCGCGCGAGACCTTCGCCGCGTTCGCCCCGCGCGGGAAGTTCCTGGTCGTTAAGAAAGGCGGCAAGGTCTTCGTCGACCCCGCCGGCTACGCGCGCTACGACGCCTTCGCGGCGCTCGTCTCGGGCGTGGACGCGGTCGCCGCCGCGAAGCTTTTCTCGGAGCTGGAGCCGCTGTTCGATATCGCCCACCGCGAGCTCGGCGAGAAGACGGCGGGCGCGCGAGCCACCTTCCTCGCCGCGGCGGCCGAGCTGCTGGAGACGCCGCGGCTCGGGGACGGCGTCCTCCTCAAGGAAGGCAAGAAAGGCATCGGCTGGGTCTACGCCGACGAGGAGCTGGAGGGCCGCAGCCTCGCGCAGAAGCAGCTCCTGCGCATGGGCCCGAAGAACCAGGACGCGGTGCAGGCGAAGCTGCGCGCCGTGACTTTGGCGCTGGGAGCTTCCGCCGGACGCTAGGCCGTTCTTACTTGGCCCAGTCGACGGGGATCACGAACACGTTCTTGACCACCGTCCGGTCGTTGCCGTTGGGGACGGCCACCTTGTCGATGCCGACGCCCTTGTAGAACACCTTGTGGTGTCCCCACGTCCCGAGCGCCACCTGCTCGGCCCAGCGGGTCAAGGCCAAGGTCGTCGCGCCGTTCTCGCCGCCCGCGTTCGTGAAGGCCGAGAGGGTGAAGGCGCGGTCCTCGCTCCGATAGAAGCGGGCCTCGGTCCCGTCGCTCAGGACCGAGCAGCCGATGTAGCTGAGAGTGGCCGTGCGCGCGTCGTCGGGAATCGTATAGTCGCTGAGCCACAGGCCGAAAGTGATCTTCTCCCAGGCCGAGGTCATCTCGTTGCGCTGGCAGGCGGCGGTTTGGGCCGAGGCGGGGACGGACAGGACGGCGGCGAGCAGGGCGGCGATGATCATGAACGGGTACCTCCGGGCCGGAATGGCCCTGTGATTATTATAACCCGAATCGGGGCCGCCGCATGAGCCGAAAGGCCCTGACCACTTAGGTGACTATTAGTCCTTGATGGAGGACTTCTTCTCGAGCCAGACGCCGAGGATGGCGTGGGTGCGCTTGGCGATGCCGAGCTCGTTCTCGTAGTCCTCGAGGAATTTCACGAAGGCCTTGTTCTCTTCGGGGGAGTGCGAGCCCTTGGTGTAGGCGCGGTAGTAGGACTGCCCGTTCTCGAAGTACTCGACGCGCACGGCCAGGTCGCGGGCGACCTCGCCGGCGGTGTCGAGCGTGCCCTTCGGCCGCGCGGGGACGCTCGGCGGCAGGAGCGGGGCGGGCTTCGTCTCGACGGCTATGACGGAAACGTTCGCCGCCGGTGCGGCGGACGTCGACGCGACGACCGCGGCGCCCGGCATGCCGGGCAGCGGGGGCAGCTCGGCGGCGAGGACGGAGGGCACGGCCAGCAGGAGGAAAAGGGTCGTGATCATGCCCGCATACTACCATTCGCGCGACGGCGGCGGCCATCACTTGACGGGAACGCGGAAACACTTTTCACCGGAAAATTTTTTACCGTGAGTGGGTCTTGACGCCCGGGGTTTCGGGGCTATACTCATCGCATACCCGCTCCGAAACCGGTGTGCAGTCGGTGCCGCGAAGTGGACGCCGAGTTGAGGCCGAGGCCGTAACCGGCGATGAAGTGAGTGGCAGTCGGAGCGCCGTAAGCAAGCCGTAGTATCGGGCGCGTATTCGCGGACGCTGTCGTCGAGACGCGAAAGTGCGCCCGGCGTTACGGGTTCGGGGCGGGTTCTGTGAGGCGCCGAGGCGGTCCCCTAGTGGACGCCGGTCTCGGCGCCTCCTAATTTATGCCCCGCCGGCGTCTACGGCTTCGCGGGCGCCGCCGGAGCCGAAGGCTCCAGCATCCCGGCCAGCGCCTTCAGGATCTTCCACCGGTACTCGGCGAACCCCGTGCGCAGGTCCTTGGCCGTGATCTCGTAAGGGATGTCCGGGGTCACGCCCAGGTTCTCGATGGGCTGGCCGTTGGGCCGCTCGGCGAGGCTGCCGGTCGCCGAGAGATGGTCGATGCCGAACTGGTCGACGGAGTAGGAGTTGACGATGCCGCCCGCGCCCGCGGTGCGCACGCCGAGGATGGTGGCGCGCTTGTTGTCCTGCATGATCGCGGGGAAGAAGTCGCCGCCGGAGAAGTCCAGGGCGTTGGTCAGCAGGAGGATGGGCTTGGTGTAGCGCTCCTCCGCCTTCGGCGCGGGGTCGATGTCGGCCACGCCCTTGACGTGGATCAGGTCCGTGAAGCGGCTGCCCGCGTTGAACGCCTTGAGGATGAACTGGGCGGACTGGACCATGAGGGCCATGAACTTGCCGTCGACGGGGTAGCCCCCGGCGTTCGGCGGCTCCTCCTCCTCGCCCGCCTTCGCCTTCTTCTTCTTCGCCTTCAGCTTGGCGGCGCCGCCCTGCTGCTGGCGCATGAGCTGAAGGAGGAAGTCCGCCGACTCGTGGGCGTCGGACTCGCCGATGATCAGGCGGTGGCGCGGCGCGACCAGCGGCTTGTCGGTCAGATGCGAGGCGAGGGCGTAGAGGTAGAAGACGCTCCCGCCAGGGTTGCTCACCTGGTCGATGACCAGCGCGTCGGTCTCGGCCTGGAACTTGGTGATGATCTTGGCGAACTCCTGGACCTCGGCATAGTCCCCGTCGTAGGCGGCGATGCGGATGTAGCCCTTCTTCTTGCCGTCCTTCGTCTCGAAGATGTACGCGTCGAAGTGGCTGTCCTCGTCGCTGCGCCACAGGATCTTACCGAGGCGGGGCACGAAGCTCTTGCGGGCGCCGATCATGAACGGGTTGTCGGCGGTCTCCTCGCGCATGTTCTTGAAGAGGTCGACGAGGGGGTGCACGGCGGCGACGATGGCCTTGCCCACGGAGCTGAAGAAGGAAGCGCGCGCCGGCCCGGACTTGCCGGCGGCGGCGCCGCCGATCAGGCCTTCGGGCTCGAGCATGCCGGCGTTGCGCAGCGGCACGTCCTGCGCGAGGAGCTCGGGGGTGTAGTCCCACGGCAGGACCACCTTATAGAAGTCGCCCTTGCTGCGGATGACGAGCTCCGCGCCGCCCTTGGGGATGTCGTTGTCGCCGCGCGCGCGCCGGCGGTTGGTCAGGAACATCTCGGCCATGCGCTGGTCGGTCTCCTTGGTGTTGCCCGTCATGCGGGCGGCGATCTCCGCGACGGCCTCGGCGGTCGGCTTGCCCCCGAACCCGACGAGCTCGTCGCCCATCTTGAAGGGGAAGATCTCGAGCGGGAGCTTCTCCCGGTCGATGTAGGTGAGGTAGTAGCGGCCCTCGGCGCCGGCGACGGAGAAGGGGAGCTTGGAGCTCTCGGTGGAGTGGAAGGAGATGCTGACGTGGTAGTCGCGCATCGACGCGACCAGCTTCGCCAGGAGGTCCTGGAACTCGCGGGTCGTGATGGCGGGGTTGCCCAGGATGGCGGCCTTGGCCGTGTCGTATTCGCGCTTCAGGTCGAGCTGGAAGCGGTCCGCCTTCATGTCGAGGGGCGCGTACTGCTCGGCGAAGATCGAGGCGACCTGGTACAGCGAGGCGAGCATCCGCTGCTGCGTCTGCGTGGCGTCGGCGGGAGACTTGGCCGCGGCGAAGGAGGGGCGCAGTCCGTTGGAGCGGGCGGCGGCGCCGTGACGGCGCGTGTCGGAGACGGCGAAGGCCCGCGCGTCGGACGCCTTGGAGCCGTCGAAGATGCGGCCGATGTTGACGACCTCGACCGCGGAGACCCGGGAGGCGGACTCGCCGACGATGGCCGAGAGGGAGGCGAGCGGCGTCGCGGCCGGCGTTTCCGCCGCCTTGACCGAGGCGTTCGCCGGCGTCGCGGCGGGCGTCGCGGCGGGCGTCGCGGCGGCGGCGCGGACGGCGGACGGGACGGAGGCGGGCTTGGCGACGACCGGCGCGGCCGGCGCGGCGAGCACGGCGGCGAGCGCGGAAGGCGCGGCGACCGGGGCCGACAGGACGGGAGCGGCGGAGAGGGAGCCCAACGCGTTGACGGACAGGGAAGGGATCGCGGTGACGCCGGCGTTGACGCCCGTCACGGAGGCCGCGGCGGAGGCGCCGGCGGCGGAGACTCCGGGGGTGACCCGCGCGTTGTAGGTCTGGGACCAGGCCGCGCTGCCCGGAAGGCTGAGCCCGATCGCCAAGATCAAGGTCACGGCCAAGGATTTCTTCGCGGCGGGTCGTTCAACGATCAATTGAGCCTCCTGCGTCCACTGCTGTTCCGATACCGGGATTATGCGCCAATCGCGCTTTCAAGGGGTGAGCAAGAGGGCCAATAGACCCACGGCAATGGGCCCACGGAAGTTTGGGCCCTATGGTCTTACAAAAGCACCTATCGGCCCCCCGCCGACGAGCCGGGAACTCCTTTGGCCCCTCTGTTGCATGGATATGTAGGCATTATGTTAGAGATACGCTTTCACGGCCGCGGCGGCCAAGGGACGGTCCTCGCCGCGAAGATCATCGCCGATGCGGTCCTGCGCCAGGGCGAGAAGCAGTGCCTGGCGATCCCGGAGTTCGGCGTCGAGCGCCGCGGCGCGCCGGTCATGGCCTACGCCCGCGTCAGCGACCAGCCCATACTCGCGCGCACCAAGATCTACGCGCCGGACGCTTTGGTCGTCCTCGACCCCACCTTATATACGTCCGACATCCTGAAGGGGATCAAGCCCGGCGGGACGGTCCTGACCAACAGCGACCCCGCCGACATCCCGAAGCTCTCGGCGCGCGCGCCGGGCCTCAAGTTCATCGCCGTCCCCGCGCACAAGATCGCGCTCGAGCTCAAGCTCGGCTCCGCGTCGAGCCCGATCGTCAACACCGCGATGTGCGGCGCCGCCTGCGCCGTGTTCGGCCTGTGCAGCCTCGAGGCTCTGCTCGAGTGCGTCCGCGAGGCCGTCCCCGTCAAGGCCGACGCGAACGTCGAGGCCGCGCGCCGCGCCTTCGAGACCGCCCGGGAGGTCCTGCATGCCGCTTCTTGACGAAGATCCCAGAGCCTATCCGCGCGTCATGGTCGCGACGCGCTCGATGGACGAGAACCACACCGGCAACTGGCGCACCTTGCGCCCCGTCATCGACGCGAAGGCCTGCACCGGCTGCAACATCTGCTGGAAGCAGTGCCCCGAGGCCTGCGTCGACCTGACCGACAAGGTCCCGAGCATCGACATGGATTACTGCAAGGGCTGCGGCATCTGCGTGGCCGAGTGCCCCGCCCACTGCGTGCATTTCGTCCCCGAGAGCGCGTCATGAAGAAAGTCCTGAGCGGAAACCACGCCGCGGCTCTCGGCGCCCAGCTCGCCCGGACCCAGGTCTCCGTCGGCTATCCCATCACGCCGGCCACCCAGGTCTTCGAGGCTCTAGCGGAAATGAAGTCCAAAGGTGAATTCCCCGGGGAGTTCATCGCCGCCGAGTCCGAGCACTCGGTCATGGCCGCCCTGCTCGGCGCCTCCACCGCCGGGGCGCGCACCTTCACCGCGACCTCCTCGCACGGCCTGGCCTACATGCACGAGGTCCTGCATTGGGTCGCCGGCGCGCGCCTGCCCATCGTGATGATCGACGTCAACCGGGCCCTCGCCGCGCCCTGGAACCTGTGGACCGACCAGACCGACTCCCTGTCCCAGCGCGACACCGGCTGGATGCAGACCTACTGCTCGACCAACCAGGAAGTCCTCGACACCGTGCTGATGTCCTTCAAGATCGCCGAGCGCGTGATGCTCCCGTCGATGGTCGTGCTCGACGGCTTCACCTTGTCCCACAGCTACGAGCCCGTCGACGTCCCGAGCCAGGCCGACGTCGACGCGTTCCTGCCGCCGTTCCGCCCGGAGCTGAAGCTCGACCCGGAGCAGCCCATCACCTTCGGCTCGCTCACCCAGCCCAAGGACTACCTGCGCCTGCGCCGCCGCATGGCCGCGGACATGGCCGAGGCCGAGGACGCCATCGAGGAAGTCGGCCGGGAGTTCGGCGAGATGTTCGGCCGCTCCTACGGCCAGCTCGATCCCTACCGCTGCGAGGACGCCGAGACCATCCTCGTGACGAGCGGCGCCGTCGGCTCCACCGCGCGCGCCGCCGTCGACGCGCTGCGCGCGAAGGGCCTCAAGGCCGGCAACCTGCGCCTGCGCGCCTTCCGGCCTTTCCCGGCCAAGGCCCTGCGCGCCTTCGTCAAGCCGGGCATGAAGCTCGCGGTCGTCGACCGCAACTACTCCCCCGGCATGGGCGGCATCTGGGCCCAGGAGATCAAGGCCGCGCTGTACCCGCGGCCCGGCGTCTCCGTGCACGGCTACGTGACCGGCCTCGGCGGCGGCGACATCACCGTCGAGCTCCTCCAAGAGGTCTGGGAGCGCGTCGACGACTCGCCCGTGGCGGAAGTCCCCGCCGCGACCTGGGTGGAGGACGCGCGATGACCACGCTCAAGAAGACGAAGACCTCGATCCCCCAGACCGAGCTGATGAGCTCGGGCCACCTGGCCTGCCAGGGCTGCGGCGCGACGATGGCGATGCGCTACGCCCTCAAGGGCCTCGGCGACCGGACCGTCATGGTCGTTCCCGCCTGCTGCTGGACCGTGATCTCCGGCGCGAACCCGCGCAGCTCCATCAACCTGCCGCTGCTGCACAGCCCCTTCGCCGCGGCCGCGGCCACGGCGACCGGCGTCAAGGCCGGCCTCGTCTCCCGCGGGGACCGCGAGACGACGGTGGTGGCGTGGGCCGGCGACGGCGGCACATTCGACATCGGCATCCAGGCCCTGTCCGGCGCGGCCGACCGCAACGAGGACATCCTCTACGTCTGCTACGACAACGAGGCGTACATGAACACCGGCGTGCAGCGCAGCGGCGGCACGCCCTCCGGCGCGTGGACGATGTCCACGCCGGCCGGCAGCGCGCGCCCGAAGAAGGACCTCGACGCGATCATGCTCGCCCACCACATCCCCTATTTCGCGACCGCCACGCCGGCGTACGCCGAGGACATGGTGCGCAAGTTCGCCAAGGCCAAGACCGTCAAGGGCTTCCGCTTCATCCACATCCTCTCCCCCTGCCCCCCCGGCTGGAAGACCGACCCGATGGACAGCACCAAGCTGTCCCGCCTGGCCGTGCAGACCGGCCTGTTCCGCCTCTACGAGGTGGAGGAGGGCGTGATGAAGCTGAACATGAACGTGGCCAACCGCAAGCCCGTCTCGGAGTATCTCAAGGCGCAGGGACGCTTCAAGAACATGCCCGCCGAGGAGATGGCCGCGATCCAGGCCCGCGTCGACGCGTTCTGGGAGAAACCGTCATGACGCGCAAGAGCAAATGCGTCGAGTGCCGCCACTGCGACATGCGGCTCGACCCCAAGAAGGGCTCGCGCCATCATTGCGCGCGCAAGAAGCGCGTCCTCCCGGCCAACGTCACCTCTCGCCCGGCGTGCGAGCGCTTCGAGCCGCCCAAGCCGTCCGGCCACTGGGGACCCTAGCCGCTCCCCCGCCGACTTTCGTATCCTCAACCTCACGCTGGAGAAAACCATGCCCACCGCCACCGCCGCCGAACAATTCACGCTGAGGCCCCGCCGCGCCGTCTACCTGAAGCCCGAGCCCGCCGCCTTCGAGGGCGTCGAGACGCTCGAGGCGATGGACGCCGCCTACCGCGCGCTGTGCGCCATCCTCTTCAACTTCGTGCCGAACTCCGGCCATCCCGGCGGCAGCATCTCCTCGGGGCGCATCGTCTCCTCGCTCCTCTACAAGAACCTCCGCTACGATTTCTCCCGCCCCGACACGATCGACAACGACGTCCTCGTCTACGCCGCCGGCCACAAGGCGATGGGGCTGTACGGGATGTACGCCCTGCGCGACGAGTGGACGCGCATCGCGCGCCCCGACCTCCTGCCCGCCGAGCGCCGCCGCCTGCGCCTCGAGGACCTCCTGGGCTTCCGCCGCAACCCGACGCAGTCCACGCCCCTCTTCCGCCAGTTCAAGTGCATGGCCCTCGACGGCCACCCGACCCCGATGACGCCCTTCGTGCCCGTCGCCACCGGAGCCTCCGGCGTCGGCGACTGCACCGGCGTCGGCCTGGCGCTCGCGGCGATGGACGCCTTCGGGCCCAAGGGCCCGCGCGTCCACATCCTCGAGGGCGAGGGCGGCATGACCGCCGGGCGCGTGCACGAGGCGCTGGCCACCGCCGCCACCGCGGGCCTGTCCAACGCCATCATGCACCTGGACTGGAACCAGGCCTCCATCGACTCCGACCGCGTCACCGCCGAGGGCGACAAGCCCGGCGACTACGTGCAGTGGGACCCGCGCGAGCTGCTGTACATGAACGACTGGAACCTCGTCGAGGCCGGCGACGGCAGCGACTTCCGCCGCGTGCTGGCCGCCCAGCAGGCCGCGCTCTCGCTGGACAACGGCCAGCCCACCGCGATCGTGTACCGCACGACGAAGGGCTGGAAGTACGGCATCGAGGGCAAGGGCTCGCACGGCGCGGGCCACGCCTTCTGCTCCGACGCCTTCTACAAGGCCGTCGAGCCCTTCGAGGCCGCGTTCGGCGTGATGCTCCCCCGCTTCGAAGGCGAGAAGACGCCTGACCGCGTCGAGGCGGCCTACTGGGAGACCTTGCTCACGATGCGCAAGGCGTTCGAGACGAAGCGCCCCGACGTGGCGCGCTTCGCGGCCGGGCGCGTGGCCGAGGCGGCCGCGGCGACCCCGAAGGGACGCGCCGTGCGCGCCGGCGGACCCGACCTGGCGGCGCTCTACTCTTCCGACCTCAAGGCCGAGGTCACCCCCGACGCGCTCAAGCTCGAGACCGGCAAGGCCGCCACCATCCGCGGCGCTTTGGGCGACGCTTTGGGCTACCTCAACTCCGTCACCAAGGGTGCCATCATCGCGTGCGCGGCCGACCTGGCCGAGTCCACGAGCGTGTCCCCCATCAACAAGGCCTTCGCCAAGGGCTGGTTCCACGCCAAGAACAACCCCGTCTCGCGCCTGATCTCCGTCGGCGGCATCTGCGAGGACGCGATGGGCGGCGTCATGGCCGGGGCGTCGAGCCTGGGCCTGCACATCGGCGTGTCGAGCTCCTACTCCGCCTTCATCGCCGCGCTCGAGCACGTCCCCGCGCGCCTGCACTCCATCGGCCAGCAGATGCGCCACGAGGCGACGGGCGAGCCCAACCGCGTCTGGATCATGGTCAACGCCCACGCCGGCCCGCTCACGGGCGAAGACGGCCCGACGCACGCGTGCCCCCAGGCCCTGCAGCTCCTGCAGGACAACTTCCCGAAGGGCTCGCTGATCACGCTCACGCCCTGGGACCCGTCGGAGGTCTGGCCGCTCGTGATGGAATCCCTGCGCGCCCGTCCCGCCGTGCTGGCCCCGTTCGTCACGCGCCCGGCCTGCCCGGTCCCCGACCGCGCGAAGCTGGGCCTGCCGCCCGCGTCCGCGGCGGCCAAGGGCATCTACGCGGTGCGCCGCGGCGGCACGAAGACGGTCGTCCTGCAGGGCCACGGCGTGGCGCATCACTTCATGCGCGACGTCCTGCCCAAGCTCGACGCCGCGGGCGTCAAGCTCAACGTCTTCTACGTCGCCAGCGCCGAGCTGTACGACCGCCTCAGCCCCGCCGAGAAAGAGGAAGTCTTCCCGCCCGAGCTGGCCTTCACCTCCATGGGAATCACGGACTTCACTTTAGCCACGATGTGGCGCTGGGTGCGCTCCGACGCGGGCCTGGCGGCCACGCTGTACCCCGCGAAGACATTGGGCTATCTGGGCAGCGGCTCGGGCGACAAGGTCCTGGAGCAGGCGGGCTTGACCGGCGCCGGGCAGCTGGCGGCGATCACGGCCTGGGTCAACAGCGTAGAGTCATAAGGCTGAACGGCTCCACGGCGGACGGGACCCCCGGACAGGTCAGCGTGGCTATGAAATCAATATCTTCATCGATCCTAATCCTTGCCGGATTCGGGTTGCTCGCAGGATGTGGAACGACATTGAAGCGGGCGGCGCGTCGCGGTGACATTGATGCGGCGATTGCAAAGCTGCGCTGGTTTGACGACAACGAGTCAACGGCAGGCATTAAATTGATCGAGAGATTTAAGCCAAGGCCTTCTCAAGGCCTCTCAAAAGAAGACCTCCAGGATGGACGCCTACTACAACCGGTCGAGCCCCAGCATCCGGCGAAAGATCCTCTTGATCGAGACGTCGAGCAGGTCGGCCAAACCCGCGACTGACCGCGGCGACCGCGCGGTCCTGGAGCGCCTGATCGGTGTGAGCTGAACGGATTCAATTCGAGGTCTTGCAATGATCCGGCACTGCGCTTATACTCACAATAAGTCACGGGGGAGTCATGCACAATATTTTTTCCGTCGCATGTCTGACATTGGCGATGGGTGCGACCATCGCCGGTGCCCAGACCACGCGCGATTACGAGGCCCGAGACGAACACGAGGCTTCCGCGGACGAGACGGAGGATCAGCAGGAGGCGGCGCCGGAGGTCCAGGCTCCCGCGCCCGCCAAGAGGGACGCCCCGCGCGCCTTCCGGGTGACCCGCCCCGGCGGCACGAGCGCCGCGCCCAACACGGAGAAGACGAATCAGGATCAACCGGTCGTTGGGGGAACCGATGTTGGAAGCAATACGCCCGGTGCGCCAATAAAGGACCACTACGAGGAAAGCGACTACATACCAGGCACAAGGTCACTGAAAGGGCAAACGGGGGCTCCCGGTAGTAGCGTTGCTGGCAGCGCTAGGTGGGGAGACTTGGGTGCATTTGACCATCACCTGCCGATTGAGATCATGATCAGTCAAGGGAAAACTCTTGCTGAAATATCGGCTGCAACGGGGCTAACTGGATACAAGCTGCTCGCCTTTATTCCGAGAGGCTATACCCCCGGAGTTAAAACATATCTATCGAAAGACCCCTCATGGTCTTCGCAACCAAGCGGTTACGATGGGTCGAAGCTTCCCGTAGCACCATGGGCCAAGGCCCAACTCGAGTACGAAAAGGCAGTGGAGCGCTGGACGAAGGCGGGGATGCAGACGGATCCTCCGGCCCCCCCCGAGATGTCAAAAGCGTACAGCGACTATCTTCGCGAGTACAGAGCCCTTATCAACCGCTGACGCATAGGGTTAAACCAACCCCATAATCCTTAACCCTCTATCAAAGTGCACGAGTTAGTCGTGATTAAGGCGTTCATATGAGTCTGTGAGGGCATCTTGGCCCAGCTCATGAGAATCTCGGGGCCGGACGGGCTACAGCTCAGAAGCCCCAGAGCGGGCGTCCTTTGTAGTCCGCATGCTTGCAGTCGACGACGACGGTGCCGTTGAGATCCGGGTTGTCCGGCGTGAGGAAGTACAGCCAGCCGCCCGTGTCCTTGATGTAAGGCCCGGCGGACTTCCCGACAGCCTTCGTGACGAGGCTAACGGGCTTGGACCTCTTCGGAAGTTTGTGATTGATGGTCAGGTCCAGCATCTTCACGGATTTTTCCCCCTACTTGGCCGAGTCTGCGGGCTCATCGGCGGACTTGGACGGAGCTATCTCGCCCCGCTGCCCTGGCAGGCGGCCCCGGTTCCGGCGGTGGTGCTCAGCCAGGCGGATGTGAACACGTTGATCATGGCCTCATCCTGCCAGCGCGACACGAACAGATTCCTCTGCTTGTCCGCGAACCGGTCCCAATCGGCGAGCGCCTGTGCGCAGTTGACGCCTTGTTGGGCGTAAAGCTGCCAGCCGACCCCCCTGCGGGTCTGGAGCAGGCCGACGTTGAAGAGGCCCGCGGCCGACTCGAGCTTCGTCGTCAGAGCGGCTTGCTCCGCCGAAGCGCACCCCGACTCCTCGATGGCTGAGCCCCAAAGAGCGTAGGGCGTTACGAGCCTGTCGGTCACGTCGGGCTCGTGACATTGCCCGGGATTGACGGAGTAGTCCGCGAGACGGCAGGCGGTAAGCCCGCTGCTGTTGCCGCCGCCGTTGCCTCCCAGAGGACGGCCAAAGTCGGCTCCGAGCCGTTTCGTTGCATGGCGGCACGCATGAGCCTATGCCCCGAGTGCCGGTCGCCGATCTTATCGCTCATGTTCATCGATTCGAAGCCTCAGCCCGAGTTCTACTGCGAACGCTGCTGCCATGCCGTGCTCGTTGATAAGACGCCCGCGCCGGCGCCCCGCGAACCCGCCCTCGTCTAACTCCGCTTCGTGTTATGGCAAAAACACAACCCCCTCAATGTTCGGACTGCGGGTGGCTGGAGGCATTGAAAATATCCGGGAACGCGTCTATACTGAATAACTCTGGGGGGAAGTGATGCCTAAGAATTTCGCCGTCGCATGTCTGATATTGGCGTTGGGCGCGGCCGTCGCCGGCGCTCAGCCCGCGCAGCATGACGAGGCCCGTGACGAAAACGAGGCTCCCGCGGACCAGACGGATGACCAGACGGAGGATCAGGCCCCCGTCTCCCAGGGCAGCACGCCCCGTCGCTCCCCGAGAGCGGTCTTCTCCGGCGCTCAGACCACGCAGCGTTCCAATAAACCGGAACAAGCCGAGGTTCCCACGAACCCGACGGATGACCAGACGGAGGATCAGCAGGAGATTCAGGCCCCCGTCTCCCAGGGCAGCACGCTCAGCCGCTCCCCGATCGGCCAATTCGAGCCCATGCGTTCCAAGTTATCGCAGCCGAGCGCCAGCGGCGCCGCGGGAGGGGGATCATCTTCCAAAGCTCAATCATCCGGCGCGCAGGTCCGCATCGGCAGCGGTGAATATCCCGTGCCCGGCGCTGTCCCGCACAATCAATACAATCTCGGTTTTTGGGGCGGCACCGATGTTAGTTGCTCTTTGGTTTCAGGGGCGATGCCGCGCGGTTTGGTGATCGCGAGTTTGAAGAGCGTCAGCAATCACAGCGGATGCGCTATTATCGGGATCGCGCATGACTACGTCGGCACTTATAAAATCACATGGAAAGGCACGGGCACGGAGCTTGGGAAAAAAGCAGCGACAACCATCACGAAAAGTCTAGATATCATCATAATCAAGCCCGATGCATCTATTCATTTCCCCTCTGTGTGTGCTGGCCCTCTGTGCAAAATATGTCCCGACGCGACTGTGGGAGAGCTGTATTCCTGCACGCTCGGAGTTAGCACAGACGGTGATTGGAAGGGTGCGTATATCCGTTTTCGGCTTGCTTGGGGTGGTGGGAATATGGGGGCGAACCCTCACGGGTCTGGTGTTGCTGGTAGTCCGGGAGGCCTGGAAATCACAACGCATGATGACAGCACAATAGTCGGACGCGAACCGACGGAAGCCCAGAAAACAGCTGTTGTAACTGGTATTCCCCAAAAAGCTGGTACGTATGGACTTACATTTTGCGCCGGCTTCTCGACAAAGATGCATATGTCTTTCTGCCGAGACCCCCTGTCCCCATTTGTAGTTCACCCCGCGCGAGAAAGGCCCGGCGTCCCGTCTAATCCGAGCCTGACTATCATAAAAACACCCGCTGTTTTTTCAATGTCGGCCGGTCCTACGCCGGGATATGTTTCATCAGGCCTTGCTTCCGAAAACTTCACTTTGATCGGGACAAGAAGCGATATGGATCCAACGGAATACAGGATAACCGTGACGGGATCGTATAACTCAGGAGACTCGCTCTCGCCGACTCGACGGCCGGTTTTAGTTAGCAATGTGGCGTCTTTTACATCGCGCAGCGGAGCCGGAACGTATTACTTTACGATGCGCGCTTGTAACGCAAGAGGATGCTCGGGGGAAAGCAATACGGTGACCTATGTCGTGACGCGATAACTTCGACGAACTTCCGCCGCGAGCGCGGGTTAGGGCTTCGCCGCTTGCGGCGGAGGGACAGGCTGGCCGTCATGCCGCCCATGAAGATCGGGCGGCCCATTCGTTGATGCGCGTCGCCTTGACCGCCAGCCCGGCCGGTGATTTGCGTCTGATTCCGAATGGTATTGATAGATGCGTGACCAAGGAGTTGCTCCGCCCCAAGGGCGTCGCCGCCGGCGGGTTCTGGGCGGTTTTGTTGCTTAGCGGTCCTGTATGAACCTATGTCCTGACTGCCGGACGCCGATCTTGTCGCTGATGTTCATCGATTCGAAGCTTGAGCCCGTGTTCTATTGCGAGCGCTGCTGTCATGCGGTGCCCGCGCAAAAGACTCCCGCGCCCGAGATCCTCGCACCCGCCCTCGTCTAAGCGCGCTTCGGACTTATGGTGAAAATCCGCCCGCATCAATGCTCGGACTGCGGCTGGCTGGAGACGCGGACTAGCGCCGACGGCGGCTCTTTGCGCTTCTGCGTCAAGCACGGCATGCCGCGCTCCGCGGTCGACCTCCTGTCCGCGCCCTGCAGCGATTTCCGCCCGCTCGAGACGACGGGCGTCCTCCCCGCCCAGCCCCCGCTCCCCCCGCCCGCACGGCCGCTGCCCGAGCCGACGCTGTTCCAGCCTCCGGACCCTGACGGCTTCCGCCGCTTCCTGCGCGACGAGAAGGATTTTTCGCTCCGCTCGAAATTGATGAACGAGCGCGAGGCGGTCAAGCGCTTCATCCACAGCGGGGACTACATCGGCTTCGAGCTGTACGGCACGGTCCGCTGCCCGATGTCGGTGGTGCGCGAGATCGTGCGTCGGCGCATCGGCGGCCTGCGCCTGATGGGCCAGGGCCTGATGGACGCGGACTTCCTGATCGCCGAGGGGCTCGTGTCGGAGATGGACATCACCTATGTCGGCTACGAGGCCTACGGCCTCTCCCCGATCCTGCGCCGCGCCGTCGAAGCCGGCGCGCTCAAGCTCGCGGAGTGGTCCAACGCCGCCATCACCTGGCGCATGAAGGCCGCCGCCATGGGCCTGCCTTTCCTGCCCGCGCGGACCATGCTCGGCACCGACACGCTCGACCGCAGCCCGGCCAAGACGATGAAGGACCCTTTCACCGGCATGGACCTGACCTTGCTGCCCGCGCTCGTCCTCGACACGGCCGTCATCCACGTCCACCGCGCCGACAAGTTCGGCAACTGCCAGATCGACGGCATCTCCGGCTTCGCGGTCGAGATGTCGCGCGCTTGCAAGCGCCTCATCGTGACCGCGGAAGAGATCGTCGACACCGAGGTGTTCCGCAAGACGCCGGAGCGCACCGTCATCCCGTATTTCCTGGTGGACGCCGTCGTCCCGGCGCCCTTCGGCGCGCACCCCGGCGAGACCTGCGGCGTCTACCGCCGCGACGAGCCGCACATCAAGGCCTATCTGGAAGCGACCAGGTCCGAGGAGACGACGAAAAAATATCTCGACGAGTTCGTGCACGGCGTGAAGGACCACGCCGCCTATCTCAAGCGCGTCGGCGCCGCCCGCCTGAGCAAGCTGAAGGTGAAGAAGAATGAGCGCTGAGAAGGCCAACGCCACCGAGCGCCTCGCCTGCACCGCGGCCCGCCTCATGAAGGGACGCACGACCGTCTTCATCGGCACCGGCGTGCCGATGCTGGCCGCCTCGCTCGCCCGCGCCCTGTACGCGCCGTCGCTCATCCCCGTCTTCGAGTTCGGCGGCGTCGGCTCGACCCTCGAGAAGCTGCCGCTCGCCGTCGGGGAGCACAACTCCTTCCGCCGCGGCGTCGCGGCGATGGGCATCTGCGACGTGATGGAGGCCGCGCAGCGCGGCGTGGTGCGCGACGGCTTCCTCGGCGGCGCGCAGATCGACCCGTACGGAAACCTGAACACGACCGTGATCGGCCCCTACGACGACCCCGCGGTGCGCCTGCCCGGCTCGGGCGGGGCCAACGACGTGGGCTCCCTGTGCTGGCGCACCATCATCATCATGAAGCACGAGCGCAAGCGCTTCGTGCCGAAGGTCGACTTCCTGACGACGCCGGGCTACCTCGGCGGCCCCGGCGAGCGCGAGCGCGCGGGCCTGCCGCCGGAGACGGGCCCCTACCGCGTGGTGACCGACCTCGCGGTCTTCGACTTCGCGCCGGACACCAAGCGCATGCGCCTCATCGCGCTGAACCCCGGCGTGACGACGGAGCGCGTCGTAGCCGAGACCGGCTTCCCCTTCCCGATCGCCGACCGCGTCACGCTCAACGCCGACCCGACCCCGCTCGAGCTGCGGACCTTGCGCCGCAAGATCGACCCCGACAAGGTCTTCCTCTGACATAGGACGACGCCCATGCCCGCCGCCGCCCCCGGCCTGATGCTCGTCGACCTCATCCCCGACACCGCGGTCCACCACCTGCGGACGATCACCTATCCGTTCCTGATGGGGCTGAGCCGCCTGATCGGCTGGCGGTCATACTGGCGCGTCCTCGGCGTGCGCTACGCGCCCGACCTGCGCTACACCCTGACGAAGGAGGACCTCGCCTTGCTCGTCGCCGAGGCGCGCCGCCTCAAGCCCAAGGCCGTCGTGATCAACCAGCGCCTGCCCAAGGCCCAGCTGGCCGCCCTCGCCAAGGCCGTCCCCGGCGCGCGCCTCGTCTACTGGGACATGACCGAGAACGTCCACGACCTGGCCGAGGTCGTCCGGCGCCGCATCCCGGAGGCGCGCGGGAAGGCCCTCGACGATCCCCGCCTCCTCGACCGCATACGGCCCTCCTACCGGCGCAAGATCCTCAACGAGGCCCCTTGGGCGGCCAACCCGGTGATCGAGGTGATCGGCGGACATCGCTGCTCCTACCACGCGCCCGTCGCCGGCAACCCTTTCTACCGCGGACTCGGCCTGCCGTCGGCGAGCATGGGCTGCTCCTTCTGCCAGATGCCCGACCTGAAGACCTCGCGCTGGGGCTTGAAGGACGCGACGGCCTTCGCGGCGAGGCAGATCATCGCCCTCAGCCGCCAGCGGCCCGCGGGAGCCGGCGAGGCGCGCCTCAACCTGTGCGGCTTCGAGCTGTGGCGCCGCCTCGAGGAGCTCGCCCTCGCTTTGGTCCGCGCGGGCGTACGCGGAGTCGAGCTCGATCTCATGCCGCGACTCGACGAGGTGCTCGCCGCGCGCGGCGCCATCGAGCGCGTCCTGCCGCTGCTGGCCGCCAACGGGATCGCGCTGCGCATCAACGGCCTGGGCGTCGAGAACTTCTCCCCCGACGAGAACATGCGCCTGCACAAGGGCATCACGGCGGAGCAGGTCCACGAGGCCTCCGCCTTCCTCATCTCCTGCTCCGAACTCTGGCCCGGCACCTTCCGCCTGCCGTTCGGCGGCCTGGGCATGATCCTCTTCACGCCCTGGACGACGCTGAAGGACCTGCGCGTCAACCTCGACAACATCGAGCGCTGCCCGCTCATCGACCGTCCGTTCGCGCTCAGCCGGCGGCTGATGCTGTTCCCCGGCGCGCCCGTCACCATGCTCGCCGAGCGCGACGGCCTGCTCGCGGAGCCGGACGACGGCCTCTTCTACAACGCCGGCTGCAAGACCGACGCCGACAAGAACGACCTCCCCTGGCGCTTCGCCCGGCCGGAGGTCGCGGTGCTCTGGGGTCTCGCGCGCCGGATCTCATCGGACCGCTACAACATACCCGACGAGGACCCCGTCAAGCGCGCCGCCGAAGCCTTCATCAGCAAGGCCTCGTCGTCGCCGTTCGACCCGCTCCCGCTGTTCCGGCGCGCCGTCGACGCGATCGAGCGCCGGCCGGAGACCGGCACGGCGCTCGAACTGCTCGCGCTGCTGCGCGCGTCCTAGCGCCGGCGCCGGGCGACGGCGCGCAGGCTCGTCTCGAGGTCCTTGATGATGTCGACGGGGCTCTCGAGGCCGATGGACAGGCGTATGCCGCGGTTCTCCTTCATCGGGCCGTGGCCGGCGTAGGCCGAGTGGGTCATCCCCGAGGGCAGCTCGATCAAGGTCTTGGTGTGGCCGAGGCTGACGGCCAAGGTCACGCAGTAGGCGTTCTGGGCCACGTGATCGACGAACTTGACCGCGTCGATCTTCTTCTCGTTCAGCTTGAAGTAGATCATGTTGCCGGGCGCGAAGCCCCCGTCGAAGTCGCGCATCTGGCGCAGGGCCAGGCCGTGCTGCGGGAAGGAGTCGAGCCCGGGGTAGCGGACGGTCGCGACCAGGGGATGGTTCTGGAGATAGCGGGCGACGTGCAGGGCGCTGTACTGCTGGCGCTTGATGCGCAGCGGGATGGTGGGCACGCCGTAGACGAGGATGGCCCACGCGGCCTTCGGCGAGAGGATGCCGCCGAAATCCTTGCGGTAGCTCGCCAGCAGGGGGAAGACCTCCTTGGAGCAGCACACCGCGCCCCCGACCTCGGTGCCGAAGCCGCCGATGTTCTTGGTCAGCGAGTGGAGCGTCACGTCGATGCCGTGCTCGATGGGGCGCTGGCCGAAGGGCGTGGCGAAGGTGTTGTCGATGACCGTGAACATGCGCCGCTTGCGGCCCTTGTTGGCCTTGGCCGCCACGTCGGAGACGGCGCGCAGGTCCACGAGGTCCAAGGTCGGGTTTACCGGCGACTCGAAGTACAGCGCGCGCGTGCGGGAGGTCACCGCCTTGGCCACCGCCTTGGCGTCGGTGAAGTCGACGCGGCGGACCTTGATGCCGAGCTTCGGGTACCAGTTGGTGAACAGGGAGTGGGTGCAGCCGTACAGCAAGGTGTGCGCGACGACCTCGTCGCCCTTCTGCAGCAGGCAGCCCAGCGCCGCCGAGACGGCGGCCATGCCCGAGGCGAAGGTCAGGCAGGCGTCGGCGCCTTCCATCGAGGCGATCTGGCTCTCCAGCAGCCCGCGCGTCGGCTCCTCGAGGCGGTCGTAGATGAGGATGGGAGCGTCGCTCTCCTTGCGGAACGCGCCGAACTCGTTGAAGCCTCGGGCCGCGCGCTTGACGGACTCCAGGCGGAAGGTCGTCGACGCGGTGAGCGGCGGCACCACGTGATGGGCGTAGTCCCATCGCGGGGTCTTGGCCGCGCCGTGCACGATGCGGGTCGTCTTCTTGTAGCCGGCGGCGTTGTTGGCCATGGGGCCTCCTTATTTCCCGGCGGGGGTCAGCGGCGGGTGGCCGGGAGGCAAGGTCATGGTCGACGCGGCGGCGACCGGGGCGTGGCAGGACTGCGTACGCTTCTTGAGGCCGTAGCTGACGGCGCCGCAGAGGAAGCCGCCCAGACCGACGACGGCCAAGGTCCAGCCCACGGCCTGGCCCGCGCGCTTGACCAAGCCGCCGTCCTTCTCAGCCGAGCGCAGGACCCAGACGCCGAGCGCGGCGATCGCCGCCATCAGGGCGATGCTCATGGCGCCGCAGCCGTGGCCGCTCGCGCAGCCGCCCGCGGACGCCGATTCGCAGGCGGAAGCGCCTGCGGGAAGAAGGACAAAAGCCGTCAAGATCAGTCGCGTCATGAGACCTCCGTTTCCGTCTGACTAAGCAACGTTCCGGCCTCCGGGCCGATTCGTTGCTAATATATGGGCATGATGCCAAAAGAGCACGGGGCCTGGGCTATTTTGATCGCCCCGATCCTGGTCGGCCTGATCGCCGCCCCCGTCGTGTCCCCCGCGGCCGCGGCGCTGTTCGTCCTCGGCTCGCTCGCGGTGTTCCTGTCCCGGACCCCGATGCAGGCCCTGCTGGCCAAGCCCGGCGACCGCCGGGCCTGGGGCTGGCTGGCGTTTTACGGCGCCCTGGCCGCGGGAGCCTTCGTCCCGCTGATCCTCCTTCTCGGCTGCTGGAAGCTCCTGTATTTCGCCGTGCCCTCCGCCGTCCTCCTGGCCCAGAACCTCCACATGAACCGGACGGGCCAGCGCTTCAGCGCCTTCAACGAGGCCGCGGGCGTCTTCGGCCTGTGCCTGGGCGCCCCAGCCGCTTATTACGCGGCGTCCTTCACCCTCGACGCCCGGGCCTGGTCGCTGTGGCTGCTGTGCTCGTTGTACTACCTCGGCCCCATCTTCTACGTGAAGATGGCCGCCCTCCAGCACCGCGCCGCCGGCGACCCCGCGGCCGTGCCCGCGATCGCCGTGATGCGCCGTCGCTCGACCGCCTACCACGCCCTGACCTTGGCCGCCGTCGCCGCCTGGGCGGCCACGGGCGCCATCGCCTTCGCGGCCGCCATCCCCTTCGCCGCCGCGCTGGCCAAGACCGTCCTGCGCGGCCGGCGCCCGCCCGCCCGCGTCGACTTCAAGGCGCTCGGCTACTCGGAGATCGGCTACTCCGCCGTGTTCGTCGTCGTGATGGCCTTCGCCTTCGCGAGGACGGGGTCTTGACCCGCAAGAAGCTCCCGCCCGAGCTCCTCGAGAACCGCGCCGTCTTCCTCTCGTTCCTCAGGGCCCGCCTGGGAAGCGACGAGCAGGCCGAAGAGGTCCTGCAGGCCGCCTACGTGAAGGGCCTCAAGAGCAAGGCCCGCCCCCGCGACGAGGGCTCCGTGCGGGCGTGGTTCTTCGCGGTCGTGCGCAACGCGCTCACCGACTTCTACCGCAGGCGGGCCGCCCGCGCCGGCGCCGAGCAGCGCGCCGCCCGGGAGCTCCCGCTGTCCGCCCGCGACGAGGACCGCCTGGAGAAGGCGGTCTGCCGCTGCATGCACGACATCATCCCGACGATGAAGCCCGAATACGGCGAGATCCTCAAGAAGGTGGAGCTCGACGAGGAGCCGCTCGCCGCGCTGGCCGGACGCATGGGCCTGTCGAAGAACAACGCGACCGTGCGCCTCCACCGCGCCCGCAAGTCCCTCAAGGCCAGCCTCCTCAAGACGTGCGGCGCCTGCGCGGCCCACGGCTGCCTCGACTGCTCCTGCCGTAAACAGCTGTAATCGTTTCCCCCCTCCGGCGTCTACCGTACGAGGCAGGCCACAGGCCCGCCCGGGAGGCGGACATGAAGACTCACGGCAAGGCGGCGAAGGTGAAGGACCCGGTGTGCGGGATGACGATCGATCCCGCCGACGCGGCGGCGAAGCTCGAGCACGAAGGTCACGACGTCCACTTCTGCAGCCTGTCCTGCCGGGACCGGTTCGCCAAGGACCCCGCCGCGTACATGGATGACGCGCCGAAGCCCAAGGCCGCGGGCTCCGGACCTTATACCTGCCCGATGCACCCGGAGGTGCGCTCCGACGGCCCGGGCGACTGCCCCATCTGCGGCATGGACCTCGAGCCGGCCGTCGTCTCGGCCGAGGACGAGGCCTCCCCCGAGCTCGACGACAACCGCCACCGGCTCAAATGGAGCGCCCTATTGACGCTGCCGCTGCTCGGCCTGGCCATGGGGGAGATGTTCGCGCCGCACTTCTTCCATTCGCGCTTCCCGGCGGGCGCCCTCAATTGGCTTCAGTTCTTTCTGGCCACGCCGGTCGTGCTCTGGGGCGGCGCGTCCTTCTTCCGGCGCGGCCTGGCCTCGCTCAAGACCGGCAACCTCAACATGTTCACCCTCATCTCGCTCGGCACCGGCGTGGCCTACGCCTACAGCCTCTTGGCGACCGCCTTCCCCGCGCTGATCCCCGCCGCCTTCGCGGGACACAACGGCGTTCAGGTCTATTTCGAGGCCGCCGCGACGATAGTGACCTTGGTGCTGCTCGGCCAGGTGCTCGAGCTGCAGGCCCGCGGCCGGACGAGCCTCGCGATCAAGTCCTTGCTCAAGCTCGCGCCGAAGACGACGCGGCGCGTCAGTCCGGACGGCTCCGAGGAGGAGGTCCCGCTCGAGCAGGTCGCCGTCGGCGACCGCCTGCGCGTCCTGCCCGGCGGGCGCGTCCCCGTCGACGGTGTCGTGGCGGCCGGCGCCAGCGCCATCGACGAGTCCATGTTGACCGGCGAGCCGATCCCGGTCGAGAAGGCCCCGGGCGACACGGTGAGCGCCGGGACGACGAACCAGACCGGGAGCTTCGTCATGGAGGCGCGCGGGGTCGGCGCCGCCACCTTGCTGGCGCAGATCGTCGCCCTCGTCAGCCAGGCGCAGAGGAGCCGCGCCCCGATCCAGCGCTTGGCCGACCAGGTGTCGAGCTGGTTCGTGCCCGCGGTGATCGCCTCCTCCGTCGTCACCGCGCTCGCCTGGGCGCTCGCGGGCCCCGAACCCGCGGCGGCCTACGCCTTGGTCAACGCCGTCGCCGTCCTGATCATCGCCTGCCCCTGCGCCCTCGGACTGGCCACGCCGATGTCCATCATGGTCGCCACCGGCCGCGGCGCGCAGGCCGGCGTGCTCATCCGCGGCGCCGAGGCCCTGGAGACCCTGGAGAAGGTGGACACCTTGGTGCTCGATAAGACGGGAACCTTGACCGAGGGCCGGCCGCGCCTGACCGCCGTCGCGCTCGAGCCCGGCTTCGCGGAGGCGGCCGTCCTGCGCCTCGCCGCCTCCGTCGAGAAGTCGAGCGAGCATCCTCTCGCCGCGGCGGTCCTGGCGGGGGCCGCCGACCGCGGCGCCGGCGCCGCGGCGGACGCCGAGGGCTTCGAGTCCGTGACCGGCCGCGGGATCGCCGGGACCGTGGAGGGCCGGAGCGTTCTCGTGGGCAGCGCCGCGCTGCTGACCGAGCGCGGCGTCGGGCTCGGAGGCCTCGTCGCCAAGGCGGACGCGCTGCGCTCCGAGGGCATGACCGCGCTGTTCGTCGCCGTGGATCAGAAGGCCGCCGCCGTGCTCGGCGTGTCCGACGCGGTGAAGCCGGGGGCGGCGGAGGCCCTGCGCCTGCTGCGCGCCGACGGCCTGCGCCTGGTCATGCTCACCGGCGACCACCGCGCCACCGCCGAGGCCGTCGCGCGGCGCCTGGGCATCGAGGAGCTCCACGCCGGCGTGTCCCCCGCCGACAAGGGCGCCATCATCGAGCGCCTGCGCGCCGAGGGCCGCCGCGTCGCGATGGCGGGAGACGGCATCAACGACGCCCCGGCCCTGGCGCTGGCCGACGTGGGCATCGCCATGGGCACCGGCACCGACATCGCCATCCAAAGCGCGGGGGTCACTCTGGTCCGCGGCGACCTCAAGGGCATACTGCGGGCGCGGCGCTTAAGCCGCGCCACGATGCGCAACATCCGGCAGAACCTGTTCCTCGCGTTCGTGTACAACACGCTCGGCGTGCCGCTCGCGGCGGGCGTCCTCTATCCCTTCTTCGGCATCCTGCTCAGCCCGATGATCGCGAGCGCGGCCATGAGCGCCAGCTCCGTCTCGGTCATCGTCAACGCGCTGCGCCTGCGCAAGGCGGACCTGTGAGGCCGCCTCCGGTTCTCATCCACGCCCCGAATGACTCGCGCGCCAAAAGTGTTGTAGGATTGACGCGCCGGAATACCTGGTCCACACGGAGCTCCCATGAACACTCTTTGGTCTGATATCGAAGCCGTCATCGAGGCGAAGTCCCTCCTGAAGCATCCCTTCTACCAGGCCTGGACCGCCGGCACGCTCACGCGCGAGGACCTCGCGCACTACGCCCAGCAGTACTACAAGCAGGAAGCCCGCT